>Ga0210390_10002328_pt1 | contig 16916 bp, 16 predicted proteins | sample IncBWH11OmetaG_FD_161050 | JGI IMG/M metagenome (GOLD analysis project Ga0210390, IMG submission 161050) | Forest soil microbial communities from Barre Woods Harvard Forest LTER site, Petersham, Massachusetts, United States - Inc-BW-H-11-O ... | reverse complement strand
GACTGCACTCCATCCCGCGCTCCGTGGGCATCCCTGCCGCGCTCTGGATCGCGCGTGGTTTTCACCTCATCATGGTCGGGATGCTGGTCGGGTTGGTAATCGTCTTCGGCATGGGAAAGCTCGCGGTGTGCGGCGTTCTGGCCGTAGTCCTGCTTCTATTGTACGAACACTCGCTGGTCCGCCCCAACGACCTGTCGAAACTCAACGCCGCATTCTTCACCATGAATGGCGTCATTTCCGTGCTTTTCTTTGCGTTCGTTGCAGGCGACTTACTGCTGCGGAAATAACTCCCGAGCCTCAACCACTCTTTGGGAGGATTACTCTTGTAACCATCCCCGAGGCCGACCGGCTTGCGGTCGTTTCTTTCGCCCCCTAGACTCGTGAGTGCGGGTCATTCATCGAATGACCTCGCATCGACTCGTGCCCGATCAATCAAATCAGCTGCCGGAGAGTGTCATGCGCAAGCATGCGATCAAGCTCGGCTTGACGGCGGCGCTGTTTGCGGTGATCCTCGGGCTGGCCCTGAATCGGGATTTCTATTCCGATTCGATGACCTCGGCCTTTCTGTCTCTGGCGCTGGCCAGCGCGCTCACTATTCTGGCGATGCTTCGCCGCTCTTGGTTCGATTTGCTTTGGGTTGCGACCGGCGCACTGGTCCTGGCGGTGCTCGACTACCGCGTCATGGACTTTCAGCCCGTATTCATGGCCGCTTTTTCGTTTGTGGGGATGGCCGCCCTTGGCGTCCTGGGCACGCATACCATCTGGTCTGAAGGCGAAGAGCGCAAACTCCTGCTCTACGGATTTCTCCCCGCGGTACTTTTCGTCGGCTCCGAATACATGGCGAGCACGCTGCTCGACATCACCGAGAAACTTCATCCCAAAGCGTTCGATTTGTTTCTGGTTTCCTTCGAAGGCAGCCTGCACGTGCAGCTCAGTTTCTTGATGGGCCAGTTTTTCTGGACGCATCTCTGGGTGCGCTTCGTCTGCCTCGTCATTTATATTGCGCTGCCCTTGCCGCTCGCGTTGGTCTATGCTGCGCAGCTCCGCCAGAAAAAGGAAGCGGCCTTCGCGGTCATGCTGGCCTTTCTGGTCACCGGGCCTGTAGGCGTGCTGTTTTACAACATGCTGCCCGCGATCGGCCCCAGAGCTCTGTTTGGAACCTCGTATCCCTTTCATCCGCCGTCCATTGCCGACCTCATGCACATCACCGTAGAGCCGATTCTGCGCTCGGGCGTGCGCAACGCCATGCCGTCGCTGCACACGGCCTGGGTGTTGCTGGTGTGGTGGAACTCCAAAGGCCTGGCGCGCTGGATTCGCGCTATCGCTATGCTGTTCGTGATTCTCACGATCATGGCGACCCTCGGCACCGGCGAACATTATTTTGTCGATCTGGTTGTCGCGTTCCCGTTCGCTCTGATGGTGCAAGCGCTCTGCACCTATTCGCTGCCTTTTGGCAGCGGCCCGCGCCGCATCGCCTTCCTGTTCGGCACGTTCGTGACTTTGACCTGGATGGCCGTGCTCAGCTTCACCGTCAGCATCTTCTGGATTTCGCCAATTCTCCCGTGGGCCGCGATCGTCGCGACCGTTGTCCCATCCATCCTGTTCTGGAATCGCCTCATGGCGGCCGAAACGCACCCCGAACCGGTGCAGGCCCGCGCCGTAGCCGCATCAGCCTAGAAGTTTCATTGCCTTTTCCGGATCACTTCAGTGACGTCGCGCGCTCCATGCAGGACGGCGACAATCTGCAGCGTAGTTGAATCCTGACGGTAAACAACGAGATACGATCCAACAAGCCAGAAAAGCACATCCCGCTCGGTGAGATCGGTTCTGCTATGTCCCATGCGAGGGCGCTGCGCGAGCCTTTCAAATGCCTCGAAGAACTCGTCTTCCAGTTTGTCTGCAGCGCTTGCGTTGTCTACGGAGATGAAGTCCCAGATGTCTTGCAGGTCCTGCAAGGCTGCCGGCGATAGCACATAGGCGGACATCGCCGCTACTTTACGCTCTTTCGCCGGCGCAGCCGCGCCCGCGCCTCGGGTCCGGGGATGCCCTCACCCCTATCAAGTTGCTCGATCCCGCGGTCAATGTGTTTGCGCACGTCTAACAATCGTTCCCGTTTGAGTTGTTCCTGCTCTTCCAGCAGTCGCAGGCCTTCGCGAATTACTTCCGAGGCAGAGGCATACCGCCCACTTTTTACCTTATCGTCGACCATCTGCTCCAGTTCCGGTGTCAAGGAAATGTTCATCGGCGCTCCTGTCGTGGCTACCTGAGGAATAACATAAAATAGCAAAATATGGCATAACGTGTAAATCGACCTCGGATGCCGGAATATCCTGGTGATAGGAGAGCCCGACTCTCTGAGGTATCATTAACATGATGCCCTCGAAACATACATTTCAAACCGACGATCCGCGACTGACGCCGATCCACGCTAATGTCGTGGCTGGCGAGCGCCTCAACGCCGATGACGCCCTCGCCCTCTACCACACCGGCGACATCCTCGCCGTGGGCTGGATGGCCAACTTCGTGCGCGAGCGCATGCACGGCGACAAGACGTATTTCAACGTCAACCGCCATATCAATCCGACGAATGTCTGTGTGGCTGCCTGCCGGCTGTGCGCTTTCGGCCGCAAGAAAGATACGCCCGGCGCCTACACCATGGCGCTCGAAGAAGCCTTTGAAACCGCGGCTTCCGGCTACACCGAGGCGGTCACCGAATTTCACATCGTTGGCGGATTGCATCCCGACTTGCCGTTTCAATATTTCCTCGATCTGTGCTCCGGCCTGAAGCAGCGCTTTCCGCGAGTGCATCTGAAGGCCTTCACCATGGTCGAGGTCGCCTACCTGTCGAAGCGAGCCAAGCTCTCGATCCGCGAAACTCTTCTACAACTGAAAGCTTCCGGCGTGGACTCTCTTCCCGGCGGCGGCGCCGAAATTTTTGCCGACCGCGTGCGCCACATCATCTGCGACCACAAAATTGACGGCAACGAGTGGCTCGAAACCGCCCGGCTGGCTCACCAGATCGGACTGAAGTCGAACGCGACCATGCTCTACGGCCACGTCGAAAATGACGAAGACCGCGTCGATCATTTGCTGAAGCTCCGCGCCTTACAAGACGAAACCGGCGGCTTCCAGACCTTCATTCCGCTAGCCTTCCATCCCGAAAACACCGCGCTGCAGCATCTGCCGAAAACCACTGGGATGCTCGACATGAAGCAGATTGCCGTCGGCCGCCTCGTGCTCGACAACTTCCCGCACATCAAATCGTACTGGCAGATGGTCAGCGCCAAAATGGCGCAGATCTCTCTGCGCTTCGGCGCCGACGATATGGACGGCACCGTGATCGAAGAGAAGATTTATCACGATGCCGGCGCGACTACCCCACAGGGCATGCGCCGGGAAGAGCTGGAGCGCCTGATCCGCGCCGCCGGCCGCGATCCCATCGAACGTGACACGCTCTACCGGCCTGTCACGCGCACGGAGACGTCAGTTACTGTTGCGGTGTAGCCGTCTGTTTTCGCAAATCCTCCACCGACGCATTCAGCAGATTCCGCAGCACCGCGACTTCCGCGGCAATTCCCGCGTGCAGCGCCGGATCCACATCCGGAGCGAACAGCGGAGAATGATTCGACGGCAGTTCGGTTCCCGCGGCCTTGGCTTGCGCGAACTTTTCAGGGTCGGCCCCGCCCAGACTGAAATAGAATCCAGGAACGCCTTGCTCGACAAAATAAGAAAAATCTTCTGACGGCGCAATCGGCTCGGCGGTTACCACCTTGTCTTTTCCCAAAGCCGCTTCCAGCGGCGCCCGCAGTCGCTCGGCCAGCGCCGGATTGTTGTAGACCAGGTCCGTGCCTTCGTAGCGTTCGATCAACGGCTTTTGCGGCGCTCTGCCAGCTTCGGATTCTTCTTTAGTAATCCGGGTAATCGCCGCCAGGACTTGCTTGCGCACCTCTGGCTTGTAAGTGCGGATGGTTAATCCCATCTCCGCCTGATCGGGGATGATGTTGTTTTTCGTTCCCGCGTGAATGTACCCCACAGTCACCACGGCCATTTCACCGGGTTTCACCTCGCGCGACACGATGGTCTGCAGGGAAAGAATCGTCCGCGCCGCGATCACGATGGGATCAATTGTCGTCTGGGGCAACGCGCCGTGCCCGCCCTTGCCATAAATCGTAATGTGCAGCGAATCCGCATTCGTGTTGTATATGCCGGGAGTAATCGAGGCCATCCCCGCGGGCAGCGTGTTGCCGACATGCAATGCAACCGCGACGTCGGGCTTGGGAAAGCGCGTGAAGAGGCCGTCGCGAATCATCCCTTCCGCGCCTGCAATCGTTTCCTCGGCCGGTTGACCAATCAGCATGAGCGTTCCGTGCCAGGTATCTTTGCTGCGCGCCATGATCTCGGCCGTGCCTAGAAGCGCGGCCATGTGCAGATCGTGCCCGCAAGCGTGCATCACCGGAACGTCATGCCCGGCGTCGTCTTTGGCGTGCACTTTGCTAGCGTAGGGCAGCCCGGTTTTTTCTTCCACGGGAAGCGCATCCAATTCCGTGCGCAGCATGATGGTAGGTCCAGGCCCGTTCTTCAGAATCGCCACCACACCTGTTCCCCCCACATGTTCGGTCACGTCATAACCGGCGCTGCGCAAGTGCGCGGCCAGTTTCGCCGCGGTTTGCGTTTCATGCGACGAAAGTTCAGGGTTCTGATGCAGATCAAGATAGAGCGTGTGCGCGTCAGGATAAGCGCTTTCCAATTCCTTCGAAGACAGAGTTTGCGCACAAGCCACAGCGGAGAGGACTGCTAACAGCAGAACTTTGGCCCAGGTCATAGGTCCCGGATCATATCCTGCCCGCTTTCCGGTCTGCAAACCTTCTGGCAAAAGTTTTTTATGCAACAGATTCCCAAAGGCGGCCATCTTATTCTCAAGCCCGTTCAATTCTCCGCTTGCCTTTTTTTCGCCGGGTGTACAATTCGGCTTAGATGGTCCGGTAAGACAGCACTTGGTTGCGCGACTTCGTTAGCAAGGCCGAGGCGCTATGAATGTTCATATCAGTTACCGTCTTCATAAAATTCCCGCCGTCGAAAAAGACATCCAGCATCAGATCGAAAAACTGCAAAAACGCCTGCAGGTGTTCCGCCCCGAACTCATCCACTTAAAAGGCGTGGTCGAGGAAATCTCGCCTCGCGAGGGCACCAGCGTATCGCTGAACCTGCGTTTGCCGTCGGGCCAGATGGCGGTGCAGGTTTCGGCTGCAAACGCCGCAGCCGCGGTGAAGAGTGCGTTTGAAGATATGCTGTTGCAGGTCAACAAACACAAAGAAATCCTGCGCGCGTCGCACAAGTGGCAGCGCGGCAAGCGCGGCGACAGCGCCAGACCCGGCGCAGCAGTCAAGGAAGTCCCCTTCGAGCAGACTCTGGCGGCAGTCTTTCCGCCTACCATTTCTGCGGACGACGTTCGCTCCTACGTCAACGTGAATCTGTCGCGCCTGGAGCGCTTTGTCGAACGCGAAATCTATTTCCGCGAAGCGCAGGACTTCATTGCTGCTGACAGTCTTTCGAAAGAAGAAGTCATCGACGAAACCATCGCCGCCGCTCTCGGCGACGGCTTGGGTAAGAGCTACGAAAAGCCCGAACGTCTCGCCCTCGAACCCTGGCTCTACCGACTGGCCCTGCATGCACTGGACGATCTCTCCCGCACCGACGAGAGCAACGGCCACGCCCTGCCTCTCGAAGACTCCGCTCGCCCGCGCAATGTGAAGGCCAGCGATGAGTCCGAGCTGCAATTTCACCAGCCCGACGAATCCATCACTGGCGCGACGGTCATCGCCGACGCCCGGGTTTCCACCCCCGAGCAGATCATGGCCTCCGACGAGATCCTTCGTCTGATCGCCTCGGCCCTGCGGGATCTCGGCTCCGGCCCGCGCGAGGCCTTCATCCTGCACGCGCTCGAGGGCTTTAGCGTCGATGAGATTTCGGGCATCACCGGCCTTTCGTCTGAGCGCGTAGTCACCTTCGTTTCTGCCGCGCGCGATCACCTGCGCAAAGCGCCTGGGCTGGCCCAACAGTTTCCTGGCCGCTTCGCTCCGCCCGGCGCCGCTTAAATCCAATCAGAGTTTCTGGGAGGTCATTCATGACCATTACTCGCGAACAAATCCGAGAGTTAGCTGAATTTCAAGATACAAAATCATGCGCAGTCAGCTTTTATTTTCAACCCTCCACACCCCGCAACAAGGCCCACAAAGAAGACACCATTCTCATTAAAGACCTGGCACGAGAAGCCCTGCGCACACTCGAAAGCAAGCTGGACGGAAAAGAAAAAAAAGATTCTGCCCGCACCGATCTCGACCGCATCGTGCGCCTGTCGGGCGAACTGCGCAGCAACGGAACCCACGGCAAGGCCGTGTTTGCTTGCGCGGCGCAAAACCTCTGGCGCGAATACGAAGTGCCCGCCCGCCTTCCCGGTACGCAGCTCTTCATCGACCGGCATTTCCATCTCAAGCCGCTCGCGCACTTGCTGGGAGCTTTCCCGCTCCTCGGCGTCGTGCTCATCGACCGGCACCGCGCCCGGATCTTCGAGCTTCGCCTCGGAGAGCTGAGCGAACGCGAGGATATGATCCATCCTCAGCCCCGCCGTGGCCGCAGCGACGGCTTCGCTGGCTATGACGCAGGTCACGCCCAGCGCCGCGTGGAAGACGAAACTCGCCAGCACTTCAAGAATGTTGGCGAGGCCGTGAAGGATCTGCTCGAAAAAGGCGTATTCGAGAAATGGATTCTCGCCTGCCAGGACTCTCACCGCCCCCTGCTCGAGCCGCAGCTGCATTCCTACGTGAGTCAGGCCCTCATTGGTCGCTTCCACGCTGACCTGGCCCACGCCACTCGCGACGAAATCCGCACGCACGCGCAGCAGATTGCGGAACGCTGGCAAGCCGATCGGCGACGCGAACTCGTCGGCCAGGCGCTCAGTATGGCGCGCAGCAACGGGCGCGGCGTCACCGGACTACGCCGCGTTTTGCGGTCGCTGGAGTTGGGCGAAGTGCAGACCCTGCTGCTGGGCGAAAACCTGCAGGCGCACGCGGTCGAGTGTTCCGGCTGCGGACACATTGACGCTCACCTCGTCAGCTTCTGTCCGGTCTGTGGCCGTACCACGCAAGAAGTGGTCGACGTCGGCGAAGCGATTCTTCCCTGGGTGATTCGACGCGAAATCGAAACTTTCTATGTGAAAGACGAGTCGGAATTCGACAAGGTAGGAAACATTGCCGCGCTGCTGCGCTACCGCTCGGAAAAAGTGCAGCCGCTCAGCGCCGCCGTCGCCGATGAACTGGGCCGCGCCGGCGCCGCATACCCTGGCCGCCTGCGCCGCTTCTCCAGCCGCTGAGGGCACGAGCGAAGAGCTCTAACCACGAAGGACACGAAGTCACACGAAGGAAACGCCGAAATCAAGACCTTCGCGATACTTCGTGTACTTGGTGGTTGATGCCTTGGCTCGGCGTCCATCTACGGTAAGATCCGCAGCGTGAATCAGCGCACCCGCCCGTGATATGCTTCCCGATTCGTCTGCAAGTCTGCCGTCGTAGCCGAACATCTGGAGGACGCAGTGACATTCTCGCGCCGTGATTTCGTGAAGACGTCTGTGCTCGGAGCCGTTGCCGCCGGAGTAGGCTCGAACTCCGCTCTCGCCGAAACCGGCCAGCCCGCGCACGTTTCGCCCGATCCTCCCAAGCGCCCGATCATCATCTGTGCCCACAACGGCTATGCCTACGTCGAGGCCGCTTACGCCTTCCTAAAAAGCGGCGGTGACACCCTCGACGCCGGCATCCGCGTGGTCAAAGGTCCCGAGGACGATCCCAACGACGATTCCGTCGGTCTGGGTGGCCTGCCCAACGAAGAAGGCGTGGTCGAGCTTGATGCCTCGTGTATGCACGGCCCCACGCGCCGCGCCGGTGCGGTCGGCGGCGTGCGCAATATCAAAAATGTATCGATGGTTTCGAAAGCGGTGATGGAGCACACCGGCCATGTCATGCTCGTCGGCGAAGGCGCGGAACGATTCGCCGTCGACATGGGCTTTCCACGCGAGAACCTGCTGACCGATCGCTCGCGCAAGATCTGGATGCTCTGGAAAGAATTCAATTCCGATCGCGACTGGTGGGGCCCCGGTCTGGCCAGTCCGCACTGGCAAGCGCCTGCTCCTGCGTCCAAGCCGCAAGCCGAACTTTTTCAAGATCGCATTCAGCAGCTCCGCCAGCGCGCTGCCGATCTCGGCATCGAACCGGAATTTCAGCTGGCGGCCGTTCGTCGCGTCCTGTTTCCGCCTACAGGAACCATTCACTGCTCGGTTCTGAATGAGAAAGGAGAAATGTCGGGCATCACCACCACCAGCGGCCTGGCCTTCAAATTGCCCGGCCGGGTTGGCGATTCGCCCATTATCGGCGCTGGCTGCTACACCGATCAGGACATCGGCTCCGCCGGCGCGACCGGCGCGGGTGAGGAAAATATCAAGGTTGCCGGCGCTCACACCATCGTCGAGAACATGCGTCACGGCATGTCTCCGCAGGAAGCTGGCATCGACGCGCTCAAGCGCATCGTCCGCAACTACAACGGAGACATGAACAAAATTCGCTTCATGGATATGACGTATTACGTCTTGCGCAAAGACGGCGCCTACGCCGGTGTCTCCTTGTGGGAGGGATATTCCGCCGGCAATCCCCACAAGTTCGTGGTGCACGACGGGGCGCTACGCCTAGAAGTCGCCACTCCTCTGCTTAAGGGACCTTCACAAGAGTGGCCGCCCATGCCGAACGTGCCAGAGGAATTGAAGAAAGATTCGGAGTATCTGAAATAGAAGGCGTGCGGCTGCCGCAATTCGCTGATCATCACTTGGATCATCACTTGCGCAGCCGCAACCACTTCACGCGCAACTCTTCATCACTCGGAATCGTGCCATCGGCGCGCTTGGCAGCCAGGCTCGAAAGGTTTGCCATCAGGGCGTTCATGCCATTGGCCAGCTTGCAGAACATGACGGCTTCATCGGCAGGCGAGAAGTACACCTTGTCGATGCTGTTGTGCGCTCCATATCCCTCCTGAATAATCAGGAGAACCGCGCTTTCCCCGTCAGTAAGAACTCTTCTAGGCATAGAGGCACTCACCAGCCACAAACTTACAAGAATCTTACCTTCACGTCCGGCCCCTTTTCCAGATGAATGCTTTCCACGAACCGCACTTTGCCCGTGCGCAGGGTCATGATCACCGAAGAAGTCCGCGTGCCCTCGCCAAAAAAGCGCACGCCCTTCAGAAGAGCACCGTCGGTGACGCCGGTCGCGGCGAAAATTAATTGTTTGCCCGGAGCCAAGTCCTCCGCCTCATAAATTCTGTTCTTGTCTTTGATGCCCATGCGCGCCAGCCGGTCTTCCTGATCCGGTTTCACCACCAGCCGACCGAGCATGTATCCGTTCAGGCAGCGGATCGCCGCAGCCGTGATCACGCCTTCAGGCGCGCCGCCCGAGCCCATCACCGCATGCACGCCGGTCCCGATCACCGCCGCAGCGATTCCAGCCGAAAGGTCACCATCGCCGATCAGCCGAATCCGCGCCCCCGCCGTGCGAATTTCAGAAATCAATTTTTCATGCCGCGGCCGGTCGAGCACGATGACCACCAGGTCTTCCACGTCGCGATCCAGCCGCTTGGCAATGTTCTTCAGATTGTCGACTACAGGTGCATCCAGGTCGACCGCATCTTTGCACGACGGCCCCACCACAATCTTTTCCATGTAGCAGTCGGGAGCGTTCAGCAACCCTCCCCGCTCCGACGCCGCGAGCACGGTAATCGCGCCCGGAGCACCCGTGGCGCACAGGTTCGTGCCTTCCAGCGGATCGACCGCGATGTCGACCTCGGGAACTTCTGTGCCGTCGGGAAACTCGGCGCCGACGCTTTCGCCGATATAGAGCATGGGCGCCTCGTCGCGTTCGCCCTCGCCGATCACAATGGTGCCCCGCATCGGGATCGTGTCCATCGTTCTCCGCATCGCCTCGGTCGCCACCTGGTCGCTGAGCTTCCGCTCACCCTGTCCCATGGTGTGCGCGGAATCGATCGCCGCCACTTCCACGACGCGCAGGAAGCGCGACGCCAGATCGCTCTCAATATTCTCCCCGTAAGTGCGGGCCTTGCCTTCTGAACGAGCTGTACCCATGAATGCCGCTCCCGTGCGCGTGATCGTGATAATGAACGCCGCGACGCGCCGGGTTGAGACTATAACGCAACCGCGGCGCCAATGGAAATATCAAGGGATGCATAGTAAAGATGCGATGCGCATGAACGATTTTCTTCGCGCATTCCCCCGACGCCCTGTCGCTTCGCCGTGATATTCTCCTATTCCAATCTTCGAATTAATGATTCTGTGAATTAACGATCTGCGAATGGACGCCCCGGACCCAACCCCATGCCTGACCCGCGCCAGCTGACTCTGCTCTGCATCACGACCTACGAGAAGGGACAGGAATTCATGCGCGAGTGCAAGCGTCAGGGCTGCCGCGTGCTTCTTTTGACCGCGGAAAAACTGCGCGACGCCGACTGGCCCCGCGAATCCCTCGACGATACTTTCTACCTGCCCGCCGAGATTGCCCTTGCCGACATCGTGAGCGCGGTCACCCATCTGGCGCGCAACCATAAACTCGACCGCATCGTCGCCCTCGACGAGTACGACATGGAAACCGCCGCTACGCTCCGCGAACACCTGCGCATCCCCGGCATGGGCCTCACCACCATGCGCTATTTCCGCGACAAACTCGCCATGCGCATGCGCGCTCTTGATCGCGATGTGCGCGTGCCCGACTTCGTCCCGGTCGTCAACCACGCCGACATTCGCTACTACCTCGATCACGTGCCCGGCCCGTGGGTGCTCAAGCCGCGCCAGGAAGCCTCGGCCATCGGGATCAAGAAAATCCACGCTGCCGAAGAACTATGGCCCCTGCTGGAACAACTCGGCGACAGGCAGTCTTCCTATCTGCTGGAAAAGTTTCTTCCCGGCAATGTCTATCACGTCGACTCCGTCGTCTCCGAAAACGAAGTCGTCTTCGCCAACGTCAGTAAATACGGCAAGCCGCCCATGAATGTCGCGCAAGGCGGAGGAATCTTCACCACGTTCACCGTGCCTCGCGGAGGCGAGGACGACTTCGCTCTACGTTCGATCAATCGCGATTTGATTGCGGCTCTGGGGTTGGTGCGCGGCGTCGCGCACGCTGAGTTCATTCACGCGTACGCCGACGGAGAATTTTACTTTCTCGAGTGTGCCGCCCGAGTCGGCGGTGCCTATATCAGCGAGATGGTCGAAGCCGCGACTGGAATCAATCTCTGGCGCGAGTGGGCGCGTATCGAAATCGCCGGCGGCGACGGCAGCTACCACCTGCCGCCAGTCCGCGAAGAATATGCCGGGGTGATTCTTTCCCTGGCGCGCCAGGCCGATCCTGACACTTCCTCCTACAACGACCCGGAAGTGCAGCTTCGCATCAAGCGCCATCACCACGCTGGCTTGGTGCTACGCTCGCCCGATCCCCACCGGATTCCGGCCTTACTCGAAACCTACGCCCATCGTTTCGCCGAAGAATTCCTCGCCGTCGAGCCCCCACGCGACAAGCCCACAGCCTAACCCGTGTGGGCCCAGCCAACTGCTCTCTGCTACCATTTGCCGATGACCACCCCGACCCATGAGCACACCCCGTCGGCGGACCATACGCCCGAGCGCCCGGAACGCAAAGAGCCCACTTATCTTTTCCCCGAAAAGCACGTCGCCGAAAAGAGCGAGATCGCCCGCCGCTTCCTCGAAACCCGCACCCGCCTCAATACCAACGTCGATAAAGCCAACAATTTCCTGGTGAAACGCTTTTACAATATCGACCACAACACCTACCTGGAAGGCGCGCTCCCGGCGAAGACGAAGGAACTGATGGGCCTGGTTGCCTCGGCCGTCCTGCGCTGCGACGACTGCATCGTCTACCACGCGATCCAGTCGTACCGCCTGGGCGCGACTCGCACCGAGCAGGAAGAGTCGCTTAATGTCGCGCTGGTGGTCGGCGGCAGTATCGTTGTCCCGCACCTGCGTCGCGCGTATGAATTGTTGGAAGAAATGTATGGCTGAGTGCGGTGTAGTTGAATGCACTGAAATTGGATGCGATGTGTCTTACCGCTCCCCGCTCCCCCGACGCAACACCGAAGTCACAAAACTGACCACGATCAGTGCAATCCCGCCCACCAGTTCCAGCCGCTGCGGGCTACGCAATGCTTCCCAGACTGCATCCGGCGGCCAGTAAATTCCTAAATCGCGTAAGGCATCCAGGCAGGCCAGCACTCCCGACAGGAATCCTACGGCAGTCGCGACTCGCCGCTTTTTCTCCGGGGTCATCGGGGCGGTCTCGGGCTCAGGGAGCGAACTAGAAAAACACTTCCGGCGACACCTTAAAACGACGGCTCAGCCTTCGGATGTGTTCGGCGTTCAGTTTTCGTTTTCCGCTCAACACTTCGGAAGCGATGCTGGGCGTCCCGAACACATCCAGCAGATCTTTCTGCTTCAGGTTGTTCGCCAGCATCAACTCGTTCAACACTTCGATGGGGCCGGCAGCCTTCAGCGCGTAATGCCTCTCTTCAAAATCTTCGATGAGCAGCGTCAGCAGTTCGGCCATTCGCCGCTCCGAGGCGCTCATGCGGTTGCCCTTGCGGTCCAGTTCTTCGAGTGTGGCGATGTGGCGTTCGTTTTCCGCTTCGCTACGAATAACGCCAGGCAAAGTGGCGGTCAAAAGGGAAGCGTATTCTGATCTGCCTGCACTTGCACTCATCGTTTCCAACCTCCCCGGTCATACTCAGCGTGCGTCAAGACACGACGGATATAGATGCGGCCAAACAGATAATTAATCTCGGCAATGAGCCGGTACTGATTGCCCTTGATGTTGAACACGGTCCACTTGCCAACCGAGTCAGCACTCGAGAAAGTCCCTCGAACGTCCACCAGGCTTGTCCATGTAGCTTTTTTCGCAATCCGAAACCACGCATCGAGTGGAGCCTCGAGGTCAGCGTGCCGCTCCGCCGCTTCCTTCAGCCTCTTCCGGCTGATGACGTGCATGCCGCTCCTCGTAAGTTCGCAATATGCGAATATTGTACTTCGCAAAATGCGAAGCTGTCAATCGGGAGTGTCGATGGACCATCGATGTCACAGCGAGCAGCTAGAACGCGTCAATCCCCGTCACACTCTGCCCGATGATCAGCGAGTGCACGTCGTGCGTGCCTTCGTAGGTCTTCACTGATTCCAGGTTCATCATGTGCCGCATGATCGGATAATCGTCGGCAACTCCATTCGCTCCGAGTATGTCGCGCGAGAGTCGAGCGCACTCGAGAGCCATCCAGACGTTGTTGCGTTTCGCCATCGAAATATGCTGCGGCTGAACTTTCCCGGCATCTTTCAGACGTCCCACCTGCAGCACGAGCAGCTGCGCTTTCGTGATTTCGCTGATCATCCAAGTCAGCTTGTCCTGCACCAGTTGATGCGACGCGATAGGCTGATCGCGCCACTGCTTGCGCAACAGCGAATATTGCAGCGCGCAGTCGTAGCACGACATGGCTGCGCCCAGCGCTCCCCAGGCAATGCCATAGCGAGCTTGATTCAAACACATCAAAGGCGATTTCAACCCGCCTGTTTTCGGCAGCAGATTCGCCTCGGGAATGCGCACATCTTGCAGCGACAGCCCCGACGTGACCGACGCGCGCAACGACCACTTGCCGTGAATGTCGTCGGCCTTGAATCCTGGCCTGTCGGTCTCGACCAGAAATCCGCGGACGCGGTCCTTCTCGTCCTCGACCTTCGCCCAGATAATCGCCACGTCAGCAATCGATCCCGACGTGATCCACATCTTCTCGCCGTTGATTACGTACTCGTTGCCAACTTTTTTCGCGCGTGTGCGCATCCCGCTCGGGTTCGACCCGAAGTCCGGCTCAGTCAGCCCGAAGCATCCCAGCTTCTCGCCTTTCTGCATCGCCGGCAGCCACGTCTGCTTCTGTTCTTCCGTGCCGAATTCGTAAATCGGATACATGCACAGTCCCGACTGCACGCTCACAAAGCTGCGCACGCCGGAGTCGCCGCGTTCCAGTTCCTGCGTCATCAGTCCGTACTCGACGTTGCCCATCCCGGCGCATCCGTAGCCTTTCAGCGACGCGCCGAAAAATCCCAGGTCGGCCATGGGCTTGACCAGTTCCCGCGGAAATCGCCCCGCGCGATTGCATTCTTCGATGATGGGAATCAGATTGTCTTCAATGAACTGGCGCGTCGTATCGCGCACCAGCCGTTCGTCATCGGTGAGCAGGGAATCGTACTGAATAAAATCGACACCGCGAAATTTGATGGCAGGCATGAAAACCTCCGCAGATATAAGTAGGTTTGCCGCCCACAAGCGGGCCCATTAGCGCAAGGCAAACATATGACGGTAGCAGGGGCGCGGGAGCGGGGTCAACGGGTGGTGCGTACAGTTGGAGAAGGAGATTGATTCGTATCAGGGCGTCGCTTCAGCGATGTCGCGAGATCATGCAGACGATAGAATCCTTGCAAGACAGATCTAATGCGGAAAGTGCTTTGTGTAGAGGCCGTACAGATTATGTCCGAATCCTACTATTGCCACCGCAATCAATATCATCGATGCAATGGATCGTGGTGACTTGAAAGATGCAGCTAGAGGTTCCCCTCGCTGTCTCGGAACACCAAGTATGTAAACGCAGCCCATGCAAAACCAAGGCAGCCACTCAAAGCGCAGAAATCCCGTGTTTAGTAGGCCGAGAAAGGCGCACAGGAACGCAACCGTCGGCAGCACTGTTCGCTGCCAACGCGGCGATGTGAAGCCCGTTTGCGGCGAGGCATCCGGTCTCTGCATGGGAGCCTGCATGTCAGGTGGAGTATACAGCATTGGTGCAGCTGCGCGAATATCGGGTTTGGAGGCAAGTAGCCTCTCACTTTGTCGCGCTCAGCGGCCACACAACTCGAACACATTTTCACGTCGCCTCAAGCTTCGGTGTATGCTGTTTGCGAAGTTTTCCCGCTTTTAAATCGATTCACTAACCCGCGGTCAGTGTTCAAGGCTGCCGTTGGTCAAAATCACGGAGGCGTCATGGCGTCAGGCATCAAGAGCAGATTTGTTTTGGCTGTTGCGATGAGTGCCGTGTTGTTCGCGCCGAACGCTGCGCTCGCCCAGAAAGTCACCGTCGACGCCGACCCCGCCCACGTCGCCAATACGTTCAGCCCCGTCCGCTCTCTCGGCGCCGCCATCGACCGCCTGCGCACGGGCACGCCCGACCACCTGCTGAAAGATCCGCTGCTGCACGAAATCCTCGGTGCGGGATGGCAGGCGGTGACCTATCGCCAGAACACCGAGCTCATGGTCGAGGCCTGGCACTGGAATCCCACCGGCCAGTGGAGCAACACCGATAAGCAGGAAGGCTACTTCGTAGGCAACGCCGAGCCGACCGCCGAAATGATTCACAGTTCGTGGGCCGCCCCGCTGCCGCATCGCGGCTTCAGTCGCGGCGACGGCAACGGCTGGTCACGCCTCACCGACGGCGACCCTAATTCCTACTGGAAAAGCAATCCCTACCTGACCAAAGCTTTCACCGGCGAAGACGACTCGCTGCATCCGCAGTGGGTGATGATCGACCTCGGCAGCAAGATCGACGTGAACGCCATCCGCATCGCCTGGGCCGACCCCTACGCCACGCATTATGCAGTGCAATTCTGGACCGGCGAACTCGAGCCCTTCTACGACGGCACTACCAAAGGCACGTGGCAAACTTTTCCGCTGGGCAACATCACCGAAGGCAAGGGCGGCACAGTCACGCTCAAGCTTGTCGACTGGATGATTCCCGTCCGTTACATCCGCATCTGGATGACCGAATCTTCCAACACCTGCGACAGTCACGGCTCCGCCGACAAGCGCAACTGCGTAGGCTACGCCATCAACGAACTCTACGCCGGCGCGCTCTCCGCCGACGGCGCCTTCAACGACTACGTCACGCATTTTCCCAGCCGCGAACAGACCGTCACCTGGCCGTCGTCCGTCGATCCCTGGCATGCAGCCTCGGATATCGACCAGTCCCGCGGCGATCAGGTCGGCTTCGATTTTTTCATGACTTCCGGCATCACGCGCGGACTTCCGACCATGGTGCCGATCGCCATGCTCTACGCCACGCCTGAAGATGCGGCCAACGAAATCGCCTATCTCTACAAGCGCCACTACCCCATTTCCTACGTCGAGATGGGCGAAGAGGCCGACGGCCAGCACATGCTCCCCGAAGACTACGCCGCGCTGTACGTACAATTCGCCACCGCGATTCACAAACTCGTGCCCGAAGCGAAACTCGGCGGCCCTCCGTTCGAAGGAACCTTTGGCGATGTAGAAGTCTGGCCCGACGCCAACGGGAAAGTTTCCTGGCTCGGCCGCTTCGTCGACTATCTGAAGTCTCATGGCCGCCTCAACGACTTCACATTTTTTTCCTTCGAGCATTACCCGTATCAGGATCGTCCCACGTACTCTTGGGCCGATCTCTATCCCGAGCCGGGATACGTCAGCCACATCGTGCAAGTCTGGAAAGATAACGGCCTGCCGCCGAATATTCCATTCTTCATGACTGAAGGAAACATCGGCGGCGGCGCGCCTCCATCGTCCGTGAAAAGCGGCCTGTGGCTCGCGGATTACGTCGGCACCATGATGAGCGAGGGCGCCGGCGCAACCTACTATTTCCATTACATGCCTTACCCGCGAGATACGGGCGGCTTCGGAAATTTCTTACATATCGACGCGGACTATAAAGTGCTCGGTTACCCTCCGCAATATCTGGCAGCGCAGGTGATCACGAAAGAATGGGTGCAGCCCATCGACGCGCCTCACAAACAATTCAAAGCC
>Ga0210390_10002326_pt1 | contig 16919 bp, 10 predicted proteins | sample IncBWH11OmetaG_FD_161050 | JGI IMG/M metagenome (GOLD analysis project Ga0210390, IMG submission 161050) | Forest soil microbial communities from Barre Woods Harvard Forest LTER site, Petersham, Massachusetts, United States - Inc-BW-H-11-O ... | reverse complement strand
TGAGGTCGAGATGATAATGGGGTTCGAGGTGGCGCCCGTCGCCCCGAAGCCGCGATTGACCTTGATCAAGTCGGGATCGACGCTGTCGAGCCAGAGTTTCGTCCCCGTTGCGATCAGCGATTCCAAGGGTGTCATGTCGAATCCCTTTCGGTTTCAGGTGTCTTGCCGCTCGTATTCGGAACGGGCAGGTCGGTCGGCTTCTCCACAGTGCGGGCAGCCCCCGCTACAATGGCCCCGTCGCCCGAGCCCAACAACCCAGCCCGGGGCAATTGTAGACGATTCGACCCGAACGCGCCGGCTGCTTGCGGTGTCCATCCCCAGTGCCCAACCGTTGCGGGGCGTGCGCGCGAGTCGATCAGATGCTGGGGCAAATTTTACGGCGCGGCTCGGTGCGGGTCGAGTTTCGCGGCGATAGGGACTTATCCGAGCGAATTTATTCGAGCGAATTCTTAATTCTTTGAGGACGAAAGACGTTCCGTGGCGAGTTCCAGCCGAGCGCCGCAAGAGCTTTACGAAAATCCCCTGATTGGCCGCTACGCCTCGGAAGCGATGTGCCGGCTCTGGTCGCGGCAGCGCTTCCACTCGACCTGGCGCAAGCTGTGGGTCGCGCTGGCCGAGGCTGAGCGCGAACTTGGGCTGCCGATCACGCAGGCGCAAATCGACGAGCTGGCCGCCGCCGTCGACGACATCGACTTCGAGCTGGCCGCCCGCCACGAGCGCGAGCTGCGACATGACGTGATGGCCCATGTCTATACGTATCGCGACCGCTGCCCGGGAGCCGGCGGCATCCTGCACCTGGGAGCGACGAGCGCCTTCGTCACCGACAACACCGAGCTGATCCTGATTCGGGAAAGCCTGCGCATGGTGCAGAGCGGGCTGGTCGCGGCCATTAATGCACTCGCGCGTTTCGCTGAAGAGCACCGCGACTTGCCCTGCCTCGGCTTGACGCATCTGCAGCCCGCGCAGCCGACCACGGTCGGCAAGCGGGCCACGCTCTGGTGCTACGACCTGGTGCTCGATCTCGAGGAGGTCGAGCATCGCCTGGCGCAGCTCAAGTTTCGCGGCGCTAAGGGGACGACCGGCACGCAGGCCAGCTTTTTGTCGCTGTTCGACGGCGATCATGCGAAAGTTGCGGCGCTCGACCGACGCGTCGCCGAGAAGATGGGATTCGCGGCGTCTTATCCGGTCACGGGGCAGACGTACTCGCGCAAGATCGATGCTCAGGTGTTGGCCGCGTTGGCGGGCGTCGGTCAGTCGGCACATAAGGCCGGGACCGATCTGCGGATTCTCCAAAGCCGCAAGGAGACCGACGAACCATTCGAGAGCAAGCAGATCGGCTCGTCGGCGATGGCCTACAAACGGAACCCGATGCGCTCCGAACGGATGTGTGCCCTGTCTCGGTTCGCGATCAGCCTCGCCGGAAACGCGGAACAGACCGCGGCGACGCAGTGGATGGAACGCACGCTCGACGACAGCGCCAACCGCCGGCTGTCGCTGCCACAATCGTTTTTGGCGATCGACGCCGTGCTCATTCTGTATCGCAACGTGATCGAGGGGCTTGTCGTCCACCCGCGGGTCATCGAGCGAAACTTGCGCGAGGAGCTGCCGTTCCTGGCGACCGAGGAAATCCTGATGGCCGGCGTGCGGGCGGGCGGCGATCGGCAAGTGCTGCACGAGCGGATCCGCGTTCACAGCCAGGAAGCCGCGCGCCAGGTGAAGGACGAGGGGGCGGCCAACGACCTGATCGACCGACTGAAATCGGACGGCGCCTTTGCCGGCGTCGATCTCGAGAGCGCACTCGACGCCCGCAAGTTTGTCGGCCGCGCGCCCGAGCAGGTCGACGCGTTCGTGCGCGAAGTCGTCGAACCTATTCGCGCCAAATACCCGCTCAACCTCAAAACTCCGGAGGCGGACCTTCGAGTTTGAATGGTTGGTTCGCTGGCTGGATCGGCTTCAACTCACCGGGCCGCGCTAGGACGTTCTCCCCCGTCTGCCAGAGGTAGATGCCAAGGTGACCCTTCGCGGTCGCAGTGTTGGCCAAGATCGTCCGACCATCCGAGGTAAATGCCAGCGTCCTCACTTCCGTCACATCGTGCGGAAAAGGAAGCGTGCACATCGGCCGGCCGCTCTCGAAGTCGGCCAGGACGACACCGCTCTTCGATCCGAGCGCCAAGGACTGTCCGTCCGGCGAAAGGACGAGCGAAGCACCAGCGACTGAGAAGACGCCGGGGACTGTGAATTGCCGAACAACAGCGCCCGTAGCCCGCGACCAAACGACGACATAGCCCGCCCCGCCGCGACCAATCAGGAAATGTCCGTCCTTGCTAAAGGTCACCGAGCGAATCGTCTCGCCGACTGCCTCGAGACGCGCGGAGTAGTGAGGATTGGGAAGTTGGAACAGTTGAATGCGCGATTCGTGATTGGTGCCTGCGGTCGCGAACACATTCTCGTTGGTCGAAATCGCGTAGGGCGCGATATCCGAGACGACGGGAATCGTCTGCAGAACGGCCCCCGTGCGGGCGTTGCGGAATTCCAACCGGGTCTTCGGCGGGGCGCCATAATGCTGCTGACAAACGAGAATGGACCCGCCGGGACTAAAGAGGAGGTAGTCGAGTCCGGTCGCCTCTCCGGCAATTTCACATCGTAATTTGCCGGTTTCTGCGTCGACTACGCGAATCCTCTGTTTGCCGTTCGGCAACTGCTCGCCATACGCGAGCATCTCGCCGTCCGGCGCGAACGCGACCTCCTGCATCTGGTGGCCCGGCTCTCCAGAGCCGACATTGAACAGCGGTTGCGATTCGCTTGCCGATAGATTGCTGACACCCAGTTCACACTGCACGGCATTGTCTTTTCCGGAAGTTGCATTGCTGGCGATCGCGAGTCGCATTCCGTCGGGAGCGATCGCTACATTGGCCGCGCGTGTTCCGGACGGTAGTGGCACGTTCACTCGGCGCGCGTTTCGTCGGATCGCAGCGTCCCAGATGACCAGTGTTCCGGTGCCATCCGTGGTGGCGAGTTGCTTTTCGTCCGGCGAAGCGGCCAGGCACCACAGCACCTCGGAAGTCCCGAACGGATCCCACGACTCGCCCGTCGTCAAATCGATGAGCGAGGTCGCAGCTTTGTCTCCCGTGCTCAGGACAGCAGAATCGTCTTCGGTGAAATGGACGCAGCGGACTTTCTGACTCGGCAGCGGAAACTGCCCGACGATCTCACCGGTCGAAATACGAAAGACGTGCACGCCGAAGGAAGAACCGACGGCCAAACGCCGCTTATCGTGACTGAACCCAACGGATCTCGCATCGGCGACAGGAAATTCGGCAACTTGCTGATAGTCTGCGAAAGGGTTCCACAAGCGGGCCCGGCCGTCCCGGCCGGCAGTCGCCAGGAGCTTCCCATCGAACGAATAGCTCACGTCATCGATCTTCGCGCCAGGATGGGCCGGCATGCTCTTGAGCAGCTTCGCGTTGGCAATATCGAAAATGGACAGTCTGCCGTCGGCAGCGGCGCAGGCGAGATGGCCGTTTGCGGGGTTGAACGCGACCCCAATGACCGCCGAGTGGTAGCGCCAAATCACTTTGCGGAGTGTCGCGGTCTCCATGTCCCAAAGGCGGACCGAGCCGTCATCGCTGGCTGTCGCCAGAATTTTTCCGTCGGGTGAAAAGGCCAGGCAATTGATGTCGCCAGAATGGCCTGAGAAAGTGGCGCGCAGTTTGCCCGTCCGCACGTCCCACACGCGCGCGGTGTTGTCGTTTGACCCCGTCGCGACGAAACGGTTGTCGGGGGAAAAAGAGACAAAGTAAGCAACGCCTTTGTGCGCCTGAACGGTGCGCTGGGACTTGAACACAGGCCGCGGAGTTTGTGGTTGGGCCAGCTTCCAAAGGTAATACCACTCGAAGCCGCGGCAATCCTCTACTCCGGGCCCGGGAATCTGATTGATGAGAATCTGTCGTGCCTCGTCCCTCAAACCCTGACGCAGCCGAAGATCGGGCTCCATCCTGTGGAGCCGTATATCCGCCTGGCGAATGGCCTCGACGTAACCCTGGCGAGTCGCTGCAACCGGTTTCTGCTCCTCGGCCCGATCTGTTTGCCAAATAATCCAGTCGCCGTTGCGAGTGCGAATAATCAAGATTCCGAAAGCGACGAGAGCCGCGAGGATGAGAGTCGCGCCGACCGCCACTGCCGACGGGATTCGCCGCCGTTGCAATTGTCGGAATAAGCGCGCAACGGGAAGCAGACGCCGGGCGGAAACAGGCTCTCCTTTGAGGAAGCAGCGCAAATCGTCCGCCAGCTCGGCCGCCGAGGGGTAGCGCGCGGAGAAGTTCTTGTCCAGGCATTTCAGGCAGATCGCTTCGAGGTCGGGCGGCACGTCCGGCCGCACATGCCTCAAGGGAAGCGGTTCGTCGGTCAAGACGCGGCGCAGCGTGTCCACTTCGCTACGGCCCTCGATCGGTCGCTGGCCGGTGAGCAGCTCGTAGAGGATCACTCCCAACGAGTAGACGTCGGCCGGCGGACCGACTTCGCGCGAACGTCCCTCGGCCTGTTCGGGGGCCATATAAGCGGCGGTTCCCAGCACGGCCTGGCTCGCCGTGACCGACTCCTCAGTCTCGAACAGCTTGGCGATGCCGAAGTCGGACACGCGCGGTACGAGTTTTTCGCTCTTGACCCGGGGGACAGTTCCCGAAGCATGCTCGGCCGGCCGCGACAGCAACACATTCGACGGTTTGAGATCGCGATGCACAATGCCGGAGCGGTGCGCGTGGGCAACCGCCTCGGCCAGGAGCAGAATCCACTCGACGGCGGATCGGACGGAAACGGGTTTGCCGGTCGTGGCGTTGTCCCGCAGCCAGATCGCCAGGTTCGGCCCGTCGCACAGTTCTTCGACGATGTAGGGAAGTCCGCCGGACTCGCCGAATTCGTAGATCGGAATGATGTTCGGATGCCGTAGCGCGGCCAGCGTTTGGGCCTCGCGCACGAAGCGTTGCTTGGCTTCGCTCGAAAAGAGAGCCTCGGCCCGGGCGACCTTGAGGGCGATCAACCGCGCGAGCCGGGAATCTCGGGCCCGAAACACGGTTCCCGCGCCGCCGGAGCCCAGCCGTTCGAGGATCTCGAAGCGGCCGAAGACGGTCTTCGCCAGTCCGCTGGTGGCGCGGACCCACGTGGTGCCGTTCGCTGTGCCGCGCGTCTGCTCGGCGTACGCCGTGCCACCAGGACGCACGGAATGCAGGGCCTTGAGCGTGGCCACGATCTCCGCGGAGGCTGCGCCGAATTGCTCGGCGATCTGATGTTCGAAGTCCCCGGTCGGCCGCCCGTCGAAGAGCGCGTCGTCCAACTCCGACATCAGATGTTCCAGCGCCGGATCCAGATCGGCTTGTACGGGCTCCGGGGGGGTCATTGGAGCTTCCTTGTTATCGACTGCAGCCGAACGAGCGCCCGTCCCCACAGCTTGCGGACTGCCTCGGGAGTGCGGCCGATGAATTCGCCGATTTCCGCGTATGTCTTGCCCTGAAAGTAGTGCATTTCGATGACCATTCGCTCATCGGGCGGCAGCTCGCCGATCGTCGAGCGGAGCTTGTCTCCCAGCTCGCCGGCCGAAACCTGGCTGCTGGGACTGCGATCGTCGAGATCGCATTGCTCTTCGACCGGCGCCGCCTCGGGGCCGGCCCGCGGCAGACGTCGCTCGCGTGCCCGTTTTAGATCGAGCACATTGTTGCGGAGGATGTGACGCAGCCACGATCGAAACTCCCCTTCCGACGACCCGCGAAACGAGGCCAGATCGCGCAGGGCCTCCAATTGGGCCGATTGCACGATGTCCGCCACGGTGTGCGTCAGGTGGGATTCGCCGGCGATTTCTTCGTGGGCGAGCGCCCACAGATAGGCGTGGTGCCGCTCCAGGAGCACACCGATTGCCTCCTGCGAGCCCTGCTTCGCTTCGTCGAGCAGAGCGGGCAGCTCGCCTTCTGGTAGTGGTTGAGCCGGGCTATCCGGCATGACGGACCGGGCCATGATCTGAAATGAACCCCCGCCCGATTCTAAACACCCCGGGGGGTGAATCATCGCCAATCACGGAAATCGTGTGTCCGAGTCGCCGCTCCATTTCCCTTATTGAATTAAGGCGACGAACACGCGGTCCACCGGACGCGCAATTTTTCCAATTGCCGAAAAATCCCGGAATTCGACGGGCTCGCCGGAATTCTGCCGGTCAATCGTGCGTTTCGGACCGAAGTGGCGTCCGCTCGCCAGCTTTCTGACGCCTCAACTGGGAGCGGTCGGGCGATTTTGCCAAGGCTGCCCGGAACAAGGACTCGTGCGATGCTCGACAATCAAGTGGGCCTCACCCCAGAGCAACAAGCGCAGAACCTGCTCGCGATCCAGCGGGCCGAGTTTCGCCCGTGGGAGCTATCTCCCGATCTAATCACGGCCGGGCTGTGGATCGCGTACGCCCTGTTCGCGCTGATGTGGTTTCGCATGGCGCTGCGACAAAACGAGGGCCGATGGCAGGCGTGGGCTCGCGAGCGGATCCTCGTCCCCGTGGTTGCACGCGTGCTCCGCTTTGCCCGACGGAGCCCGCTCGCCCGTCGGCGTCCGGCAATCCGTTTCGAGCCGGCGACGCAGCGCGCTTAAACGCTCGAACCAGAGGACGTTTGCTCGCGACGTCGGTCAGGCGAACAGCTCGCCGACCGGCTTGCCGCCATCGACGATCTTGAGCGGCCGGCCGAGCGGGCTGATCGACTCGACGCGCGGGTTGATCTCCAGCGACTTGCAGACCGAGCAGAAGAGATCGGGAATCGTCACGGGCCGGTCCTGCACGGTTGTGCCGTCGGACGACGACGAACCGATCACTTGTCCGCCCTTGATTCCGCCGCCGGCGATGGCCGCGTTAAAGACCCGCGGATAGTGGTCGCGTCCGCCGCGCGGGTTGATCTTGGGCGTGCGACCGAATTCGCCCATCCACACGATGAGCGTTTTGTCGAGCCGGCCGCGCTCCTTGAGGTCGCTCACCAGGGCGGCAAAGCCCGGATCGACGTCCGTGGTCAGCTTCGAGACGCGATTAAAGACGTCGTCGTGCGTGTCCCAGCCGCGGCTCTGCACTTCGACGAAGGTCACGCCCGCTTCGACCAGGCGGCGAGCCAGCAGGCAACCGCGGCCGAAATCGCTATCGCCGTATTTGGCGCGGACGTTTTCCGGCTCCTGGTTGATGTCGAAGGCTTTGACGCTCGAACTCAGTGCCATCTTGGAGGCCTTGGTATACAGCCGACGGTGGTTGTCGACGACCGTCTGGCCGCCGCGGCCGCCAAAATCATCCTCGAGCTTGTCGAGCAGGCCGAGCCGCCGCGAATAGCGGGTCGCGGACACCGGCGCCTCGAGATTCCGCGGCAACTGGCTCGGATTGTCGACGACGAACGGTTCGTAATCGACGCCCAAGTAGCCCGAGCCGATCGTCTGGCCGACCGAAACGACGGCCGGCAGGTCGCGGGTGAGGTCGGCGATCTGCTTGGCGATGTTGGCTGCCAGGCTGGGGTGACGCACGCTGCCGGTCGGCAGATAGCCGGTGTGGAGCTGGTAAGTGGCCCGCTGGTGTTGTCCCTCTTTGTTGGTGACGGAGCGGAGCAGGGCGACATCCTTCATCACCTTCGCTGTTTGCTCCCAGCCGTTGGCAATTTGAATGCCCGAGGCGGCCGTGGCGATCGCCTGTGTCTGGCCGCCGTTCTCTGTGCGGGGCTTGGGATCGAACGTCTCGAACTGGCTCGGTCCGCCTTGCATCCACAAGAGGATCATCGCCCGGTCCTGCTTCCGCAGCTCGGCCGCCTGCAGGCTCATCAACTGGCGGAAGTTGAGCGTCCCGGCGGCGACAGCGCCGGCCGAAACGAACTGCAGGAAGCTGCGGCGCGACAAGTCGTACCGGTTGAGGAATTGCACGTGTTGGTGATGAAAGAGGCTCATGACCAAATCCTTGATAGGCGAACGCGAGGCACTCGGACGCCGCGCGAGCGATTAGCCGTATTCTTCCCGTGACGCGGAGCGTATTCCGAGCGCAGTTCAAGAGAACGTTAGCGCTTCGAGAGGAACTCGCTGGAGTTCATCAGGCTCCACATGACGTCTTCAAACCCCTCGTGGCGGTTGCCGACGTCCTTGACGTAATTGAGGCAGACCTTCTCTTCCTTTTCGGACGGTTCGCGGGCCAAAGTCAGCACGTAGACCTCGCGGACAGCGTCCTTGTTCTCCGGGTATTTTTCCAGGATCGTCGCCAGGCGGGTCTTGCCTTGAGCGTGGATCAGGCTGTTGATCAGCCGTGAGTTCATCATGAACAGGGCCTGCGGCACGTTGCCCGTCAGGTCGTCCTGGCTCGTCGACGGATCGTAGCCGAACAGAAACGCGAACTGAGCCCGCGGATTGCGCAGCGGCCGCTTGCCTTTGCCCGGCCCTTCCGATTCTTTCGCATCGACGCCCTCGATGCCCAGCACCTTGCAGATCGCGTTGAACAGCTGATCGGCCCGCAAACGCTTGGGGGTGCTCGCCGCAAAGACGGGCGGCGACTCGACCGACGGATCCTTGGGGCGAATCTCGCGCTGATACGCTTCGGTGTGGGAAATCGTGCGGAACAGCCACTGCATGTCGTAGTGGTTGGCCGTCCAGGCATCGGCCAGCAGGTCGAGCACCTCGGGCATCCGCGCTTGCCTCTGCGGACCCATATCGTCGACCGGCATGTAAAACCCTTCGCCGACCATCTCGTTCCACATCCGGTTCACGTAGGCGCGGGAGAACCAGGGATCCGAGTCGGCGGTGAGGTATTTCGCCAGCGCATGACGCCGTTCTTCGTCGGGCAGGCCGGCCTTCGGCCGCTTGCCGTTGACGAAGAAGACGGGCTCCATCTTGGTTCCCTTGGACGACGGATTCTTGAGGTCGGGCATGTAGTGCTCGGCCTGCGGCCCCTTCTGATTGGCCGGGGGAATGTCTTTGATTTCCTTTAATGTCAGCGAGCCGTCCTTTTTGCCGGCCTGGGTCAGCAATCGCTCGAACGGCTTTTCAAAGTTGGTGTTTTTGACCTCGGCCCGTGTGATCCGGCCATCGTGATTGCGATCGAAGCGTGCGAAGAGCCGCTCCGGATGTTCCTGCAAATTGCCGCCCTTGCCTTTACCTTTGGCTCCGGCCGGCGCTTCGTAGGACGCAACCTCGAAGGCTCGCGGATCGGTGCTCCCCTTCATCCGCCGGACGCTCACCCGGGGGAAGAACGCCGCCAATGCGTGGAACTGCTGTCGCTTCCATTTGTCCGACGGATGGTCGTGACAGTTGGCGCACTGAATCTGGATGCCCAGGAAAATTCGCGAGCTTTCGGCCGCCAACTCATCGGCTTGGCCACCATGCGCGAAGATCAACCCCGTCTCGCCGTGATCGGCAACGGGCCCCGAGGCGGTGAGCAGCGTCGTCACGATCTTGTCCCAGCCCTGGTTCTCGCGGATTTGATCGGACATCCATTTCTCGAATGCGCCCTCGACGATGCGGGATTTCATGTCGGTCGCGCGGAGAAAGATCGTGTCGCGCCAGTATTCGGCCCAGTTGTGAGAGTATTCATCGCTCTTGAGCAGGCGATCAATGAGCTTGTCCCGCTTCTGGGGATCGGGATCGAGGCCGAACAACGTCACTTCACGAGCGCTTGGCACCGTTCCCACGAGGTCGAAGTGGATCCGCCGCAAGAAGTCCTCGTCCGAGGTGCGTGGCGCCGGCTGCGTTCCCGACTCGGTCAGGTTGGCGAGGATCAGCTTATCGACGGCCGCGGCGACCGCGGCAGAATCCTTGAGGTCGACATTCGGACGCGGGCGATGCGTGGCCGGTTTCGGCGTGTAGGAGTCAGTGCCCCACGACTTCTCACCTTTGGATGAGTGCTCGCCCTTGGCCGAGCCCTTTTCGCCTTTGGTCGCGGCATCACTCGCGTCGCCCTTGGTCGCGGAGTGACTCGCGTCGCCCGTGGCCGACTTCGGCGCCTGCTTGTCATCCTGAGCGAAAGCCGTCGCGGCGCTCAAAGCCACGACCACCATCACGCTCAAGCCAACTCGCGCCGACCAAAATCGCGCCCGACTGCGGGTCATTTTGGCGGCTTGCGTTTGCGTCCGAGCCATGAAATGCTCCAGTGAACAAACGTTTCAAAATCGGTCGCTTGCTCAAGTGGCCGCTAAGCGATTCTATACTCTTTAAACCGATCCCAGAACCAAAGGTTCCGAACCAACGGCGCGAGATGACGGATTGGTGAGAAGTGCTCCGTGTTTCCGCGATTTTGAGGTCAAAAATCTTCCTGGCGTGGTGAGAAGAGGGCGCGCTTGTGCACTTTTGTCATCGACTGTGCTCTTAACTGAATCGACGCTGAATCCGCTGACACTTGGCCTGCGAAGCAATTGCCGCGCGGGGGAAAGAGAGTTCCATGAAAGTTGCCCTCGTCGGCGCAGCCGGCCAATTGGGAACGGCGCTTGCCGCCAGCCGTCCCGCTGAGGTTTCGCTCGTGCCACTGGGCCACGCCGACATCGAGATTCGCGACATGGCCAGCGTCGAGTCTGCGCTGACGAAGGCCGGGGCCGATTGGGTCATCAATGCGGCCGCGTACAATTTTGTCGATCGGGCGGAGGACGAACCCGAACTTGCGCACGCCGTCAACGCGCTAGGACCACAGAACCTCGCACGTTGGTGCGCGGCCCAAAATGCCACGCTCGTGCACGTGAGCACCGACTACGTCTTCACTGATTCTCCAGGTCGCACGCCGCACGTCGAAACCGAGTCGCCTGCGCCAGCCAGCGTCTACGCCACGAGCAAGCTGGCAGGCGAGGAGCTTGTGCAAGCGGAGTGTTCGGCGCATTTTGTCGTCCGCACCTGCGGCCTTTACGGTCGTGCCCAATCGGCCGGAAAGGGAAACTTTGTGCGGACGATGCTGCGGATGGCGGCCGAGGGGCGGCCGCTCAAGGTGGTCGACGATCAGCACTGCACGCCCAGTTATGCGGCCGACGTTGCCGTGGCAATCTGGAGGCTGCTCGAGAGTCGTCGCTTCGGCCTGTATCACGCGACCAACTCGGGGGCGACGACCTGGCACGGCTTCGCCTGCGAAATCTTTCGGGCGGCCGGACTCGACGTGGCCGTGGCCGCGATTCCCTCGCGAGACTTTCCGCAAAAAGCCAAACGCCCGGCGTATAGTGTGCTCGACTGCTCGAGGCTGTCGGCGACCATCGGATCCGCATTGCCGACCTGGCAAGACGCCCTGGCCCGCTACGTGCCGCAGATCGTCGGGGACTTTTCATTTCCCGTCGAGCTACGCGGAACGGCTCAGCGTGAATTGCCGAAGCAGTAGAGCCGTTTGCTCGTGCGGAGATAAATCCGGCCGTCGACCAGAGCGGGCGTGGCGTACGTCGGCTCGTCGAAGTCGGCCGTCGAGATCACCTTGAGCTCGGGCGTGGCGGAAAACATCGTCGCGCCGCCCTCGACGTCCACGACGAGCAGCTTGCCGACGCCGACCACGGGCGAACTGTAATAGTCGTGCGCGCCGGGCGCCCGCTTTTGCTTGAGCAGCCGTCCGCTGGTCGCGTCGACGCACGACACGATCCCGCCGCTCTTGACCATGTAGAGCCGGCCGCCGTCGAAGACGGGCGAGGGGATGTAGGGCAGGTTCTTCGCGTAGCGCCAACGAACGTGCGAATCGGTGGCCTCGCCGCGAGCGCCGGGGCTGATTGCCAGCGTGGCGTTTTGCGCGGAATTGAAGATGTTGCGGGCCCACTCGTATTCGCGGGCCGTGATGTGCCCGTCTTTGTTGCGGTCGATCTGGTCGAAGCGGCTCGCCAGCGGACCGGCGGGCATCTCGCTCCGCTCGAGCTGGTTGTTCTTGTTAGCGTCGTAGCGGGCGGTCATTTCCTCAAACGAATCGGCGACAATGTGATCGGCTTCGTCGCCGCCGGGCGTCCACTCGGTGACGAAGAGCGTGCCGTCGCTGCCGACGACCGGCGTCATGCTGCACGTTCGCGCGGAGCCGCGAACGGTCCAGAGCTCGCGCCCCCGCGCGGAATCGTAGCCGCACACGCGGAGTCCGCCGGACACCACGATCTGGCGTTGGCCTTCGTTGCTCCAGACGATGGGCGTGGAGAAGCCGCGGGGAAACTCGGACCGGTCGGCTTTCCAGACCACCTTGCCGCTCTGCTTGTCGACCGCCATCAAAAACGAATCGATGTCGTGGTCCTGGTTCAGAATCACCAGGTTGCCCACCAGAATGGGTGAGCTAGCCGCACCGTAGTTATTCTTGAACGGGCCCAGCGGCACCTTCCAGAGCAGCTTGCCACAATGGTCGTAGCAGCAGAGCCCCGACGAGCCGAAGAAGGTCACCACCCGTTCGCTGTCGGCCGCCGGCGACGCCTGCGCATGGCTGCCGATGTGGTGAATTTCCTCCAATCGCTCGTTGTTTGCATCACGCTCCCAAAGAACCTTACCGGTGGCGCGCTCGAGGGCCAGCGTCAGCAGGTGCTTGTCGCGCTCGGCCGTCAGAAAGATGCGATCGGCCACGACGACGGGAGACGAGTGCCCGCCGGGAAGCTCGGTCGCCCACACCACGTTCTTGCTGGGACCGATTTCCGCTGGCAGCGGCGCGTCGACGGTCGGCCGGCCCGAACCGTTGGGACCGCGAAACTGCGGCCACGAGTCGGCACGCGCCGCGCCGGCTATCGCCCCAATTGCGGCGGCCAACGCTCCGATAGTCAACAAGCAAAGTCGCCGCACGGGAAACGCCTTCCGTAGTCGGGCGCGATCAGTGTTTGATGTGGCACTCAGGGAGCGACTTCTTGAGCTTCTCGATCCCCTCTTCGGTGATGTCGCCGGCGTTGCTCAGATCGAGGGACCGCAATGCCGTCAGCCCCTTGAGGTGGTCAAGGCCCGCATCGCTGATCGGCGTGCTCGACAGATTGAGGTTTTCCAGCCGCTTGAGCCCTTCGAGGTTTTTCAAGCTGTCGTCGGAAATTTCGCAGCTGTCGAGGTTGAGCTCGACGAGGTTCGTCAGATCTTTGAACGAACCCATGCCGGCTGCCGTGATTTGCGTTTTCCAAATCTCGAGGCGGGCCAGTTTTTTCAGACCGCCCAGCGTGGCTAGCCCCTTGTTGCCCACCTGCGTTTCGCTGATTTCCAGCGTATCGAGATTGGACATGCCGGCCAGGTGAGCAATGCCGGCGTCGCCGACGAGCGTGTCGCGCAGCATCAGCACGCGCATCTTGGAGAGCCCAGCGATGTGCGCCAGCCCCGCGTCGCCGACGTGCGTCCGCCGCAGATGCAGAACGTCGAGCTTGGTGAGCCCTTCCAGATTGGCGAGGCCCGCATCGGTGATCAGCGTGTCGTCGAGCTGCAGGCTGTGGAGCCTGGTCAGCCTGCCGATCTTTTTGAGAGCCGAATCGCCGAAGTTCGTGCCCGAGAGGCCGAGCCCCTCGAGTCGCGGCAGGCTGCTGACGTCATCGAGACACGCTTCGGTCACGCGGGTGTCCTGCAGCTTGAGCGCTTTGAGGTTGTCGAGGCCTTTCAAGTTGGCGACACCCGGATCGCCAGTGAGCGTGCGGCGCAAATCGATGTCCTTGAGCCGCACAAGCGCGACCAGGTTTTTGAGGCCCTCGTCGCGGACGTCGGTCTTGAACAGTTTGATCAATTCGAGGTTCACGAGCGGTTTGAGCGCGGCCAAGACAGCATCGTTGGTCTGCGTCGCCTCCAGCTCCAGCCGCTTGAGCTGCACGACCTCGCCCAGGTGTGCCAGGCCCTCGGGTGAATAGGACGGCCCGGCGAGGATCAATTGCCGCAGAGCGGGCAGACCCTTCAGATGGCGCAGGATCTCGTCCGTGCCGTTCTGTTCGGAGAGATCGACGGCGACCACCGAGCCGCCGGAGGAGCGCAGTTGGGCGCCGGCCGCCTTGAGCGCGGCGATGTCGGCCGGATTGTCGGCTTTTGCCGGGCTCTCATCGGCTGTTTCGGCGGCGGCCGGGGCGCTGGTCGTTGCGGTAGCGGCGTCCCCCTTGCCGTCGCCGCCCGCGTGTCCCGGAGGCGCGTCGGAGGTTGCCGTCGGCGCGCCCGTCTTTGGCTGCGGGGGTCCGCATCCGGCGATAGTGAAAGCGGCACAGAGGGCGAGGGCTAACAAGCCAGGCGGGGCGACGGCCAAGCGTCCGTGGTGTTTCCCGCGCAAAACGAGTCGTTGCATGCAAATCCTGCTCTAAATCCTGCGGAATGGGATCCGGGGGAGGCGAACGAAAGGCGGCGTGGGACCCTCAAAACTAGCTGCTGCGCCGGTCGCTCGCAAGCCGCGCGACGCGGCCTGCGTGGCGGAAGACGCGAAGAGACCAAAAGGCACCGCTGACTGCGTGCGCGGCTCTTAGGGCGGGGGCGTGCGGAATTTGCCCGGCACCCAGAGGACGTCGCTCTGGCCCGCGTCGTTGCAAAGCCGCGCCCAGACAAAGAGCAAATCGGAGAGGCGATTGAGATAGATCGTCACCTGCGGATTGATGGGAGTTGACTCAGCCAGCAGCAAAATCTTGATCTCGGCGCGGCGACAGACGGTGCGCGCCAAGTGCAGATGTGCCGACGCGGTGGTGCCTCCCGGCAGCACAAAACTTTTCAGCGGTTGGAGCTGGTCCGTCGCTCCGTCGATCCACCGTTCCAATTGGGTCACTTGCTCCGTGGTCACCCGCAAATGCCCCTCGGCCTCGGTTCCGGAAGCGACCGGAACGCAGAGATCGGCTCCGACGTCGAACAGGTCGTTTTGAATGTGCTTGAGCCCCGAAGCCACGGGCTCTGGAGTTCCGGCGGCGACGACGACGCCGATCAGCGAGTTGAGCTCGTCGACGGTGCCGTACGCCACGATGCGGCTGTCGGTCTTGGGAACGCGCGAGCCGTCGCCGAGCGATGTCTGTCCCTTGTCGCCGCTCTTGGTGTAGATGCGGTCGAGATAAACCATCGGCACAATCCCTTCGCTCCGGCTCCCGGCCAAGGCCTGCTGCGTTGACGTTCTAAGCGGCCGGACTAAGGCCGCGCGTCCTCGAACATCAGGTCGGCCCGGATCGCGTCGTCGGTCGTAGATCGCCCGCCACGATTTTCGGCGCCCTCTTCGGGTTTTCGCGAAGCCGTCTTTTGCGCTGCGGGCTTGGGGGAGGCGTGTTTTCCGGCTGGCGTTTTGGCCGCCGCGCCCTTGCCGGCGGAGTCGGCGGCCGGGGTTTTCGGGTCGCCGTTATTGTCGTCGCCCGAATTCTCGTCGGGGCCGTGCTTCTCGTCGCGCGACACGATCCGCTTGAATTCCGTGAGGCCGTGCAGCGACTCGAGGTCGGCGTCCTTCTTCATCCAATCGATGTCGGGAAAGCCGAGCTTCACGGAGAGCTGCAGATCGGTGAGCGCCTGCTTGCGAAACCTCGTGGTCTTCTTTTCCCGTTCGGGCGAAGGGGGAAGCTTCGACGTTTGCTCGACTGCCCGCCCGTAGACACAGGCCGCGTTGTACGTGAACACGAAGTCGTCGCTGAGCTTCGCGCGGGAGTCTTCGATGGTCTTCGTGCCCCCCGCAACGTCGCCCTCCATCACCAGGCAGATGCCCAATCCGCTGACGCCTTCCGCGCTATACGGGTCGAGCTCCACCGCCTTGGTGAAATCCTTGTGTGCCTCGGCCAGCTTTTTGACCTGCAAGAGCGCGTGACCGCGACCGGAATAGGCGTCGGACAATTCGGGATCGAGCTCGATGGCCGCAGCGTAGCGCGAGATCGCCTCGTCCCAGTGTTCGCTCTGGGCCGACTGTCGGGCGGTGAGAAATGCCGGATAGCCGGGGGACCGCTGGCTCATTTGACGCAGCGCTTCCAGCGCCAGCTTGCGCTTTCGCGGATTGTCCGAGTCGCGGGCTCGCTGCAAGGCCACCTTGGCTTCGGTTGTGCCGAAGTTGGCCAGGGCATTCGTAATATAGGACCAGATCGTAAGATTTTTGGACGATTCCAAGGCGTTCACCAGCAATTGCACGGCCTGCGGACCGCCGTCGTTTTGCAGACCGATGATGGCCGTGCTGACGAGCGACGTGTCCCCCCGCATTAGCGCCTCGCCGGCAAAGCGACGGAAGTGCGGCGATTTGAGCGTCTGCAGCGCGTTCAAGGTGGACGCTTTGTCGCGATCCGAAAGCGTCGGGTATTTGGTCGCCAGCGCCTCCGCTGCCGACTGGTCGCCAATTTGCGCCAACACGTTGATGACTTGCGAACGGCTGCCGGACACCCGATCGAGTTCGTGCAGCAGCAGCGGAATCGCCCGCGGATCCTTCGTCCGGGTCAAAAGCTCGTAAACGTTCGTGTTGGGAGCGCCCGACTTCATGGCTTGCAGCGCATATTCGAGAGCCAGCTCTTCGCTCTGCGGGTCGCTCCGCTTCGACAACAGCTGAAAGGCCTCCTCCCTCACCGGCGGTGTGCCGCGGGCGAGAGCGTCCTTGAGCAAATCCAACAGCCGCGGATGACCCGTTTCCACGAGGGCCCGCAGAGCTTCGACGGCCACGCTCGGATCCGGATCGCTGATGAACGAGTAGATCGTGTCCGACCAGAGCGGCCGCGGATACTTGGCCAGCACGCGCACGATGATCCGTCGCGAAGCCGGATGCTCCTTCTTCAACACGTCCAACAGCGCCTGGTGGGCCACCGCATAACGCGAGGCGGCCAGGCTTTCGATCGCCGCCGAGACGGTCGGCTCGACATTCCGCCGCGCGTAGAAGAGCAGCTTGTCGATGGCGGCCGGCTCGCCGAAGTGCCGTAGCGCCGTGATCGCGGCCAACTGCATCTTCACGTCGTCGCCGTCGGCGAATCGCAGCACGAGTGGCAGGTCCTCGGACGTCAGGCGGCTGCCGCCGTCTGCGAGCGCGACCGGCCGGACCAGCGGATGGCCTTTTTCAATTTCGGCGAGCAACTCGGCCC
>Ga0210390_10002323_pt1 | contig 16924 bp, 8 predicted proteins | sample IncBWH11OmetaG_FD_161050 | JGI IMG/M metagenome (GOLD analysis project Ga0210390, IMG submission 161050) | Forest soil microbial communities from Barre Woods Harvard Forest LTER site, Petersham, Massachusetts, United States - Inc-BW-H-11-O ... | reverse complement strand
ACCGGCTTGAACTGGCGTGCCATAAATCCATTCTGCCAGCATTAACACCAGAAATCCGGCAGACCGAGTTTTGCAACAGGCCCTATTGGCAGCTGAACGGGCCATTCATCCGGGCACGGTAGCTGCCGGCAAGGAGATATATCCGGACATAGCCCGCAAATCGGTCGGCCACATAGTTTTTCAGGCGCCGACGACACCGCCCCGCGAGCGCCACCTGGGCGACTTGCCCTGGACGAGCGCGCATGCAATCCTGCAACAGCCCCCATGGGCGGCAGAATCCTCCAGAATTTCTGCTGAGCGTACTTTTACGGCCAGAACCGCGCAGATGGATGAGGCGCCATGCATAGCGTGATCTACCGCGTAGCCGCCGGAATCACAGGACTTCTGCTCGCTACCGTGGTCCCCGCCAGTGCGGCGGGAACCACTGGCGGCGCGGCGGCGGGAATCACTGGCTGGCGAGTGATCAAGATATTCAGCCAAGCGGAAAGCTCGGGCATAGGCGTCACCGCGACGAGTGCGAGCGATGCCTGGTCCATCTGGTGGAATGAGGCCTCAACCGGGCCGGCGGCCTTCGTAGAACGCTACGACGGGAGCGCCTGGCGGCAGGTACCCGTGCCGGAAAGCCTGATTAATGACGTCCTCGACACGCTCTCCGTCGGCGCGAGCACCGCCACTAACGTGTGGGATTTCTGGGGCTCTGTCCCTGACGGCACCGGCGCGATCCGCTGGAACGGGCACACGTGGCGGTCGGTGCAGCTCCCGGGGTTTGTCATCCGTGTCTCACCGGACCCGGCCGACAACCCCAACGCGCAGGCGGTCGTCTTCGGTCCTAATACCGTCTGGGTCTTCAGTATCGGGTCCGCAACGGAGTTCACTCCGGACCATTTCGCGGCGCGATACAACGGTCGTAATTGGACCAAGGTCGCGCTGCCCGCGACCCCCGTCTGGATAAGCGCGCTGGCGCCGAACGACATATGGGGGCTGGGACCCGCCGCGGGCGGCCGTCATCCGGAAGTCCTCATGCACTATAACGGCACCCGCTGGGGCACTACCCCGCCGGTGCCCGGGGTGAAGCTAGCGTCCGGTGACGTTGGGTACGTCAACGAACTCACGGCGACCGGTCCGCGGGACGCCTGGCTGCAGCAGGGGGTCCTACTGCGTTCAGGAAATAATGGCGCCCCGTTGTACCTGCTGCACTGGAACGGCACACGCTGGGCCAAGATCAAGTTCGGGGTCCGTGTCAGCCAGGTCGACGACGCGGCTCAGGATGGTCACGGCGGGCTGTGGCTCATCGACCAGGGCCCCGCGCCCGCCCGGCACTGGTACATCGATCACCTGAACGCCGGGCACTGGACCAGGTACGCCGTGCCAGCCGTGCGCGGCATGACCCTGGAGGACCTGAGCAGCATCACCTTGATACCGGGTACCCGCTCGATGCTGGTGACCGGGGACCTGTCCAAGGGGCACGGCAATTACGGCCTGGTCCTGAAGTTCGGCCCGTAACCCAGCCGTGTCATTATCAATCCGCCTCACCGGGGATTGGTGCGGATGCGCCATCGATTCCTTCTCTTGCACTGGCTTGCGCATCCGGCCCTGAAAGGGAAGGAGAAGTGCGGTCCGGCCAGACACCGATGTGGTCGGGCTCGGCTTCCAGACGGACACGATCGCGCATGCCGAGCGCTTCGGTCATCTCATGCGGCAGCTGCAGCCGTCCGGACCGGTCGAGCACCGCGTACTCCACCGCGTGCCCCAGCCCAGAGTCGCCCGCCGAATCAGAACGCAGCGTCTCCGTGCTCGTCCGCCCGTCCCTGATCGCGATCACCCGCCGGACCATCCCCGAGACTTCCGGGTCGTGCGTCACGGCCAGCACCGTGACCCCCAGCTCAGAGTTAGCCATACGCAGGGCACCGAAAACAGAGGCCGCCGTCTCCGTGTCCAGTTCGCCGGTCGGCTCGTCGGCCAGCAGCAGCGACGGCGAGTTCGCGAGCGCCACGCCGATCGAGACCCGCTGCTGCTCGCCGCCGGACATCTGGTCGGGCCGGCGTCCCGCGCAGTGCGCGACGCCAAGCACTTCCAACAGTTCCGGCACGCGCGTGCGGCGCACCGAGCGCGACGCGCCCGCCAGCCGCAGCGGCAAGTGGACGTTTTGCAGCCCGGTCAGGTACGGCAGTAGGTTCCGCGACGTCTGCTGCCAGATGAACCCCACCACCGAACGCCGGTACAGCAGCCGCTGCCGCGCCGACATCGACCCTAGGTCGTGCCCGGCCACCCGGACCTGGCCGGCCGTCGGCGCGTCAAGACCGGCCAGAATGTTCATGAGCGTGGACTTGCCGGATCCCGACGCGCCCACCAGGGCGGTCAGTTCCCCGGGCGCTATCACCAGATCAAGGCCCTGCAGCGCCTGCACCTCGATGCCTTCTGCGCTGTAGATACGCACCAGCCGATCGCAGACGATCAGGGCCCCGTCACCATAGCCGACACCGGAACTTGGCGCCGTGTCCATCCGAAGCGCGTCGAGCGCAGCCAACTCATTCACCTCCGCGCAGGGTCGCCACGACGCCGCGCCGCGCCCGTATCTCGATTGTCAGCGTCACCGCCGCCACCAGGACCAGCCCGGCGATCGGCAGCGCGACCGACGCCACGTCAGGCACGAGCGGCACGCCAGCGCTGGAGCCGGTGAAGACCGACAGGTTGATCGCCGGCGCGACGACCCGCGGCAGCACCAGCGCGGACGCGACGGCCGCGACCGCCGCCGCGATGACCGCCGGGAGCACTTCGAACAGCACCAGCCGGGCCCGCTGCCCCTCGCCGAGCCCCATCGTCGCCAGCCGCGCCAGAGTCGCTTCCCTGTCTGCCGCACCGAGCGCCAGCTGCAGCAGCATCACCGCCAGCCCCAGCACGGCCGCGACGGCGAGCGCGAGGGCGAACAGCAGGAAGGCGCCGCGCTGCACCGGCGCGCCGGTCAATGTCCCGAGTATTTCGGAACGGGCAGTGGTGGTTGCCAACGGCAGCATCTTGTTCACCAGCGCGGTGAGCCTGGCGGTGTCGATCCCGGGTCCGTTCAGCAGCATGACGTTCGGCAGGATGGACACCTCGTGCACGACTAGGGACTCGGGCATGAGCACGAAAGCGCCGCCGACGGTCAGCGCGGGCGTCCCTGACAGGGTTCCGGCAACCCGGACCCGGACCGGCGCGCCGCCGTCATCGGGCGCCAGCGCCACGGTCTTCTTCCCGCCGAAGTCGGCGAGCGCCTGCGGCGAGGCTAGTACCCCGTCCCCTGTCAGCAGGCCGGGATCGACGGCGGGCCAGGTCGGGGACGACGCGACCAGGGCCGCGTAGCTGGCGGGGTCCACCGCCAGGGCGGTTACCTGGGCATTGTCCGGCCCTGTCGCCACCCACTCCGAAACCACCGCCGTCTGCCGCACGCCCGGCGCGGCCGCGAACGCACGCTGGGCCGCGGCGGGGATAACGCCGCCCAGGCCGAGGTCGCTGACCGCCGCGTCCGCGCCCGCGGCCTGCCAGGAGGCGCTGACGTCGCCGCGGGTCACCGCGTCCCTGACCATGCCGGAGAAGGCGGCCACGGTGATCGCGAGGACCAGCGCGAACGCCGGCAACGCAGGGGTGAGTCTGGACCGCGCGGCCCGGGCCAGGCCGACGAACCCGGTCGCACTCCGCCGGCGGACGGCGCCGCGCAGCAGGCCTCGAAGCACCAGCGGGTAGACCCGTAGCACGACGATGACCACGGGGATGGCAACCAGCGCGGGGGCGGCGCTGGTGTAGAGGTCCACCGCTGCGCCAGGCTGGCTGCCCTGCTGCCGGAACACGACGATCCCCCCGACCGCGCCGAGCACCGCGACCACCTCGACCACCAGCCGGACCCCGGCCCGGAACCGGCGCCGACTGCGCTTGCCGTAGCCCAGCGCGCCATAACCCAGGCTGGGCTGGTTCGATCCCGTCTGTCCGGGCCGAGAGTAGCCGCCTGCTGCCCGGCCGCGACCGGAACGGGGCAGCCGTTGCTGCCACGCGGCCAGGACCGCGGGCGCGCCGACCGCGACGACCAGCACGGCCAGCCCGGGCCACCAGCCGCCTGGCGGCGATTGCCTCGGGATGAGCAGCACCGCCACCGCGCCCGCGATGACGGCGGCCGGGACGCAGCTGATCGCGGCCCCGCGCCCGGCTGCGAGGCCAACCTGGAACAGCGACGCGCCGCGGGAGCGGAGCAGCGCCAGTTCCGCGCCGCGGCGCAGCACGATCATCCGCGCGGCCAGCAGCAGCACGATGCCGGCGATCACCGCCAGGCTCACGTACAGCAGCCACAGCAGCACGTCGACCGCGGCGGCGGTGTCGACGAACGCGCCCACCGTCACCCGCATGTCCGCGCTGACCGTTAGGTCGTTGGCGACGGGAGATAGCGGCCCGGTGAGAGCCGGGACTTCCGCGACGATCCTCTGCAGTGAAGTATCTAGCGGCTGCGCCTGGTCTCCGAGCAGGGTGCGCACGTTCACGGGCAGCACCCACTGCAGGTTCATGAAAGTGGGGCCGTAGTCCTGCTGGAGCGCGAAGGACTCGTCGGGCAGCGCGAACACGCCGGATGTCCAGTACGACATTTGCTGCGTCACGTTCAGGACTGGCGCCGCCAGGGACGGGTCGGCTGTCCAGAAGGCCGAGGCAGGCTGGTTTTCCGCCACGATCGCCGCGACCTTGAGCGTGATAACGAACTGCGGGGCCGTGTTGGGGGGCGACGAGGGGGACGGCGGGGCCACATGCTTCGGGCTCAAAGTCCGCACCACCGAGCCCAGTTTGAGGCCGAACTTCCGCGCGGTCTGCTGCGTCATTGCCACGTTGATCGTCGGATAGAAATTGGGGTTATCTTTGTCCGCCGGGAAGGCCGGGGCGGAAAGGCCGCCCGCGAGCACCCGTACATAGCCGGTGTACGGGAGGCGATAGCCGACCTCCATCTCCACCGGGTAGCGCCTGGTGCCGGAGAGGGCGCTTTTCACATTTTGCTCGGCGGTCGTCATGCTCACCCACTGGGCGGAGGCCGGGGCGAGGTGGAGGGCACCGCTGGTGAAGTCTGTGGCGAACTGGCCCCGCAGATCGCTCAGGTCGCCATCGGTGATGCTGGGCTGTTCCCCTTGGACGTCCTGCATGAACGTGCTCCAGGTGGTGCTCACCGTGATCGTCTGTCCCAGTGGCCCGAGGGTGGCGAGTGTCTGCTGCAGCGCCTGCGTCCTGGAGTTCAGCGCAACCCGTGGGCCGGCCGTGGCGGCAAGCACGCAGCCGAAGACGAGCACGGCGAGCGCCAGCGTCGCGACCGCGCCCATGCCGGTCAGGCGCTTGGTGCTCATTGTCGCGGTAGGTCCGTTCATGGTCACGCCGCCTCCGCCGCCCGTAGTTCGGCCGCGGGATCAGGGTGCCTGATCATGATCAGCGCCGTGGCGAGCGCGGGAATGATGGCGACCGCCGCGGCGAGCGGCAGCGTCTGGGGCAGGTCGAAGAGCGTCAGCGGCGGCGGGACGGGTTGTGTCGCGGCGGCGGTCACGGTGACCGCGGGCACGAGCAGCCTGGCGACCACCGTGCCGAGGATGATGCCAAGCACGGCCGCGGGAACGCTGAGCAGCAGTTTCTCCAGGCACAGCTGCAGCGCCGCCGAGCGCTGGCTGACGCCGAGCGCCGCAAGCAGCGCGTTCTCGGCGCGGCGCTGCCGGACGTTCGCGGCGATCGACACCCAGAATCCGGTGATCGCGAGCAGCGCGGCCGCGACGGCGAGGGCGAGGAGCGCCTGTTGCGGCGTGGCGGACAGCGGATCGCCGGTCAGCTCCGCCGTGGAAGCGGCGGAGCCGGTGACGACGCTGCCTGGTGGCAGCGCGCCGGACAAGCCAGGCGGGATCTGATGGTCAGCGGTGGCCAGCCACCACTCGGTGACGCTGAGCGGCGGCGCGCCCTGGATGACAACCTGTTGCTGGACGGCCGGCAGGTCGACGATGAGCGCGCCGGTGTTAGCGGTGACCGTGGGGAAGCTCTTCACCACGGCGACGATCGACAGCGGGACCTGCGCGCCGTTGAGTGTGGCCCGCACGACCGACCCGGTGCCGACACTGTTCGCGGCCGTGAACGCGCTGGTGGCGATCGCCGGGAGCGGGGTACTCCCGGAGGGAGCGTCCAGGGTCACCTGAGCGTCGATCGCCGCCACGGTGGAGGGCGACGGGTTGGCCTGGGTGCCGGAGTTACTGGCCTGGCCGGCGCCGGAGTAAAACGTGAATGTCGCGGTGTCCCCGGTGGCCTGCCACCTGGCGCTGCCCGGCGAGGCGGAGCCGCCGACGGTAGCGCCGTCCGCCTCGACGCTCTGCAGGGCCGGCGACGTCGCACTCGCCTGCCAGCCGGCGAGCGAGGGACCGGTTACGGTGAGCGCCGCCACCGTGGCCTCGGCCGGGGGCAGCTGGTACCTGAGCGCGATCTGGACCAGGCGCAGCGGGTAGCTAACATCGGCACCGCGCAGTGCTGCCACCAGGACGTGGTCTCGGCCGTCGGCGGGCAGCGTGCCCGCGTTGAGCTGGTACATGTCACCTGTGCCGTCCGCCACGGTGACCGTGACGTCGACCGGCCCGAGTTCCCGGGCGATGGCGCTTGCCTGGCGGGTGCTGACCGGAACGATGCCACCCCCTTGAGCGGCTATTCCCGTCGGGGCGAGGGCGGCGGTGAACGTTATCGTGTCCGGACGGCCGGGGATAGGAGTGCCGGGCGCCGACTTCGGCGTGATCTCACCGAACAGCTTTGCCGTCGGGACGCTGGTCTGGTCGGCGCGGATCAGCACGGTGTCCGCCGCCTGGGCCGCGTTGACGGCGAGGATCTCAGCGGGCGCCGCCGAAAGCTGTACGTAGACCGCCATGGCGTGCTCGACGCCGGCGGTGTCGGTGATCGCGGGGGGCGCGCCCGGAGTGAGAGCGGGGGGCGTGTCGACCCGAGCGTCCGCGCCCGCGGCGAACGAGCCCTGGTCGCCGGCCGACCGGGTCCAGCTGGCGTGCTGGGCGATAGCCAGGGTCCCGGTGGCGACGGCCATCACGAGCAGCAGCGCGGCCCCGCCCTGGCGGAGCGGCTGCCGGCTCACCTGCCAGCCGGCGAGCGACGCGGTCAGCCGCCGCCCGCGCCCGGCGAGCCGGTCCCCGGCTCTCGCCGCGGCGGGCAGCAGGCGCAGGGTGACGACGGTCCCGCCCGCCAGCGCGAGCGCCGGTGCGAAGGCGAGCACCGGGTCGATCGTGGCGTCAGAGCCGCTGCCCGCGGAGTAGCGGCGCAGTTGCCAGCCGGCCAGGATCGCGAGCACGATGAGCGCGATGTCCGTGCCGATGCGGATCGCGCCCACGACCGCGGCCTGCCTGCCGCGCCGGGCCCGTGCTTCCGTCATGGCGGGCCCGGCGCCGAGCACGGGAGCAAGCAGTGCGGCGACGGCGATCAGCGTGACCACGAGCGCCGCGCCGATCGCGTCGAACCAGGTGCCTGCCGGGCTGCCTGTCCCGCCGCCGCCCAGGAACGCCGGGCCAGGCAGCTTTACGCCCGCCGCTTTCAGTGGTCCTGTCGTGGTCAGCACGGCAGCGAGCCACAGGCCGCCCACGACGCCCACGACGGCGGCGACGGCGCAAAGTGGGATCACTTCGCCCGCGGTCAGCCGGGCGAGCTGCCAGCGAGTGGCGCCGCGGGCGTTGAGCAGTGCCGTCTCGCCCTCGCGCTGGCTGGCCAGCAGCCGTGCGACGGCAAGCAGCGCGGCCAGCACGAGCACCACCAGTTGGAGTGCACTGATCACCAGCAGCGACCTGGCGACGGCCAGGTTGCTGGCGTTGGCGCTCAGCACCGATGGCAGGCTCGTGGACAGCTGCAGACCACTCAGCACGCTGGAGGTACTGGAGGTAAGCAGCGTTTGCTGGAGCGCTGACACGTTACCCGGAATCGCGGACATGTCCGCGTCGGTGAACTTCGCCATGTCCGGCTGGGCGAGCCAGGTCCCGGCGTTTGCCGTGAGCGTCCCCGCGGTCCCGGAGCCGGCGCCGCTCGCGGCCGCCCCGAAGGCGGCGGGGCTGACCAGCAGCGGGCCGTACAGGGTGTACCCGCTCTGGGCACTGGAACCGCTGGCGGCGATGGTGTTCAGCGCCCAGTAGGAGGCGGCGGTACCGGATGCTCCGCGCGGCACGAACAGGCCGCTGACCCGGAAGCTGAGCCTGGCCTGGCTGATCCCGTCCGTGAGCGTGAGCACGTCGCCGGGCGACACGTGCAGCAGCGCTGCCGCGGACGCCGGGAGAGCCGCGGGAATCTCGACGGAGGCCGCCGGGGCGCGGGCCGCATGTGCCTGGCTGGCGGCGGGCGCCGTCGGCCACCGGCCGGACACCAGGACGGCGTGGCTCGTGACGTCGTCCAGCGCCGCGGCCTCGAGCGTCGGCGTGTTCCCCTTGCCCGCGCCGGCCGGCGGGGCGGGCAGCGAGCCGGGCACCAGGTTCAGCGGATCGGACCACGTCCCCGACCAGAACCCGAACGGCACCCCGCTGAGCGACCGCCCGACCGCCGTCCGCAGCCCGCTCGTCGTCGCCGCCGTCTGGCCATTACTCACCGGGCCGGCGATCGACAGCGCGGTGCCGGGCGCGGCCGACAGGTCGTGGCGTACCGCGAGCGGGAGCCCCTGGCCGGCGAACACGGCCAGCGCCGCCCCGACCGCAGCCGCGACCAGCGTGGTCAGCGCCGCGGCCGCGAGCACGACCCAGTGTGCCGTCATGCGGCGTGTCGACAGGGTTCCCCGCGGCTGGATCACGGTTCCAGGATCCTATTTCTCGGGCGAGCAGGCGGGCGGGGACAGGCGGTACGGGGCGAGCGGGTCCTCGGCGATAACGTAGCTCTTGCGGACCTCCCGCGACTCCAGAGATGCCCCGACGTTTGGCACGTTCTCGACTCCCTGCCCTGGCATCCGGTTGTGCTTTCCGGGTTCGTTCGCCTCATAATATAAGCTTCATAATATCTAGTAACGATGGCGGATGGTAGGCATGTTAGCTAGACACAATGCAAAATGAGACAGATTAGTAACCTGTAGGGCCCGGAAATACGATTTGACCGGCTCAGGCGGGCGTAGGGCGCCGATGACCCTTTCACAGATTGCATTCACCCGGGGCGCCTGCGGTGAACACCGTGCCTGCCTCGAGGTCGGGCCGGTCCGGCGGAGCGCGGTGGCCGAGCTTGACGAGCTCGTCTTGCACGCGCGGGTGCCCCAGGCGGGGAGCAATGCTTGAGACTTGCGGGATCCCCGCCCCTTGGCTTCGGTGCCGCGTTCAGAAACTGCCCAAGGCGGTTTAGCGAGGCGATATGCCCTAGATGCCGGAATGTTGGATTGAGACATTCCGGGCAGGACAGTTACCGTGGAGGATAGTCCGCGTTGGGGGGCGCAGGATCTTCCGCGCTAACTGACCTGCAGGTCGGAGCCGACGTCGGCGCGAAGGGTCAGCAATGACCGGCGGCCGGGATCGTACAGCTCCCTGGCGTGGGTTCAGGCCAGGATGCAGCAAGGAAGTTTCGTCGTCGCCGATCGATGCGATCGTGGGGAAGGGCGCGCGGGAGGGCGCGCGGCGGATGCGGGCCGAGGCGCTGCAGGCCGAGAGGATGCCTATATCGCGGCGCACGTCACCGAGCGGAACGATCGCTGCCGCCGTGGCGCACTCGATTACGTAATCGAGTGCGCCTGGGGCACGGCCCGGGCGAAGGCGGCTCTGTGACCGGCGCAGATCATCGCCCGGCGCCAGCGCTCGCAGACCTGCCGGGCAAGCCTAGGATCGAATATCGATCTCAATTTACAAGATCTTCTATTCGATTATGATGACGTGTAATCGAGGTCTGATGTCGGTACGCGCGCCTGCACCGCGTTGCCTCAACGCTCAGCGAACGCACCGTCCAGTTAGCGGCGACCCGTTCGAAGCTAGCGGCAACTTAAGCAAAATTTGGTAAGGCGGGCAAAGCACGCGAAGGACCACCGGGTGTTTGGACTCACGGGATGGCTGACTTCGGTGGTGGACTAGTGCGAGTGCCATCGGACCAAGAGGCTCCGGGACCGGAGAGTTAGGATCTGTTTCTTATGACCCCAAGTGCCCGGATACGATGATGATGCAGCACAAAGCTGCTCATCTCCGCGAAGTAATCAAGGCCGGCAAATGGATCACCGACTCCCTCTCGACCGCAGGATTCGGGGATATCCACGAGGATGAGGTTACCATTGTGCTGGCAATGGCCCGGGGCATGGATCCCAGGATGATCCAAGAGAGGGGTCTCGGCCGGATCGCCGATAGGCTGGTATCCAACGGCTATGTCGAATACCGGGCTATACCTGACGCGCCCGGACGCAAGATGCTCGCTCTCACTGAGCGAGGTCTGCAGGCTCACGAGATAATCGGGAAGGCGCTCTGCACTAAACGGTGGGCTGACTTTTCTTTCCGGCAGGGCGACGTCGTCATCTCCGCCCTGCCGAAAACCGGTACCACGTGGATGCAGATGATCTGCGCACTGCTGATCTTCCAGGTCCCGGTCCTGCCGGGACCGCTGCAAGAACTGTCGCCGTGGATCGATGATGGCCTGACCACAGGCGACGAGGTGTACTCCCGGCTCGCCGGCCAGAAGCACCGGCGGTTCATCAAGTCCCACTTGCTGCCGGGAGAGATCCCGGTCGACACTCGAGCCACCTATATCGTCCTGGGCAGGCACCCGCTCGATTCGGCGATCTCGGTGTATTACGTCCGCGGCAGCAAACTCTCGACCGCGAGCGCACGGTCATCCGGCCAAGCGGTGCCGGCGATGCCGTCGCCACGCGAGGCACTGCTCGACTTTATCGACGGGGATTCCGTCCTCGGCGCCGGGATGGAGGGCATCACCTTGCCCCTGGTGCTGACGCGCCTGTCCCTTGCCTGGGAGCACCGCGACGCGCCGAATGTGGCCTTCGTGCACTACGAGGATCTGCTGCGGGACCTGGAAGGCCAGATGCGCAGTCTCGCGGGGCACCTGGGCATCACCGTGCCCGAGGTCACGTGGCCCGGCCTGGTGCAGGCCGCGACGTTCGAGCGGATGCGCGCCATCGCGGACCGGGTTCAGCCGCTGCGCTCGCTGAAGGATCAGCCTCAGCTCTTCTTCCGCAGCGGCCGGTCAGGGACGGGGCGCGACCTACTGACTGGAGTCGATCTTGACCACTATCACGAGCAAGCGGCACGGCTGGCGCCGCCTGATCTGCTGGCCTGGCTGCAACGCTGACGAGATGATTGACCTCCGCAATCGCCAGGCAGGATAGCCCGGGTGCGCGCTGTCCGGTTCCCGGCGTCCAGGCATCGCGACGACTCGGCCAGTTGCGTCACCCACGATCAACTTGGCCAAACGGCGTTGTGCCGTGACGCCAAAGGCAAGGCTCTCGCGTTTAAGTGCGACGCATCTTCGGTTGAACATGTGATCCGCGCACAGCCTTGACCGGCGCCAGGCAGGTGGTCTGGCTATATCGGTAATGCCACGATGTTGCCCGGGGTATTACCTAGCAGAAGCATTGCGAGTCGTCAAACGCTTATATACCGCATCAACGCGCTCAACCAGTATATCTAGTGCATAGAGTGCTCGATGCCTCGAGATCGGCAGTTCTGGATCGAACCGTCCGGCGCGAACGTCAGACAACATCGACTCGATGCCATCGGCGAGTGCTAGAATTGATCCGGTCCGGACAATATAGCCATATCGCTGATCTGGGATCATTTCTTCTATCTCGCCTACGCGGGTAGCCACGATCGGCATCCCCCGGCTCATTGCCTCTACAGCAACCAAGGGCCCTGCTTCCATGCGAGACGATACTATAAGAATATCTGAGGCAGGGCAACGCTCTAGAATGCCTAGCTGAACGCCATGGAATCGCACTGTATTGTCGAGGCTGAGTATCGATACCATCTCCTTCAGCTGCTCCTCCATGGCGCCAATGCCGTACACATTAAGTGGCGGGCAGTCCGAGCCGTACCGTCGCTGCAGCACAGCCATCGCCAGGATCGCGATATCAAACCCTTTTATGAAATCCAACCGTCCTACTGAGATCAGGCCCGGACGAGGCGACCCGCCCGCGCCACGCGGCACCACCTTGGTCCCGTTGGGTATGTGATAAAGGCTCTCTTCCGGGAATCCCTGGTACTTTAGCCGTTCGAATAGTCTTCTGCTTACGGCTATCACGGCAAATTCCAGGTTGGGGAACTTGAATTCACTGTACCGGTCGGGGACCTTAAACTCGTTCCCGAGATTAGGGATGATCAGCCCTTTGTCCACATGAAGAGTATATACGCAAGGGATTCCCATCCTATTGCCCACAGCGAGCGCCTTTGCCGCCGAGTTCGGAGTATGGCAGTGAATTACTTCCGCACCGAGGTCTTTGAATAGCGCGCACAGATCATCTATTATAGCCACCGGCTGTCCGGCAGGGCGGGCTTCTATAGTTACTGGTATGCCGTATTCCTCACAGGACGCGGTAAGACCTCCGGGCTCCGGGGCGACCACTACAGGACTGTCTCCACGTTTTTTCTGATTGACTGCAAGCTCGAATACATGTCGTTCAATTCCCCCGGCGAGGCCGTCCTTAACGTCAGTTATATGCGCTATTCTCATCCGCTAATCCCCGCCTTCCAACTTATAGTTTGCCGCGAGCGTCACTGGCCGATGTGCAACAATACTGCTCACTGCGGTGGGATACCAGTGTCTTGTTAAGCAGCCTTTGGTTCAACCAGCTCATATTGCCAGTGGCGTCGATCGCTTATACGGTGGATCAAAGGCGCGGCGTGGCCCCGGGCACTTGCGCTGGCGGTAGATATTTAGTAGGAAGAACAGCCGGAGGGTGGGGCTCCATGAAATCGCGCTGCCTGCTGTTGGTGCATGCGCACCCTGATGACGAGTCGATCTTCACCGGCGCGACCATGGCCAAGTACGCGGCGGAAGGCGCCCGGGTCACCCTAGTCACCTGCACCAGGGGGGAGCGGGGATCCATTCCCAAAAACCACCCTGCGGCGCAGGCGGGAGACCGACCGCGCGGAGAGAGTCGACTGGCGCAGGTCGGGAGCCTCCGGGCTAAGGAACTCGAGGCCGCCTGCACCCAGCTTGGGGTAACAGAGCAGTGGTACCTCGGGGGTCCCGGACGGTGGCGTGATTCCGGCCCGGGACGGCATTACGATCCACGTGCCTTCTGCTATGCGGAGCTGGATGAAGCCGCCGATGAACTTGCCGCGCTGATCCATAAGGTGCAGCCACAGGTGATGGTAACTTACGACGCGAACGGCTTTTACGGGCATCCTGATCACATTCAGGCACACCTGGTTGCCTGGCGCGCTTACCAGCAGGCTTGCGACCCTTTGCGCACGAAATTCTATGCGCTGACAATACCGAGGTCGGTCCTGGCGGATGCGATTAACGAGGCACGCAGGTCCTGGCCGGACGGGCGGCGCCAGGTCGAGCTAGGAACGGCGACGCGCATATTGGATACGCCGGACACTTTCTTGCAGTTCGGCGTGCCTGATGACCAGGTGACCACTGAAATTTGCGCGGATTCATTTCTGGATGTCAAGATCGCTGCACTAAAAGCACACGTCACGCAGATCGTGGTCGATGATCATTTCTTTCACGCGGCGGGACTGACCAGAATGCGTGTCCTCGGCACCGAGTACTATACACTGCTGTCCCATTCGGGCGCGGGGGACACCGCCTCCTATGGTCAGGGCCGGGAGAACGACCTCTTCTGCGGAATGTGACAGACGAAACGACAATAGCCATCCGTTTCAACCGCGGAACCGAGGCAGTTGACACCCCTGGGATGCTCATTGGTCCTGTCATCCGCCCAATCTCAGCCAGGAGGATATACCGGACCACGCCTCTCCTAGCATCTCGGGCTGGAGCAGCTCACCGTGGGAGCAGGGGAGGTGCACTTCCGTGATCTCCCCCGATACATACGGCTCCCAGAGCCCGGCGAAGGCGATGCTGTTGCTGTTCTTGTCTTCCATTTTCTTTCCCGTGGACGCGACGAGAAGGAGCATGTCCCCATCGAAGCGACGGAGCTCGCTGGTCGTCGCGAGGATCGCGCTCTTGTGGAAGATTTCCGCGAGGAGCAGCAGCTCTTCTTCTGAGATGGCCCCGAGAACCCTGCCAGCTTCCCTTCGTACCAGGTCGAGCGTGCGGGCCTTCATTTCCTCCGGATCGCGTCCCTTCGGATCGGCTTCGCCCGCTTCTTCGCCGGGCGGAGGCATCCGGTCGGCGGCTTCACCATGCTGTCGCATGGGGTAGGCATCCCCGACAATGATGGCGACATCCTCGCCCTCTTCCCTGAGCTGGACCGCCATCTCATGGGCGACGAGCCCGCCGAAGGAGTGTCCGAGCAGGAGGTAGGGCCCGGCTGGCTGCACTGTCTTGATCTGCCCGACATAATCGGCGGCCATGTCACGGACGGAACCAGGAAACTCGCTGGTGCCGTCGAGCGCTCGCGCTTGCAGCCCGTAGAGCCGGAAGTCCTCGGGAACATACCGTGCCAGGGACATGTAGCCCCAGCTCAGCCCTCCGGCCGGATGGACGCAGAACAAGATCGGCCCGTCACCCTTCACCCGGATCGGCAGCAGGACGCTGAGCGAGTCCTGGACCGACGAGAGGCTCATCCGCTCCATAACCCCGCGAACGGTCGGCGCGGCGACCAGATCGCGCACCGAGATCGACACACCCCGGGTCCGCAGGCGCTCCACCAGGCGCACCGCCAGCAGCGAATGCCCGCCCAGCCGGAAGAATTCATCGTCGACCCCGACCTGGTCAAGTCCGAGGACCTCGGCGAACGTCTCGCACAAGGTCTGCTCGAGCTGTACCGCCCAGCTCGGGGGGTGGGCCAGGGCCGGGCCAGCGGCGTCAGGGGCGGGCAGCGCCGCGCCGTCTACCTTCCCGGTGGCGGTCAGCGGGAGTTCCCCCAGTACCGTTACGGCGGGCACCATGTAATCCGGGAGTCTGCGGGCCGCGTATTCACTTATCGACTGGTCGAGCCCGTCGCTGCCCTGGCTGTCCGGGGCGGCGACCACGTACGCGACCAGGCGCCGGTCGCCCGGGGACTGCTCCCACACCTTCACCACGGCCTGCCCTACCTGTGGGTGCTCAGCCAGGACAGCCTCGATCTCCGCGGGCTCGACCCGGAACCCGCGGATCTTGACCTGATCGTCAGCCCGCCCGGCGAAGACCAGCTCCCCGTCTGGCGTCCATCTAGCGAGGTCCCCGGTGCGGTACATGCGCTCCCCTTCAGGCCCGAACGGGCAGGCCACGAAGCGTTCGGCGGTCAGCACGGCCCGGCCCGCGTACCCCCTGGCCAGGCCCGCCCCGGCCACATACAGTTCGCCGGGCACCCCAGGCGGTGCCGGGACAAGCCATCCATCCAGGACGAACACCCTGGTGTTGTCCAGCGGGCGGCCGATCGGCGGCGTGTCCTGAACCTCGTCAGGAGCGCTCATAAGGGAGCAGGTGGCGAATGTGGTGGTCTCTGTCGGACCGTAGACGTGTCCCAGAACCGTCCGCGGGCAGGACCGGAGCTGCTGCCGCATTGCTGCGGGCAAAGCGGCCTCCCCACCGGTGAGTACCACCCGGACTCCGGTGAACGTCTCCGGCCGCTCGGCTGCTACGAGGTTGAACAAGGCCGTGGTCAGGAACAGCGCGGAGACCTGTTCTCTCACGATCAGGCGCCGCAGCGAGTCCACCTCCAGCTCTCCCCGCTCCACGACTACCGTGCCGCCAGATAGCAGCGGCACCCACAGCTCATAGGTCGAGGCGTCAAAGGCAGTCGTGGAGTGCATCAGGACGCGCTGGTGCGCTCCGCCGGTCCATGACCGGTCCGAGGCAAACGCCACCACGTCACGGTGCCGTACGGCCACGCCCTTGGGGGTGCCGGTGGAACCGGACGTGTACATGATGTAGGCCAGCTGGTCGGGGTAACGCCTGATCGCTAGATCCGCGCCATCCCCGGTCAGATGGCCGTTGGCGATTGGCAGCCGCGCGACCTCACCGGGCTGATCCTGGTGATGGTCTGCCAGCAGAACCTGCGCTTCCGCATCCGCGAACATCCACGCCATCCGCTCCGGCGGCGTGCCGGGATGGACGGGCAGGTAGCTTGCCCCGGATTTCAGCACTGCCAGCAGCGCTACCACCAGCTCGACGGAGCGGTCCGCCAGCACCGCGACTGTCGGCTGCTGACCCTCGTACTGGCTTATCAGCGCCCTGGCCAGCTGGTTGGCCCCCTTGTTCAGCTCCGCATACGACACGCGCGTATTCCCGCACACGACCGCCACCGCGTCCGGGGTACGGGCGGCCTGTTGCTCGAACAGCTCCGGCACCGTCTGGGTCGGGACCGGCGCCGCGGTCCCGTTCCAGCCCGTGAGGACCTGGGCCAGCTCCGGCTCACCGAGCACCTGCACGGCGTGCAGCGGGGTGTCCGGGGCGGTGTCCAGCAGGGTAACCAGGTTGTCCAGGCAGGTGGACAGCAGGGCGCCCAGCTGCTGCGGGTCTCCCGGCGCCGTGCACATGACGCTGAGGCCGAACCCTGTTCCTGTGTCATCGACGGATACATCTATCGGGTAGTTGCTCCGGTCCTGGCCCACGGCGACCATCCCGATACCGGCACGTTGCGTGTCCGCACGCGGCATGCGGGTGCCGCGTGGCTGGCTGTGCCGGTAGTTGAACAGGGTGGTGAACAGCGGCAGGTGCGCGGGGATGCCGCTGGCCTGCTGGGCCAGCACCAGCGGGGCGTGCTCGTGGGCCAGCAGCCCGGCCAGCTGGGACCGCATCCCGTCCAGCGCCTCGGCCACCCCGGCCGCCCCGACCTGGACGCGGACCGGCAGCGTGTTCATGTACAGGCCCGGGATCTGGTCCGCGCCCGCCCCGG
>Ga0210390_10002321_pt1 | contig 16933 bp, 13 predicted proteins | sample IncBWH11OmetaG_FD_161050 | JGI IMG/M metagenome (GOLD analysis project Ga0210390, IMG submission 161050) | Forest soil microbial communities from Barre Woods Harvard Forest LTER site, Petersham, Massachusetts, United States - Inc-BW-H-11-O ... | reverse complement strand
CCGATACTTGCCCGATTCGCTGAGCCGCCCGGCCACCGCGCAGCCGGCCGACCCCGCCCCGGTGACGATGAAATCATAGGTTTCTTGTGCCGTCGTCATCGCGCTGCCCCCAATCTTTGCCGGGGAACGATAGCGAAACCGGGACCGGGCGTGAAGCCCGCGCCGCGGCCTCGGCGATCGCCGGGCCCGGTGCGAGCGTCTCAGATGATGAGGGTCGGCCCCGCGCCGCGTCCCAAGGCAGCGGGGAACGGCTCACGCGCGAGGGGGGTGGCGCCGCTTGCGCCCGCGCCCGATGACGAAATTCGGTCGTCGCCCGCGCCGAGGTGGTGCTCGCCGGCAACTCGGGCTGCGACGCGGCCAAGAAATACGATGACCAGCAGCGGCGTGACTGCGGCGACGCGAAACACCTCCGGCGGGTTGATCAGCGGGCATGCCCAAAGAGCGGCGGCAAGCAACACGTCGAAAGGCCGGCGCGCGTCCTCCGGCAGACTGAAGAGGTACCAGCAGCCCGCGATCCCCAGCAACACGGCGTCCGAGGTCGAGGCGTGGGGCGCCGCCAGCATCGTCGCCGCGCACAGGCTGGCGACAGCGAGCATGCCCGCGGCGCGCCGGCGAAAGATCCCGTAGACCGCAATGCCGGCGAGCGCCGTCGCGGCGAGCTGCAACAGGCTGGCGAGCGCCTCGGGGGCGCCCAGCAGACGCACCGACGCAAACATGCTCATGCCGCCAAGCCGCCCCGCCGCCTGCCAGGCGCTGAACCGGTCGTCGGCGCCGGTCATCAGCGCGAGCCATGCGCGCCAGGCGTCGGCGCCGAACACGGCGAGGCTGGCGAATGCCAGCGCCAGCGCCGCCGCCGCCATGCTCGCGAGCACGCGCCAGCGGCGCGCCGCGACGAGCGCCACCGGCGCCATCAGCCACAATTGCGGCTTGAAGCTCAAAAGCCCAAGCAGCACGCCCGCGAGAATCGGCCGGCGGTCGAGCACGGCAAAGCCGCCAACCAAGAGCGCGCTCGTAAACAGGGCGTTCTGCCCGGTCATCGCGTTGAACGGCGCCGCCGGGCACAACAGCAGCGCGGCAATCGCGATCGTGCGGCTTCGCGGCGCCGCGAACGACGCCGAGACAGCGGCGAGGAACGCCGGCAAGCCGGCCAGCTCGAATAAAACAAGGGATGCCGTCGGCGGCGGCACGGCAAACGGCAGAAACAGCAGCAGAAAGCTCGGCGGGTAGACCCACGGGTGAAGGTGGAGCGGCATGGCGAGCCATGTCGAAAACCGCTGGTTGATGGCGTCGGTCAGCTGCTGGCCGTCAATCAGCAGGGCGGGGTCGCCGGCGAGCCAGCCGCGCGCGGCGGTGTAAAACACCATCCAGTCCTGGGCGGGCTCCGCGCTGAAGACGCGGATGTAGGACATCCAGGCGGCGAGGCCCAGCAGCGCCATCGCCGCGGCGCCGACGGCGACCGGGTCGCACCGCCGCGGCGCCCGCCTGATCGACGACGCGTTGCCTTCGGCGGCGGGGTGCCGGCGCGTCGCGATGCGCGCCCGTGTGCGCTCGAAAAACCCTGGTCCCAGGTCGATTTTGCCGGCTCTCCCGGCCCTCCTACGACAACCGCAAGCGCACGTCGCTACAGGCGGCAGCAAGGGGCTTGCATCGCCCCGATGGTGCCGGCCCGGGGTAAGGAAACGGTGAAAATACGCCGGCAAATTACCCGGAGCCGGTCAGTCGCGGCGTTGCGCGCGGTCGGTTCACCGGCGCCCGCCGAGCGTGGTAGCCTTGCCCGGGTGAGCGGTGTTGCGACCTGGCTGCGGGATTTCGCCACGGCCCCCGAGGGCGGGCTGCCGCGCAACGTCTATCGCTATGTCCTCGCGACGAGCGCGCCGCACCAGCTGGCGCTCCTCGGGCTGACCGCGGTCGTCGCGCTGCTCGAAGTCGCCCCGCTCGAATTGCAGCGGCGCATCGTCGACGACCTCGTCAAGCACCGCCCCTTTTCATGGGTCGTCTGGCTCTGCGCGACTTATGCCGGCGTCGTGCTGGTGCAGGGCGGCACCAAGCTTGCGCTCAACATTTATCGTAGCTGGATCGGCGAGCGCGCCAAGCGCGACTTGCGCCGCCGCGTGCACACCGTCGTCGAGGACCCGGCCGCCGCCTCGCCCGCGGCCGAGGCGCAAGGGATCACGATCTCGATGATCGTCGCCGAGGTCGAGCCGATCGGCGGGTTTGTCGGCGAAAGCATTTCCGAGCCGTTGCAACAGGCCGGCATCATGGCCTCGGTGTTCGCCTACCTGATCCACATCGACCCGTGGATGGCGCTCGCCGCCTTTATGCTGATTGTCCCGCAGCTGGTTTTTGTGCCGTTGCTGCAATCGGCGGTGAACCGGCGCACCGGGAGGCGGATCCAGGTGCTGCGCCGGCTCGGGATCGCGATGATCAACCGCGACGACGGCGCCGAGGACGAGCGCCGCATCGACCAGGCCTTTGCGCTCGACATGGGGATTTTCAAGATCAAGTTTACGATGAATTTTCTGATGAACCTGTGCAATCACCTGCAGATCGTGTCGGCGCTCCTGGTCGGCGGCTGGTGGGTCTACACCCGCCAGCTTGAAATCGGCGGGGTCGTCGCCTTCATTTCCGGCATCGGCCGGCTCAACGACCCGTGGGGCGACCTCGTCAACTATTTTCGCGACGTAAACGTGACCCAGGTCAAATACCGCTTGCTGGCCGATGCCGTCGACCAGCTGCGCCTGCCCGCCGGCGCCAGCGCCCGGGCCGCCCAGTAGCGCGAGCCGCCGATGCCGGTCGACGGGCGCGGCACCCGCGAACGAGGCATTTGTACGCCAGCCGGCGATCCTTTAATTTGTGCGCGAATCTTTCGGGGTTGCGCCAAGGCGGGTGAATGACGGACCTGACGAATGACACTGAGTTCGTCACCGAACCACCCGGCGGGCGCCACTGGCGCAAATGGCGGCAGCTGTTCGCGCGGACCACCTCGCCAAACGGGCTGCGGCGCGGGCTGCTGCTGATCCTGCTGCCGGCTCTGCTGCTGGTCGGGGCCGAGGTTTACAAGGCTGTCAGCGTCGTTCCCGAGCTTCGCCAGAGCCAGGCGATGGTCTCGCACAGCTTCGAGATCATTGCGGCGGCGCACTCGCTCGAGCAGGCGGTTCAGGATGCCGAAGGCGGTCAGCGCGGCTTTCTGATCACCGGCGACGACAGCTATCTGAAGCCGTATCATGCGGGCGTGGCGGCGGCGCCGGCCAAGCTTCACGAGCTGCGCGAGCTGACCCGCGACAGCGCCGAGCAGCAGCGCCAGATCGGCGCGCTCGACAGCCACATCAAAACCAAGCTCGCCGAGCTGAAGCACACGATCGACACCCGCCGCCAACAAGGCTTCGACGCGGCGCGGCAAATCGTCGAGACCAATCTCGGCGTCGACGCGATGAGCGCGATCACCGACGAGATCGGCGGCGTCATCACCACCGAGAATCGGCTTCTCGACCAGCGGCAGGCCACGTTTGTCGACGTGGTCCGGGTCAGCGCGGTGACGAGCGCGCTGAGCGCGGCGCTCGCGTTCGTCGTGATCCTGCTCGGCGGCCTCTTGCTGCGCCGCGCCTATCGCCGGATCTTGCGCTCGCAAGCCTCGCTGCAGCGCAGCGAGCAGCGCTTTCGGCTGCTGGTCTCGGGGGTGCGCGACTACGCGCTGTTCATGCTCGACCCGTCCGGCAACGTTGCCAGCTGGAACGACGGCGCCCAACGACTGAGCGGCTATCCCGCGGACGAAATCGTCGGCGGCAATTTTTCTCAGTTCTTCGCGCCGGATGAGGTCGCCGCCGGCGCGCCGGCGCGGCTCCTGGAGGTGGCGGCCACCGCCGGCAGCGCCGAGGAGGAAGGCTGGCGGGTGCGCAAGGACGGCTCGCGCTTTTGGGCCACCGTCGTGATCACCGCGCTGCGCGACCCCGAGGGCGGCCTGCGCGGCTTCGCCAAGATCGTGCGCGACACGACAGAGCGCCGGCGCCAGCAGGAGGCGCTGGAGCAGAGCCGGGTCGCGGTGGCCCAGCTCCAAAAAATGGAGGCGATCGGTCAGCTGACAGGCGGCGTCGCCCACGACTTCAACAACCTCTTGCAGTCGATCCTGGGCAGCATCGAATTGTTGCAGCGGCCGGCCGGCCTTGTCGACCCGGTGCGGGTGACGCGGCTGCTCGACACGGCGCGCCGGGCCGCCGAGCGCGGCGCCGCGCTGACCCAGCGCTTGCTGGCATTCGCCCGGCGTCAGCCGCTGGCGCCGCAGGTCGTCGACGTCAACAAGCTCGTCGGCGCGATGTCGGAGCTGCTGCATCGAACCTTGGGCGAGACGATCGAGGTCGAGACCGTGTCGGCCGCCGGCTTGTGGCGCGCCCACGTCGACCCCAACCAGCTCGAAAACGCGATCCTCAACCTCGCGGTCAACGCCCGTGACGCGATGCCGCGCGGCGGCAAGCTGACGATCGAGACCGGTAACACCTGGCTCGACGACGACTATGCCTCGGCTCATGCGGAGGTGACGGCCGGCCAATACGTGCTGATCGCGATCAGCGATTCGGGCGAGGGGATGTCGGCGGAGGCGGTGGTCCACGCCTTCGAGCCGTTTTTCACGACCAAGCCCGAGGGCAAGGGCACCGGGCTCGGCCTCGCCCAGGTGCACGGTTTCGTCAAGCAGTCGGGCGGCCACATCAAGCTCTACAGCGAGGTCGGCCAGGGCACGACGATCAAGATCTATCTGCCGCGCTACCTGCAGGCGGACGACCCGCCGCCCGCGCCCGAGCGCGCCGGCGTCGAAGCATCCGACGGGCGCGCGAGCGTGCTGCTGGTCGAGGACGACGAAGACGTGCGGCTTTACGGGGTCGAGGCGCTCAAGACCCTCGGCTATTCGGTGCTCGAGGCGGCGGACGGCCGGGCGGCGCTGCGCATTCTCGACGAGCACCCCGGAATCGACCTGTTGTTCACCGATGTGGGGCTGCCCGGCCTCAACGGCCGCAAGCTCGCCGAGAAGGCGAAACGGCGCGCGCCAAATCTGAAGATACTCTACACGACGGGCTATGCCCGCAACGCGATCGTCCACAACGGGGTCCTCGACACCGGGGTCGACCTGCTCGGCAAGCCGTTCACGACCGACGCGCTGCGGCGCAAGCTGGAGCAGGTTCTGGCGCGCGAATAGGACGGGTCCCGCTACACGGCTGTCCGGTTCAGGTCTGCATTCAAGTCAACCGGGCCTTAACAGCGCCAACACCTCTCACCGTCGTCATGGCCGGACTTGTTCCGGCCATCCACGTACCCGGATTGAGGTCGAGAACGGCGTGGATCACCGGGACGAGCCCGGCCGACATTGCTCGCGGTCTGAGCGAGATGCCCGAGCCCCTTGGGCGAGATGCCCGAGCCCCTTGAAAACCGCATGGCTCCGCGACCGCGGCGACGGTTGACGGTGCCGCGGCGGGGTCCTAGTGGTGCAACGCCAACGGCTGATTCCCGTCAGTTGGCTGAATCGCACCGCTCTAACCTATCAGTCTGGTGGGCCGATTCACGGAACGCTTGGGAACCAAGCGTTTAGATCGGACCACTGGTCGTCTGCCGCCGGAACGCTCAAACACTGCGGCCGGCCATAGCGCCCTTGGGAGAGGAAATGCCCGGACAGACATCCGAAGACCTGCTCGCGCTGTTCGACCGGGCGCCGCTCAACCGGCGATACTGGGTCGCCTTTGCGATCCTGGCGGCGATTACCGTCCTCGAATTCTTCGATTTCTCGGTGGTGGCGTTTCTGCTGGCGGTGGTCGGGCCGCAATGGCACCTGACCTATGGCCAGTCGGCGCTCATTCTCTACAGCGGCGGTGTCGGGGCGATCGTCGGGGCGCTAGTCTTTGGCGGCCTGTCCGATGCCTGGGGCCGCAAGACGCAGATGATCATCGGCACTTTCATCTGCGGGGCGGGTGCCGCGTTGATCGGGTTTGTCCCGGATGGCGCCTGGCATCTCTTCGCGCTGTTGCGCTTTGTCGTCGGGGTCGGGCTGACGGCGGCGGCGGTGCCGGCGCTGACCATGATCGTCGAGCTGACCCCGACGCGCCACCGCACCGCGGTGACCAGCTTTTTTGTCGTGTTCGCCACCGCGGGAGGGCTCGTCGCGTCCTCGACCTCGGCCGCGCTGCTGGCGTTGATCGGCTGGCGCGGCATGGCGATGCTCGGCATATCGGTCGCGCTCGTCGGCGTTCTGGCGGCGCTGTTCGTGCCCGAGTCGGTGCGCTGGCTGACCGCGAAAGGGCGCTTCGCCGAGGCGCGGGAGGGGGTCGCGACGCATCTCGGCGTGGCGCTCCGAACGGTGCCGCTGCCGACGGTGATGCCCGCGACGGTGCCGCGCGGCCAATTGTCCGAGCTGCTGACGCAACCCCGCCAGTTTTATGAGACCCTGCTGATCTGGGGCGGTGCCGCCACCGCCGCCTACGGCGTGTACCTGTGGGGGCCGACGGTGGTGGCACTGCTGCTCAAGGTCCCGCCGCAGCAGGCCGCCAAATACTTCATCTTCGTGACCGGCTTTGGCGTCATCGGCAAAATCGTCGTGTCGCTGCTGGTGCCGCTGTTGGGCCGGCGCCTGCTCGGCACGATCTGGGGGCTCGGCGGGGTGGCGGCGCTCGCCGCTGTCGGCTTTAGCGGCGGCACCGTCGTCGGCGGGGTGCCGTTGATCGTCGTGCTGTTGTGCGCCTCGACCTTTTGCATCGACGGCAGCTTCTCCAACCTCGCGCCGTATACGGTTGAGAGCTTTGGCGTACGCCTCGGCGCCCGCGCTTCCGGTCTCGGCCAGACCGCCAACGGCATCGGCAAGATCCTCGGGCCGCTCAGCCTGGCGCTGATCGCCGGCACCGCCAACTTCGTGTCGCCAAAGGCGACCGAGGGCGCGCTGTTGCCGGCCTTTTTGTTCCTCGCCTTCGGCATGCTGCTGGTTGGCCTGTCCTTTGCGATCCTCGGGCGCGAAACCCACGGCCGGCCGATGGCGCTCGGCGAAGCGGGGCAGGGGGTGCGCCGGCCGGTCATGCTCGGCACCGAAACCCGCTGAGCGGGCCCGCGACCGCGCGAGAGCGCCGTTGACGGCACAACCCGCAGCGGCATAAACCTCCCGCTGGAGACGGCGGGCGAAATCCCGATTCGCCGTCCGCAGGGGAGGAAGAAATGCCCGGCCAGACCTCGGACGAACTGCTGGCGCTGTTCGACAGCGCACCGCTCAACCGCCGCTATTGGGTCAGCTTTGTGCTGCTGTCGGCGCTGTTCGTCCTGGAGTTCTTCGACTTTCTGGTGGTCGGCTACCTGCTGGCGGTGCTCGGGCCGCAATGGCACCTGACCTACGGCCAGTCGGCGTTGATCCTCTACAGCGGCGGCATCGGCTCGATCCTCGGCGCGCTCGTTTTTGGCGGGCTCGCCGACGCCTGGGGCCGCAAGACGCAAATGATCATCGGCACGTTTATTTGCGCGGTCGCCGCCGGGCTGATCGGCCTCGTGCCGAGCGGCTCCTGGCAGACTTTCGCGGTGCTGCGGTTTTTTGTCGGCGTCGGCCTGACCGCGGGCGTCACTCCGTCGCTGACCATTCTTGTCGAGCTGACCCCGACGCGCAGCCGCACGTTGCTGACCAGCTTTTACATCGTCTTTGCGTCGGCGGGCGGGCTCTTGGCCTCGACGACATCGGCGGCGTTGCTCGCCGCGCTCGGCTGGCGCGGGGTGGCGATGCTCGGGGTCACGCCGGCCTTTGTCGGCGTGCTGATCTGGATTTTCGTGCCCGAATCGGTGCGCTGGCTGGTCGCCAAGGGGCGCTTTGCCGAAGCCCGCGCCGGGGTCGCCAGGTATCTCGACCTGCCGGTGCAGTCGGTCCCGATGCCGACCGTGGCACCCGCCACCCAGCCGCGCGGCAGCCTCGCCGAGCTGTACCATCATCCGCGCATGTTCTGGGAGACGATCCTGATCTGGGGCGGCTCGTCGACCGCGGGCTACGGCGTCTACCTGTGGGGGCCGACAATCGTCGCCTTGGCGCTCGGGGTCTCGGTGCCAAAGGCCGCCGCCTTTTTTGTCTTTGTCGCGCTCGGCGGCGTCGTCGGCAAGATCGTCGTGACCTTCCTGGCGCCGCTGATCGGGCGTCGCCCGCTCGGCGTGCTATGGGGAGTGGGCGGGGTGGTGGCGCTTGCCGCCGCCGGCTACTACCATGCCGTCCTGGTCGGCGGGCTGCCGCTGATGGTGATCCTGCTGTGCGCCTCGACGTTTTTTATCGAAGGCGGATTTTCGAACCTCGCGCCCTACACCGTCGAAAGCTACGGGGTCAATCTCGGCGCGCGCGCCTCCGGGCTTGGCCAGGCGGCAAACGGCGTCGGCAAGATCCTCGGGCCGCTGAGCCTCGCGCTGATCGCCGGGTCGAGCAACATCCTGTCGCCGAAGGCGACGGCCGACGCGGTTTTCCCGGCCTATCTGTTTCTCGCCTTCTGCATGGCGCTCGTCGCACTGTCTTTTCTGGTCCTCGGCGTCGAGACGCACGGCCGGACGATCGCGTTTGTGGCCGACGAGACCGGTGCGGTTCCGCGGCCCGTCCTCGGCGCTCAGGCACGTTGACCGCCAACGCTTTTCTGCCGCAGCGGCGGCTGCAGGCCTACAGTTGACGGTGGGAAGCTCACGGGCCTAAACCTCCCCCTGGAGACAGCAAATCGACAATAAGATTTGCTCTCGCAAGGAGAAGGCGATGCCCGGCCAGACTTCCGACGATCTCGTTGCGCTATTTGACCGCGCACCGCTCAATCGCCGATATTGGGTAACCTTTTCCCTGATGTCGGCAGTCTTTCTACTCGACTTTTTCGACTTCTTTCTGATCGCGTTCGTCATGTCGGTCATCGGGCCGGAGTGGCGGCTGACCTACGCGCAGGGGGCGTTGATCCTTTACGGCGCCGGCATCGGGGCGATCATCGGCTCGTTGATCTGGGGGTCGCTCGGCGACCGTTTCGGGCGCAAGCCGCAGACCGTGACCGGCACGTTGCTGTGCGGGGTCAGCGCCGGGTTGATCGGGCTCGTGGCGACCGGCCGCTGGGAATTGTTGGCGGTGCTGCGGTTTTTTGTCGGGTTTGGGCTCGCCGCCGGGGTCACCCCGGCGCTGACGATCGTCGTCGAGCAGACCCCGACGCGCTGGCGCACCGGGATGACGAGCTTTTACGTCGTCTTTGCCAGCGCCGGCACGCTGCTCGCCTCGTTTGTCGCGGCGGCGCTGCTGCACGCGTTCGGCTGGCGCGGGGTCGCGATGACCGGGTTTGTCGCGGTCGCAATCGGGCTGCTGGTGTGGGCATTTGTGCCGGAATCGGTGCGCTGGCTGACCGCGAAGGGCCGCTTCGCCGAGGCGCGCGCCGGGGTGGCGCGACAGCTGAACCTGCCGCTCGCCGACGTCCCGTTGCCGGCCGCCCGGCCCGCCGCCGAACCCCGCGCCAACCTGTTGGAGCTGTTTTCGGTCAACCCGCGGCTGTTCTGGCAGACCATCGTGATCTGGGGCGGCTCGTCGTCCGCCGCCTACGGCTATTACCTGTGGGGGCCGACCATCGTGGCGCTGGCGCTCCACCTGCACCCGGCGGCAGCCGCCCGGTACTTCATCTATGTCGCCGCCACCGGGGTCGTCGGCAAGATCGCCGTCTCGTTCATCGCCCCGCTGCTTGGCCGCCGCGCCCTCGGCGTCGCGTTCGGCTTTGTGTCGGTGGCCTTGCTGATCGCGGCCGGCTATTTCAGCGGGCTGGTGGTTGGCGGCTTCCCGCTGTTTGTGATTCTGGTCGCCGCCTCGGCGTTTTTTGTCGAGGGCGGCTTTTCGAACCTCGCCCCTTATACCGTCGAGCAATACGGCGTCAGCCTCGGCGCGCGCTCGTCGGGGCTGGGCCAGGCGGCGAACGGGATCGGCAAGATCCTAGGCCCGCTGGCGCTGGCGCTGCTTGCCGGCAGCGGCAACGTGATCGCGCCAAAGGCGACGGCCGCGGCGGTGTTCCCGGCTTTTGTGTTTCTCGGGGCGATGATGCTGGCGGTCGCGCTCGCCTTTCTTTTTCTCGGGATCGAGACGCATGGCCGTGCCATGGTGCTGGGTCCCGACCGCGGCCGTCGGCGGTCCCGCCCGCCCGCGCTCGGGAGCGAGGCGCGCTGACCGCGGCGCCGGGGCGCATTTGCCGGCGGGAACCGGGCCCACCCGCCCGGGGCCCGGCACCGACGGGAGGCCGATGGTACAGACATCCGAGGATCTGCTGGCGGTCTTCGACCGGGCGCCGCTCAACGCCCGCTATTGGACGAGTTTCGCCCTGCTCGGCGGCGTCTATGTGCTCGATTTTTTCGACTTCTTTCTGATCGCGTTCATCCTGGCGGTGATCGGGCCGAGCTGGCACCTGACCTACGGCCAGGCGGCGCTGATCCTCTACGGCAGCGGCCTCGGCGCGATCGTCGGCTCGCTGGTGTGGGGGTCGCTCGGCGACGTGTTCGGCCGCAAGCCGCAGGCCGTCACCGGCACCCTGATCTGCGGGGTTTCCGCCGGGCTGATCGCGTTTCTGCCGACCGGCGCCTACGCGCCGCTGGCGGTGCTGCGGATCTTTGTCGGGTTTGGGCTCGCCGCCGCGATCACCCCGGCGCTGACGATCGTCGTCGAGCAGACGCCGACGCGCTGGCGCAGCGGCTTGACGAGCCTTTTTGTCGTCAGCGCGAGCCTCGGCCCATTGCTCGCCTCGTTCACCTCGCACGCGCTGCTCGACGCGCTCGGCTGGCGCGGGGTCGCGATGTTCGGCCTGCTGCCGGTCGTGGTCGGCGCGCTGGTCTGGCGTTTCCAGCCGGAATCGGCGCGTTGGCTTGCCGCTCGCGGCCGGTTTGGGGAGGCCCGCGCCGCCGTCGCGAGGCATCTCGGCGTGGCCCTTGAGCGCGTGCCGTTGCCGGCGAGCCGGCCGACCATCGAGCCGCGCGCCAGCCTCGCCGACCTCTACGCGAGCCCGCGCCTCTTCTGGCAGACGCTCCTGATCTGGGGCGGCGCCACGACGGCGGGCTTCGGATATTTGCTGTGGGGGCCGACGATCGTCGCGTTGACCCTTCACACCTCGGTCGCGCGGGCCGCGCAATATTTCGTCTATGTCGCGGCGAGCGCGATGACCGGGCGGCTGCTGGTCGCCTGGATAGCGCAGAAATTCGGCCGCCGGATGCTCGGGATCGCCGTCAGCTTCGCGGCGGCGGCACTGCTCGCCCTCGCGGGCTGTTACAGCGCCGTGCTTGTCGGCGGCTTTCCGGCGTTCGTGATCCTGGTCGCGGCGGCGGCGTTTTTTGTCGAGGGCGGGCTCGGCAACATCACGCCCTATACGATCGAGCAGTACGGCGTGCGGCTCGGCTCGCGCGCCTCGGGGCTCGGCCATGCCGCGGCCGGCGTCGGCAAGATACTGGGGCCGCTAGCGCTGGCGCTGATCGCCGGCACCAGCAACGTCGTCTCGCCGCATGCGACAGAAGCGGCGGTGCTGCCGGCGTTTCTGCTGCTCGCCTTGTGCATGCTGCTGGTGGCGCTGGCGTTTATCTTCCTCGCCCGCGAGACGCACGGCCGGGCGATCGCGCTCGACCTCGACGAAGAGCCCACGCAACCCCAGCTCGAAACGGCGGCGCGCTGATCGGCCGGGTCCAGCCCGGTTTTCGACCATGACCGAATCGTCATTCCCCCGCAAAGCGGGAACCCAGCGCCTGCCCCCTGTCTCAGCCGGGGCTGGTTCCGGACCCCTGCTTTCGAGCGTGCGAAGGAGTCGGACAACTTGAGAGCTCGTCACTCCGGGATGCGCTTGGCAGGCACGGAACCTATGAAAACGGCGCCTCGCCGGCATTTCGCGAGGCCGTTTGCCTGGGTTCCGGGCTCGCCGGCAATGCCCGCGCCCCGGAATGACGCCCCCTTGGATTTCTTCACACGCTCCGTCGCGGGGGCGACGAGGAATAATACAGCCTGATCCAATAATGCTCGAGGCAGCGGCGCGCTGGTCGGCCGGCTCAGTCGAGCGCCTCGCGGCAGATGCCGATGCGGCGCGCGTTCTTGGCCCAGTAGAAGAGCGGCGCCGCCCCCGACGCGGTGCCGCGGCGCATGGCGACCGCGCGCGCCAGCATAAACCGGGTCACGTCGCGAAAGCCGTCGAGCATGCTCTGCTCGATCTGGCGCCAGCCGGCGTCCTCGAGCTCGTCGCTCGCGCTGGGCTCGCCGAACACGCTCTCGGCGTCACCGACAAAAAACCGGGTATTGAACCGGCGAAACGAATGCGACGGCGTGATCGCGCGGCCGACATAGGTCAGCCGGTCAAACGCCGCCGCGACGCCGCGCTCGCGAAAGGCGCGCTCGATCGCGGTCCTCGGCGGCGTGTTGGGCAGCCGCGCGTCGGGCAGCGGCGCCTCGGCCGGCTTCCCGACCAAGACGCCGACCTCCTCCCAGGTCTCGCGGATCGCGGCGCGCGCCGCCCGCGCCAGCCGCGGCGGCAGGCTTTCGGCGCCGCTCTCGACGCTCCACGCGACCCGGTCTGGCGGGTCGATCGCACCGCCCGGAAAGACGTAGACGCCGGGCATGAACCGCGCTTTCAACGACCGCCGGCCGACCAGCACCTCGAGATCGTCGCGCCGGCCGCGCAGCAGGATCAGCGAGGCGGCGTCACGCGGCCGCACGACCCGTTCCGGCGGCGGCCCGGCGAGTGGCGCCGCCGGCGGCTTGATGGAAGCGTCGTTCATCGCGCCACTATGCGGCATGCCGCGCCGGCGGCTCCAGAGAATGCGGTCAGGTGGGGTTGCTGCGGGCGCGCTCGATCGCCGCGATCCAGGTGCCGAGCGCCAGCCGCATTTCGTCAAAGCCGTACCGTTCCGGACGCCGATCGCCGGTCACGGCGTTGGCTATCGTCACCCCTTCGGGTGACACCGCGACCCGGTAGGCGTTGCCGACCGCGGCGGGTTGCGGCGCTTCGCCGCGTTCGGCGGCGCCGATTTCGCCGATGAGCGCGCGCGCCGCCCCAATCTCACCCTGCACGTCGCTTTGCAGAAAGCTCGCCAGCACCGTGCCGCGGCGGCCGGCGCCGCGCGCCGCGCGCGCTTCGAGGTGGCCCGCCGGGTGCCGGCGCGCGGTGATCAGGCTCGCGCCCGCCATACGGCTCCGGGTCGTCACGGGCCGCGCAGCGGATAGGCGGCGGTGATCCGCCCCGCCCAATACCAGCCCTCGATCATAAATCCGCTTCCCGAATCGCCGACGAACTCGCCGTTGCCGCGCCGACGCCCGTTACGGAACGCGGCGAGCACCGCCCGGATGACCGCGTCGTCCGACATCGCGTCCGGGAAAAAGGTCGAGGCGGCACGCTTGTCGACCCACTCGCCATTCGCCGGGTCGCGCAACGCCACCCGTGCGCGGTAGACGCCGTTCGCGTCCGGCGGCTGGGTGACCCGCAGCACCTTCGCCCCCGGCGGGTCGACCCCGTTCGGCCGATGATGGTAGCCGACCGCTTCGCCATGTCGGTTGACCTCGCCGGTTTCGATATGCCCGAAATCGATCGGCGGGTCGGTCGCGGTCCATTTGCCCGTTGGCGGAACGGCCGCGTCGCGGGCGCCCGCCGCCTCCGGCAGCCCAGCCAGAAGCAGCAGCGCGCAGGCGCCGACGAGCTGCGCGAACCGTCTCACCGCCCAAGCATCGCCAACCGCGTCAGCGCCCGGCGAACACGTCCTTCGCCACCAATGCCGCGGTCATCGCCGCCGGCCAGCCGGCGTAAAACGCGAGGTGCGTGAAAAGCTCGCCGAGCTCCTCCTTGCTGAGCCCGTTGTCGAGCGCGCGGCCCAAATGCCCGACCAGCTGCTTTTCGCGCCCGAGCGCCACAAGCGTCGCGACCGTGATCAGGCTGCGGTCGCGCTTTGACAAGCCGGGCCGCTCCCACACGTCGCCATAGACGACTGTTTCGGCAAGCTCGATCAGCTTCGGCGCGATCGGGCGGACCTGTTCGCGGGCAGGCGAGGCGGGTGTTGCCGGCATCGCTCATTCTCCTTGTCGGGGTGTGGCGTCGTCGCGTTGTCGCTCCAGCGAGCTTCCGCGCTACAGTAAGGCCGATCGCGCTCGAAAGCACCCGGGCGCGCCGCCAACCGGGAGTAGGCAATGCGCATTGCGGTCATCGGCGCCGGCGGCATCGGCGCGATCTACGGCGCTTCGCTCGCCAAGGCGGGGGCCGAGGTCGTCTTTGTCGCGCGTGGCGCCCATCTCGCGGCGATGCGCGAAAACGGCCTGCGCATCGAGGGCGACCGCGGCGAGACCCACATCCGGCCGGCGCGGGCGACCGACGACATGGCCGGCATCGGCGCCGTCGACTACGTGCTGCTTGCAGTCAAATTGTGGGATGTCGAAAGCGCCGGCGCGCAGATCCGCCCGATTGTCGGACCCGAGACCGCGGTGATCCCGTTGCAGAACGGGGTCGATGCCGCCGAGCGGCTGACGGCGATCCTCGGGGCCGAGCCGGTCATGGGCGGCACCGCGTTCGTCACCGGCTCGATCGTCTCGCCCGGCGTCGTGCGCCAGACCGGAACCTATCAGCAGATGACGTTTGGCGAGCTGGACGGCCCGACCAGCGCACGCGGCGAGCGGCTGCGCGACCTGTGCGCGGCGGCCGGGTTCGACGGCGTCCTCAGCCCCGATGTCCGTGTCCCGATCTGGCAAAAGTTCATCCTCGTGGTTGCGCTCGCCAACCTCAATGCGCTGACCCGGCTGCCGCTCGGCAAATGGCGCGCCGAGCCGGACCTCGTTGCGCTCTATGAAGACACGGTGGGCGAGACGATCGCGGTCGGCCGCGCCGAGGGCGTCCCGCTGCCGTCCGACAGCGGCCAAAGGGCGCTCGCCACGATGTGGTCGATGCCCGACCACCACATGACCTCGATGGGCAACGACCTGCTGCGCGCCAACCGGCTCGAGCTGCCGTGGTTTGCCGGCAAGGTCGTCGAGCTTGGCCAGCGGCACGGCATCCCGACCCCGGCGAACCGCTTTGTCTTCGCCGCGCTGAAGCCCTACGCCAACGGCGCCCCCGCCTGACCGACCGGCGCCGTTCGCGCCCGCTCGTCGGCGGCTCGTCACGCCGGGCGGACGAGAGCGTGCCGCTTGCGGCCGGCGCTAAGCTTAAGCGCCCCTTCGGGACCGAAATCGGCGAGCCGAACCACGCGCGTTTCGTCCTTAATTACAGCATCGTTGATGCGGGCACCTCCGCCGCGGATCAGCCGCCGCGCCTCGCCGTTGGATGCCGCGAGCCCAGCCCGGCTGAACAGCTCGAAGACGGCGATCCCGCGCTCGAAAACGTCGCGCGGCAATTCGGTCTGCGGCAGGTCTTCGCCGCTGCCGCCTTCCTCGAAGACCGTGCGCGCGGTCTCCGCCGCCGCGAGCGCCGCCTCGCGTCCGTGGGCGAGTGCCGTCGCCTCGGTCGCCAGGATCTTCTTTGCCTCGTTGATCTCGCCGCCGCCGAGCGCTTCAAGCCGGGCGATCTCGTCGAGCGGCAATTCGGTAAAGAGGCGCAGAAACCGGCCGACATCCGCGTCCTCGGTATTGCGCCAGAACTGCCAGTATTCGTAGGGCGACAGTCGCTCGGCGTTGAGCCACACCGCACCCTGCGCCGTCTTGCCCATCTTGTCGCCCGACGCGGTCGTCAACAGCGGGGTCGTCAGCCCGAAGAGGCGCCGCCCGTCCATGCGCCGCCCCAGCTCGACCCCGCCGACGATGTTGCCCCATTGGTCGGAGCCGCCGATCTGCACCTCGCAGTCAAAGCGGCGCGCCAATTCAACAAAGTCGTAGGCCTGCAGGATCGGGTAGTTGAACTCGAGAAAGCTCAATGGCTGCTCGCGTTCGAGCCGCAAGCGGATCGCGTCCTGCGCCAGCATGCGATTGACCGAGAAATGGCGGCCGACATCGCGCAGCAACGGGATGTAGCGCAGTTCGTCGAGCCACTCGGCATTGTTGACCATAACCGCGTCGGCCGGGTCGTCGCCGAAATCGATGAACTTGGTAAAGACCCGGCGAATCCCGGCCATGTTGCGGGCGATCTCGGCATCGTCGAGCAACGGCCGCGCGGTGTCGCGGAACGACGGGTCGCCGATCCGCGTCGTGCCGCCGCCCATCAGCACGATCGGCTTGTGCCCGCAGCGCTGCCACAACCGCAACAGCATGATCGACACGAGGCTGCCGACATGCAGACTGTCGGCGGTGCAGTCATACCCGACATAGCCGGCGACGCGGCCCTCGCCGAGCCGCTGGTCGAGCGCGTCGAGATCGGTGCATTGATGGACAAAGCCGCGTTCGCGGGCGGCCGCCAGGAAAGCGGAACGGGGGGTCGACATGGCGCCGTCATCTAGCATAGCCGCATCCGCGGTGCCACCGCCGTCCCCGGCCGGCCGGCCGCTGCGGCGTACGGTCGGGCTGATGAGCGGCACCTCGCTCGACGGCGTCGATGTCGCGATGATCGAGACCGACGGCACGGCGCGGGTCGTCCCCGGCCCGTCGCTGACCGTCCCCTATGGCCACGATTTCCGCGCGCGGCTGCGCGGCGTGCTCGGCGGCGCCGGTGCGGTCGCTGATGTCGAAGCCGAGCTGACGCGGCTCTACGGCGACGCCGTCGAAGAGCTGCTCGGCCGCCACCCGGGGCTTGCGCCGGACATTGTCGGCATGCACGGCCACACGATCCTGCATCGCCCGGCTGAACGCCGCACTTGGCAATTGGGCGACGGCGCGGCCCTCGCGCGCCGGCTCGGGATCGCCGTCGTCGCCGAATTTCGCGCGGCCGATGTCGCCGCCGGCGGCGAGGGGGCGCCGTTTGCGCCGCTGTTCCATGCGGCACTCGCGGCCCCGCTGGCGAAACCGCTCGCCGTCCTCAATCTCGGCGGCGTCGGCAACGTGACGTGGATTGGGAGCGGCGGGATTGTG
>Ga0210390_10002318_pt1 | contig 16942 bp, 14 predicted proteins | sample IncBWH11OmetaG_FD_161050 | JGI IMG/M metagenome (GOLD analysis project Ga0210390, IMG submission 161050) | Forest soil microbial communities from Barre Woods Harvard Forest LTER site, Petersham, Massachusetts, United States - Inc-BW-H-11-O ... | reverse complement strand
GCCCGTCGCAGAGATCGGCAAGCTTTGCCGCGAGCGCGGAATCATTTTCCACACCGACGCGACCCAGGCTGTCGGCAAGGTTCCGGTCGATGTGAACAAGAACAACATCGATGTAATGTCGATCTCGGCTCACAAGATGTACGGGCCGAAGGGTGTCGGCGCGTTGTATGTCCGGCGCAAGAATCCTCGAGTGCAGATTTCCGCAATTATCGACGGGGGCGGTCACGAGCGGGGCATGCGTTCGGGAACGCTGAACGTGCCTGGAATTGTCGGTCTGGGCAAAGCCTGCGCAATCGCGTCGGAAGAAATGGCGAAAGAAGCCTGCCATCTGGCCGGGCTCCGCAACCGGCTTCGCGACAAAATCATGGGCCGGCTTGACGAGGTATACATCAACGGCTCATGGGAGCATCGTCTGCCCGGCAACCTGAATATCAGCTTTGCCTACGTGGAAGGTGAATCGTTGCTGATGGGCATCAACGATATTGCAGTTTCGAGCGGTTCGGCCTGCACCTCGGCGACGTTGGAGCCATCTTATGTATTGAAGGCTCTGGGCACGGGGGACGATTTGGCGCATAGTTCCATCCGTTTTGGTCTCGGACGTTTCAACACCGAAGCCGAAGTTGATTATGTAGCCGATCGCGTGGTCGAGACAGTATCGCGGTTGCGTGAACTTTCGCCGCTGTATGAGATGGCGAAAGAAGGCGTGGATTTGAAGAGTGTGAAGTGGGCAGCAGAGTAGGCTGTCGCGAACAAAGTTTAAAGTTTAAGGAGAAATAAATCATGGCATACAGCGATAAGGTTCTCGACCATTATTCCAACCCGCGCAATGTGGGATCGATGGACAAGAACAGTTCTGAAGTTGGAACTGGGCTCGTCGGCGCACCCGAGTGCGGCGACGTGATGAAGCTGCAGATCAAGGTCAACCCGCAAACCAATATCATCGAGGACGCGAAATTCAAGACATTCGGCTGCGGCTCAGCCATTGCGTCTTCTTCCCTGGCCACCGAGTGGGTGAAGGGCAAGACCGTAGACGAAGCTCTGCAAATCAAGAACACCGAAATCGTGAAGGAACTTTCGCTGCCTCCAGTGAAGATTCACTGCTCGGTGCTCGCCGAAGATGCAATTCGAGCGGCCATCCACGACTGGAAGAAGAAGCAGGAAGTAGCACAACCCGCAACAGTCGCGGCACAGTAGTTTTCGATTGGAGAACGGGCGTCTCGCTCCGATGCGACGCGCGTACGCGCGTGTCTCCGTTCGATTAGGCGAATCATGATCGAAACCGAAGTCAAAACGGCGGCGCCGAAAGCTCCAGCCAAAGGCGTCTTGGTAACGGATAAAGCCTTGGCGCGGATCCGCACCGCCATCGTCAAAGAAGGCATTTCGCCGGAGCAGGGTGGATTGCGCCTCGGCGTTCAGGGCGGCGGATGTTCCGGGCTGAGCTACAACATTCGTTTCGACACGCAACCGCGGGAACGCGACCGCGTATTTCAGTTCGGCGATGTACGAGTGTTCGTCGATCCGAAATCGTTTATCTACCTGCACGGCATGACCCTGGATTACCAGGAGACGCTCATGCAGCAAGGCTTCGTATTCGTGAACCCGAATTCATCGAAGACCTGCGGATGCGGCACGTCGTTCTCGGGCTGACGCGATGGTGTCCGACGCGGCCGCCCTCGCCCGCGAGGGTTTTACAGCACCCGTCGTGCAGCCCAAATAAGCCCATGCGAAAAGGCAAGCATGGATTTGTTTATGACGATTGAATCCAACACTAGTGCTTCCCCGGCCGAAGCGACCGCCAGTTGCTGGTCGTGCGGCACCATGCGCGCGGTCCACTACTGCAGTTCGTGCGGCAAGGTACAGCCCCCGAGACCGGTGGATTACTTCACGTTTTTCGGTTTGCCCCGCAAGCTGAATCTCGACACCGCGCTGCTGGAGCGGGAGTTCTATGAACTCAGCCGGAAGCTTCATCCCGATCTTAGCGCCCGGGCGGATAAACGTGAGCAGGATTGGAGCCTGGAGCAGAGTTCATTGTTGAACGACGCTTACCGCACGTTGAAAGATGCAATCAAGCGCACGGAGTATTTGCTGCGGCTGGAGGGCGTGGAACTCGAAGAGCAGTCGAAGGCTGCAACAGAAAAAGCGCGTGCCGCAGGTGAAATCAAAAAGCAGGTTGTGCCTCCAGATTTGCTGGAGGAAGTTTTTGAATTGAACACGCAACTCGAAGAACTTCGCGCACAGAAAAAGCTTGGCGAGGACGATCCAGCACTGATTGAAGAAATAGGCACGCAGAAACTGGAACTGGAACAGAAGTACGAGTCGCTTTCAGGGGAACTAAAGAAATATTGGGACGAATGGGATCGTCTTCCCGACGACGCAGCGGAGGAAAGTCGTCGCAAAGTCCGCGACAAAATGGTGGACCTGTTGAATCGACGGTCGTATATCAGAAATTTGGTTTGGGATGTAAATGAAGTGCTTGAAAGCTGAATTGTGTAATCGGGTAATTCAGTAATTGTTCAAGCGCCTGACTTTGGCGCGAATGCCGAGGTTTCAAACTACACAATTACCCGATTACAAAATTACAAAATGTCTACTGACCGCATCGTCGGCATCGATCTCGGAACCACCAACTCTCTGGTGGCTTTCATGCAAGGGGATAGCCCTGTCGTCATCCCCGGCGAGGACGGACTGAACCTTGTCCCCTCGGTCGTCGCGCTCGATGAGCGCGACCAAATCATCGTCGGTAGTGCCGCGCGCAAATACCTTATCGAGACCCCGGAGCGCTCCGTTTACTCGATCAAGCGCCTCATGGGTCGCGGACTTGAGGATGTTCAGGAAGAACTCCAGCTGTTTCCATTCCGCCTCGCGCGAGACCTGCAAGCCGGTGAAGTTCTGCGCATCACCCTGGGCAACAAGACTTTCACCCCGCCGGAAATTGCCGCGTTCATTCTGCGCCAGCTCAAACGCAATGCCGAGCGATTTTTCAACGCTCCAGTCACCAAGGCTGTGATCACGGTGCCTGCCTACTTCAATGACGCTCAGCGGCAGGCTACCAAGGATGCAGGCCGCATCGCCGGCCTCGAAGTGCTGCGTCTGGTCAACGAACCCACTGCCGCGTCTCTTGCTTACGGGCTGGACAAAAAGCAGAACGGCATCGTTGCAGTTTACGATTTGGGCGGCGGCACTTTCGATATTTCCATCCTCAAGTTGCACGACGGGATTTTCGAAGTCATCGCAACCAATGGCGACACGCACCTCGGCGGTGACGACATCGACAATCTGCTGATCAGAATTGCTATCGACGATGTTCGCGGCGACGCCAACCTCGATATCTCGCGCAATAGTGAAGCCGTCGCCACCATTCGCAAAGCAGTCATCGAGGCCAAGATTGCACTGTCTTCGCAATCAGCTACGGAACTGGACATCGAGTTGCCTCAAGGCAAGCGTTACCAGCGCGAGATCACCCGCGAGCAGTTCGAGCAACTGATCCAGCCAATCATCGATCGCACCGTCGGACCGTGCAAACAGGCGCTGAAAGACGCTGGACTAAAGCCCCAACAGATTGACGAAGTCGTGCTCGTCGGTGGATCGACGCGCATCCCCAAAGTGCGCGCGCTCGTCGAAGAATTGTTCCAGCGCAAGCCGCACACCGACCTCAATCCCGATGAAGTCGTGGCTCTTGGTGCTGCAGTGCAAGCCAACATCCTCGGCGGCGGCTCGGAAGCTACCGAGAATATGCTGCTGCTGGACGTCACACCGCTGTCGCTCGGCATCGAAGTTGCGGGCGGCGTAACCGACAAAATCATTTTGCGCAACTCGACGATTCCAGCATCCGCCACCCAGTACTACACCACGCAGATTGACGGCCAAGCCAACGTTGCCATCCATGTCCTGCAAGGCGAACGCGAACTGGCGAAAGACTGCCGCTCCCTCGCCCGCTTCGACCTCAAAGGAATTCCGCCAATGACCGCGGGTATGCCGCGCATCGAAGTCAAATTCTTAATTGACGCCAACGGCATCTTGCACGTTTCCGCGCGCGAACAGCGCAGCGGCAAAGAATCCGAGATCGAAGTACAACCCAGCTACGGACTCACCGACGATCAAGTCGAGAGCATGATTCTCGATTCTTTCGATTATGCGGAAGAAGACTTTCGCCAACGGCAGGTAATCGAGGCGCGCAACGAAGCCGACACAATCCTTGCGGCTCTGGAAAAGGGCAAGAAGAGTCCGGCCTGGGGCCAACTCACCAGCGACGAAAAGAAAAAAATCGCCAAATTCGAAAAAGCATTGTTCCAGGTCAAGGCTGAAGGCGACCACGCAGCCATCCGAAAAGCAATCGACGTCTTAAACCAGGGCACGATGCGGCTGGCGGAATTGATGATGGACACCGCCGTCAGCACCGCACTCAAAGGCAAGAACATGGACGAAACCGACATGGGCGAGCGGTCGGAGACAGGCCACCCTGTGGCCAGAGCAGATTTTGAATAGACGAGTATCACAAGCCCGGACACCCTCGTCCGGGAGCCGAGCAAAGCGCGGAAGGATCGAGGCAAGGAGCAGTCATGGCAGATGAAAAAAATCAACGATCAGGCACAGCGACCGTGGATGCATCCGGCGAAAATGTTGTCCAGCTAACTTTCTTGCCCGAAGGTAAGACCGTCGAGTTCGAACACGATAAGCTTCCCTACAAGGACCACGGCAAAGAGCAATCGATCCTCGATGTCGCCCTGAATTATGGGGTCCGCCTGGACCACGCCTGCGGTGGCAATTGTGCCTGCACCACCTGTCACATCTGGGTGAAGGAAGGCGCCGAGAATCTCTCCGAGATGGACGACGACGAAGCCGATCGTCTGGACATGGCAGCCGATTTACAGTTAAACTCCCGTCTCGGGTGTCAGGCCGTCATTACGAAGCCCGGCAAAGTCGTGGTGGAAATCCCGTCGTGGAATCGAAATTACGTGTCGGAAGAACACTAGAATGCGGTCATTGGTCGTTCGTCGTAGGCCAACGACCAGGGCCAACGACCAACGACGAGAGGAGCCAAATGCCAAAAGACCTAACTTGGGACGACGCCGAAGACATCGGCATCCTGCTTTCAGAGGTGCATCCCGAACTTGAGCCGCTCTCTATCCGCTTTACCGATCTGCACGGCTACGTAACCGCGCTACCTGAGTTCAAAGACGATCCGAAGCGTTCGACGGAAGGTAAGCTCGAAGCCATCCAAATGGCTTGGCACGACGAGTTCCTCGATCGGACCCAGGCGTAAACCACCGCAAAAGACCTGCCCGTGACACTCCTTTTACGCCCTTGTGACAACCCCCGGCTTGTCTGATCCTATTCTGTAGTCACCTCCTGAGTTTCACTGGGTTGGAGATAAATCAGTCTTCCCGCCTGAAGTGAAAAGGGCACGGCGAGAGCCGTGCCCTAATTTTTCGCCGTGTTGCTAACATCTACCCGATGTTTGCCGGCAGTGGCTCTTCCACGCTGGCTTCGCGCAAAAACTTCGCAGCTTCCTCGGGCGGTGTCGGATTGATATAAAACCCCGTGCCCCACTCGAATCCTGCCGTCTTGGTCAGCTTGGGCATGAATTCGATGTGCCAGTGATAGTGATCATTGGTCGGGTCCTGCACCGGCGAAGTATGAATCACGAGATTGTACGGTGGATTATCCAGCACCCGGTCCGCCTTCAGCAGCAGCGTCTTGAGCGCTTTCGCCAGATTCTCAAACAATTGCGACGAAGAATTCTCAAACGCCGACTCATGCTGCTTCGGTAGAATCCAGGTTTCAAACGGGAACCGCGGAGCATATGGAGCCAAAGTGAGGAAGTCCTGATTCTCGGCGACCACGCGAGTACTTGTCTCCGTCTCTTGCCGGATCACGTCGCAGAACACGCAGCGCTCTTTGTAAATATAGTATTGCTTGGCGCCTTCAATCTCCTCCACCACGTAGATCGGAAGAATCGGCAACGCGATCAATTGTGAGTGTGCATGCTCGAGCGATGCCCCGGCCGCCTCCCCGTGATTCTTGAAAATCAGGATGTACTTGAAACGCCGGTCCTTCTTTAGATCAAGAATACGATCGCGGAAAGTCCAAAGCACATCTTCGATTCTCTTGGGGGGCAGTGTCGCCAGGCTGGCCGTGTGATCTGGAGTTTCAATGATAACTTCGTGGGCCCCCACTCCATTCATCCGATCGAACATGCCTTCAGCTTGTCGGTTCAAGCTGCCCTCAATCCCCAGGGCAGGGAACTTATTAGGAACCACCCGCACTGTCCATCCCGGTGAGTCGCGCTGCGGCGGAGGCCCTCCGTTCGGGTTCGGCCGATAAGCCTGAATCTCCGGCGGCGTTTTGCTCTCATTCCCATAGCAGAACGGACAGAAACCCCCTTTTAATTTCACCCCATCACGCGCGAAATCAGTCGGACGCTTGGCGCGGTCCGTCGAAATAATTACCCAGCGGCCTACAATCGGGTCTTTTCTAAGCTCCGGCAAGGACTAAATCCTTTCAATAAGGGCATTATCAATCTGGATCAAAGCCAAACCTTGGTCTTACGCCACGGGAAAGGCATTCCGAAATAGCTCGATCAATGGCCGGCTGGACTGAGGTTCATAATACACGGTGACCACGTCGAAGCGCCACCGGCACGAAGGTGCCATATGACCAAGGTACTCCTCGGCGACGGCCGTCAGCCCGCGCTGCTTGTCGCGATCCACTGCTGCCTCAGCAGGCTTCACGTCCCGCGTTGTGCGAGTCTTGACCTCGATAAAACACAACACGCCGCGATCCCAACCTATCAGGTCGATCTCGCCTCGCCGCCGCGAAGAACGAAAATTCCGCGCTACCATCACGTAACCAAGCCGCCGAAGATAGAAGTAAGCATCCTCTTCGCCACGCCGCCCGGTTTTTTGGTGCGCGGGAACACCTTCCGGACCAAGCGTCCGCTCCGCCACCCAATCCAGCGCCCGCACCGCAACTTGCGTGACCCGCCCTGAAAACCCCGACAACATAATTCGCCCGATTAATTCATCCTAAGAGCAAAGGTCCCACTTAGATGTGACCTTCGTCACACGAAAACAAAACCTCAGCGGGGACCGGATCGGAGCAGTCCCCGCAGGCTGACATCGACGGCGATATGACAAATCTTTTGCGTGGCCGTGACAACCTGCAAAGCCACAAAGGCAAGAATGCCCGAAACATCAGATTCAGCGACGCCCCCAAACGGCGCTGCGGAATCGAGCAAGACCTCAAAGAGGAAATATGAAAACCATTCTCAAGAAGTTCGCAGGCAATTTCCTGTCGACAAGACTGTCGCAGCTTGTCGTTTGCGCGGCTCTGGTTAGCGCGTCAACCCTAACCCTGGCCCAGGCTGGGCACCTGGATAAGTCCTTTGCCAAAGGAGGAATCTTTAGCTTCCAGTTGAACGGCAATGACGGTAACAGCTGCATTGCCAATGCGGTTGCGCTGCAGAGTGACGGCAAGATCGTGGCGGCAGGGCAACTCGGAGACCAAAGTGGCCTGATCCGTCTCAACCCTAACGGAACTCTCGACACCAGCTTCGGAAACGGTGGCGTAGTGGTCACTAGAATCGGCGGGGATATCGAGCAAGTGTTTGGCGGATTAGCCATCCAATCGGATGGAAAGATTGTGGTCGTTGCTACGGCGGTTCCTCAGGGGGAGCAGGTGGCTCGCTTCAATACCGACGGCAGTCTTGACACCACATTTGGCGCCGCTGGTGTCGCCAACTTGCCGCTCAACGGCGACCTCCTGGCCTTGCAATCGGATGGCAAGATTATCGTGGCCGGGCAAGGACCAGCATTCCCCTCGGCATCCCTTGCCCGCCTCAACAGCAACGGCCAACTGGATCCCACATTCGGTTCCGGTGGCTTCGCACCGCTCCAGGGTTTTGGCTCCAGGGCCATTGCGCTGCAATCCGATGGCAAAATCCTCGTCGCATCAGGCGGAGCTTCGTTGGGCAGATACAACCAGGACGGCAGCGTCGACAAGACCTTTGGCATCTTCGGCCAGGCAGCCTCGATCGCCTTGCCCTCCGCCATCGCCGTGCAGAGCGATGGCAAGATCCTGGCCGCGGGAGCCGACACCAGCAAAGTGTCCGCGACTGGAAACTCCACCGGCTTCGCTCTGGTTCGCTTCAACTCGGATGGAAGCATCGACACCACCTTCGGCGCGCACGGAGGCGCCGTCACCGGCTTCCCGAACACAACGGTTACATCCGCCTTCGCGGCTGCTCTCCAGCCCAATGGGGATATCGTTGCGGTCGGAGAGGCCGGAAACAATAACCCGCTCACCGAAGCTTTCGCGCTGGCCCGTTACTCTGGCAGCGGGAAACTCGATCCCACATTCGGCAATGGAGGTCGCGCCACTACCGGGTTCGGCAGCGCCGCCGACGCCTTCATCACTTCCATCGTGCTCCAAAGCGACAGAAAGATCGTCGTGGCCGGGACCAATGGAGGAACCAGCTTCGAGGTGGCCCGCTACCTGGGTCAATAGCAAACAGCACGCTATCGCAACTGGCAGCGTTCCCCGCGGAACACTTCTCAGAAGATAAACAACCCCAGGAAAAAAATGGGGCGGGTCAAATGAATGACCCGCCCCACGCAGCCAGCGCAAGGGAGGAGATCCCGCCCGGCTGTCTAAGCTCCTTGGCTCACGAACGAAATAGATTCTTCGAGCACATCCATGGCAACGTCGGCTTCGTCTTTGGTCACGATGAGCGGCGGCGCGATGCGAATGGTGCTCGGGCCGCAACCGAGGAACAGAATGCCATGCTCGAAGGCCAGTTGGATGATGCGGTCGCGCTCGGCCGCGGCATATTCTTTGGTCTTTTTGTCTTTGACGATCTCGACGCCGATCATCAGGCCGCGTCCGCGAACGTCCCCGACGAGCTTGTGCTTGCCGGGCCACCCTGACATGCGCTTCATCATGTGGTTGCCGACTTCGGTTGAGTTCTGCAGCAAGCCGTCGCGCTCGATCACATCGAGCGTTGCCATGGCAGCCGCGTTGCACACCGGGTTGCCTCCAAACGTGGAAGCGTGCGAGCCGGGAACCCAGTCCATGATTTCGGCCTTGCTGATGGTTACGCCGAGGGGCATGCCCGAGGCGATGCCTTTGGCTGAACAGACGATGTCGGGATGCACACCGGTGTGCTCGATGGCCCACCATTTCCCGGTTCGTCCTATTCCGCTCTGGACCTCGTCGACCACCAGCAGGATGCCGTGGCGATCGCAGATGCGGCGCAGTTCCTGCATGAAGACGGTAGGAGCGACAACGTATCCACCTTCGCCCTGCACCGGTTCGACGAAGATTGCCGCTACTTCTTCAGGGGCAAGCGTGGTCTTGAAGAGCTTGTCTTCGATGAAGCGGGCGCAGCCCAGCGCGAACCCTTCGGCATCCTGCGGACCGCCTTCGCATCCGCGATAAACGTCCGGATAGCGAATATGGGTTACACCTGGCAGCATCGAGCCGAAGCGACGCTTCTGCTGCGGCTTCGAGGCGGTTAGTGAAAGCGCTCCCATGGTGCGTCCATGGAACGCGCCATAAAACGCGATCACATTCTGCCGCTTAGTGTGATAGCGCGCGAGCTTGAGGGCGCACTCGATCGCTTCCGTCCCTGAGTTGCCGTAATAGATCTTGTGCGGGCCGGGCATGGGCGCGATCTTCGAGAGACGCTCCGCCAACGTCACCATATTTTCGTAATAGAAGTCGGTGCCGGACATGTGGATGAGTTCGGCTGCCTGTTTCTGAATGGCCGCAACCACGTGGGGATGGCAGTGGCCGGTGGAGGTGACGGCGATGCCCGCAGAGAAATCGAAGAATTCATTTCCGTCGACGTCCGTGACTACGATGCCGCGTCCGTGCTTGGCGACCAGCGGGTAGGAGCGGGTATAAGACGGTGAAATATATTTGCTGTCGCCGTCCAGAACGCGTTTCGCATTCGGACCCGGCAGAGCCGTTTTGATCTTGGGACCGATGAGAGTTTGGGTTGACATGGCATCCTCCGGAAAAGGGCGTTGGTCGTTCGTCTTTGGTCGTTGGCTTCGGGCGGAGTACAACCCTCAAGCCAGAATCGGACGAGGAGGATGGGTAGAGTTAGTCGCTACCGAATAAGCTGGGACGCGCCTGCGAAGGCAGCACTGCCAGATACCGGCGCGGGCACACCAGGAAGTGGAGCCAGCACTCGGGCAGATGCGAATTGGGATTTTGGCGGCGCATCGGGAATCATTCCAAGATTATTATAGCGCGACGCAGGCGCTGGCGTAACCCCCATTTAGTCCTTGGCCATTGGTGTTGCCCGGCACAGTCTGCTTGTGGCGATTCCGGTACAGTTTCGAATAAGTCGCATCTCGATGGAGGTTTTGGGTGTCTGATAGTTATCAGATTGCTGACGCAGGCGAGCGAAGACGACGGATGAAGCCATATCCTGATGCGAATCGGAAGTGACAAGCATTCTGAATTACCAGTTTAGTAGTGAGCTAATGACTAATGTTCAGCGCACTAGCCGGTTTGCTGTGATCCTCGCTTTTGGGTTGGTTTATTTCTTTTGGGGATCGACTTACCTGGCGATTGACATTGCGGTGGAGCGCATTCCTCCGGCGCTTATGTGTGGGGCACGCTTTCTGATTGCCGGGATTTTCATGTTGGCGTTTTGCGGAGCGCGGGGGCGCAACATCCGCTTCAATCCGCGGCAGCTTGGGCAAATGGCGACGGTCGGTGTGCTCCTGCTTATGGGCGGCAATCTGACGCTCTCGTATGCGGAAAAGTATGTGGCATCCGGCTTGGCAGCGCTGATCGTTGCGGTGACGCCGCTCTGGTTCCTGGTGCTCGATACGCTGTTGCTGGGCGATCATCATGTTTCGGCGCGTGGAAAGGCTGGGCTTGGCTTGGGCGTCGTCGGGCTGGCGGTATTGTTGTGGCCCGATCTGACCACTACAACTTCGTTTGGACGGGTGCAGTTGTGGTCTTCGATCAGCCTGTTGGGTGGGTCGTTCAGTTGGGCGCTGGGATCGGTGCTGGCTAAGAAATGGAAGTCGGCGGACGTCGATCCGTTCTCGGCCACGGCCTGGCAAATGATCGCCGCGGGTGTCGCGAATCTGTTGTTCGCCGTTGGCACCGGTGACTTGTCGCGAGTAGTGTGGACGCCCCGAGGGATCGGCGCCACTCTGTATCTTGTCGTCTGTGGATCGTGGATTGGTTATACCGCGTATATCTGGCTGCTGAACCATGTGCCTACGGCGAAGGTTTCCACTTACGCATACGTGAACCCAGTCGTAGCGGTTTTTCTGGGGTGGCTGGTGCTCCACGAGCGAGTCGATGGTTACATCCTTGCCGGAAGCGCGGTCGTGGTTGCGTCGGTGATTCTGGTGACCAGCGCGCAGGTAACGAAGAAGCCGCCGGTGGGAGAGATGGCGATGGTGGAGACGACTGGAGACTAGCCCGCCCTCCCGCACAGAACGCGAGAAGGACGGGGCACTCTTATTGTGATGAGCCCTGAGCGCTTTCGCTAGCGGTCGCTAGGGCTTGGTCGCAGGGGCACTCGGTACTGGCGGCGCGGTTTGTGCGGGCGGCGGTGCGCTCGTGCGGTAGAGGGCAGTCTTCACCGACTCGGGTAATTTGTCGGCGTGGGCTGCCAGCAGGCTGACCTGCCACATTTGGGTTTGCGAGAGCGACTCGCTGAAGCCTGGCATTCCGCTGAGGCGGATCCCGTTCGCAACTTTCCAGTAAGTCTCGCCCGGTTCGTCGTCCGTCACGCCGGTGCCTTCGAGTAACTTGGGCGCTTTGGGAAACATTCCTCGCGCGATTGCGGTTGGAGTGCCTCCGGGGGAGCCGTGGCAGACTGCGCAATTTTCGCGATAGACGTCGGCCCCGGCGAGAAGGTTGGGTTCATCGGCGGGAACCGGAACGGACTTGGGCATCTCCTTGGCGATGCGGGCGCTCAGCGCGCTGTGGGCCAGGGTTTTCTCAAAGGGCATGGGTGGTGCGGAGGTGGCGACCGGTGCGCTTCCGGTGACGAAGTAAATGTAGACGCAGATCGGTACAGCGACCAAACCGATGACCAGGCCGATTAGGAAAGTTTTCACTGGGTTCTCCTTGGGGTGAAGTTTGCAGTATACACATTGAAGAGTTGGGAAGAGCTTCTCGCGCTGTCGAGAAAAAGGCATTAACCACAAAGGGCACGAAGCTACACAAAGGAAAACGCCGCCTGGAATAGCAGGCGGCGTTTCACGCTAGATTTAAATGAGTTTCAGCGATGGCCGCCGTGGCCGCCACCGTGGGAACTCGAACCTCCCCCGGAGCTGTGGGATCCCGAACTGCCGTGGGATCCGGAACTTCCGTGATAGCCTCCGTAGGAGCCTGAGCTATGCGAGGATGGCGCCGAATAGCTGCGGCCGCCGTACGATCCTCCGTAGGGCGACGGGCTGTAGCCGCGATAGCCTCCATAGCTGCTGCCGCCGCCGTAGCCGTAGGAGCGGGCCGAGTAGTTGCCGCGGTTCTGGGCTGACGGATAGTCGCGCGGCGCCGGCATGACTCGTCCCGAGGGACGCGGCGCGCTGCTGGGCGAGCTTCGTCCGAAATAGGGGGTTGAGTAGGAACGCGGCGCAGCCGACGTCGTCGGGACCGTGTTGTGCGCGGTCATGGTTGGCCGGTTCATGCTGCTCTGTGGCGGACGAGGTACCGACCGAGACATTGAGGTCGAGGGTGATCCCCCAGGTCTGGAGCTGTTTGAAGGTTGCGACAACGAACCCGCACTCTGCGGCGGACGGGGTACGTAGCGACCGGCCGGCGCAGGCGACGACAAGCCGGCCGTCGGACGAGCCTGGGGCGCGTGATTTGCCGCGGAGCTCTCGGGGACGTGCGAAGCACTTGGGCTTGCAGCCGGCCGAGAAGAGCTTGCTGGCGGAGTCATGTGGCTGACGGTCGGCCGCGAAGCTACCGTGGCGGACGGGTGCGCAGTCGGCAGACCTGCTTTCGGTCCGAGCATGCTGGCGCGGGTTGGAGCTACGTCCGGCTTGCCGATACTGGCGCTGGACAGATTTCGTAAAGCACTGGACGGAACGTTCGCGCGGTTAGACGCGACGGGCAGCCCGTGCTCCAGAGTATTTCGAGAAACTGCCGTCAGCGCTCCGGGTCGGGTGGCGTAACGCGGCATGGCGACGCCGTTCCGTCCATAGAGTCCGCCGGTGGTTCGGTTGTTGTAATAGTTGTTGGTAATGTGCGTGATGTTCACGATCCGCGTATTGCTGATATTGACGTTGCGGAAATAACCTCGGCTCGCGCCATACCACGGAAAGAATGGCTCACCCCAACCGAGTGGGCACCAGCCAAATCCTCCGCCGAAACCGAATCCGAAGCCAACCCCCCAGCGCGGGCCTCCAAACCAGGCCACCAGCGCGGGAGCGTAATAAGGCCGAACCCAGTAGGGTCCGGGAGCCCAGCCCCAGTAGCCGCCAAACGCTACCCATCGGCCATAGTGGAAGGGAGCGAATCCCCAAGGCGCGTCGTCGACCCAGGTCCATCCCCAGGGAGCGACCCAAACCCAGTGTCCGGAACTATAGGGCGCCCAACCCGGCGCCACTGCGGTAGGAACCCAGACATTTCCGTATTCAGGGACATTGCGCCAGCTTCCGTACTCATCGAGATCGCTGGCACCAACCGTGCCGGGAGCAACGTAGCGAGCGGAGACGGAGTTGTCGTCACGCTTGTCGCGGACCTGACACCACTCATCGAAACCGTCGGGCGGCGGCGCGGGGTTCATTTGATGAGCCAGGGAATCTCCATTGGTGAAACGGGCCTGCTGGCCTTCATGCACTTTAACCGCCGGACCTTGGCCGGTGGCTTCGCCTTCGCCCTTCCATACCGTGACTAGAGTTGTATCGCCGTTGGGATCGACGTCAAAACGGTAGTCGCCGTCTTTGGTCACGGTGAATGCCTGGTTCGGACTGTCGACCTCATAGACTTCGTGACCATAGAGTTTGTGGATATGCAGGTTCAACGTGCCCTGGTGCAACTGGACCTGCACCGCGTCATTGCTGACGTTGGTCAGGGTCATGCTGGTTTCCGAACTGATTCGCATGACGCCAGTGCCGAGATTCAGTTCGGCGCGTGAATCTTTATCGGCCCAGACATTGTCTCCGTTGGTCAGCGGACGGTTCAACACGCCCTGAACCCAATCGCCAGTGCCTTGCGGTTGGACAGAAACAGAGCCAGTCATGTATCCCAAACGAGCCACCCGGCCCGAAGGATCGGCTTGCTCTCCTATGGAAGGCGACTGGCCGTCGGGAGGAGGAGGTGCCTGCTGGTTCGACGGATAGGCCGATTGATCCCCGGTAGGGGGAGGTCCCTGGTCAGCAGGGTTTTGCGGCAGATCCTGAACTGAAGGCCCAGAGTTGCTTGCGGGGGGAGGAGGCGCCTGGTCCGAAGGATATGCTGATTGAGGATACGCTGATTGCTGGTCCGGCGCGGGCGGTGCGTCCTGCGCCGCGACGTTAACCGATGCCGTGCTTGCCGCCAACAGTGCAACGAACAAACTAATTGCAAACAAGCGCTGGAAAGTTCTCATGATCGATTCCCCCCCCGGAACACCACCAGTTTCTGCGGTGTTTCCTACAGCCACTCTTGCCAACGCCAAGTTCAGCGAGGCGCAGGTGACTGATACCTCTGCCTCTGTCATTATGAACCCTAAATCGGCCAAAGAGTTGCGCACACATTACTGACGTGCGATGACGTAAGTAGGGTTGCTTTTAGCGAGATACGGCTACCGGGAAATGTTCGATGGCAAACACTGATAGCCATTTGCGGACAGAGTGGACGGTTTCGCCGGCGCAAACACGACGCACATATCCTGCAAGATGAACGGCAAAGGCGCCCACGGCTTTGGCCTGCAAAATGCGCTCCAACTGCAGGATTTACGTCAAGCATTGCGGCATTTGCTAAAGTCCGCTTTCGACCCGCTAGTTCTTACGCTGGCGGCAGCCGCTGTTCTGCTACTTGCAGTTGGGGCTTCGACGCCTCCTGCGAGGCGCGCGGCATCGATTGATCCCATGCAGGCGCTGCGGATGGAGTAATCGGAGTCGCTGACCAGTCTGCCCCATCGAAAAGAACGTGGGATCTGAATACGCTTTTCGAATCGCGCATTCCCGATCCCCGCAATCTTAGGACGTGGTGGAATCCTTCCACTCGGGCGAGTCGGTCCGCAAGGTTGAACTGGTTGTTGAAGTCTTCCAGACCGTTGGCTTCGACTGGCCCGACCCTTTTCCTCCCCATACTGCCGAGAGGACCATTGGGTCAACTGGAGGCTTTTCTCGAGGGACAAGCTGAAGCTCGTCGGCGTAAGTCAGCAGATACAACTCGGGGTTCATTTTCATAGATTGGGATACCTTCAAATTCACAGGTCTTAGCTCGCTCTGCTCTTAGAGCATGTGATTCGCCAGCCGGTACTCGTGGCAAGTGGCTCATAGCAAACGGGCCGGCTGCGCGGTGAGGGAGAAACAGGACGGGACAAGATGTCCCGGCCAGCCGCGCGGGGACAGTTTGGCGCTTAAGCTCAGGCACGGGGGGCCGGATTACCTTCGCCACAAAGCGATACTCCCTGTGAGCCAATGCTTGGCTTGGTGAGGGAATCGTTTCCAAAAAATCGCTTTTACCTGTAAGGGGCAGTTTTCAATGTTCGGTGACCCGAGTTGAAAGATTCGCAGAAATATAGCCTGGAGAGAACCATGTTCCGCATGAAATTCTTCGCCTTCATCATTACCGCCGTCCTGCTGAGCGCATCCGCCTTCGCTGGCTCAGTTCCCACGTTCACCACCATTGATAACTTCGCGGATCCCACTTTCAACCAACTGCTTGGCATCAACAACGCTGGTGTTATTTCGGGCTACTACGGGAGCGGGGCTCAAGGGCACCCGAATCAGGGATACACGATCGCCCCGCCTTATACGACATTCGTCCCGGAGAATCTTCCGGGCTCGGTGCAGACGCAGGCGACAGGAATTGCCGGTAACGCAGTCACCGTTGGATTCTGGTCGCCCACAAACACCGGAACGGACTCGAATTTCGGCTTCGTTCGCCTGGCCAATGGTTTCACCTACGTCAGCGTGAACAATACGCTGGTTGCCAGCAACCCTGAGGTAAACCAGTTGCTCGGTGTCAACGGGGGCGAAATTGCCGTCGGCTTCTACCACGATGCCAGCAACACGCCGCAGGGATACGCCTATGGCGTCAAGACCGGCACAATCACGCCGGTCACCGTTTCCGGGGCGACTTCGAGTGCTGCCACCGGTATCAACAACAAGAACTTGATCTGCGGATTTTTCACCAATGGCAGCGGCCTAACCCAAGGCTTTGTGCAGCCGCTGGCGGGAGGGTCGCTGATCACCCTGTTAATACCCGGCAGTACGACGACGCAGTTGCTGGGCATCAACGACTTTGGCATTGCCGTCGGCTTTTATGTAGGGCCGGACGGTTTCACGCATGGCATAAGGTACAACATAGCCGCTGGCAAAGTGACCTTCCTCGATGACCCTCAGGGGGTGATGGGCACGGTGCTGAATGGCATCAACGACAAGGGCGAGATCGTCGGCTTCTACACCGACGCCGCAGACAACACGCATGGCGTGCTGGTCACGGGCGCAGAGTAAGCGAGGTCAAGACATCCCGGGACCCGCGCTGCCGGAGCGGATTACTTTCGTCACCGCGGGGACCGGGCGTTACCAATGAGTTCTCCACCGGCTGTGCTAGTTTTTTCTTTGGCCAGACTCGGGATCAAGCGCGGCCGCAGAGTGCTCGCGCTCGACGTGCATTCAGGGAGTCGTTGGGGGACGCATTGGAAGCAGGTGCGGCGGCGGTTCAGCGCGAACGCGAGATTCATGGCACGAAGTTCATCGTGGCCAGTGGCGCGATGCAGCGCTTCATGGCCATGGTCGAACGCGTC
>Ga0210390_10002317_pt1 | contig 16947 bp, 15 predicted proteins | sample IncBWH11OmetaG_FD_161050 | JGI IMG/M metagenome (GOLD analysis project Ga0210390, IMG submission 161050) | Forest soil microbial communities from Barre Woods Harvard Forest LTER site, Petersham, Massachusetts, United States - Inc-BW-H-11-O ... | reverse complement strand
TCGGACTCAACACCGGCATTTTCTCAGTGTTGAATGGTGTCGCGCTGCGGCCTCTTCCAGTTCCAGGGTCCACTAAATTGGTCAGCATCTTCCAGTTCTCCGATGGATTGCGGCGCCAACACGTTCACGAGAGCGCGAACTATTTCACCTGGCAGGAATACCAGAGGTACCGCGACACCAATCATGTGTTTTCGGGGCTGCTCGCCTACGATCCATTTCTTTCCGTAACGCTGGGAGGCGAGCAGCCGCAGCAACTCATGGGTCAGCTGGCCTCCTGCAATTATTTCGACGTATTGAACGAAGCACCCTTCTTAGGCCGGACTTTCGCCACGTCCGACTGCGCCGCGGTCGGGGCCGGCAACGTGGTGGTTATAAGCCATGATCTTTGGCGTAACAAATTCGGCAGCGATCCCGCGATAGCCGGACGTAAGATTATTCTCAATCGCCAGCCGTTCACTGTGATTGGTGTCGCGCCGCCCAGTTTCCGTGGTACCGAGCCAGTTTCCGTTTTCTTCTGGGCGCCTTTGACTGTGCAGCCGCTCCTGGACCGTGGGTTTAACATGGCCCACGAGAATACCTTTTGGTTAGCTGTGATAGGGCGAACCAAGCCGGGCACTTCGGCGGATCAGGTGCGCGCCGACCTGGGAGTGATCGCCGGGCGCATCGATCAACTAAGCCCGCCGCGCAGGACCTCGATTCAGATTCAGACCGCCACGCTCCTATCCATGCCGGAAGAACGCAGCTTCGTCGCCACCGTGGGAGCCGTGCTGCTGGCGGCTGTCGGGATGATATTGCTGATCGCTTGTGCCAACGTAGCCAACCTGCTTCTGGCGCGCGCGGCGGGACGTCGGAAAGAAATTGCGATCCGGTTGTCCGTAGGAGCGGGCCGGGGACGTTTGATCCGTCAGTTGCTGACAGAAAGTCTGCTGGTCGCGTTGCTGGGTGGAGCGCTGGGATCGCTGATCGCGGTTTGTTCCTTTGGAGAGATACTACGATTTGTTATCGCCCATCTGCCGCGCGAATTGCCCCTGCTGTCAGTGAACGTCGGCCCTGACATTCGTGTTCTGGGATTCTCGCTGGCGCTAACGCTCGCGACCGGGATTGTTTTCGGCCTGGCGCCGGCTCTGCAAGCGTCGCGGCCGGATCTGAACACGGTACTTAAGGATTCAGGCGCTGGAGTGATTCAGGCTGGCTCGGGCGGATTCCTGCGCAGCGCTCTGGTGGCCGCGCAAGTTGGCGTGTGCATGGTGCTGTTGATCGCCGCCGGCTTACTGCTGCGCGGGCTGTACGTAGCTCAGACCATCGACCCCGGTTTTCGAATGCAAGGCGTCGCTGGGGTGTCCTTCGATCTTGAAGGTCTGGGGTATGACGATCAACGCGCCGCTTTGTTCCAACGGAATCTGCTGCAGCGCCTGACAGGGCTGGCGGGCGTGGATTCCGTCGCTCAGGCGGGCGAGATCCCGCTCAGCAATGATCATCGTGGTACGTCTTTTTCGCTGCCCGGCCAGCCCGGCGGTCGTGCCGTAGAAATCAACGAAGTGTCGCCGAAGTATTTTTCTCTGCTGGGCATACCGATCGTGCGAGGGCGCAATTTTACCGAGAATGAGGCTCATACCAGTGCGCCGGTCGCAATCCTGACGGAAACCACGGGGCGGCAGCTCTGGCCCAACCAAGATCCGTTGGGTAAGATCATCAAGTGGGACGGGGGGCGCGATGTGGAAGTGATCGGGATTGCGAAGGCCGCGCAAGTAGCCCATCTCGGCCGGTCCGACGAAATCTATGCCTACATACCTGCCGGCCCCAAAGAACAAATGCATTTGAAATTGTTAGTGCATGGCACGGGCGGATTTGGGGTGATGGCGAAAGGCGTCCGCGCGGAAGTTCATTCGCTGGATCCCGATCTGGTGGCGGACGTGGTCCGGCTGGAAGACAATCTCGAATTCTGGCGAATCCCGTCGCGCATCATCGCGATTCTTGCCGGGTCGCTGGGCGCGCTGGGAATGCTGCTCGCGTGTATCGGCGTATACGGCGTGGTCTCTTATGCGGTCAGCCGGCGCGTCCGCGAGATCGGCATTCGTATGACGCTGGGCGCAGATGCGCGTGAGGTGAAGAGTCTCATTTTGCGGCAGGCCATGCGGCCGGTGGTGATCGGTGCACTCGTTGGGATCGCCGGCTGCGCAGCAGTTTCGCGAATACTGAACAGCATGCTTTACGGTGTCAGCGCGCATGATCCGGTGGCGTTCGTGGTTGTGCCGCTGATTTTGTTGTCAGTGGCGCTCCTGGCCAGCTACATTCCCGCGCGCCGCGCCACCAAGGTGGACCCGATGGTGGCTTTGCGCTACGAGTGAGCAGGTTTTGCCGGACTTCCCACGTCCCAGCGGTGGCCGAATGGATCCTTGAGTTGCCCGGAGCGGCGTCCGTAAGGCTGGTCTGCCACTGGTTTGACTTCGGTGGCTCCCGCGGAGACGGCTCGCTTAAAGAATGTATCGACATCGGGCACGGTGAGGACCAGCAGCACTGGTGTGCCGCCCAATGTTTGTGGGCTCAAGAAGCCGATCTCAGGATGCTCATCGGCCAACATGATTCCCGCCTCGCCGATGGTTAGCTCAGCGTGCGAGATTCTTCCGCTCGAGTCCGGCCAGCGCAGAGTCTCTATAGCCTGGAACGCTCGCGTGTAAAACTCCAGGGCGCTGGGCGCGTCCTTGCAACATAAGTACGGTGCCACGGTTATTGTCATGGCTCCATTGTGGGGGAAGGGCCGTTGGCCAGTATTGTAAAAATGCGAAGGTCAATCCAGAATCGGGACGTGATTCAGATGCTCGGTTCGATGCGCGGCGTAAGCGGTCGGGCTGAGGCCGGAAAAAGCCCTGAAATCGTGAATGAAATGGGCCTGATCGAAGTAGCCGCAAGCCAGCGCCATGTCGGTCCAGTCTATTTCGCGGCGCATCCCGATGCGGCGCAGCACTTGCTGAAAGCGTTGGATTCGGCAGAACAGTTTCGGCGTCAGTCCGACCTGGTCATTGAAAACGTCGACAAAACGGCGGGAGCTCAGGCTGATCTGGCCGGTCACTTGCGCGATGGAGGGCGCGCGTCGTGAATCCCCAAACTCATTCAACGCGAAATTGACTGCCGGATGGCGCAGCAGAGGCTTCGCGGCGTGAGCGAGCAGGCTTTTTTCCAGGATTTGGAACTTAGTCTCCGGCGTGGGAGCTTCCAATAGACGATCGCGCAGCTGGTGCGCGGCGGGCCCCCACAAAAGGTCCAGCGACAAATGTTGATTGTGAAATTCCCCGGCGGGTAATTTGAAGAAGGGGAACGCACCGCCCGGCTTGAAATGGACCCCGATCACGGACATCTGTTGGGCTGTGTCGAGTACGAAGAACTCAGACTGGGCGCCGATCAATATCGCGCCGCGTGTCGATTGAAACCGGCTGGCATCGCGCCGATCGTAGACGCGAGCTTCATCGTCTTTCAGGTTGACCACCAGATCCATGGATCCATTGGGAAGCAGGCGCTCTTTGTCGTGGGGTTGGGTGTAGCCTTGGTAGAGCCAAAACAGATCGACGAAGTTAGAAAGAGGCGGCCGCGGAATATAGTGGCGAACAAGCACTACAGATATGACAGCAAAACGGCAGGCGGATCACAAGGATGGCGGTCCCCTTGCTCACGCGCGGGGCTACAATTCCAACAGGTTCCGTAAACCACGCGTTCCGCAAACCGCACGTTCCGCAAACGACGGGTCCCGCAAACCGCGATCCGCAAACCGTTGGGAACCGATCTGTAGCCCCGCGCGTCCAGCAAGGGGACTTTGAAACCGAATCAGCCGACGGCGTTGATCAGGGCCTTGTCCATTTCATCCACGGTCTTAAATACTTTGGTATTAGCCTCGAAGCTGTTTTTGGCCTGCGTCATGGAAACTGCGGCGCTGCTCAAGCTCACGGTGTCCAGGCCGCTTGAATTAGGCAGCGTTGCTCGAACGACGTTGTTGGCTGCTTGATTGAATTGTGCCGCTGAGCTTTGCAGCCCATCCAAGGGTTGTATTAGTCCCAACATATTATTGTTTGACTATCTCTTCGGCAGGTTTAAAGATCTCTTGAGCCATGGCGCGCTTGAGATCGTCGATTCCTTGGCCCGTCACGCTGGATATCTCAAAGAAGGGCAGTTTTTCGCTCGCGGCCAGCGCCCGCAGACTTCCGATTCGCGCCGGGTCCTGCGCGACGTCGATCTTCGACGCTACCAAGAACATGGGTTTCTTAGGCAGGTCTTCGCTGAAACCGGCCAGCTCGCGCATGACCACATGGAAGTCCTCCACCGGATCGCGCCCGCTGCTCTCGGAGACATCCACCAGATGCGCCAAAAGGCGGGTGCGTTCGATGTGGCGCAGGAATTGCACGCCCAGGCCGTGGCCGAGGTGCGCTCCTTCTATCAATCCAGGAATATCAGCCACTACGAAAGTACTATCATCCACGCTGACAACACCCAGATTGGGCTCAAGTGTTGTGAACGGATAATCGGCGATTTTGGGACGCGCGGCGGAGATGCGCGAGATCAACGTGGATTTTCCGGCGTTCGGGAATCCAACTAATCCGACGTCGGCCAGCAGCTTCAGCTCCAGACGCAGGTATCTCGCATCGCCCGGAAACCCGGGCTCATGTTCGGTGGGCGCTTGATGGGTGGAAGTGGCGAAGTGCTGGTTGCCCCGTCCGCCGCGGCCGCCTTTCGCTATCAGGAAGCGGTCGCCGGCGCGGGTAAAATCGTGCAGGAGCTCGCCGGAATCGGCGTCGTAGACGATGGTCCCTACCGGCACCGGTAGCTCAATGGATTCACCCTCTCGCCCGCTACGGTTGCTGCCTTCGCCGTGCCGCCCGCGCTGGGCGGTGTGTTCGGGATTAAAGCGGAAGTGGAGCAGGGTGTTGTAATGCTCGCTGGCCACCATGGTGATGTCGCCGCCGCGCCCACCATCGCCGCCGCTGGGCCCTCCGCGAGGCACATATTTCTCACGCCGGAACGCCAGGCAGCCATTGCCCCCATCCCCGGCTTTTACGCGGATTCTGACTTCATCTATGAACATTGCTGAGGGACTCGGGGCTAGGGGCTAGGGGCTGCGAGACTGTCGCTAACTGCCAGAGATTCTGATGAGTCCCTAGTCCCAAGCCCCCAGTCCCTCGCTTTTAGTCCCCTGCTTTGATGGAAATGAACTTGCCGTTGCGTCCGCGGTCGCGAAAAACTACGATACCTTGCACCTTCGCAAACAGCGTGTCGTCTTTGCCGCGGCCGACGTTTTCGCCAGGCTTGAAGCGCGTGCCGCGCTGCCTGACCAGGATGGAGCCGCCGGTTACCAGTTCTCCGCCGAAGGCCTTTACACCTAGGCGTTGTGCGTTCGAATCGCGGCCGTTTTTGGAACTTCCCAGACCTTTTTTATGCGCCATATTGCACCTATGCCAGAATCTCGCTCACCTTCACCTGCGTGTAGTTCTGCCGGTGTCCGATGGTTCGCTTGTACTGCTTCTTGCGTTTGAATTTGAACACGATCACTTTGTTGCCGCGTCCATGCCCGGCGATGGTGCACTTCACTTTAGCGTCCGAGAGCGCGGAGCCGGTAACCAGCTCGTTGGAATCGTTCATTACCGCGAGCACACGGCCGAGTTCGATCTCCGAACCGACGTCGCCAGCGACTGTCTCCACTTCGATGACGTCGCCTGGAGCGACGCGGTATTGTTTTCCGCCGGTTTCAATCACTGCGTACATAACTATCCTTCGTTGAGCTTGAAATGTGGGCTAAGCAGGCAGATACTAGAGCCGCAAAGCTTTATAGTACATCAAACGCCCAGCCGCGCGCAAATGCGCTACCAGCGGTGGTTTATGGGTTGTGCTATGGCATCATCATGCTGACTTACTTAGAGCGCTATCGGAAAGGCGAGTATGTTGACGGAAACCATGCGCCGCGCGCGGCACAATGTAGAGCTGTTGATTCAGCGACTTGAAGAAGCCGGCTACTGTTTCATCCCACCTATCACTGGATACGCTTAAGAAACAGGCGAATCCTTCAGATCCCGAGATGCCCGCGGCTGCACGCAAGAATCTGGAGAGATCGTCCGGAAGGGCTGGCAATCGGCCAGCAGGATCAATCCCGAAGCGGAGCTGGAAATATACCAGAGCAAACCGCCGCTCCAGAATCCCGAGGTGTTCGATCCACCGGGGAAAGACATCGCAAAGTGGCTGAAGAAACTAGAAAAAGCGGCTGGAGGCCCGACGCCCATCTCCTTGCGCGCCTGGTTTGAACAGGTGGGGGGGCGTCGCGCTGCTGGGCTCGCATCCGACGATCCGCACAAAGCCAATATCAGCGGCGGCGATCCTTACATTATTACCATTCCAATGCCTGCGCGGACGCCGAGTTCAAGTTCGAGTGGCACCAGACAACTTTCGTCAAATAGCTACGAAAAGCCTTCGAGTGGGGCGGATTCCCGGGCTGGGAGCGCAATAAGAATCCGCCGAAAGAGGCCATCCCGAAGCTTACCGAGGGTTTCCCGCCCATCTGACCACTTCTCGTTGCCGCAGGGTTGCGCCACTTCACTGGGACGCTATGACGTTTCTGGTGTTCGAGGGCTGCGCCGGGCGGTTGTTATTCGGGTATCCGTTGTAGCCCGGGAATTGCGCGATGACGGAGTGAAGCTGTTGGATGAACGTGCTGGTGACTTGTACCGGAGTGGTCATGACGATCCAGCGGACGCCTTCGGTGCAGGGCGGCGTGGTAAGAGAACCGGTGTATGTATAAAACAACTCCTGCTTCGGAAACAGGTCCATGGCGTTCAGCGTGCCTTGCAACTTTGTTGTTGTCACGCTTGCCGGCGCGTTGCTCATAATGTTGTCGAAGATCCCTGCCTGGGCGGCATCTGATTTCGTCAGGAGCACGCCTATCACCAGCAGCTCTCCGATGCGGTTGGTATGGACCAAGTGCATTTCCGCATCGAACTGGACCCCGTTGACCATATGCTCGCTGGGAGCGTGGAAATGGAATTGCGACAGGAAGTACTGGTCTGTAACGTTGGGGCCGATCCTAACGTAGCTGCCTGCCTCATACGGCACTTCCACCACGTGTCCGGTGTTTTCTACGTCCATTGCGGTGTCATCGTAATGGAAGGAAATCTCCGGCATGACAGCCGCAACAGTTTCAGCGGACTTAATGTCTATAGGGGTCTGCTTGGCGCCCACTGGTACGAACTTGTCAGCGCTGGTGGTTCCGCAAGTCGCGTCCTGCGGCGCAACCGAGCCCCAGTAGTTTGGTCCGTTTGTTGAAGCCGGATTGTGGGTCCAGGTCTGGCCCAGGGCGCCGACGGCGGACACCAGCATGGCGGCCAGCGTTGCTGCTATTTTTCTTTTCATTGGTGTGTTTCGTCTCCTTTTGGAATTTGGAACGGTCAATGTGTGCTCTTATCGGCGCCAACCGGGCCAGTGTTAGCTTTATCGGGGCGTAACCGAATCCGGTTTTCGAATCGGTTTTCGAATCGGTTTTTCGTACGGCTTTTCGGTTTTCGACCAGTTTTCGAATCGGTCCTTCAATGCGGTTTTTCAACGCGGTTTTCGATCGGTTTTTCGTCCGTTCCCGGCGCGTGTTAGAATTTGAAAACCTTCCACGTCGAAGAGGGGGGACCCCATGGGAACGCCCGGATTCGAAATCCCGCCGCTGCTCAAAACGCGTTTTCAGAACTACTGGCTCGACGGCTCGTTTGACGAAATGTTCGAGGCGGAAGGGGTTCCGCGCCCGCATTACCGTGCGCTATACGAGATGTTGCTCAGCCTGCCGGTGGAAGAAATGCGGCGCAGGAAGCAGGCCGCGGATATTTCTTTTCTCCACCAGGGCATCACTTTCACCGTGTATGGTCGGGAGGAAGGGACCGAACGGATTTTTCCACACGACCTGCTGCCGCGTATCATTACCAGCGCCGAATGGGAGACCATCGAGCGCGGCCTCACGCAGCGCATCACGGCCCTGAACCTCTTTCTGCGCGATATCTATCATGAGGGCCGCTCGTTGAAAGCCGGTGTCGTGCCTAGCGAAATGGTCTATTCCTGCCGGCATTTCCGCAGGCAAATGCGGGAGTTCACGGTTCCGAAGAATATCTACATCACTGTCGTGGGTTCGGACCTGGTTCGGCTGCCCGATGGGTCTTTCGCCGTTCTGGAAGATAATCTGCGCGTCCCGAGCGGCGTCTCTTACATGCTGACTTCGCGCACCGTGATGAAGCGCGTGTTTCCCGAACTGTTCCGCATGGCCGGCGTACGGGCCATCGATCATTACAGCGAGACTTTGTTGGCCACGCTGCGCGCGCTGGCGCCGGAAGATCGGCCGGATCCGAATATCGTGCTGCTTACGCCTGGAGTTTTCAACTCGGCTTACTTCGAGCACGCGTTCCTGGCGCGCCAGATGGGCATCGAACTGGTGGAAGGCCGCGACTTGACTGTCCACGACAATATCGTCTACATGCGTACGACAGCGGGACTGCGGCGCGTGGATGTCATCTACCGGCGCGTGGACGACGATTTTATCGATCCGCTGGCCTTCCGGCCGGATTCTTCGCTGGGCGTGGCGGGCCTGTTCAACGCTTACCGCTCGGGTAATGTAACGCTGGCCAATGCCTTGGGAACGGGCGTGGCCGACGACAAAGCCTTGTACGCGTACGTTCCGGCGATCATCCGTTATTTTCTGGGCGAAGAACCAATTTTGAATAACGTCCATACCTTCGTTTGCAGCGATCCTGCGCAGCGCCAGCATGTGCTGAGCCGGCTGGATCAATATGTTGTGAAAGCGGTGGGTGAATCAGGCGGATATGGGATGCTGATTGGCCCTTACAGCACGGCCGAGGAGCGCGAGGAGTTCCGCGCGCGAATCAATGCCGATCCCCGCAACTACATCGCCCAGCCGACGCTGGCGCTGTCGCGCGCTCCCTGTTTTCTGGATGGACGGGTTGAGCCGCGGCACGTGGATCTGCGACCCTACATTCTTTATGGCGACCGGGTACGAATCGTGCCGGGTGGGTTGACGCGAGTGGCTTTGAAGAAAGGATCGCTGGTGGTGAACTCCTCGCAGGGCGGTGGAAGCAAGGACACCTGGGTGTTGCACTGATGCTGTCACGCGTTGCCGATAACCTTTATTGGATGAGCCGCTATCTGGAGCGCGCCGAGCACGCCGCGCGCATCGCAGGCGTGCATCTGAATCTGATGCTGGAGCACGAACCGGCCACGCAAGACCGGCGCTGGTGGAGGGTGCTGGCGGCTTTCGGAAGCTCCGACGAAGAGGAAGGCGACGCATTCGCGGCCGCCCAAGCCTACGCCTTGATTCAAATCGTGACGTCGATCGCCGCCGCGCGGGAAAACGCCCGTCAGGTCCGCGAACAAATCAGCTCGGAAATGTGGGAGCAGCTGAACCGGCTCTTCCATGAGTCCAAGCGCATGGGCACGCCCGAATTTTGGGGAGCGCAGCCGCACGATCTGCTGTTCACCGTCACGCAGAGCGCGCACCTGGTTCAGGGCGTCACGGATTCCACCATGATCCATGGCGAGGGTTGGCAATTTATCCAGATGGGCCGCTTCATGGAGCGCGTGCAGGCCACGGCGCGGCTGATCGACCTGCATTTCGCGGAATTTTTTCGTCCCTCCACGGAAGCCATGAATGCATCGGAACACATGGAATGGATTGGGCTGCTGCGCAGTTGTACGGCCTTTGAAGCATATTGCAAGGTTTACACTGCCGACCTGCGCCCGGAACGCGTGGCCGAATTTCTGTTGCTGAACGCCGAGTTCCCGCATTCGGTTCGTTTCGCGGTGGACCAGTTGAGAAAGTCATTAGGGGCCGTGCATGAGGCCACCGCACGCAAACCCGATCGCCTGGATAAATTGGCGGGAAGGCTCACAGCGGCGCTCAGCTACACGCCGCTTGAAGAAATCATGAGCAACCTGCACGAGTTTTCATTGAGCATCCGGCGGCTGTGCGGAAATATTCATGCCGGGATTTATCAGGTATACATTACCTATCCAATCGAGGCGGCATTGGAAGGCTGATGTTTTACTCCATCCGCCATCTCACACGATTTCGTTATTCTTCGCCGGTGAGTGAAAGCACCATGGAACTGCGGATGCAGCCGCGATCGGAGGGTTTGCAGCGCTGCCTGACTTTTCAGGTGACGGTAACGCCGAGGACCCGCATCCAGACCTATCGCGATTACCTGGGCAATTCCGTACACCACTTCGATGTTCCCAGCGCTCACCGGCATTTGATGATCGTCGCCGAAGCTACCGTGGACGTGGCGCCTCCTCCACCGTTGGCGCCGTCTCTAGAAAACGACGCCTGGGGACAATTGGACGCACAATTAGCCAGTGGCGATTTCTGGGAGATGCTGACAACGAGCCAATTCGCGCAATGGACCGAATCGATGGAAACTTTTGCGGCCGGGATGGGTGTGCCGGACGCCCCAGCGGCCCGGCTGCGCGATCCGTTGAAGTTGCTCATGGAATTGAACTCCTCCATTTTTGGCGCCATCTCGTATGTGCCGAAAAGTACGCGCGTGGATTCGCCGGTGGATGACGCGCTGCGCAACCGGCAAGGCGTCTGCCAGGACTATTCGCATATTATGCTGGCGCTGGTGCGGCGCATGGGAATCCCGTGCCGCTACGTCAGCGGGTACCTTTTTCACAGAGCGGGAGAGCAGGTGCGGTCCACCGAGGGTGCCACGCATGCATGGGTGGAAGCATACTTGCCTGGAATAGGCTGGCTAGGATTTGATCCAACAAACAACATCATGGCCGGCGAGCAGCATGTTCGCACCGCGGTGGGGCGCGATTACGCGGATGTTCCACCCACGCGCGGCGTGTTCAAAGGCGAGGCTTCGAGCGAGTTGACGGTGGCGGTTCGGGTCGCCCCATCCGACAAACCCCCTCCGCCCGAGACCGAGATGGAGTCCGAAGACTGGTCCGCCGTGCTGCAAGAAGATCCAGCCCAGGCCGATCGGGAAGCGGCGGAACAACAGCAGCAATAGCGAATCCGTCCGGCGGAAATAACTGCCTGGACCCGCACTATTTCCGAAGGCCCAATGGCATCTGGACAACACTATCCAAACTAGTAGTACGAAACGCGCCTAACATGCTGATTAAGGCTTGAATGTCTTCGTCGCCGGTGATATTGTTGACTCCAGAAGGTGGCGATAAATCTAAGCGCGTGGGCCAAAACCCCATGCCCGTACAGCGAAATCTTCCCCTTCCTTCGCATGTCCCAAGCGCTGAGTATCAGGCTAATCGGACATCCGAGCTCGGCGAGCTCATCCAATTCCGGTAACTGAAGAGTTGCCAAACTGAAACGATTCGACTAAACAAGGAGAAACAACGGATGCTGAAAAGATTTATTGGGCCCCTGGCGCTGACGGCCCTGGTGATAATGTTTGCTGCAAGCGGACGAGCGGATGTTCTGACCTACGACACCAGCTTGGTGTCTCCGCCGGGATTCTACAACGGTACGGGAAACGCCAACAGCAACTTCACCGTGGATACATCCGGGGACCTCGAACTTGGACTAAGTATCGTCCAGCGGTTCGTGGGGCCCATTGATCCGGGCGCCGGAAGTAACGTCTACACGGTAACGCCAAGTGCGGGGCCTTTGGCTAACTGGGACTTTGCATTTTCGGTCAATACTCAGGCCGGAGGCGGGACAGCTGTGTTGGGGGATGACACGTATTCGCTGACAGTTCAGGACATTACGGCGTCGACAAGCGGCCCGACTTTCGATCCAGTTCGCATAATCACCGATGACTCAGGGTACGGCGCAAGCGGCAAGACAGCCGGGGTTGATCTCAGTACTGAGTGGGGCGCCCAAAACGATGAGAATCTCGGGTTTGCCGGATTCTTGCCAGGGTTCAATTCCAATAACCCTGACCTGTACAAGATCACTCTTTCGGCATTTAATCAGAATGCCGCCCTGATCGGATCGGTGTCCGTATACGCGAATGCGCAGGCCACTCCGGAGCCCAAATATCTCTCGTTGATGGGATTGGGAATGTTTGCCCTGGTCTTGATCGCGCGGTTCGTGAACCCGCTGAAGAAAGAAGTAAGCAAGATATAAATCTAAGACGCAACTGAGCTGCGACCGCAAGGGAGCGATACCACGAACGTGGATTGGTGGGCCGGCAGGCCCATGGCCACTCCGTTGAAGACGCATCGTGGCGCACGCACTCTTGCGTGCTGGGTCGAGACTGATCTCGACCCGCCCGACGCCGAGACGAGTCTCGGCGCTGCGGACTGAGAGTCCGCGCCACGGGCGGTCTTCATGACACTTTGGTAAGCCAGCAGGTCCATGGTCACCGCCTTGCGGTCGCGGCTCGGTTACGCTCCGGCGAGGTTTCACATTTGTGCCGCGCTGCCACGGCGGTGGTAGAATTTGTGGTGCATTTATGAACCTCGAAGGCATTCACGTCCTGCTGGTCGAGGATAATCCCGGCGACGCGCGGCTTTTTCTGGAACTGGTTCGCGATACCGGTGCGGGGCGTTTAAAGCTGGAACACGTGACTCGTCTGTCGGCGGCGCTGGATCGACTCAACGGCGGGCACATCGATGTCGTGCTGCTGGATCTTTCGCTGCCCGACGAGCAGGGCCTGACCACGCTCACGCGCACCCACGCGCACGCCCCCAATGTCCCCATCGTGGTGCTCACCGGCCTGGACGACGAAGCGTTGGCCGTGAAAGCGGTGCGCGCGGGCGCGCAGGATTATCTGGTGAAAGGCCGCGTGGATGGCGACCTGCTGGTCCGATCCATTCGCTACGCTACTGAGCGCGCGCGCGCGGTGGAAGCGCTGGAGCGCCGCGAGGAGCATTATCGGTCCTTGATCGAGAATTCGCTCGATCTGGTCAGCATTTTGAACTTCGATGGCACCATTCGCTACGCCAGCCCCTCCCATGAGCGGGTGCTGGGCTATCCGGTGGAGGATCTGGTGGGCCAGAACGCATTTTCGTTCATCCATCCGGATGACCTCGCCGCCACGCGCGCGGCCCTTTCGCGGTCAAGTACCGCGGCATCGGTGGAGTGCCGCTTCCGCCACAAGGATGAAACGTGGCGCATTCTGGAATCGTTTGGCCGCAATTTATCCCACCTGCCCGGGGTGTGCGGGCTAGTGATAAATTCGCGTGATATCACCGATCGCAAGCGGCTGGAAGAACAGCTCCATCATTCCCAGCGCCTGGAAGCGGTGGGACGGCTGGCCGGCGGCGTGGCCCACGATTTCAACAATCTTCTAATGGTGATCACCGGATATTCGCAGATGCTTTTGGACAGCATGCACGCGGGCGATCCGGCACGGGACGATCTGGAACAGGTGGCCAAGGCGGCGCGGCGCGCTACCGATCTTACTCATCAACTGCTGGCCTTCAGCCGCCGCCAAGTGGCGCGCCCGCAACTCATCAACCTGAACCTGCTGGTGGAGGACATGGACCGCATGCTGCGGCGCGTCCTCGGCGAGGATGTCCAACTGATTACCGATCTCTCGCCTACCTTAAAGACGGTGCGCGTCGATCCAGGCCAGTTGGAGCAGGTCATTCTGAACATCGCGGTGAATGCCCGCGATGCCATGCCGAATGGAGGAAAGCTCACCATCGAAACTGCCAACTTGTTGGTGACCGAGGAGTTTGAGCGGCAACGGCAATCTCCGGCGGCGGGCGAGTACGCCATGCTCTCCATGGCCGACACCGGCGAGGGCATGGAGCCGCGAGTTCTGGCGCGCGTGTTTGAACCTTTCTTCACCACCAAGGAGCATGGAACCGGACTCGGACTTTCTACCAGTTACGGGATCATCAAGCAGAGCGGCGGCGAGATTTGGGCGGATTCGAGGCCCGGTGGAGGGACAACTTTCCGGATTTATTTGCCGGTGCTGGAACAAGCGGCTGATGAGTTGGATGTTCCTCAGGAGAGCCCGGTCCTGCGTGGTACCGAAAGCATTCTGCTGGTAGAGGATGAGGATGGAGTGCGCCATGTCGTGGAGACCATGCTGAAGCGGCATGGTTATCAGGTGTTTTCTTCGGCCTCGGCAGCGGAGGCCCTGGGGCTGGCTGAGCGTATGGAGAGCGCCATTGATCTGCTCATCACCGATGTGGTCATGCCGGGAATGAGCGGCCGGAAAATGGCGGAGTGCATGCTGACGCACCGTCCCGGCATGAAAGTGCTGTACGTTTCCGGCTATGGCGAGTCCATCGACTCCGAAACTGCTTTCCTTCAAAAACCCTTCACCACGGACGAGCTGGCGCTGAAGATTCGCGAAGTTCTTCGCGACAAAGAGTAAAGCCGCACTTACGGCCTGGCATGACGTTCGATTTCTATTCGCTCCGGTTCGTATTCTCCGCGCTCGATCCTGTTGTTTTCCCGGCGGGACAACCCGGCAACATCCTGCGCGGCGCGTTCGGGAACGCTTTTCGTGGCATGGTCTGTTCTCCCGGTTGTCCCGGGGCGCGGCAATGTCCCACTAACGGGTCTTGCGATTACGCCCGCATCTTTGAGCCGGCCGGCTCGGCTCTGGGACCCAGCGGTCTTCAGGATCAGCCACGGCCATTCGTTTTCCGCGCTGCGTATCTGGACGGAAGAACCATCCATGCAGAGGAACGGTTTTGGTTTGAGGTCAACCTGTTTGAGACTCGCAATCCACCGCTGGAATCCTTCGCGCAGGCGGTTGGCCGGATGGCGAAGGATGGAATTGGCCCCGGGCGTGGACGCGCGGACCTGGTGTCGGTGGAGCAGCGTTCGATATCGATTTCGCTTGAACCAAATGCTGCGGGAGCGCGTACGGTGCGCGTTGAATTCGTGACGCCGACGGAATTGAAGAGCGGCGACCATTTGGTGGCGCGGCCGGAGTTCGCTGTGGTATTCGCGCGGGCGCGCGATCGTATTAGCACTCTTCGGGCGCTGTATGGCGCGGGCCCGCTCGATATCGACTTTCGAGCGCTGGGTGAACGCGCGGCAGCCATCCGGTTGGTCCGTGCAGAGTTGCGCCAGGTGGAGGCGGTACGGCGCAGCAGCCGGACCGGAAAAGTGCATGGAATCGGCGGTTTTGTCGGAGTGGTGGAGTACGAAGGCGATCTCAGTGAGTTTCTCCCCTACCTTGAAGCCGCGCAGTGGACGGGTATCGGCCGCCAGTGCGTATGGGGGAAGGGCGAGCTGCGCATGGCCGTGGGCTGACTAAAGGCGGAAACGGCACCGGCGAACGTGAGGGAGTTTCCTTGGGCCTGCTGGCTCTGTCCCCTTGCTGATGGGGAATCGATAATTTGGACCCGCGTCTTCAACGGAGTCGGCGCCCTTCGTAGATCGATGAATCGACAGAGCTTTTAATCGTATCCCAGGCCCTCTGGGGGGAATCTAAGGTGTAGAGGGAATCCTGGATTAAGATTAAGTAGGGATTGTGTTTTACAGATGTAATTGGTAGATTGTATGAATAGGCAGCGTTCGGAGGTTGAGGTGTATTTCTTCCCGTCCAGGGAAAGGAGTGTTTTGAGGCAAGCTCTCATCGGAGTACTGGCTATTATTGTAGGCATTGGGATTGCAGGCGCTGAGCCTTCGAAACCACCGGTTCCGGAGGATGAAATGGTCAGCCGGTTTATGGATGCCACCCAGCAGCAGCAGGGTGCCCTGCGGGGTGGAACCATGGAGGTGGATATAGACGCCAGCGTCCCCAGCATGAAGACGCAAGGCAAATTGCACGCGCTGAAGAGCATATCCAAACTCGGCAAGATCACCTATCACGCACTTGGGTTCAGTGGCGATAACAGCGTGAAGACGGAAGTGATCGGGCGCTATCTGACGGCAGAGGTTAATGCGGCCCAGGCTGGACAGGACTTTTCAGTGACGCCTGAAAACTACAAGTTCAAGTACAAGGGCATGGAGAATCGCGACGGTCGCGACGTGTACATTCTTCACGTTACTCCGCGGCACAAGAAGGTTGGGTTGTTCAAGGGTGAACTGTGGGTAGACGCCCAAACTTATCTTCCGGTCCGCGAGGCGGGTTCGTTTGTGAAGACCCCCTCTATCTTTCTGAAGAAGATGCAGTTCGTTCGTGTGTATGAGATCCAGAACGGAGTGGCAATTCCGCAGCGGATGGAAAGCAAGGCGGATGTTCGGTTCATCGGTCCCGTTGAGTTGAACGTCAACTATTTCAAATTCTCCAAGGAAGAGCCGGACACGGTGGCGGGCGCCAGCGACCCGCAACCGTGAATCTGTTGGATTGTAACTCGCGCTATTCTTGATAGAAAGGCATCCAAGCTCTAGAGGGTCCATGCGAACTTTATTCCTGAATCCCCCTTCGTTCGAAGGATTTGACGGCGGCGCGGGGTCGCGCTGGCCGGCTTCCCGCGAGATTGAGTCGTATTGGTACCCGGTATGGCTGTGTTACCCGGCCGGAATGCTGGAAGACAGCAAGGTGGTGGATGCTCCTCCCCACAAGATCACTATTGACCAGACCGTGGCCATGGCCAACGATTTCGAATTGTTGGTCCTGTTCACTTCCAGCCCGGGTTTTCATGTCGACGTCAAAATCGCGGAGATGATGAAGGACGTCAACCCCAAGATGAAGGTGGCGTTCGTGGGACCACCGGTAACCATTGAACCGGAAAAATCGCTCAAGGCCTCCAAGGCGATTGACTTCGTGGTCCGGCGCGAGTTCGACCATCAGATCGCCAACTACGCCAAGGGAACTCCGCTATCTGAGCTGCCCGGCGTCAGCTATTGGAAGGACGGATCCATCGTAAACAATCCGGAAGGCGGGGTAATCGAAAATCTGGACGAGCTTCCCTGGGCCAGCAAAGTCTATAAGCGCGATTTGGATTTTCGCCGCTACAATGTGCCGTTCCTGCTGAATCCATTCATTTCGTTTTACACCACGCGCGGATGTCCGGCCATGTGTACTTTCTGCTTGTGGCCGCAAACTC
>Ga0210390_10002314_pt1 | contig 16955 bp, 22 predicted proteins | sample IncBWH11OmetaG_FD_161050 | JGI IMG/M metagenome (GOLD analysis project Ga0210390, IMG submission 161050) | Forest soil microbial communities from Barre Woods Harvard Forest LTER site, Petersham, Massachusetts, United States - Inc-BW-H-11-O ... | reverse complement strand
GGGGACGCCTCGCGCGTGTTCGTCGCCTCGACCCGCTCGGACGGCGATACCCGGCCGCCGCGCAACATCACGAGCGAGACGATTCCCTCGCGCATAATGCGCGCCGGCACGCGCACGCGCACGCGCGAGGGGTCGGCCGGCATGTGGACGACCCAGGAGCCGGTCCGGCTGCAGGATCTAAAGCGCGCCGCCGACGATGCCCGGGCCCGGGGCGAGCGCCGACACAAGGGGGGACATCGACGTGCGCGAGCGTAACTGGTACAGGCTTACCCGGGACGGCCTGGTGGTCGCCCTGCTGGTCGCGATTCTCGGGGTCGGGATCTACCTCGCGACGCACCGCCTGCCGGGGCCTGCAGGCATCCCCGGGGCGACCGGCCAGGCCGGCCCACGCGGAGCTACGGGCCCGCCCGTGAGCACCGGCTCGCTCGGCGTGTGCGTGTCCTACACGGCCAGCGACGGGACCGAGTACGTGTCCTCGCTCATGGCGCCAGTCGTGGATCAAAACGGGGTCGTCTCGTGCCAGCTGGGCCAGCTGGTGCCGGTCGCGCCCTCACTCTCAGTCGGGGGTTAACGATGGCGACGTTGAAAGAGCTCGGGCTCTCGCCCGGGTTTCAGGTCACGCTCGACGAGGTCGATTGGGAGCGGATCACTGCGGCGCGGATGGCGCATTTCTTGACGATGCAGGACTGGTGCGCGGCGGCGCGGATCAACTACGCCAGCCTTTACAAATGGACCGCCGGGAAACGCCGGATGAAACTCGACACGCTCGAGCGCGCGATCCTGGTATTCGGGCTCGAGCTCGACGACGTCCTGTTTCGCCTGCAGGGCATCACCCCGGCGCTGCACATCGAGCCGGTCCGTCCGTCGAGGACCCGGCCGCGAAAACCGTACCGAGGCGCGCAGCGCGGACCTACCGTGAGCATCGACCTCGAGCTCTGGGACCTCGCCCCGCTGGACGCCGCGCGGATTCGCCGGGGTTGGACCTACCGCCAGCTCGGCGAGCGGTGCGGGTACGCGGCGAAAACCGTGGCGAACGTCCTCCGCGAGGGTAATTCGCTGCACCGGCCGCTCTCGTTTCGCTCCGTGCAGGCAATCGCAGCCGCGCTCGAGGTGGATCTCGACACGCTCCGACGAGCCGCCTAGAAAGGCCCCGGGCGCTTTGTCATTGGGGGGGACGGGCCCGGGGCCGCCGACTAGGGCGAGGGTTTCGCGAGCCCTAGCGTAGCCGAGGCCTAGCGCTCGAAACCGGTCCCCCGGATGGTTACCCGCGTTCCGCCCGGGCCCGCGTCCGGCGTGACCGAGGTGATGGTCGGGCCCGCCGGCGGGTGCGGGGTCGGCGTGTAGGCCCCGCTCGCGGTCGCCGAGCCGCGGTTAGTGGTGACGACGACGTCCTCCGGCACGCCCGGCAGCCCGCCGCCCATGTAGGTCGCCACCAGCTCAGTATCCGAGACCACCTCGACGGTCACCGATTCATTCGGACCGATCCACACTCGAGCCATCACGCGCCCCCTTTATCGGCGGCGGGCGAATCCCCCGGGGCCTCGCCGCGGGCGCCCTCCGGCGGCTCGTGCGACGTCTCGGCGGGCGCTGCCGCGAGACCCGCCTCGTGCTCGAGGCGCTTTACCCGTATCAGCGTGTCGAAACTCCACTCGTGCGTGTTGACGACCGCATGACCGGCGTTCATCCCGATCAGCCGGACCGGCTCGTCGCAAAGCGCCCAATACAGGAGCCCGATCCGGTCGTAAAGGATGCGCTGCTCGGTGTCGCTCAGCATGTCAAGGAAACCTCCTCCGGGTGCGACGGGAGCCCCGCCGGCGGCGAGGTTGACCCATTCGTCGATCGGCAGCGTGCCGGGACACTGCGTCCCGGGGTGGCCCGGCACCTCGCGGTGTCGGATGATGGCGGCCCGATTGATCGGGATGCGCCGGCGGCCGCACACGTCGCGGGTCAGCCACACGAACGAGTCGCGCATCGCGGCCGGCCAATTCGACGTATCGCCGCAAATCGAGATCGCCCGTTGGTTCATGTCCCAGGTCCCGTTCGCCCACGCCGTATCGGCCTCGGGGACGGTGCGAAAGATCCGCCCGGCCTGGTCGATCATGTAGTGGTAGCTCACCTGGGAGGCCGGATTCAAAACCCAATTCAGCGAGCCCTCGAAATTGCCGCCCGTGTGGTGATACACGACCCGGTCGATGGCCCGCCCGCCCCGGCCGCTGGTGCGGTTCGGGCTCAGTCGCTCGGTGATGTTCATGGCAGCTCCCCTAGAAGGCTCGCCCGAGGTCCTCGGCGTAGATTTGCGCCGGCATCGTCGGGGTGCTCGCAGTGTTTAACCAGCTCGTGAAGCTGAACGCCGAGGCCTTTAGCGTTATGGTCCCCGCAGCCTGGTTCAGCATGTGCTCGCAGCGCACCGATATCTCGCTGCCGGACTCTAGCCGGGTGTTGCGCCTGACCAATTCGGTATCGCTCGCGTTACGGATCGCGATAAGCGCCTGCCCGGTGCCATCGGCCGAACTCTTGGCATATGTCGCCTCGGCGACGACCCGGATCCGTCGAGTCGTGGGGATTGTGTAAGTGATCGTCAGCCCGGTTAGATCGGTCCATGTGCTCGCGGGGATCCCGGTTTGAATCGCGGTACTCGTGGCCCGGACGAGTAGCCCGATCGGGCCACGGTCGATCCATCGGCGGCGGTCGATGATGCCGCCGACCACCGCGCGGGAGAGTAGCGGCTCATAGAACACGGTCGGCGTGTCCGCCGGCATGTCGGGGCCGGTACTCCAAACCAGCTCGATTTTCGAGGCCAGCGTGTCATTGCGGAAAACCAGCCATCCGGTCGAGCTGGTCCCGATCGTCACCGCCGACGTCAGCTCGCCGTATTGCCCACCTAGCCAAACGACGCCCGGCTGCACGGTGAACGCATCGCCCGTGTTGCTATAGGCGAAACCTCCCGACAGCACGCCCGAGGGGGCCCAGAGCTGCGCCATTTTCCGCCAGCGGAGCTCGGTTGAGTTGGCGCCCGGGCCCGAGTCGTAGGGGAAGTATTCGTGCAAGTCAAGCGCCGACATGAATGTCACCTCCTGCCAGCCCGCGAATTATCTCGATCGGCGGCGCCGGCGGCGCGTCGCCCGTGCGCACCAGCGAGGCCCCGCTGTCGACCTTGCGTCGGAGCATCGTCCCCACCAACCAGACCGGAGTCGCGTCGAGGTTGCCCACACCCTCTGTCTGCGTCGTGACCGTCTGCCCGTTTTCGGAGGCGAGCGCGACCGCCAGGCGGACGTAGCTCCCGGCGCGCATGTTGCGCGTCACCTCGAGGTGCGCGAATGGGGAAAATCCCAAGTAGAACGGCTGCGTGAAGCGCGTCCCGAAAAACGCCAGCGGGCCCACGTCGCCGCCCTGGTAGGCGGTGGCGATGCCGAGGTTGGGAGGCTGCGAGATCAGGATGACCGCATAGGCCCGAGGGTTATTGTCGGCGTAGGCGGCCGAGGTCAGGTCTCGAAAACGGACGTTCGCGCTGAACCGAAAGAGCCCGTCGACGCCGACGTACATCGCATCCGGGCTCGAGTAGCCGAGGATGCCCGGGGTCTCGGCCCAATCCAAGCGCATGAGGATTGGCCGGTAGACGAGGCCCGGCTGCAGCACTTGCTCGGTGTCGGCGGCGATGCGCGCGCTCGCCGAGAGCAGGGGCGAGATCGAGGCCTCGTTACGCTCTAGCTGGCGCACGCGGCGCTCGGTGCGATTGGTCCGGGTAAAGACCCCGAGCGCGGTGATCTGCCCCACGGCGGCCCGGATCCGCGGCGGCTTGCCCGACTCGAGCTCGACGCGCAGCTCGCGGATTTGCTCCTCGAACGTCAGCCCCTCGGGGATCCGCACGAGGACCTGGTCGCCGAGGCCGTAGTCACGGGGGAAGAATTGCGCCGGCGTGTCGGTGAGCTCGGCGTCGACCGTGTCGCGGTCGCGGAACTCCTCGAGCGCCGCCTCGGCGGCCGCCTGCAGCTGGTCCTCCTCCTCCTGCTGGCGCTGGTCGATGAACTCCTCCCAGCGCTGCCAGCGGTCGATCGAGTCATCATCCCCGGCGACCGCGATCATCCGCGCGGCGAGCTCGCCCTGCCCGCCCGCATAGACGTAATTCGCGTCCGGTGACTTGGTCCGGGCCCGGTAGTCGCGGAGCGTCTCGTAATCGACCGCGAACACCGCCCGCACCTGCTGCGACGGGCGGTAGAACTGCAGCTGCTTTCGCATGATCGTCCAGCCGATGCCGGCGGTGTCGGCGATGCTCGAGACGAGGGTTTGGAGGTTTTGCCAGCGGGCGGCGATGTTGACAATTCCGCCATAGGCGGGGTCGACGCCCAACTGCAGGCCCTCGATATAGCGGTCGGGGTTGCCGCCGGGCCCTCCGTTGCGGTCGATCAGGTTTCGGATAACGGTCGTCGCCTGCCCGGTCAGGACGTCGTGCGATTGCATGTTGAACGGCGGTTGCGGCGTTAGCGGCTGCGGATGGGCGACGCGGGCGCGGACCCAAATCTTGTCCGAGGCGCCATAGATCGTCACTCGCCCTTGCGACTCGCTCGAGGCCTCGATATAGGTGACCGGGCCCGTCATCACGGGCTCGTTATTGCAGGCGAGCTCGATCCCGACATGCTCGGTCGCGAGCAGGATATGCACCGCCCGCAGGTCGCGGTGCCCGTATATCTCGAACTGGTCGACGTCGTTATGCCGGATCACGAACAGCGCGTGATCGAGGGAGTCGAGCTCGGCCAGGCGCGAGCCGTACAGGTCGGTCACATAGATCGCCCAGCGATTGACCGAGCCCGGAAACGTCTCGGCGCGCCGGCCGGCGAGCACGCTCTCACGCCGGCGCATGACTTCGGGATCGGGACGGGCGAGGTCGGGCTCGGCGCTCATGGCGCGAGGTATTGCAGCGTGTATTCGGCGACGATCTCGGTCTGCTCGGACGCGAGCCCGACGTCGAGCTGTATATCGTTCAAGCCCTGCTCGAGCGGCCAGAACTCGGAATCGTCGGTCAGCTCGCCGAACACGTCGCGGACCTGGGCCCCCTCATAGACCAGCGCGGTTTTATGCGTGACGCGCGTGTCGATCAGCAGGAATTGCCCGGCCGTGAGCGTGAGCGACGTCGAGGCGATACGGCGGCCACTGGTCCGGTTGGTCAGCCGGATATCGTTCCCTGGCCCGCGGAGAGTGAACACCGGCCAGCAGTCGACGTCGCCCTCATTCCATGCGTCGAATTGGCCCTGCGCGCTCGAGCGGCCGAGCGTGAGGGGGAAGATCGGAAACCACTGCTCGGTCTGGCCCAGCAGCGTGACGCGCAACTCGACCGGCTCCTGCGCTTGCCAGTAAGGCTCCATCGCCCGAAACAGCAGCCGCGCCGGGAGTGAGGTCGAGGTCCCGTCCTCGGGGACGACGTCGAGCCCGGCCTCGTAAATGCACCGCAGGTAGCGGCCGGCGTAGTCGCCGCGCACCAGCTCGAGGCGCCCGGGCCCGTGGCTGGGATCCAGCACCCGCGCCCAGCGGCGTAGCTCCTCGCGGCCACGGAAGTAGGGCGGGGCGACGATCGGGACGTCGACCGGGCGCGTGAGGTGGCGCGAAGCGTAGTAGCGGCCGCCCGGGCCCGCCGGGCTCGGGTCCTCGAAGATCGCAACCGGCGGCATGAGCCGGCCCAGAACGCCGGTTCGGATCAGGAACTCGACCGACCCGCCCAGCGAAACGTAGCGCATGGTCTCGGTGTCGGGGTAGGGGTCGGGGATCATGACCCAAGCAGCTCCAACCGGCGGAAGGCGACCAGGACCTCGGTTAGATCGGCCTGCTGGGGGTACAGGTTCAGGACGTAATTCGGCCGGTTCGCGCCCGAGATCAGCTCCTCGGTGGCCTCGGCCGGCCCGGTGACCGCATAGGGGTTCGAGAGCGCGGTCCCGGCGAGCACCAGCGGCGACCAGGCCGGCGTCGGCGAGAGCACTTGCAGCGACAGGCCTCCGATACCCGGGATGCGGCCCCCCAGCGAGAGCGCGTCGCGGAGCTTCCCGAGTAGCCCCTCGAGGATGCCGCCGAGCCACTGGACCCATTCGGCAACCCATTTGATCGCCCCCACGACGGCGTTAAAGGCCCCGACCAGCGCGTCGCGTATCCACGCCGCGACCCGGAGCACGACGTCGCCCAGCGCGTTGACCGCGTTTCGGAACCAATCGACGTTTTGGTAGGCCCAAATCACGATCGCGACCAGCGCCACGATCCCGGCCACGATCAGCGCAATGGGCCACACGGCGGCCAGGAACGAGGCCCCGAACAGAGTCGTGATGATGGTCGCAAGCGAGGTGACCGTCGAGTAAATCCCGATGGCGATTTTCGCCGCCGTCAGCGCGACGACGATCGAGGTAATAGCGACGGTGAGAATCCCGATCACGACCTCGTTACCGGCGATCGCCTCAATTAACGGAGTGAGCGCCGAGAGCAGCTGGTTTGCGATTTGCAGCAGCGACTTTTTCGCCGGCAGGAGCGCGTTACCGATCGCTGCCTGCAGGTTTTCGACCTGGGCCTCGTAGATCTTCGCCTGTGAGATCTCGGCCGCCTGCGCCGCGGTCGTCTGTTCCATGATGAGCGCGTAGCTCGCCTGCGCTTTCGACGCCGCGTCGAGCGCGCCCCCCTGCTCGATCAGCCCCAGCTCGACCGCCTTTTGCTGTATCCGCGCGGTGTCGAGCGAAATCCCGTACTCGCGCAGCCCGCGGGTGTTGCCGGCGAGGCCGCTCTGTATCGCGTGCAGGACGTCGGAGGGGTCGGCCTGGTGAAACGCCGCCATCTTGGCCGCCAGCGTCACCATTTCGGTCGACATGCCGGCCGCCTGCTGCTGGTTTAGGCCCATGTTCTGTAGCAGGAGCCCGAGACTCGAGCTCATCCGCTGGGCCTCGGCCTGTGAGAGCCCGAGCCCGGTCGCCGCGCTTTTTGCGAACTCGGTTACCTGCCCCGACGCCGCCCCGAAAACCTGCGCGACCTGAAATCCGGTCTTATTGAGGTCGACCGCCGCCTGCATCGAATCGGCGGCAAACTCCTTGATTTTGGCGACTGTGAAGATCCCGGCCGCGAACGTCGCCAGCTGGGTAAGCATCCCCTTCCACTGGTCGCCCATCCCCTGTAGCTGCTGGTTTGTCCCCTGAACGCCAGACTTGACCGCCGAGTCATCCCAGCCGACGGCGACCGTTATCTGCGGTGCCATGGCGCTACCGCCGGCCCCGCTGCGCCCGGGCCCGTTTCATCGCCCGCGCCTCCTCGTCCATCACCCGGAGCATCGCCCGGAGCTCGAGCGGATCGAGCGCGTAATACTCCGGCGGCGTCATTCGCCAGAACCGGCAAAAGACGGCCATGTTCAGCATCACGCGCTCGGTTGAGGGTCCGCGGGCACGTAGCGGACCTCGATATCGCCGCACTGTTCCCAGGTCACCTCGGGATGCCCTTCGCGCCGGAGCCGGACCCATACCGCGACCTGCGTCGTATCGGCCTCGTCCATGTCCTGCAGGGTCTTTCCGGTCGTCGCTTTCAGGAGCCGGAGCTCGTTCGGGGTAAAGCCGAGCGCGCCCCCCTGCTCGAGCACGACGAACGCGGGTATGCCGTTCGGTTCCGTCATCGGAGCGCCCCTGCGGCCTCGCGCTCGAGGTCGGCTGCGGTCCGTTTCTCGTGCTCGGCGCGCAGCGCTTTGATCGCCGGGTAGATCGTGCGCCCGGTCTTGACGAACGGTCGGCCGCCAGAGAGCAGGCCCGCCGACCGCGCCATGCGTAGGCCCGCACGCGAGAGCCCGCCCCCGGTCCGCGCCGTGGCCCGGGAGCCGCCGAACTCGATCCACCCCGCATACGGGAGCCCGGGCCCGCCGAGCGTCACCTCGATTTGGTCGCGCTTGGGGGTGACGTTGACCGAGCGCGCCAGCTGGCCCGAGTCGGTCGGCTGGGCCCGCCGGATGGTATCGCCGAGGCGCTTCGCCGAATCCTCCGCGGTCCGTTTCAGCGAGTCGGGCAGGTTCCGCTCGGCAAACCGGATGATCTTCGCCGACGTCTCCGGGCCCCCTCGTAGGTGCAGGGTGGGAGCCGGCACTACTTCGCCTTAGCGCTGGCCGCACCGTTCGCCGGCGGCGCCGGCGCCTCGTCGAATACCGGCTGGCCCAGGACCGGCCAGGCGAGATCCAACTCCCACGGCGACGAGGCCTCGCCGCCCCATGTGTAGGCCTCGGGGTAGACCTTCCCGGTTGCTCGCCGCTCGCCGGCGATGATCGAGAAATCGACCGGGTCGCCGGCCTCGATCAACGGCTGCAGCTCGGCGTCCGTCCCGTCGTCGCTCATGTCATGCCAGGAGCCGAAATTGAGCGTCCACGAGGCGAGGCCGGCCGGGCTCTGTATCGGGCCCCCGAAAGACTGCAACACCTCCGGGTCGGGGGTCGTCGGCTCGAGGCTCACCGAGCGCGAGAATCCGTCGAACTCGACTTCGCCGATCTTGACCGTGACGTCGCCCGGCCGCCGCGGGCTAAAGACCTTCCAATCGCCGGGCCCGCCCCGTGCGGCGGCGTTCGGCCGCGCTCCAATCATCGACATTAGGTCCACACCTCCACGCGAACATCGGCCGTCATGTAGCTGCTGGCGCCCTGCTGCTCGACCCGGTAATTCGTCGCCTCGACCAGGCTTAGCCGCTCGATCGGGCGCGGCGGGTCGACGGTGAGCAGCGCGTCCTCGACCGCACCGACCAGGTCGTCGAGCGCGCGCTGCCCGCGAATCGAATCCGGTCGCGGCACGATGCACGCGACCGGAATCACGGTCACGTCATAGGGCTGGGCGCCGTTGCGATAGGTGATCCCGCTAACCAGCCGCAGCGCCAGCGCCGGCGGGACCGGGGTATCCGGCATTTCGGGGTACACATGCACCGCCGGGATCGCCTCGAGCAGGCCCGCCAGCACGACGCGCACCGAGGCAACCGGGACCATTACCCGACCGGGATATCGAGGTAGGGCCCGATCAGGCGCCGAACGTCGGGGTCGTCGCGCAGCCGGATCACCCCGAGCTCGCCCCAGCCGGCGACGCCCTCGGGGGAATCCTTGCGCGTGTAGAGCCGGGCTGCGTAGATCGTCTCGGCCTCGGCGAGGTCGGCCGGCGCGGGCTCATCGGGACCCGGCAACAGTGCCGGGTCCGCAATGAGCAGGAGGTGACGATGGGCCGCGTCGAGTTTCTGGGCGAGCATGTCGTCGTCGGTCGTGTCGGTTATCCCGAGCTGGTCTTTCAGCTGGGCTACCGAGGCCCACGTCCCCTCGGCCACGTCAGCGACTCCGGGTCCTGGTCGTGCCTGCCGCGCCGCCGGCGTCTAGGGGTGGTGCCGGGTCCGGCCGATCGGTCAGCGTCAGCGTGACCTCGTGAAACGCCAGCGGCGTGAACGTCGCCAGCGCGACCCGGGTCTCGGCCAGGAGCACGTACTGGTTTCGGATAAAGAAATCGGCGTGCTGGTCGGCCACCAGGACCCGCGTGTCCTGCCGGTCGAACGCCGAAACGCCGGAGGTGAAGTCGCCGACCAGGATTCGCCCCGTCGGGAGCTTGTTCGAGGTCGCGACCCGCAGCCCGTAGATCGAGAGCCCGCCGGGCCCGCTGGTCACCATCCGGTCGCCGAGCGCGGTCCAGCGCTGGGCGAGGCCGATCGTCATAAGGCCAAAGTCGGCCTTATTCATCACGACCCCGTTCGCGTCGTACTCGCGGACCGAAACCGCGTTTGCGGCCCGGATGATCGCCTCGACCCAGGCCATCGGGTCATCGTTGTATGCCGCGTGCGTCGAGGTCCCGATGCCAGCGTTCCGAATGCCGAGGATCTCTTGCCCGGTCCCGGCCCCGTTCAGAAATTGGGCCTCGACCTTGCGGGTGATCCCATAGCGCAGCCGGCCGTCGACGTAGGCCCGCAGCGTCGGCATGTCGTCGAGCGCTTGCCTGGTTACCGGGATCCAATGCGCGATCGTCCGCACGGGCTGCGTCCGCAGGACGAAGTTCATTTGGAGCTCGTCTTTCGGCGTCACGGCGCCCTCTTGGTAGGGCGGCCGGAGTGCGTCGATCGGATAGGGCGGAGTCGTCCCGGTGTAGAGCGTCTCCTCGAGGTAGTCGATCGCGTTCGAGGTCGTCGGCACCGGAGCGCCGATCAGCCGCAAGACCGAGAAATCCTCCTCGGCGGGCCCCACGATCCCCGGGAGCCGCATCGGGACAATCCCGAGCTGGCCCGACGTAATCGGCGCCTGCTGCGCCGGCGACTCGCGCCAGAGCAGCGGCCCGAGCTCGACCGAGCCCGACGTCCCGCGCTTGCGGGTCAGGTAGTCGGCGACCGCGGTCGACCGGATGAACCGCTCGCCCCAACTGAGGTCCTCGGCCGGCGGGTCGGCGTTGCCCGGCCGCCGCTCCTGCGGGTCGCCCTCGAGCTCTGCCATGCGGGCGACGTGCTCGCGCCGGGCCCGCTCGTTTTCGGCCAGCTCACGCAGCCGCGCGTCGACGAGCTCGAGCTGGGCGCGGGTCTCGTCGAAGTTGGCACGCTCCTCCTCGGTCGGGGTCGAGCCGTCCTCGTGTCGGGTGACGATGGCGTCGAGCGAGCCCTGCAGCTCATCGCGCCGTGCCTTTAGCCGTTCGATTACCGGATTCATCACTCACCTTCCCGGTCATGGGAAAACCGACCTAATGGCGGTAGGTGGTGGCGCTGGTGGTGGCCCAGGTGGTGCCCCTGCCCGAGGGGTCCGGCGTGGGCTCCGGCGAGCGCTCCGGCGTACCCGGCGTTATTGGGCGGGATCGTACCAAATCGCCCGCGTGTGCAGGCACCCTTAGCCCACGCTTCCCGAAACGGCCCCCGAGGCCACGGGTGGACGACCGGCCCCGTTTTAGGGCCTTAGATTTGCTCTCAGCGCGTTGGCCGCTCCTAGCCGGTCGCCTCGACCGTCGCAAACGCCCCCGGCGCAGTGACGACGACCGCGACCTCGGTCTCGATCCGCAGCGTCACGAGATTTTGGATCATGTTCGCCTGGTCCTGGTATCCGGCCTCGACCGAGCCGACCCCGCGCTGCGCGACGATGCAACTCTGCCAGTCGCCGACGATGGCGGCGACGTCGCCGCTCGAGCCGGCCGGCGCCAGCACCAGGCGCACGTCGTAAAAGGCCCCCTCGCGGACCGCCGGCGGGAGCGTGTAGCGGTGATCGGCGGTGATTGAGATAGCCGTCGGCAGGTAGCCCGCGCCGGCGACCGCCGAGAGCGCCCCCTGCAGCGCCTCGACGGTCAACGCCGACCCGCTGCCGGCGCTCGTCGCAATGGCCGCGACCTCGCGGAAGATCCGCCGCTCGAGGCCCCGGTCGAGCGCCTCCTGCAGCAGGCCCCGCACCAGCGCCTCGGAGCCGTCCTCGAGCGCCGCCCGACTAATCCGCAGGTAGGCGGCCAGCGTCCGCAGGCGCGCCGTCGCCGGCGTCAGGCCCGGCTCGGTCTCGGGTTTCGTCGCCCCCTCGACGACGTCGTCGGCGGTGAGCGGGCCCGACGAGATCGTGTATTCAAACGCCGAGCCCGAGGTCGCCGGAACGCGCCGGCAGTAGGCGAGCACCGACGGGTGCCGCCGCGGCGCGGGGTAGCCGGCCTCGGGGACCGAGGTCCCGGGCGCGGTGATGGCCGCCCGCTCGAGCGGGAGCGCCAGCTCGACGCGCTGGCGCCGGGGCCCCATGCTCGAGACCTCGCGACAGAACTCGGCGAGCGGGTCCGTCGCCAGCTGCTCGATCGTCACCTCAGACCTCCCACGCGCGCCGCTCGCGGACGGCGTCGACGTATTGCCGCATTTGATCCAACACCGCCGGCGGCTCCTCACGCTTGACCGTCGCTCCTGCGTCCTCGTACAGCGGCCACGGCGTGAGGCTTATCTCGACGAGCTTCGCCTCCTCCCGCACGACGACCGTGTGTTTTTCGTTCCACTTGTCACGGATCGGCTTAAACCCGATCGAGAGCCCGTCCTGCAGCCCGTCCTCGACGTCCTCGAGCGCGCGCCGCGCCTCGTCCGACCGGCCGAGCATGAGCTCGCACCAGAGCCCCTCGGAATCCTCGGTGAGCGCCTGTGCCCGGCCTACCAGTGCCGACGGATCGTAGCGGTTGTGCCGGACCAGGACCTTGACCCGCTGCACGCCCTCACGGATCGTTTTCGCGAACGCGCCGCGTTGAAACGACTCGGTGTAGCTGCCGTCCCAATCGGCGACCTCGGCGGTGATCCCCCATGGGACCGCGATCCCCTCGAGCACGGCCCGCCCGTTTGACTCCTCGCGGACCCGCAGCGCCGAGTCGAAACTCCGCGTATGCAAACCGTCGGGTGGGGCCGCCGGCGCCGGCGCGGCGACCGCCGACCGGACGTGAATCCGCTGGCCCGGCGCCTGCGGGATCCCCGGCAGCCATTCGGCCGCCCGCCGCGTGTGCTCGGCGCAATAGCGCGAGCTAGGCCCGGTGCGGACCTCCTCGCACGCCGGCCAGTGACAGCGCCGCTCGCCGGCGCCCCATAGCCGATTCAGGACCTCGTACTCGCTCATCGTCCGATCACCTCCAATCGTCGCGGTTCGTCCTCCCGCCCTTGGGCTGGGGTTGCGGGCTCGCCGAGCGGCGGGAGCCCCTCTTTTTGGCGCACGTCGTCGATCGTCAGCCAGCCGCCGTTCAGGCCTTTTTCGTAGGCCGCATAACGGGCCGTCGTATCCGCCCGCAGGAGCGCGTCGGGGTTGAAGCGCGCGAATTGCCGACCAGGCAGCAGCCGGGTCATCGCCTGCTCGCCGCGTTGCATCCACGGCATGAGCGCGAAGTCGACGAGCTCGCGCCGCTCCCATTCGGTATTCGAGTAGGTCATCGACCGCTGCGCCGCGTTGACGTACTTCGGCGGCACCCCGAACATCATCGCGACGTCGGAATCGTTCGCCTGCCGGGCGGCGACCAGCTGGGATTCGGCGGGGTTGACGGCGACCGGTTGGAAGTCGGTTACCTCGTTCAGGACGCCGGGCTCGGGGTAGGGCCCGGAGTGTCGCTCGCGCCAGCGCCGGCGTAGCTCGTCGGCCTGCTCCTGCGTGACCGAGAGCTCGTGGACCTTGAACACGCCCGAGGGGATGCCGGCGTTACTGAACCATCCGGCCGCGTAGTCGCGGGTCTCGAGCGAGCCCCCGAGCGCTTGCGCCAGCGCTTGCACCGCGCCGATCCCGAACGGCGTCCCCGGGTGCAGGAACGAGCGCAAGTGCAGGACCCCGGCGGGGTCGAGATCCCGCCCCTGGTAGCGGTACTCGAGCACGGTCGCCCCCATTGTCCGGGCCCCGACCGCGAGACAGGGTATCGGTTCCATGGACCGGGGATAGCCGAGCTCGTCCCAATCGCCGAGCAGCGCGATCCCGTTCCCGTTCAGCAGGGTATCCGCGAGCAGCTGAAACCAGACCTCGAACCGCGATAGCTGGGGGTGCGGGGTCGCCAGTAGCCGCGGCTCCGGCAGCCGGTCGTAATCGCGGTAAGCGTGGATCGGCATACCCGCGACCAGGCCCGCGACCAGCGCGACGCAGCGCCACACCGACGGAATCGAGATCGCCTCCGAGTCGGACACGTTGCGGTAGGTCGGATTCGACCACCACCAGCCCGGCCAGTCCTGCGCCTGCGGGCCGCCGGTCACCGTCATTTGGACCTCGGCCGGCGACGTGTTACCGCCGAGCTGGCGGTTTCGGTTCGGGTGTTTCTTAGACACGGCGGAACCTCGGTGCGAACATTTCGACGGTCTCGTTCAGCCCCAGCAGCGCCAGCGACTCGAGCCCGAGCAGCGCCCGCGCGTCGCCCGGCGTCACGCATTCGTAGACCAGGATCGCCAGCCCGAACACGAGCAGCGCCCAGCGCCGGACCGCCCGGTAAAACGCCGGGTGCAGTAGCTCCTCCTCGGGTGGCCGCAGCGGCTCGCTCATAGGTACATCGCCTCCCGCGGCTCGCCGACCCGCATCGACCGCGCGACGTCGTGCGCCACGACCGCCGCGACCGCGGCGTCGATCTTGTCTTTCGCCCTCGCGTATGCCTTTCCGATCGCCGTCCCCTTGGGGCCCGGGCGCGGGATCGCGTTCGCGATGTGCCGCGCCAGCGCCGGCGCGTGATCGTGCCGCAAGGTCTCGGTTTTGACCGCCGTGTAGAACCGGTCACACGCCGGCGCAAAGCGTCCGTAGGAGTTGGTCGGATACTGCGTCACCCGCCGGTCGCCGAACTCCCGCGCCAGCTCCTCGAGCCCGTCCTGCCAGCCGAACGGGTCGGCCGCCAGCACCCGCACCCGCCAGCGCTTGAAGCATTCCCGAATGCGGGCCTTGACCGCGTCCCGCGGGACCTGCCACGAGGGATCCCCGGGGTGCTCCCAGAGCTCGACCAGCCCGACCATGTCGGCGCTCGCCCAGCAGAGCGCGGTCGAGTCGTTATTCGCCGAGCCGTCGAAACCGAGCACGACCTCGGCGCCCGCCGGCGGCGCCTCACACACCGGCAGCGCGTCCCAGGACCCGGGCGGGAGCCATTGCGAGGCCGCCTGCGTCCATTGCCCGAGCTGGTAGGTCCGAAAGTCCTCCTCGCTCGAGCTGTGCAGGAGATCCCGCATCGCCGCGATTGACTTGACCCCCGAGCGGATCCCCGGATTCGCCGCCCGCCATGCTCGCTCGTCGTCGATCGGCGTCCCGTCCGGCACCGAATACTCGCGATAGAGCAGGCCCGGGTGCGGGTCCTCCCGCGCCAGCGCCCGCAGTCGCCACATGAGGCCCGACTCGCCGAGGCCCGGCGTCCCGATCCCGAGCACCTGGGCCTGCCGGCGCTTCACGATCGCCTGCGCCATCGCCGCCCACGAGGCCGCGTTTATGAATCCGATTTCGTCGACGACGGCCAGGCTCGGGGTATAGCCCTGCAGACTCCGCGCGTCGCGCGTCGGGAGCGCTTGCATCGCGCCGCCCAGCTGCGGGACCTCGATCCGGGTATAGGCGCCGTACCAGCGCGAGAGCGCCCGCGAGCGTAGCTCCGGCGACGCCTCGATCATCGCGACCGCCTGGTCGAACACGATCCGCGCCTGCCCGAAACTGGTCGCCACGTTCAGCACTTGCGGCTGCAGCTCGCCGCGCCCCATGAGCTCGAACACGCCGAGCCCGGCCGCGAACGTCGATTTGCCGTTCCCCCGACCGATGCTCACGACCGCCTGCGTCGGCCGCCGCGTCCCGTACAGCTCCTCGATGACCTCCTGGTACCAGGCCAGCACCCGAAAGAGATCCGACGGCAGCCAATCCCGCAGCCACGCGACGACCTCGCGCGGTTTCGGCCCGCCCCGCCTCGGGACCTTGGGCCACGGCTGGCGCCCGGCCGGCTGCACCCGTCGCGACGAGTAGCCGCGGAACGTCGACGCAGCCGGTTTCAGCGCGGTTTCGGACACTGTGTCCGATTATGGCTCCGATCCTTGGTTTTTCGGACAAACGGGCGCGTTTCCGGTGGAAAGCCTGCTCTAAACCCAGCAGGGGACATATCTCCCGCCCCCCCCCCCCCAAAACTCGCCCATGCACCCGGGAGGGGCCGGCTCACACCCGGTCGGCCCCCCTCGACCCGGACCCTACCCCTACCGCCGGGGTTACCCTACCTCGCCCCCTACGAGATCCCCCCCGATGCCAGGAGCGAGGATGCGCCGCCCTGAACCGGCGCGATCGAAGTAGACGCTTTGATCGTGACCCCCATACTCGGGCCCTCTTGACCCGGCACCGCATCGACCCGCGCGTACAGGACCGCGTTAGCCGGGCCCGTCACCCGGAAGCGGACCGGCCCGACCACTGCGGCGCCGTAAGGCAAGGCCTGGTGCAGGGTCAATTGCGTAGAGCGCGGGCCCTCGGCGGTGACTTGTCCGAGCGGTGCGACGTAGAGCGTCAGCACGCGGGATGCGCTGGTAGGCAATCCCAAGAGCTCGGCGGCGACGTGAGCCGAGACCGTCCATGTGCCAACCGGCAGCACTTGATTAGTCAGGAGCACCGGGGGCCCGTCCGGCACGTTCACATCGGCGCCGAGCTCGAAGAATCGGAACGAGCTAAACGCGGCAAGGATCGCGGTCACGTTCGCTTCGAGCGCCGTGATCCGGTCATTGAGCATCGTCCACAGGAAAACGTCCTGGTCATCGACGTACTTTTTCGGCGCCGCTTGGTCATCGATAATCGGCGTGAATCCTGGCCCGAGGTAAATGGGCCCGGTCATGCTGCCGCCCGAGCGCGGGAGGTACGCCGCTAGTTGGGTTAGGAGGTCGGCTTGCGTGACCTCGCCCGGCTCACCCTGCGGGCCCTGCGGCCCGGTAGCGCCCTGCACCCCCGCCGGGCCCTGCGCGCCGGTTGGCCCGGGGTCACCCTGCGGGCCCGGGGGCCCCGTGTCGCCGGGCGGGCCCTGCGCCCCCTGCGCCCCCTGCGCCCCATCGGCACCCGGCGGCCCTTGGAAACCCTGCGGCCCGCGGTCGCCGACCGGTCCGAGCGGGCCTTGCGGGCCCTGCGGGCCAGTGCTGCCGGTAGGCCCGGCGGGCCCCTGCACGCCGACCGCACCGACCGGACCGCGCTCGCCGGTCTCGCCCGGCGGGCCGGGTGGGCCATCCGGGCCGGGGGGCCCTGCAAACCGCCCGGGGCCTCGATCCAGCCCGGCACCGGCGGCTGCATGTTCCCGACGCCGACGAAGATCCAGAAATCTCCGCTGCCCCAATCCGGCGAGGTACCGGAGTAGACCAGCGACCAGCCGGTTTGCAGCTGCAGCTCGACCGCCGGGCTGCCCTCGCCGTCCCAATCGGGCGGGATGATGCCGGTCGCCGGGAGCTCGTCGGGGGTGCGCTGGCGGCCAAACGTGCCGATGATGGTCGTCGAGGACCCCGGCAATCCGCGAGGACCCGGGGCCCCATCCCGCCCGGGCGGCCCGACCAGGCCGGAGCGGACCTTGACG
>Ga0210390_10002313_pt1 | contig 16969 bp, 17 predicted proteins | sample IncBWH11OmetaG_FD_161050 | JGI IMG/M metagenome (GOLD analysis project Ga0210390, IMG submission 161050) | Forest soil microbial communities from Barre Woods Harvard Forest LTER site, Petersham, Massachusetts, United States - Inc-BW-H-11-O ... | reverse complement strand
GGGCGGCTGCATCGGCGGCAGCTTCTGCCTGAAGCTTTGCGAGATCGCGCCCGACCGTGTCACTGCCGCAGTGCTGCAGAACCCGATCGGCCTGCATCCCGATCATCCGGAATACTTCCCGGAGAGTTTCGCCGAGTGGGCCAACGAGCAGAAGGCCGAACGCCCGCAGCTCGACGACGCGAAGATCGCCACGTTCGGCAAGAACATGTGGGGCGGCGAGTTTGTGTTCTGCGCCAGCCGCGAATTCTGCCGCCGATGCAGGGTTCCTACCTTCCTGCTACCAGGTATCGACAAGCCGCATCCCGCCGTGACATCGGCGGAACTTGCACAACTCCTGCCAGGCATCGAAGTGTTGGAGAACTGGCGCGGGCCCGAGCATATGGGTGAGCAGTTGCGCCGCGTGCTGGCGTTCCTCGATCGGCACACGCCGAAGGAGACGCGCAAGGCGGCATAAGGGAGGAGGCAGCCATGGCAATCATCGTCGGCTCGGGTGAGCATCGCTACGAGGTGATCGAGAACTGGGGCAAATTACCTGACGGCTGGCACTACGGCGAAGTCGCAGCGGTGGGCGTCGACAGCAAGGACAACGTCTACGTCTTCGCCCGCAGCGAGCACCCCATGATGGTGTTCGACCGCGAAGGGAATTTCTTGCGTTCCTGGGGCGAGGGTCTGTTCAGGCGGCCGCATGGCGTGCACCTGGCACCTGACGACACGATCTATTGCACCGACGATGGCGACCACACGGTGCGGCGGCTGACGCTGGAGGGGAAGCTGCTGCTGGAGATCGGCGTGCCCGGCGAACCGGCGCCAATGTACGGCGGCGATCCGTTCAACCGCTGCACGCATACCGCGCTTTCACCGGAGGGCGACATTTACGTCGCCGACGGCTATGGCAACGCTCGGGTGCACAAATACTCGCCGAACGGCAAGCTGCAATTCTCATGGGGCGAGCCGGGCACCGATCCGGGCGCATTCAACGTCGTGCACAACATCTGCTGCGACGAGGACGGATGGATATACGTGGCGGATCGCGAGAATCATCGCGTGCAGGTGTTCGACGGCAAGGGCAAGTATCACGCGCAGTGGAACAACCTGCACCGACCGTGTGGGCTGTGCATGACGCGCGGGCGCAATCCGCTCGCCTATATCGGCGAGAGCGGCCCTGGCATGGCGGTCAACGCAAAGTCGCCCGGTATCGGTCCGCGCGTCAGCATCGTGACGCATGAGGGCAAGCCTATCGCACGTCTCGGCGACGCAACGCGTGAGCGCGCGAGCCAGTTCATTGCGCCGCATGGCGTGGCGATCGACTCGCGCGGCGACATCTATGTGGGCGAGGTGGCGCGCACCGCGATGCGCAATCGCGGCACGCCGCTCGCACCGGAACAGGATATCCGCTGCATGCAGAAGCTGGTTAAGCTCGGCTGATGTTGAGCGACGAGCGCAACCGGCTGCTGACCGAGGTTGGCCCCGGCACGAAGATGGGTGAGCTGCTGCGCTGTTACTGGCAGCCGATCGCGGCGGTCGCCGAACTGGATGACCATCCTACCAAGCCGGTGCGGCTCTTCGGCGAAGACCTTGTGCTGTACAAGGATCTTTCGGGCAGCTACGGCCTGCTGGAACGCCACTGCCCGCACCGTAGCGCCGATCTCAGCTACGGCATCGTCGAGCAGTGCGGCCTGCGCTGCAACTATCACGGCTGGATGTTCGACGAGACCGGCGCCTGCCGCGAGCAGCCGTTCGAGGACATCGACGCACCGCAGATTCGATTCCGCGATCAGATCCGCATTCGCGCCTATCCTGTCGAGGCGAAGGCTGGGCTGCTTTGGGCTTATCTGGGGCCGGAGCCTGCGCCGCTGGTGCCGAGCTGGGAGCCGTTCTGCTGGAATAACGGCTTCGTGCAGATCGTGTTATCGACCGTCCCCTGCAACTGGTTTCAGTGCCAGGAGAACTCGATCGATCCGGTGCATTTCGAGTGGATGCACGACAACTGGGGCAGCCGGCTGGCGGGGCGCAACGGTCCCTATGCGCCACGCCATCTCAAGCTGGCATTCGATGAGTTCGACTATGGCCTCGTCTATCGTCGCGTGCGCGAGGACTCAGACGAGACCAGCCAGCTATGGACGGTCGGCCGTGTCTGCCTGTGGCCGAATGCGCTGTTTACCGGCAATCACTTCGAGTGGCGCGTGCCGATCGACGATACCAGCACGTTGAGCGTCGGGTGGTTCTTTACGCGTGTGCCGAAGGATCGCGAACCCTACGTTCAGAACAGCATCCCTTACTGGTACTCACCAATCGTTGATGAGAAGACCGGGCGCTGGATCACCAGCCACATCATGAACCAGGATTTTATTGGTTGGGTCGGGCAGGGGGCGATCACCGACCGAAAGCGCGAACATCTAGGGCGCAGCGACCGCGGCATCATCATGATGCGCCAGCGCTTCTTCCGCGACCTGGATACGGTCGCGGCCGGCGGCGAGCCGACGGCGATCGTGCGCGATCCGGAGGTGAACCGCTGCATCACTCTGCCGATCATCGGCCGCGAGCAGTTCGTCGAAGGCCTGACACGCGACGAGATTGAGCGGGAACGACCAGGCATCGCACCCCGCCGCGAGTTTCCGTTTCTCGTGGGCCAACCGGAAGCGGTACGGCGTGCCTATGACGAGGCGATGGGGTTCAGCAACTGACGCACGACACCTGTCATTGCGCCGAGCGCAACGTCGAAGCAGTCTCGGTCACGTCTGGCGGTGCTGCGATCCCAAGCAGTCGCGCTGCGTTCAGCCCAAAAATTGCGGCACGTTCGTCCGCACTCAGCCCTGACGCGCCTTCAATAAATCCGATCGGGTCCACCTCGCCCATGTCGGCGGGATAGTCCGTGCCCATCAGAACATGATCGGCGCCGTACTGCCGTACCAGATATTCCAGCTGCGGATGCGTGTAGACCAGTGAATCGAAGTATAGCCGCTTGAGATACTCCGTCGGCATCGTGCGGATCTGCTCGCAGCAATCTGGGCGCGCACTGGCGGCATGGTCGATACGCCCCGAATAGGCCGGCAGATACCCGCCACCATGCGCGAGCACCAGCTTCAGTTTCGGACACTCCTCCAGCACACCGCCGAAGATCAGGTGATGCACGGCCACCGTGGTATCCAGCGGATTGCCGATCACATTGGTGAAGTAATGATCGCCAAAGCGCCGTGCCTCGGTGAATCCTGTGGGGTGCATGAAGATCGTCAGCCCGAGTTCCTCGGCTTTGGCGAATATCTTGCGGAAGCGCTCGGCCGACAGGTCCTCGCCGGCGACGTTGGTAGCGATCTCGATGCCGCGCAGCCCAAGCGATCGGTGCAGTCGCTCCAGTTCGGCAACCGCCGGTTCAGGCGCCTGAAACGGCACCGTGCCCAGGCCGACGAAACGATCCGGGTGGCGTGCCACGATGTCGGCGATGTTGTCGTTGATCAGGCGCGCGGTGGCGATTCCGAGGTCGGGCGGCGTGTCGTAATAGGTCTGGTTCGGCGCAGGCGTCAGCGCTTGGATGTCGATCCCCATCACATCCATGTCGGCGAGCCGTTTCTCCACCGACGTGAACTGCACGCGGGTCCTTTCTCCCTGCTGGCGATTCACCTCGCGCGTCCGCGGATTGGCGAACACCTCGCGCGGACGGCGGTCCACGGCGCCCGCCGCATGGAACATTGCTTCGGCCGCTTCGGTCAGCACGTGGCAATGGATGTCGACGGTGAAGTGTCTGCCGCGCGGATGCGGCGGGCCGGGAAAGCGACCCGGAATACGCGCATCGGCAGGGAGACAACGGAACAACATCTATGCGGCTCCCGTATCCACGAAGCGCATGATCTGCGACGCATTCATGCTAGCAAGACCCATGCGATCGAGCGTCCGCGCCTCGGCGGCAAAGTCCTTGCCGGTCATCGCGCGGGCCAGTGTGATCAGCGCATCGATCGTCGGCGTCGGCACGCCGGTCGCTGCACCCAGCGCCGCCATCGGCATCAGTCCGCCAGGCACATCCTCGGTGATGTACTTGTGCTCGAACGACTTCGGTGTGCCCGTCGCCTGATACGGCCCGTCGGCATTGGTGGTGAGCAACCGGCAGCTCTCCACCAGGTTCGCCCCGCGCACGCCGTAGACGCGATCGAACCAGTCCTCGAGCGTCGGCACCGACGCACCGAGCGCCGCAGCCACCGCAACGCGTTCGCCGTTGATTGCCTGGTAAAGCCGAGCGACCGACGGCGTCACGCCCTCGGCATAGAATCTGTAGGCCTCGCCTCGATCGATCTTGCCGGCATTGCCGACGCAGTTCGCCACATGCAGCATCGCGTTCGCGTTGGTGAAGCCGGTGTGGATCACACTCGGCGCCGCGATAGCGTGCGGGAACAACGGCCCCAGGCGCGAAAAGACCGAGGCAATACGATTGCCGGGGAACGACGCTATCTGCAGCCAGCGCTTCTTCACAATCGGCCGAATCTGCGTCGGCGACACCCGCCAGTTGGAGAACGGATAGTTGTCCATCTCGGCGACATCGACATCTGCGCGGCATCCCGTCGCATCCAGCGCACGACGCACCACCAGCGAGCCGCCGGTGTTGCCCTGGATCAGCAGGATGATCGGGCCATCGCACAGCAGCGGCGCGAGCGACCGCGCCACCGCCTCCTGGGCATTGCCGCCGGTGACCACGATGATGACCTCTGCGCCATCGACAGCTCGCGCAAGGTCCGTCGTCGCATGCTCGACGGCCGCGAGGCCGCCGGGTTCCACATCAACACCGCCATGCGCGCGAATGTCGGAAAGCCGCGTGTCGTCGAGATCATGCAGCCGCAGCCGATGCCCCGCCAGGCCCAACTCGGCAACCAGGTAGACGCCGCCGATGCCGGCGCCGATGATTGTGACGGTTGTCATGCGATCACGCCGGCCTGCCGCAGCTCACCGAGTGTATCGCTGTCATAACCCAGCAGGCGCCCAAGCACTTCGTCGGTGTGTTGTCCCGGCGTCGGCACCGGACCGACATGACCCGGCGTCTTCGACATCTTCACCGTCACGCCTGGCACATAGAGTTCGCCTGCGACGGCATCCTCCATCTTCACCAGCATCTCGCGTTCCCAGAGATGCGGATCTTTCGCGACCTCGGGGATCGTGCGCACCGGCGCCACCGGCACGCCGATTTCCATCAACGCCGAGCAGATCGTCTCGACCGGTCGCTTGGCGCACCATGCCTCCAATGCCTTGCGCGCGTCGCCACTGCCTTGGCCCGCGGTAATTGGTTCGGCACCGCTTGCGGTTCCACCGGAAACCAGTTGCGACAACCGCCCCGCCATCTCGCGGCCGCCGGCCGAGATCACCACGTAGCCGTCCTTCGCACGATATGGTGGCCGACCGCCTTCGCCGCCTTCCTGGCCGGTTGCGAGATAGTACGAAGTCGGAATCTCCACCATCGTCAGCGCCGAATCGAGCAGGCAGACGTCGACGAGCTGCCCCTCGCCCGTGCGATCGCGGTGCCGCAGCGCAGCCAGCGCGCCGATCGTCGCGTGCAGCGCGGTGTAGCGATCCACCACGGATGATGCGGTTCCCAGTGGTTGGCCCACCGGCTGGCCGGTCAGCGACATCAACCCGCTCATCGCCTGACCGAGCGGATCGAATGCCGGCCGATCGGTATAGGGGCCGTATTGCCCGAAGCCCGACACGGACACCAGGATGATGCCGGGATTCAGCGCGCGCAGCTTTTCGTACTCGAACCCCATGGCCTTCATTGTGCCAGGCCGGAAATTCTCCAGTACGATATCCGCGGTCTTTACCAGATCAGCAAAGATCTCCTTGCCGCGCGCATTGCGCAGATCGACGCAAATGCTTTTCTTGCCGCGGTTGTACACGGTGAAGTAGATGCTCTGGCCACGCACCATCGGCGCGTGCTTGCGCGTCTCTTCGCCGCCCATCCGTTCTATCTTGATCACCTCGGCGCCGAGATCGGACAAGATCATCCCGCCGCGCGGACCCGCCTGATAACGTGCCAGTTCGAGCACGCGGACTCCGTCGAGACTGAGGCTCATGGCGACACCTCCCGGTTGTCATTGCGAAGGAGCGTAGCGGCGAAGCGATCTGGGTCAAGGAACGCCCGCGCGGCGAGGTTCAGGACCGCAGCAATCCGCCGTCGATCGGGATAACCGTGCCTGTCACATAATCGGAGAGATCGGTGACCAGGAACTCCACCACTTTGGCACAGTCCTCCACCGTACCGAGCCGGCGCAGCGCGACCTGTTCCGTCCGATCGCGATTGGCGTTGGCGCTGCCGGGGATCACGGTCGCCATGATGCGTCCGGTCGTGATTGTGCCCGGCGCGATGCAGTTTGCGGTGATGCCGTACGGCCCAAGATCCTGCGCGAGATACTTCGTGTAGTGCGCGATCGCCGCCTTCGCCGCGCCGTAATGCGCATAGCCACCGTCCGACGAAGGCGCCAGGCCCGCCACCGAACTCACCGTGACGATCTTCCCCGCCCGCTGCTGCTTCATGATTGGCGCGACAGCGTTGCAGCAATATACGGTGCCGAACAGGTTCATGCTGGTCACGAGGCTCAGCAACGCCGGATCGAGCGTGCTCGCCTTGGTGTCCACAGGACGCCCGCGCCCGCCACCGGCATTGGCGACCAGCGCGTCCACGCGTCCCCACCTAGCGAAGACGCGCTGCACCATTGCGGCCACCGCCTTCTCATCGCAGACATCGACCTCGATGCCGATCGCTTCGCCGCCGCCCGCCTCGATCTCCGCGACGGTGCTCTCGCCGGTCATCGATTGCGCCTCGGCCTCGAATTCCTCGAACGACTTCAGGTTCAGATCGGTCACCGCGACTTTGGCACCCAGTCCCGCGAGCCGGCGCGCATAGGCGCGGCCAAGACCGCGCGCGGCTCCGGTGACGATTGCGACCTTGCCGTCAAGTTTGCCCATCTGCCTGCCTCCCATATGCCAGCCCCGCTGCGGCCAGGTCCTCCAGCGCGCTGCCGACCGACTTGAACAGCGTGATCTCCGCCGGGTCACGCCGTCCAGGTTCGTCGCCGCGGCACAGTGAGAACAGGCTACCCGCGATGTCCTCTCGGCGCAGCGCACCGTGGGCGATCGGATCGATAAGATCGCCGGCCTCGGCCAGTGCGGCGTCGGTGTCGATGAACACGCGAGCGCGCCGAACGGCGTCGTCGTCTGCTTCGCGCATCGCCGGTGTGAAGCCGCCGATCAAATCCAGATGCGTTCCTGGCCGCAGCCATTCGCCGCGCACGATCGGCTCATGCGACAAGGTTGCACATGAAACTATATCGGCCTGCCGCACCGCCGCGGCCAGATCGGTCACCGCCTCAGCGCCAAGCCGCGCGGCAAGACGTTCGGCACCCGCGCGGCGGATGTTCCAGACCATGACGCGCTCGATCGGACGCACGGCGCGGTACGCCTCCGCCATCAGCCCACCGACATGGCCGGAGCCGACGATCAGCAGCGACTTCGCATCCTCTCTGGCAAGAAACGAACCGGCGAGCGCCGATGCGGCGGCAGTGCGGCGCCGGGTGATCTCGCCGCCATCGATCAGCGCGAGGTGCTGACCGGTCGCGCCATCGCACAACAGATAGCTCGCGGATACCGCAGGCAGGCCGCGCGCGCCATTGCCGGGAAAGACAGAGACCACCTTCACGCCAAACATGCGATTCGCGCGCCAGGCCGGCATCAGCAGCAGCGCGGCCGTAGTGCCATCGGATTGCACAATGTCGTGGCGATGACGCAGCGGCACTTCGGCTCCGGACACGAAGGCGTCGCGCAAAGTCGGGATCAGCCGTTCGAACGGCAGCGCCGCAGCAGTCTGCGCTGCGTCGAGGACCTTCATGCGTTGCGTCGCGCGAGCGCGCGCACCTGCGTCTCGACCGCGACCAGATCATTCGGCAGCACGCTGAACTGCTCGGGTCGATCGAACAGATCGGCAAGCCGCGGGGGCAGAGCAGGGCGGATGCCGGTGGCGCGCTCGACCGCGTCGGGAAATTTTGCTGGATGCGCCGTTGCCATCGCGATTGTCGGCACACCGTGTCCCGGTGGATGGGCAATCGCGGCGGCGACACCGATCGCGGTGTGCGGATCGGCCAAATACCCACTCACCTCGCGCAGTCGCGCTATCTCCTGTTCGGTCCCGGCATCGTCCAGGCGAAAGCCGTGAAACACGGTGCGGCATCGATGCCAGGTCGCATCTGGCACCACCATCGTCCCGGTGCGACGGAACTCCGCCATTGCGTCGGCAGTAGCGCCTGCATCGCGGTCCAGCGTCTCGAACAGCAGGCGCTCGAAATTCGAGCTCACCTGGATGTCCATGCTGGGCGACAGGCTTGGCTCCACGGCCACGATCGACATGTCGTTGGAGGCGAGGAAGCGCGTCAGTATATCGTTACGATTGGAACCGACGATCAGCCGCGTCACCGGCAGGCCCATCCGCCGCGCGGCCCAGGCCGCGAAGACGTTGCCGAAATTACCGGTCGGCACGCTGAACGCAACTTCGCGATCCGGCGCACCGAACGCCAACGCGGCGGCGACGTAGTACGGAATCTGCGCGGCAATGCGCGCCCAGTTGATCGAGTTCATCGCCGAGATATGCAGCTCCTGACGGAACGGCGCGTCGGCAAACATCGCCTTCACCAGGTCCTGACAGTCGTCGAACGTGCCCTCGATCGCGATGTTGCTGACATTCGGCGCGGCGACGGTGGTCATCTGCCGACGCTGCACGTCGCTGATCCGGCCGTGCGGATGCAGGAACGCGATGTCGATGCGGTCGCGTCCGGCACTCGCCTCGATGGCTGCCGAACCAGTGTCACCCGAGGTGGCACCGACGATCGTCACCCGTGCATCGCTGGCCGCCAGGACGTGATCGAACAGACGCCCGACCAGTTGCAGCGCCATGTCCTTGAAGGACAGCGTCGGACCGTGAAACAGCTCCTGCACGAACAGGCCTGTGTCCAGCTGGATCAGCGGCACGACGGCGGGATGGCCGAAGCCGGCATACGCGTCGCGGCACAGCGTTGCCAGAGTGGAGGATGAAATCGCATCGCCGACAAACGGCTGAATCAAGCGTGCGGCGAGCGCATGGTACGGCAGGCCACGCATCGCGCGCCAATCGGCTGCCGAATAGTGCGGCCAGGATTCTGGAACATAGAGACCGCCGTCCTCAGCCAGCCCGGCCAGCAACACGCCGGAAAAATCGCGGATCGGTGCCTGGCCGCGGGTGGATACGTAACGCATGCCGCCACAGTAGTCCGCGACCGGGCCGGCTGGAATGCCGTCAGATCTTACGGCTGTCGTAGGCCCAGTGCAGCAGCGCCTGCCGCTGGCGGGGTCGGCACGTCAGATCGCCGGGTTCGCAGTTGCGCTCGATCTGTCGGATGTGCCGTCGTATCGCCTTCCAGCGCTTGATCTGCCGGCGATCTTCCTCGGGCGACCGTCGGCCCATGTAGTAGCGGCAATACCATTGGAACCAGCCGCGCGGATCGTCGGGATGTATCCATCCCTTGGCACGCCAGACCTTCAACGGCTGACTCGCATCGACGCCGAAGCAGTTCAGCGAACAGTCGCGCCGTCCAGTGGCCAGCTTCGCATGGCTGAACCAGCTCGCAGGAAACTCATCGCGCGAGTCGGTCATGTACTTGCCGCAAAATATGCCCAGCCGCAGCATCTCCTGCGGCGTCAGTTCCGGCTGGAAGTTCGGATCGAAGGCGCGCCCGATCGGCGCGACGCACTCATAGCGATAGCCCCGCTGCATCGTGTCGTTCACCACCACGATCCGCTTGGGCATTCGAACAGTCGCTACGAATGTCTGGTGACCGTGAAGTGCAGCCCGCAGTCGCCGTTGGTGACGTCGCCTTCGATCTTCGGTCCGGTCTGTCGACCCACCAGTGTAATGCCTTCCCCGCTGCCGCTGACCGCGCCGTCGGCCGCAATCGTGGCATCGACCCAGGTATCGAGGCTCCAACGGAACTGGAAGGCGTTGGCGCTCACCTCGATGCGTACCAGGCCAGGATGCGGGCAGGCTCGGCTGCCAGCCTGAAACCGCGTGCTGGTACCGAGATACTCGCCCTCAATCGCCTGCGCAGGCCTGGGCGGTGTCGCGGGCGATGGCGGCGCAGGGCGTGCGGCACAAGCCGCCAGCACGGCGCAGAGTGCCCCGCACAGATACGCGCGAACGTTGTGCATTATGACTCGTTCAATGGAGATAGCGGGCGGTCAGATGTGCCTGGAAGTCGCCAGGGTCGAGCGGCTTGCCAGTCGCCTGGGACAGCAGCGCGCTGAACTCCAGCAGGCTGCCCTGGCCGTGCACCTTGGCACGCAGCCACGCCAGTAGCGGCGCAAGGTCACCGCGGCCGAGCGCCGCGTCCAGGTCGGCGACGTCGCGCCGTGCCGCCGCCATCAGTTGTGCCGCCGCCATCGCGCCCAGCGTGTAGCTGGGGAAATAGCCAAACGCCCCGTCGTACCAATGGATGTCCTGCAGGCAGCCTCGTGCATCGTCGGGCGGCACGATGCCGAGCAACGCGCGGAACCCGTCGTTCCATGCTCCAGGCAGATCGGCGACCGTGAGTGTCCCCGCTACCAGCGCCTGCTCCAGGCGGAACCGCAGGATGACATGCGCTGGATAGGTCATCTCATCGGCGTCCACGCGGATGAAGCCACGCTCCACACGTCGCCACAGCCTCGCCAGGTTGGCCGGCTGATACGGCGCGGCATCGCCACCAAACGCTTTGTGCAACTCAGGACCGAGCCAGCTCAGGAAGCTGTCGGAGCGGCAGGCCTGCATCTCCACGATCAGCGACTGGCTTTCGTGCGTCGCCATGCCTGCTGCCTCACCCACCGGCTGGCGCGCCCATGCGGAGGGAAGACCGCGTTCGTACAGCGCATGGCCGGTCTCGTGCACCACCGCGAGCACCGCCTGGGTGAAGTCAGTCTCGACGTAGCGCGATGTGATGCGCACATCGACCGGCGTGCCGCCGGAGAACGGATGCGCCGAGCGATCCAGCCGTGCATGGGCGAAATCAAGCCCGAGCCGCTCGGAGAGACGGCGGCACAGCGCCTCCTGCACCGCGACAGGGAACGGAGCCTCAGGCCGCAGTGGCGGCGAATGACGCGCCTGGCGCTCCTCTGCTTCTGGCAGAGCACGTCGAAGGAAGGTCTCGTACTCCGCGAACACCTCTGCGACATCGTCGGTGCGCATGCCCTGTTGGAAGCCATCCATCAATGCGTCGTACGGCTCGAGGCCGAGTGCCGGAGCCAGCGCTGTCGCGGCCTCGCGCATCAAACGCACGACTTCCTCGAGATGCGGGCGGACAATGGAGAAATCCGACTTGCCGCGCGCCTCGCGCCACACCTTCTCGCAGGCGGAGTTGGCGCGCGCCTGCGCCTCGACCAGATCCGGCGGCATCGCGATCGCGCGTGTATAGCCGTGGCGCATCAGGCGAAGGTTTGCCGCGCGCCAGGGATCCGTTTCCTCCGTCGCCTCAGCCTCCGCCAGATCGTCGCCGACGACAGGCGCGACAAGCAGCGAGTGCGACATCCCGGCCAGCACGGCAAGCTGATCGCCACGTGCCGAACCCCCGCCTGGTGGCATCATTGTTGCGGCATCCCAGCCCAGCACCGATGACGCCTCGCCGATCGTCGCAATTCGTGCGAAGCGTGCGGTGAGCCGGTCATAGGCGGTCATGCATGGTCCCGGGCGTCAGCCCGGCCTTCCATCGTCATGACCGGACTTATTCCGGTTATCATGCGTCCAGTGCCTTTCTTGCCCAAAGAACGAAGATCACCACGAGAGCCACGGCGAGGCCATACCAGGTGATCGCATAGGAAAGATGATTGTTTGGTGGTCGTGGCAAGTGGTGTGCGGGATCAGGGTAATGTTCCGGTGGCGATGGGCCCATTGCCACCAGGATGAAGGACGCAACGCGGTGCAGGCCGAGGGCCGATCCGATCGCCGACGCGTCAAGCGTGTAGAACTCCCGCGCAGCCAGGTTATCGGTGGCACTGAACATACTCTGCTTGTCGCTGGGTCGCACATAGCCTTCCACGGTCACATCGCCTTCCGCGCGCGCGATCGGATGCGGCCGCTTGTCCGGAACCCAACCGCGATCGACCAGGATCACGTCACCGTCAGGCACTTCGAGCGGCGTAATCAATTGTGTGCCAAGTTCGGTGCCCACCGGCGTGTCACGCACCACCGCACCGTAAGACGCGGACAGATCGTCGCGCAGGTGGCCGGTCGCCTGCACCTTGGTGAACGGATCGGGCGCCGCTGGCAGGGGCACCGCTGGCGCCGCCTCGGCGCGCGCGATCTGCGCCAACAGCCCGAGCTTCCATTGCAGGCGCATGACCTGCCAGGTGCCAAGACCCAGCAGCACCGCCAGCATCACCATCGCCATAACGCCCGGCCACAGCAGGCGATGCAGTCTGCTGCTCACAATCCCATCTCGGTTGACCGATGCCGGAACTGGAGCGCCACCAGCGCCGCCTTCGCGGGCCGCATCATCACCACGGCCAGCGGTATCGTCACGATCGGCCAAAGCACGGCATGTAGCCAGAGCGGCGGCGAGAAGCGGAACTCCACCCAGAAGGCCAACCCCACCACGATCGCACCCAGTACGAGGATCACACCGACCGCGGCTCCGTCGCCGGCATCGTGCACGCGCAGGTCGAGGCCGCAGACCTCGCAGCGATCGCGCACCTCGAGCAGATTACGGAACAGCTTGCCCTGACCACAACGAGGGCAGCGGCAGGCCAGCGCGACGTGCAGCAGCGAGGGCGCCGGCTGCGCCACCAGAACTCAGGGTGACGCGACGACCGGGCTGGCGCCCCACCAGTAGATGCAGGTGAAGAGAAACAGCCAGACCACATCGACGAAGTGCCAATACCATGCGGCGGCCTCGAAGCCGAAGTGGCGCGCCGGCGTGAAGTGTCCGGCGCGGGCGCGGAACCAGCACACGATAAGGAAACAGGTTCCGACGATGACGTGGAAGCCATGAAAGCCCGTGGCAAGGAAGAAGGTCGACGGATAGATCCCGCCGTCGACAAACTTGAACGGCGCGTTGGAGTACTCCATCGCCTGGCAGAACGTGAAGCTGAGCCCGAGCAGGATGGTCAAGCCAAGCCCAAGCACCAGCGTCTTGCGGTCGTTCTCCAACAGCCCGTGATGTGCCCATGTGATCGTGGTGCCGGACAGCAAAAGGATCATGGTGTTGAGGATGGGTACGTGGAACGGATCGAAGGAGTGGATGTCGGAGGGCGGCCAAACCGTCTGGCCGTTGCCTTGCAGATAGGGGAACAGGGCGAAATTGAAGAACGCCCAGAAGAAGCCGACGAAGAACATCACCTCGCTGGTGATAAAGAACAGCATCCCATAGCGCAGGCCGAGCCGTACAACCGGCGTGTGCAATCCGGGAGTGCGGCTCTCGCGGATCACGTCGCGCCACCAGAAGAACATGGTGCTGAGAACGACGATCGCGCCGATAACCAGCGTGATGTAGCTGCCGAAATGCGCCGCGAAGATGATGCCGAGAACGGTCAGCAAGCCGCCTATCGAACCGATGATCGGCCACGGGCTCGGATCGACCAGGTGATACGGCTGGTGGAGGCCGGAATTCTCGACCGCGGTGGTGCCGTGCGCTTCACTCATGCCGTGCTTGTTCTCCAGGGCGGCCGCCGCATCATCGCGAATTCGTCCGCGTGTTCAAGGGGTCTGCGTCTTCAGCGGCCCGACATGCGGTCCTGCCTGTGCGAGCGCGCCGGACTTCGCGGCGTCCTCGAGCGTCCGATAGAAGGTATAGGAGAGGGTGATCGTGTGGATGTCCGCGGTGTCGGGATCCTTGGCGATCTCCGGATCCACCCAGAAGCTGAGCGGGAACTCCTTCTGCTCGCCGGCCGCGAGCGTCTGCTGGTTGAAGCAGAAGCAGGCGGTCTTATGGAAATACTTGCCCGCGGTGTCGGGGGTCACATTGTACAGCGCCACACCGGTGACCGGCGTCCCGGCCTCGTTGCGCGCGGTGTAGAAGGCGAGGTGATCCTCGCCAAGCGGCAGTCGGATTTCGTCCTGTACCGGATGGAAATCCCACGGCAGGTTCGGGTTGGTGTTGGCGTTGAAGCGCACGGCGATGAGTTGGCGCGCCGCTCCAGGTGCGGCCTCCTTGCCGATCTGCGGCGTGCCGCCGTAGCCGGTGACGGCGCAGAACACGCGATACAGCGGCACGGACGCGAACGAGAGGCCGACCATCCCGACGATGATGGTAGAGAGTGCGACGCCGATGGTGCGATTGCTGGTTCTCATGACTTCGTCATCTTGACGATGGTGATGGCGTAGAACAGGGCGCACAGCGCGACCAGCACCACGAGCATTGCCCAGTTGCGCGCGCGGCGGCGGCGCATGTCATCCGGATCGAGTGCCACCCGCTCACCCCGCCAGCCGATCGACGGCAAGCGCGGCGAACAGGGCAAACAGATAGAGGATCGAGTATTTGAACGTCATTCGTGCCGGCGCATCGTTGGTCAGGCTGACGCCCGAGGCATCCTGCCGATCGGTTGCCACGCGCCACACGCTGGCCATGAACCCGGCGCCCAGCACAAGCGCCGCGAGCCCATAGACAGGTCCTGAGAAGCCGATCAGCCATGGCAGCAGCGAAAGCGGCAGCAGCAACAGCGTGTAGATCACGATCTGCCGCCGCGTCTCCTTGGCGCCGGCAACCACGGGCAGCATCGGCACGCCGGCCCGCTGATAGTCGGCATTGGCAAAGAGCGCCAGCGACCAGAAATGCGGAGGCGTCCAGAAGAACACGATGGCGAACAGGATCAGCGGCAGCGGATCGATCGAGCCGGTCACCGCCAGCCAGCCGATCACCGGCGGAAACGCGCCTGCCGCGCCGCCGATGACGATGTTCTGCGGGGTGCGCCGCTTCAGCCACATCGTATAGACAAACACATAGAACAAGATCGACAGGGCGAGCGCCGAGGCGGCGGCAAGGTTCACCGCCAGGCCCATCATGATGACCGAGCCGATCGCAAGCGTGACGCCGAAGCCCAGCGCCGCACCTGGCTCGATGCGGCCCGCTGGGACCGGCCGGTTCCGCGTGCGCCGCATCACTGCGTCGATGTCGCGGTCGTACCACATGTTGATCGCGCCGCACGCGCCGGCGGCGACCGCGATGCACAGCACCGCGGTCAGTGCCAGGACCGGGTTCAGATGCCCGGGGGCGATCAGCAGGCCGATGAGCCCGGTGAACACCACAAGCGTCATCACGCGCGGCTTCAGCAGGGCGAACCAGTCGCCAAGCTCGGCTGTCTGTGTTGTGACCGCCTCGCTCATCGGATCAGCGAATGCGCGGCAGTTCCGCGTAGGTGTGGAACGGTGGCGGAGAGGACACGGTCCACTCCAGGGTCGTGGCGCCCTCGCCCCAGTAATTGTCCGCTACGTGCTCTTTCGAGGTGAAGGTGCGGTAGACAACGTACAGAAACACCAGCAGCGCAACGCCACTGATATAGGCGCCGATCGACGAGACGAAGTTCCAGCCGGCGAAGGCCGCAGGATAGTCCGGATAGCGGCGTGGCATGCCCGACAGGCCGAGGAAGTGCTGCGGGAAGAATGCCAGATTGACGCCGATGAAGGTCAGCCAGAAATGCACCTTGCCCCAGAATTCCGGGTATTGATGGCCCGACATCTTGCCGATCCAGTAGTAGAAGCCGGCAAAGATCGAGAACACCGCGGCCAGTGACAGCACGTAGTGGAAATGCGCCACGACATAGTAGGTGTTGTGCACGATCTGGTCGATGCCGGCGTTGGCCAGCACAACCCCGGTGACCCCACCGACGGTGAACAGGAAGATGAAGCCGATGGCCCACAGCATCGGCGTCTTGAGTTCGATCGACCCGCCCCACATGGTGGCGATCCAGGAGAATATCTTGATCCCCGTCGGCACCGCGATGACCAACGTCGCCGCCATGAAATAGGCGCGTGTGTCGACGTCGATCCCCGAAACGAACATGTGGTGCGCCCACACCACGAAGCCGATCACGCCGATCGCCACCATCGCGTAGGCCATGCCCAGATAGCCGAAGATCGGCTTGCGGCTGAAGGTCGAGATCACATGGCTGACGATGCCGAAGCCCGGCACGATCATGATGTAGACCTCGGGGTGGCCGAAGAACCAGAACAGGTGCTGGAACAGCACCGGGTCGCCGCCGCCCGACGGATCGAAGAACGCGGTGCCGAAATTGCGGTCGCAGATCAGCATGGTGATCGCGCCGGCCAGCACCGGGATCGCCAACAACAGCAGGAACGCCGTAATCAATTCACCCCAGACGAACAGCGGCATCTTGTGCAGCGTCATGCCGGGCGCGCGCATGTTGAAGATGGTGGTGATGAAGTTGATGGCACCAAGCAGCGAGCTGATGCCGGCAAGATGCAGCGCGAACAGCGTGCAATCCATGCCGATGCCCGGCTCGAAGGTTATGTTCGAGAGCGGCGGATAGAGCGTCCAGCCGGTCCCTGACTCACCCAGGAACAAGCCAGTGATGATCAGCAGGAACGCTGGTGGCAGCAGCCAGAAGCTGATGTTGTTCAGGCGCGGGAAGGCCATGTCCGGCGCCCCGATCATCAGGGGGACGAACCAGTTGCCGAAGCCGCCGAACGTTGCCGGCATGACCGAGAAGAAGATCATCAGCAGCCCGTGCGACGTGATGATTGTATTCCACTCCTGCCCGGAGGTGACGATGGTGTTGCCCGGGAAGTTGAGCTGCGCACGCATGATCTCGGACAGGATGCCGCCGACCACGCCGCCGACCACCGCAAAGCACAGATAGAGCGTGCCGATGTCCTTGTGGTTCGTGCTGCACAGCCAGCGCATGAAGAAGCTGGGCTTGTGATCGTGATGATCGTGAGCGTGGTCATGGGTGGTTGCCGACATCGTCCGTCTCCTTCAGGCGCTGACCG
>Ga0210390_10002312_pt1 | contig 16973 bp, 21 predicted proteins | sample IncBWH11OmetaG_FD_161050 | JGI IMG/M metagenome (GOLD analysis project Ga0210390, IMG submission 161050) | Forest soil microbial communities from Barre Woods Harvard Forest LTER site, Petersham, Massachusetts, United States - Inc-BW-H-11-O ... | reverse complement strand
GCCGGTCTGCACACCTCGCGTCTGGATGGTTCGCCGCTGGAGTACAACAGGTCCGATCCGCTGCTGCCGGACCTGGTCGTGTGCGGACCCGAATACGTCGACGCGGTGCTGGCGGTGACGGGTTGAGCGACCATGGCGCTTAACCATGAAAGGCTGCCCGACCTCTCCTCGGGTGTCGGGCGGCGATGGGAGAATCGTGTCCATGCGCATGTCGGCCAAGGCGGAGTATGCGGTGCGGGCAATGGTCCAGTTGGCCACCGCCGATGGCGGCGTACGGGTCAAGACTGACGATCTGGCGCACGCCCAGGGCATCCCACCGCAGTTCCTCGTCGACATCTTGTCCGACCTGCGCACCGATCGCCTGGTGCGCAGCCACCGTGGTCGCGACGGTGGATACGAATTGGCCCGCCCCGGTAGCGAAATCAGCATCGCCGATGTGTTGCGTTCCATCGACGGTCCGCTGGCCAGCGTCCGCGACGTCGGTTTGGGCGATCTGCCGTATTCCGGTCCGACCGCGGCGCTGACCGACGTTTGGCGGGCGCTGCGCGCCAGCATGCGCTCGGTCCTGGAGGAAACCACTCTCGCCGACGTCGCAGCGGGTGCCCTGCCGAACCATGTCGGTCAGCTGGCCGACGACTATCGCGCCCAGGAAAGCAGGCGCCACGGCCCCCGCGACGCGGGGTAGCGCTCGCCTTTAGGGGCCTGAGCCGTACGGCCGGGTCAGAATCTCCAGGAAGTGTCCGGCCGGATCGGGGAAGTACACCCCGCGGCCGTCGTCGCGGGTGTTGATCTCGCCCGGTCGTTGGCGGCCCGGGTCCGCCCAATGCTGCAGCCCGCGTGACTGGATCTTGCCGTAAATCGTGTCGAAGTCGTCCTCCGAGACCAGGAACGCGTAGTGCTGCGGCCGGATCTCCTCGCCTTCGGATACATCGGTGTAGTCGAGGCTTGCGCCGTGCTGCAGAGTGACAGTCAGGAAATGGCCGAACGGCGTCGGAGCGGGCAACCCGAACAGTTCGGCGAGAAACTCCGCGGACTCCCGCTTATCGCGGGCGGCGACGATGGTGTGGTTGAAAGCGATAGGCATCGTGCTCGCCAGTCAACCACTCTGGCCTCCCTGCGACAACGTTGGAGCAGCTATTTCGGCGCGGTCAGCTCCAAGGCGATGTTGTCCGGGTCGCGAAACTCCAGGATGTACGACGGCCCGATGTCCTTGACCGGCTCGTGGTCGATGCCCAGATCGTCGAGATGCACTGCCGCGGAGTCTAATTCGGCCTTATTGACGGCCCTGAACGCGATGTGGTCCAGCCCGCAGCGGTCCTCGTGGAAGCGGTCGGTGGCGACCGGCCGCAGCGCGATCAGCGCGCCACCCATGTCGTAGATGACGCCGCCGAACAGGAAAGCGAGCTGGTCGCGGGTCGCCGCGTCGGCGGTCTCCGGCACCTCAATCAGAACCGGCCAACCGAAGACGCTCTCGTAGAACTGTCGGGAACGCTCGATATCGCTGACGGTAAGCCGCACATGCGCGATGGAGTTGGCGGTGATGCCCATCTACACATGCTGCCACGCGGCGATGTGCGGGCATCGGCCGGTCTGCATGCCAGAATCGCCGTCGTGCAGATATCGATGACCATGCCGGTCATGGAGCCGGACTTGGATGCCGCCGTGCTGCGGGACTGGGCCCGTGCGATCGACGACGGCCCGTTCGCGTCGTTGTGTTGGGGCGAGCGCATGGCCTTCGACAACCCGGAAACCTTGACTTTGATGGGCGCGCTGGCCGCGTGGACCGATCGGGTGCGGCTGGTGACGACGGTGATCGTGCCGCAGCTGCACGACCCGGTCATGCTCGCCAAGGCGTTGGCGACCGGGGACATGCTGTGCGGCGGACGGCTGAGCGTGGGCATCGGCGTCGGCGGCCGGATTGAGGATTATCGGGCGGTCGGCGCTGATCCGACGACGCAGACCATGCGTGGCATGGCCGAGCGGGTGGCGGTCATGAAACGAGTGTGGGCGGGCGAGAAGATCACCGAGTCGGTGCTGCCCGTCGGGCCGGCGCCGGTCCAGGCGGGCGGACCGCCGCTGTTGGTCGGAACCATCGGGCCGAAGACCCTGCGTAGCGCGGCGGCCTGGGCCGACGGCCTGGCCGGAACGACATTGGACCTCGACGTCATCAAGCAGAACGAGCTGTTCGACGTGGCGCGTGCGGCGTGGGCAGAGGCCCGCAAGCCCAAACCCCACCTGATCACGTCGTTCTGGTTCGCGCTCGGTCCCGTCAGTGCAGCCCGCCAGCAGGTGCACCGGCATCTGCGGCGCTACATGAACTGGATACCCGCCGAGTACATCGATGCGATGGCGCCGGCTACCGGGTTTGCCGGCAGTGAGGAGGAGCTGGTCGCGGTGCTGCGCAAGTTCGAAGCCGTCGGCACCGACGAAATCCAGCTCATCCCAACCAGTTCCGATCTCGCGCAACTTCAACGGGTGAAAGACGTCGTCGTCGCGATCTAGGACAGTAAGCGGCTATCGAAGCCCTATGCCTCGCCCAACGCCGTCGGGCGAGATACTGAACCGATGTCTGAGCGCAACGTATTGGGCGGGCCGCTGGAACCATGCGGCAGTGATCCGCTCACCGGCTTCTACCGCGACGGTTGCTGTTCGACCGGGCCGGAGGATCTGGGTTTGCACACGATCTGCGCCGTGGTGACCGCCGAGTTCCTTGAGCACCAACGGTCGATTGGAAACGACCTGTCAACGCCCAGGCCGCAGTTGCGCTTTCCCGGCCTGGTACCCGGAGACCGGTGGTGCGTCACCGCCGGGAACTGGCTCTTGGCCCACCGCGACGGCTGCGCTGCGCCCGTGGTGCTGGCGTCCACTCACGAACGCACCCTCGACGTGGTACCTCTCGAGGCGCTGCGAGAACACGCCGTCGACGTACCCGACGACTTAGGCAGTCTGTAGCGCCTTGACGCTGCGCACCTTAAGCACCGCACCCCGCTGGAAGATATAACCTTCCGCCATGATGCGCGTCGCGATCGTCGGTGGTGGTGCCGCGGGCGTGCTCGCCGCGGTACATCTCCGCCGGCGCAAACCAGATGCGCAGATCACCCTGATCGACGCTTCCGGTCGTCCTGGCACCGGCGCGGCGTATCGCACCGACGACCCGACCCACTTGCTCAACGTTCCCGCGCAACGCATGTCCGCATGGCCAGACGATCCCGATCACTTCTGCCGTTGGCTCGATGAACGAGCTGTCACCTCAGCGGACAGCTTCGCGCCGCGTCTTGCGTACGGCCGCTACCTGCGCGAACAACTCGCGGCCGCCGACATCCGGATCGAGACCGCCGAGGTTGTCGGGTTGGCGCCGGGCCTACCCGTGCACCTGGCCCTGCACGACGGGCGTTCGGTATCGGCCGACACCGTTGTGCTCGCGTGTGGGCGCCCCGAGGGGGGTATGCCCGAATCGTTGGAACGTGCCTTCGCCCCGGTGTTGGCGGCAGGCGCCGACGGCAAGGTCGTGGTGGATCCATGGGCGCCCGGCGCGCTCGCCGCCCTTGGGGCGCGTCGGCCCGCAAACGTCTTGGTGATCGGTTCGGGACTCACGGGCGTCGATGTCGCGCTGCACCTCATTGCGCGCGGCGCCACGGTCACGCTGCTGTCGCGTCAAGGCACGCTTCCGCGGCGATTCCGCGCTACAGGCGCGCCGACAGAGTTGCCTAACCTTGACGCACTCGCTGCCGAGGTCTCGCTTGAGCAAATGCGCACCGCGCTGGCTGCGGATCTCGCGCACGCGCGCGAAACCGGTTCGAACTGGCGACAAGTGATCGACGCACTGCGGCCGCGGACCGCCCGACTGTGGCGCTCATTGGGGTGGGAGGACCAGCGCCGGTTCCTGCGCGAGGACCTGCGGCAGTGGGACGTCCTGCGCCACCGCATGCCGCCCGCGATTGCCGACGCGATTCATGCCGCGATCGACAGTGGCCAACTGGTCATCGAGGCGGGCGAGGTCGCCGACGTCTCGCTGCACGGCAACGGCGTGGAACTCGTTGTGACAACGAGCGACGGGTCAGTGCGCCGGCGCGGCGACGCGGTTGTCGTCGCTACGGGTGCGACGTGGGATCGGCGGTCCCTGCACCGCTCCGCGCTCTGGGCGAACCTGTTGGCCACAAACGTGGCGTCGTTGCACCCGAGCGGCGTGGGCGTGCGACTCGATCCGGACGGCTACCTCATCGACGAGGCCGGGGGCACGGTCCCGGACATCGTTTGTCTCGGCTCGATCCGCCAAGGCGAGGAGTGGGAGACCACTGCGATTCCCGAGATCCGTGCCCAAGCGGCTGCTATCGCGGAGTTGCTGGCCGACGACACGCGCGAACGTCCAGTGCGAGCACCCAGTCTCGTCACGACTGCACCGGAATTGAGTGGTGCGCCTGCTTTCTATGCCGAGGGTGTGCGTCGCCTACTCGCCGTCCAAGACGGCGCATCGGTCGCCTTCGCTGCCGCGGTCGCGGACGATCCGCACCACGCGCGTGCGCACGTCGCGCTCGCGATGATTGCCACGGAACGGCCTGACCGCGCAGGCGGCCCGGACGCGGTCGCCGGCCATCTCGCTCGAGCGCGCGCGGCGCTTGCACAAGGGAGCGACGAAGACCGCAGCCACGTCGAGGCCATCGCTACGTGGTGCGAGAAGGGAAACGCGGCGGGCACCGACGCATTAATCGACCATCTCGACCGCGTACCGAACGACGCGGTCGCATTGCTTGTGCTCGCGCCGTCGATTGCGTTCGCGGGGGCCGGCGACGCGTTGCCGGACGCGTGGCAGTACGTCGAGCGCTTCACAGGTGTGCACGGCGAGGCGCCATGGTATCTCGGCTTGCGCGCCTACGGCCGAACGGAGCAGGGCCTCTGGTACGACGCAGCCGACCTGGCTGACGCCGCCCTCGAACTCGATCCAGGCAACGGCAACGCCGCACATGCGTTGACGCACGTGCACTACGAGACGGACGCGCATGGAGCCGGGCTGAAATGGCTGACGGACTGGATCCCGAGCGACGGCAGCACGCAGCGCTACCTGCCGCATTTTCAGTGGCATGCCGCGCTGCACGAGCTCGCGATGGGAGACGCGGCGGCCGCGGCGCGTCGGTACGCCGCGTTTCTTGCGCCGCCCCGGTCGAAGGACGTGCGCTGTCTGGTTGATGCCGGTTCGCTCGCATGGCGGGCGCGGCTGCATCCGGACTGGGTGACGCCACCCGATCCGATGCCGTTGCTCGCCGAGGTCGGCTCGCTTGCGTATGCGCCGCAAACGCCGTTTATCGCGTTCCACGCGCTGCTGGTACTGGCCGCAGCGAATGATCCGGCCGCGATACGCGCGGTCGATGTTCCAGGCGCGACCGATGCGCAGGCAACGACGTTGCGGCTCATCGGAGAGGGTCTCATTGCGTTGACGCAGGGTGAGCCGCGCGCCGCGCTCGACTATCTCCTCGAATCGCTCGCGGGGCTTGCGTCGATTGGCGGTAGTCGGGTGCAACAAGAAGTGGTGCTCGAAACGGCGTTGGCCGCGATGCTCCAACTCGGTGCACCGGGTCAAGCGGCGCGGCTGTTGTCGCGACATCGCGCTGCGCCCGGGCCGCAAGTGACCCGCGGTGCCGTGAACTGACCCGGCGAACCAACGAAGATCACCGACTCCGGGGTGCGGTTGTGCGCCGGATGAATTCGACTCCACTGCGGCGAGATTCGATGGAGCCCGGCATCCGACCGGTAGACCGATCCTGACCGCTGCGATACCATCCCGGTGCGGCACTTCCAGCTATCGCACTGACAAGGAAGAGTCAATGACTGAGGATGCGGCGCGGTTTGGTGATCCGCGCATACCTTCTGAAACGATCACCTCGAAGTCGCACCTGTTCCATCTCGACGCCCTGGCCCCCACCACGTACGACGGGGGGACACAGCAGCAGGCGCACGAAGATAACTTTCCGATACTCACGGGTCAGCAGGCCAGCATCCAGCTGATCACGTTGCAGCCCGGAGCTATTCGCGAGCCGCATTGGCATCCCAGCGCGTGGGAGATCAACCTGGTCACCAACGGAGTCGCGACCTGGGTCCTCGTCGACGGGAACGGCAACCACGAGAGTTTCGACGCCCACGTCGACGACATCGTGTTTGCGCCGCAGGGTTCCTTCCACTATTTCGAGAATCGTGGCACGGGAAATCTGGAAGTGCTGATCATTCAGAACACCAGTGCATCTGAAGACAAAGACAACATCGGGGTAGGCGAGTCCGTAAGTAAGCTTCCGCCCACAGTTTTGTCGGCTGTTTTCGGCGTTCCCGCAGAGACGTTCAACTCCTTCAAAAAGTTCGACAACGCAGTCACCATCCTGCGATCACACAAATAAAGACGGCGAGGATAGGGATGCCGATTAATCGTCGCAAGGTCTTGGGTGGAGCGGGCCTGGCCGCCGGGGCAGCCGCTACCGGTGTAGGCGTTGACCGTTTTGTCGCCGGCTATCGCACTGATCGTGAAGAGCCAATCAGCGATGATGCGGCACGGTTTGGTGATCCCCGCATACCCGCTGAGACGATCACCTCGAAGTCGCACCTGTTCCATCTCGGCGATTCGCCCGTCAACAGGTATGACGGGGGCTTTTTTCAGCAGGCGGACGAAGAGAACTTCCCGATACTCAGGGGTCAAGCGGCCAGCATCGTGAAGCTCACGCTGGTGCCCGGAGGTATCCGCGAGCCCCACTGGCACCCGAGCGCGTGGGAGATCAACATCGTCACCAGCGGAGTCGCGGCCTGGGTTGTCGTCGACGGAAACGGCAACCACGAGAGCTTCGACCAAAATGTCGGCGACGTCGTGTTCGCACCCCAGGGTTCCTTCCACTACTTCGAGAACCGGGGCCCGGGCGACATGAAAATAGTGATCATCCAGAACACCAGTGCGCCTGAATCCAAGGACAACATCGGCATAGGCGAGTCTCTCAGCAAGCTTCCACCCCGGGTGTTGTCCGCCGTCTTCGGCGTTCCCGCAGACACGTTCAAGCCCTTCAAAAAGTTCGACAGCGCGATCGTCATCCTGAAATCGCATTGAAACTGACTGCGCGACTCCTCTTTACGACCAGGTGGTAGTGCCAACGCCAGCAGCGGACGCGGTGAGGTTGCCCGCAACCTCGGTATCAGCCACGACCAACGCAGTCGCCCGGCTGCGAATGTCTGCGGCGAAAACTTGGGCCTGGGCTTGACGAGCGGCCAGCTCGGCGGTTGTGCGGCTCGGTTGAGTATCGGTGACCGACAGGTCCTCCCCGACGGTGAAACCGGCGTTGTCAGCGTCCTCGGCCGTGTAGAGAACCCGATCGCGTAGGCGCTCCAACTCGCCGGCCTGTTGGCGGGCGATGCGTGAGGTACTGCGCAGTTGCTCGGCGTGGTTGCTGGCAACGGTGTAATCGGATGCTGTGCGCGCCCGCAACGCATCCCCGCCGACACCCTGCCAGTCCAGCGCATGGGCCTGGTTGCGGACCTGCCAGTGGGCATCCTCCCACTGGTCGGCCAGGCGATCCCAATACTCGGCGGCCTCGACCAGGTGATTGGTGGTGTAAGCCTCAACCTGGCTGAGCGTAGGGATCATACGACCCCTCCGCTTCCAAATTCTTTGGGCGGCTGGTCAATTGGCACCGGCACTGATGCAGTCGGTCCAGGCGTCGGTGCAGTATCAGCCGATACCGGCACCGCGGGAGCATGAGAGGGGCCGCCGGCATGAGTCAGCGTGCCGGTTAGGTTGCTGACGAGGGAACTTGAGGTCGACGCCGCCGCACTGCTGACACTCCCGAGCACCCCGGTGACGGAGTTGAGGCTTCCTATGGACCCGGAGACCACGCCGGCGATATTCGAGATCGGGGATGTGATCGCGCCGATCAGGTCTTTGAATTCGCCTGCTTCCAGCGTCGCCTCGTGGTTTGGATACACGTTGGCGGCATCGTAGGACGCTGCGGCGGTCTCACCAATGCGTGTCTGGAACGCCGCCGTGGCGGCGGCCGCCTGGCTATGGATTCCGTCAGTCGCGGCCTCGCTCGGCCAGGTCCGGGCAAGGTTGACCGGTGGGGTATCGCCCGCACCCAGACCGGCGCTGATCATCTGCCAACGAGTGGCCGCGGCGCCCAACTCATCCGGGTTAACGCGTAGGTCTTTCTGCATCGATCCTCGCTTTCAATCGGGTTGACCTCAGGGCGCGTCTGTTGACGAAGCGTAACGACCAGGCAGAAGGGCGCAAGTCACCCAATTCTGCTGCGGTAGGCACGGTGCAGGCCGTTTCTCGAGCGTCCGGCGTAAGAAGTACGTAATCCGGGTGTAGACAACGGGATTGGCGCCACCTGCGACGCCGCCGCGGCGAAGCGGTGGGACCAGGTAAACCACTGCGTGGTTTCCCCCGGTGCAGGTAACCACCTGAGGCGCGCCTTCTAGATCAAAAGCGTTGAACAACAATGTCTCTCGGCGGGTTACGCGGATCTGGTTGATGTTGTCGAGCGTTAATGTGCGGTTGGTATTTTCTTTATTCGCATTTCACTAATTGCCGCTCGCGCGCCTAGCAATATGCGCGGGACCGGCGCATATCGTGGGAGTGTGCGCGGTGACGGTAACGGGTGGGTGGTTTCGGCCACGGGTAATCGCTATTGGGGCCGGCATGGGGCTGCTGGGCTCCTACTGCGCGCCCCGGCACCCGACGGTTCGTGCGCCGTCTTGCTTCAGCGGCGGTCGATATGGAGCCACCAGGGTGGCACGTGGGGGCTGCCGGGCGGGGCCAGGGACAGCCACGAGACCTACGAGCAGGCCGCGATCCGCGAGACCTACGAAGAAACCGGCGTCCGCCCCGATCAGATCGAACTACGCGCCTCGGTGGTCACCGCGGTGCCGTTCGGCACCCATTGGACATACACCACTGTCATCGCCGACGCCGCCGAGCTGCTGCCGGTGGTGGGCTGTGCGGAAAGCGCTGAGCTGCGCTGGGTTAACGAGGATCAGGTAGGTGGCCTGCGTTTGCATCCCGGCCTGGCCAATAGCTGGCAAAAGCTTCGCGGGATGCTGACGCTCACCACGACGTGACCGCGAATCCGCGGCGAGCCAGTCGTCGCCGTTATTGTCGGTTGCCGCCACCGCAGTTGGGATTCGAGGGCTTCGACGACCATGCGCAGGCACTGACGTCGGTAGTGCTACCGGTGCCTCCGCCGCTAAACACGCCGTAGGTGTCGCCCTGGGTCCCGGTGTAGGTGGCGCCGCCGGCTCCTCCCCAGCCTCCTGATGCCACGACGGTCACCGCCCAACCCTTACCTTCGAGCGCGGTCTTGAACGCGTCCAGAACGCCGGTCGCCGATCCGTTGACCAGGAAGTGCATATGGATGCCGTTGTCTGGAATGGAGGTGGGTCCGTCGGTGCGTTGAGTGTTCGCCGGTGTGGGTATCAGCGATTGCAGTTGCGTTGCCATGGCTTGTGACGTTGTCGTGGTCGCCGAATGAGGAGAACTGTGGCACGCCGACGCAACCAAACCCATCGCCATCGCCGCGGCTACCAACGCGTAAGTGTTGCGCCCCATTGCGCCTCCTTAGCTTCATGCGCACCGTACCAACGGGGTTGACCCGCTCAGGCCAAAACGGTCGAATAACAGGTGCCGAATGCGGACAGCGCTGATGAGTCGTCAAAATGCCAGGTCCGCAACATAATTCAACAGCCGAGCGCCAGTGACAACTAGGTCAGGCAACGCGATCTGTCGACGGCTACGAACATCACTTCCAGAACCTGATGCCGCTACTGACCGCAGCTGCCTGGTGGTGCCGGTAACGGCCCGCGCACTTGCGGCACAAGACCGGCGAAGGGACCCGGCGGGGGAGCGGGCACGAGGCACTGCACCACCACGAAGGAGGTCGACGTGCCGCGCTGTGTAGCGTGCCAGTACGAGCCGTCCGGGTAGGGCACGCCGTCGCAAGCGGGCCCGAGGGACGATGGGTCTGGCGTCACGCCACCCGGGCAGTAATGGGCACCCAAGTCGGGTTTGTGGGGATCAGGGTCGGCGTGGGCTGCCGGCGCGGCCAGCATGGCGATGGCGATCAGCGCCATGGTCATCACGTGCTTCATGGTCGGAATCATGCTATGGATCCGTTGATCTTGCCGTCTTGGGTCACCCTAGTCATCGTGGCCACACCTGATCGATCATGAAATGCTCGGCGTTATGGATCGCTGCCTGTGAATGTGTTGCCGCATTGCTTGGACCTTTCTGGGGCGGCCCTTTACTGGTATTTAGCTTAGGTAACCTCAGTAATCCTTAGGTTTCTTTTTAGGTTCAGCACACCAAGCGACAAGGGGTCTGATGATCAGCAACTGCCGTACCGCTCATCGTGTCCGGCAGTGGAGTGTCGGTGTGGGATTGGCGGGTGCCGCCGCCGTGACTGGCGGGATGATCGCCGCTGCTGCCTGAACGTGGGGGATTCGGTGAGGCACTCCATCGCGATGCTGTTGGACCTGATCAAGATCTCGCGGCGCTACGAATCGTCGATCCTGCGCGAACGCAGCGCCGCTCGCGCGACCGTCACGGGGTGGTTAAGCAGAGTCATGATCCGACCGGTCGGGGTGTTGGGTTCGCGAGCGACACCGAGCTGGATGAACAGCGAGAGGCGGTCGTAGTAGACGCGTTCGCTAACGAGGTCGGGGCCATCGAACTGGAAGATCAACAACATCGGCCATTCGAGGCGGCGGCCGGTCGGCGGCAGGCCGCGAAAGGGTCCGCGGTGGGTGCCCGTCACGCACGTCTCAGTCATCACGCGGTCACCGTGGTGACACAGTGAGCCGGGCTTGATGTCGAAGTGCATGTCTGGAAGAGCGGTGAAGAGTTCACGGTAGCTCGCGGCGACCGCGTCAGGACCGTCGGCGACCTCCCCGGGCAATTCCGTTCGCGCGGCACCGGGTTTGAATGTCGCGAGCGTCGCCGCGACGTCTTGCCGATTTTCTGCTTCGAGATGCGCTAGGACGGTTTGCTCGCGCGATTGCCGCAGGCCCGCATCCACCTCGGCTGCCTCGGTCATATCGCTCCCTCGCTTGAGGCCGATCTGCGCCAACGGAAGTGTAATAGATGGAGGAGGGAGTCGACGAGCGTCGAGGCGCGCCGCCACCGACGTCGATGATGTTGTCGCGGGGCCGAGACCGATCGTCTTTCCATGATCAATTTCGGTCCGTGTTGGGACGACTGGACACCACCAGTTCGATGAGACTTGTGTCATCCTCGTGTCACTGAGCGTGTTTTCGGCTCTGGCCGGGCCGCCGGTGATTCTGGCGAAAATACTGGTCAGGATGGTGCCCCCGGCAGGATTCGAACCTGCGGCCTTCTGCTCCGGAGGCAGACGCTCTATCCCCTGAGCTACGGGGGCGCAGCCGTCCACGGGATGCCAACGCCGGGAACCGGAACATGGTGCCTCACTTACGATTTCAGGCCAAAAGGTCCATTGCAGTCCAAACCCGTCCATAGGGGTATGGCCGGCGAGTTTTGGATGACGTGTGACACCGTCGTGACACTCGCAGCAGCTTCTATGCGTGACCTGGACACCATCGACTCCGAACTGCGGCTACTTGCCGCCTTCAGATCTGCGCTTCTGCCCTTAGCATGGTGACGGTTTGTTTCAGGACCACCCTGGCGTCGAAAACTCTCGGAATTGACCCCGCCCTTCAGAAGTGAGCCTGCCAGGCCCTCAGAGCGCCGGTGAGCGAGTCCCGTCAGTTGGTGGGCTGTAGTCGCTTTCGGTCTCGCAGCTGCTCGGTGAAGTAGTGGCTTTTGCCTCGGCCTGTGGTTTTGGCCTCGTACATGGCGGTGTCGGCGTCGCGCAGGATCTCTGCCGTGCCGCGCGGGTCGCTGTTGTCGATCACAACGATTCCGATACTGGCCCCGATGCGGAGTGTCACGCCCTCGATGACGACCGGTTCCGACAGGGTCGCGTGGAGTCTGTCGGCGAGTGCGTCGAGGTCGGGGCGAGTGATCTGGCCGATGAGCAGGGCGAGGAATTCGTCGCCGCCAAGCCGGGCGACCACGTCGTCGGATCGGACGGCGCGGCAGAGACGTTGCGCCGCGCTCCGTAGCACGTCATCCCCGGCGTCGTGGCCGAGCGAATCGTTGATCGTCTTGAGATTGTCCAGATCGATGAACAGGACCGCCGCCAAGACGTGGTGGCCAACGGATTCGAGTGCGTCGGTGACCAGGGTGACCACGTGGGCGCGGTTGGGCAGCCCGGTCAGCGAGTCGTGTGTGGCCTCGTAGGCGAGCCGTTCGCTGGCGGTGCGTTGTGCGGTGATGTCGGTGAGCGAGATGAGCACCGCTGAATGCTGGAGATCGTCCGGGTTCAGCAGGCGATAGCTTGCACACAGCCATACCCGCTGTCCATCGGCGCGATCGACGCCGAACACGTAATCACTGATTGGGGTTCCGGTCTGCCGGATCTGGGTGAGCGGATGCCGGTCTACACCGACGAGGTGGCCGTCGGTGTCGTAGATGGGAAAGTCGAGGGCTCTGTTGGCTGGCCGATTTTTCAGAACCTCGGGCCTGGTGCCAAATATTCGGTCGGCCGCCGGGTTCGCGGATTCCACGCGGCCGTCGCCGCCGACGACCGCGACCCCGTAGTCGAGTGAGTTCACCAGGGTTTGGAAGTGTTCGGCGCGGCGCAGGGCGGTCTGGTCCCGCTGCTCGACAACATCTGCCTGCATCTTCCGACTATCGGAGGCCCGATGAGCCTTTATCCATCGAGCTAGGGCCTCGAACCCCTGGCGGGCGATCATCGATTCGATGGTCAATCCCTACGCGCCGGCCAAAATCAAGGGGAGGACGGGGAGGTACAAAAGACCCATGTCGGCTCTAGCCGCGGGAGCGTTAGCCAGTCCGATCAGCGCGGCCGCGAAAGCAGCGCCGACAGCCGCGCCGAGGGCGAGCGTTATTCGGCGAGGGTCCATCATGGGCTCCAATTTCACGTTGTGACCCGGCTCACATGAGACGACGGCATCGAGCTTAACTCGACATGAGTGAAATATGTGAAAATCCTGACAAACTTTAGGGTCAGGCGTCAGTCGCGCGACCGGGAGACCATCGACAGCGAGCGCGGCGGCTGGCTGCCGTTCGCCTCCGCACGTCCAAAACCATATGGATGACGACGAACGCCGAGCCCTAGTCGCCCAAGGACTCGACCCGGACGACCCCGCGGCGATGGACCCTGTCCGATGGGAACTCTCGCTCGGATCTTGAGTCAGCGGACCCGCCCGACAGGAGTCCGTGCACCGTGTCCAGGGCACCGCAAAGGCTACAAACTCACATAGGTGAGGCCATCCGGATTCTAGGACCGCAGCAACCCGGAATGTCCAGCGGGATAAGGGATATCAAGTCCCACGGCCAAGACCCCGACGGTGATATCGTGGGCGGCAAGCGCCGCGCGGTGCGCGGCGCCGTCGATCCCGTAGGCACCGCCGGTGGCCACCGAGTATCCCGGCCGCATCGAAATTTTTAGGCAGGCCAGCCGCACTCGCCATGGCTTGCGTCCCGTGTGAACCAAACGACAAAGGAGAGCCGCACACCTGACTCGATGGCCATAACTTGGTGTTGGTGTTTGCGACCGCTCGGGAACGAGACGAACAGCCCGCAGGACGGGCGGATCGTTCGGCCGATCTCTGGCAGAACAAGCTCACCGCCTCGAAAGTCCACTCCGGCGGAATTCAGGTACAGCAGACTCACGTGGGTGCGCCACGGTGTGTGGTTGTCTTCCCAACCGGTCGGCGTCAGCCGCTCGGCATCTGCGTGCAGGGGATGGGAATCTCCCGTCCTCATCTGCGAGAACATCGTAAATTCGGGCAGTATGTCCTCGGCGGCGAAGCCATCCCTGGTGCTGCGGACAATACGTGAATGCATCGTTTCGATGACTTGCGACGCCGAGCTGCCCACGGCCCGCAGAATTCCCTTGGCGGGCATCTCCGTACGTAACGGCAGCTTCCGCGCTTCCAGAGAATTGTTATCTGCCTCGTGGGCGGCGATGGCCGCGTCGAACACCTCACGAAGCGCCAACACTTCTTCGGGCTGCGCGAACTCACGAACGACGATTACATCCTGGTCCAGAACCGGCCCCGGGAATCCCATCGCCAACTCAGCCTTGAGCACGCTTTTGTCGAAGCGAACGGTTAGTCCTTGTCGAGTTGCACTGTTCCGGCGATGTCACGGCTCGAGCTTGGTGCGGATCGCCTTGAGGTCGTTCGAATTCTGGTCGACCTGCCGACCCAGTTTGAGAACCTCGGCCATCACGTCCTCGAGGCGGACACCGCCTCCGTGAAAACTGTCCGGCCCGGGCGGTGGCGGCGGCGGAGGAGGGGTGCCCCCCGGCGGCAGGCCGCCGTCGTCGTCAAACCGGAAATTACGAAGGATGTCAATGAGATCCTGTGGTCTCTGTTGGAGGTCCAACGTCGGTCCATACTTTGCGATTACACGCTTTACGATCTCGCTGTCATCAGCCATGTCGACCCTTCTGCCGATGTGAGAATGCAATAGGTACTGACTTGCGAACCCTAGCGCGCCCATACCGCGGCGTAACCGGTTTTCACGGCTCGACTGAGCGAACGGAAGATTGCCGCGACCAAGTAGTGAGAATTGTCTTTGTGCCGCAGTGCACAGGTGTGGACGCATGCCGCTTGGTCGAGTCGATGGAGCCGTCCGGCGACAGGTTATTCCACACCAGCAACCGCCCGGGTTGCGCGTCGACCAACAGATCCAGGTCGGGGAAATACGTCGCGCCGCCCTGCTGAGGCGTATCGAGGAACAACACCACCGTGAGCACGCGTTCGCCGGCAGGGTCGGATCCGAAAAGGCCCGCATCATGGTGTAAGCCAAACCGCTCACCTGGGCCGTAGCGGACCGCCTGCCACGTTTCAAGGCGTGTCGGATCAACCCGCAGCTCCGAGCACAGGCGCGTCTCGATGCGGAGTAGGTGATACATGAGGGCAGCATTGAACCAGCATTGCCCGGACGTCTGGCTTGTTCTGCTAGCGCTTACGAACGACTCGAGACCGCCGGACTGGCCCGCGCGCACCACCTGGCTTCGTCGCCACCACACGAACTTGAGCTCATAGAGAATCTCTTCGGTTTCTGCGGCGTCTAAATAGCCGTCACTCCACGCCATGCCGGTGCGGTCTAGGTCTAGGCGGAGGCTCATCGCGCCGCTACCAAATCCTGCATGATGAACTGCTCATAGTCGGTCACGGAGCGCGCCGTGCCCCGGAGGTGCGCAAGCTCGGGGCGAGCGTTAAATAACAGCCGCAGTCGTGCCAAGGTGCGGCGGTGCGCTTCACCCCACTCGGCGTGCTCGTCCCAATGAGGTACTCGTGATGACCGCGAATAAGCATGCCACCCAAGGACCCGATGCGGATGAAACATGTCCCATCCGAAGGTGTATGCACGAAGCCCCAGGGCAACTTCGTCGCCGAAGAAGTAAAGGTGCGGGTCGTGAGGCACCTCGCGGTTGAACGCTCCGTCGGTGAATGCAAAATGCAGCGAGAAGTACTCTCCCACCACGGGTCCCTCCAACGCCGACCACTCGTGAAGCGGGTGACTCGTCAAGCGAGTCAATACGCCCTCGTCACGGGATAGCGGGTAGATCTTGTACGGTTGGTTTCCCCATGACCCCCGACTCTGTCCGGGTACGTATGCCGGCAGGTAGGAAGTGAGAATTGGTTTCGCTACACCACGGCGACGTAAAGCCTCCAGCATGCCGATCACTGTTGTGTCCCAATGCTTCACAAAGCGCATATGTGAGTCCAAGAGCAGGGTGTAGTCCTCCCCGTCGGCCAATTCCTGAATCTGGTGACGTGCCCAGTTCGGCCCGGCGCTCACAGCGGCTGCGGCTTCGACGATCGTTAAGCCGGGCAGATCGCGGACGTCTCTCAAATCCGGGTCATCGGGCTCACGCTGCCACAAAACGACCGTTCTGAGCCTCGCCGGAAACGCCGCTTTGCGGTAAAGGCTCCACAGAGTCGGTTCAAGTTCCCGATCGCGATACGCCGGAATCTGCACGAAGATGCGCGGAGTTCGCGGCGCGCCCATGCCGGTTAGCGTAATCGTCGGCATCCCCGCGGCTAACAACAGTTTTGGATTTCTTATCGGCAGTTTGCGAAGGAATCCGCCAGCCCTCTGTTCGGTCCTTCACTATGGGGCCGGTGCGCCCAGTATTTCCGGGGAGGACCGGGGCAAGAACCATTAGGTCGGTCGCCACCAGGCATCACCTTCCGCTATCGAACCGCGCCTCCTGGTCGCCGTGCGCCGCAGCTGCCAAGAAATCGACGGCCGCATACTCGCAGGATGAGACGCTGCGCGATGCCGGGAAGAGTTTGGGGGGAGTTGTGACATCGTCGTGACGCTGAGGCTATTTTCGAGTCTGGCCGGGCCGGATCATTCAGCGAAAGTACTGGTAGAGGCTGTGCCCCCGGCAGGATTCGAACCTGCGGCCTTCTGCTCCGGAGGCAGACGCTCTATCCCCTGAGCTACGGGGGCGCACGCGAGAAATGCTGCGCCAACGGGCCACGACAGACTAACGCATCACGGCGGCCGGCTGGGCACCGGAACGGATTCGGGGCCTGAGGACCTCAGCCAATAGGATGGCCTGCGTGAACCCCGCCGACCTGGCCGAGCTGCTCAAGGCCGCCGCGACCGCGGTGCTGACCGAGCATGCGCTCGACACCGCCGCGCTGCCGCCGACGGTCACCGTCGAGCGGCCGCGCAACCCCGAGCACGGCGACTACGCCAGCAACCTGGCGATGCAACTCGGCAAGAAGATCGGCGTCAATCCGCGCGAGCTGGCCGGATGGCTGGCCGAGGCGCTGGCAGAGGCTGACGGCATCGCGTCGGCGGAGGTGGCCGGGCCCGGCTTCATCAACCTGCGCCTGGACGCGTCGGCGCAGGGCGTCATCATCAACAACGTCATCGACCCCGG
>Ga0210390_10002311_pt1 | contig 16975 bp, 15 predicted proteins | sample IncBWH11OmetaG_FD_161050 | JGI IMG/M metagenome (GOLD analysis project Ga0210390, IMG submission 161050) | Forest soil microbial communities from Barre Woods Harvard Forest LTER site, Petersham, Massachusetts, United States - Inc-BW-H-11-O ... | reverse complement strand
ACTCTCGTTTGAAACCTGATGTCTGCCGACGGGTAGTTGGCAGACTGCCATCGCCGCACATCCCAAACAGCTTGCAAAAGCCGCTCGGGTTTCAACAGCGCGGGATGACGCCACCGTTCAGCTTCGCCACCTCCCGAAGGAAGTTTTGAAGACCACAGTGGTCTATCTTGTGAGATCGTTTCGGACTTATGCCCGAATCCGCTCTCTCACGACTGGCACGTTCAACCGAGTTGTCAAAGACCGAATCGCGATCCGCCTGAGCGGCGCGAATTCAGGTCTAGACGGACCCGCTACTAGAGCGAATCCGGCTGTCCTCGAAACCTTACAAAGATACGTTGCTGCGCAACACCCTGTCAACGCAGGCGACTCACAGAATTTCCACGTGATTTCCACAACGGGAAACTCCGGGGCGGGCAGGAGAGCGGAAGCTCAGGGGCTAAAGCCCGCGACATTCTGCGGCTCTAGCGGTGCGACTGGAAGTCGCACCCTTCCCGGTCCGTGCTCATTACGGCGCGCAACGGTATGGCCTTCCGCTTTGCATTGAAACAACACCGGATGCTCCGGCGCATGGCTTTTTAGGCCACAGCAAGGCGGAAGACAGAAAATTGAGAAAAGATCCTACGCTTGGAGGTTCCTTGCTTTGAAGGTACCCTTCAGAAACCCGACTGAGTGTTTCCGAATCCAGTCCCGTGGCCGGGACGACTTGAAGGCCTTACGCCCTCACACTTTGCTTAGATGCCGGACACGCGACGAGAGTTGCAGACAATATACCCGGCTAGCCACACACACTGCTCTCGGTGAATTGTTTATACCAGAGGAATCAGAAAAATTGCAAGGGGTAATTTGAAAAATGCGTGAGTTTACGAACTTGGTTCGGGCGAATCGTTCCATAGGCAGGAAGTCTCAGCCTGTAAAGTAGTCGTCCGCGAGATCAGGGAGGAACCCACCCATCTTTCGCATGAGTTCATACAGTCCCCGTGCTTCCTCACCCTTGAGGATGCCCTTGCGGACGCATTCCCTCAGAAGAAAGAGGCTTCCGACCACCCGGTCCCCACCGAAATGGCCGGAGGCCGCTGCGCGCGCTGCGCCATCATCAGTGCAAATGGTGAATTCTGGGTTGTCGTCTGCAAACGCTAGGCACTCTGTTTCTCCGTCGCCGAGGTCGTAGAGTCCCATGAAGTTTGCGAATGCGTTTGCGGATAGGGCGTTGTCGTCCAACCTAGCAATTGAGCCGTCCGCGATTGCAGCGGTCAGTTCCGGAGCCTCGGGCCCGCACTCGTATTCGACCAGTGGCCCGATATTGAAAGTGAAGCCTTCCAGTCTGAGGACGATGGCCAGCGCTCCAGCCTTCATGAGATTTATCAGCGAGCTGGCGTCGACGATGACCTTCAATGCACGGTCGGCTTGTTGGCCGCGAGCAAGTCGGAGATGGGAATTCCGAGAACGGCGGAGGCCTTACCGACAGATATTTTGCCAGCTCGTATCTGCTCGACAGCCGATGCCAGTAGCCGATCCGGAATCCTGGAGAACTCGATCTTGGGCCTGGGAGGGAGTCCGACTGAGTCAGCCCTCTTCTCCGCGCTTCCGTATTCTTTCTTGAGCCAATCATCTAACGATCGCGCACCGCCGCGCGGCAGCAACCTTAGGTCCTCGCACCGCTTGGCAGCGGCGGCGAAGCTTAGCCCAAAGATGCGGGAAAGTAGCAACACCTCGATGTCTCCGAGTGGTGAGTCAGCAGATATTCTGTGGACGTCCCGGATCTTTTGAAGGGCTATCCCAACACCCCGGCTCGGCATCAAAAGGCACGACGCAAAGGCGTGCGCGTACGATTCCTCCGCTCGGCTGACGGGCGCCGATTCGGATTCCTCGCCCCGATCGTCGTCATAGATTGCGAAGCTCTGCGCTCTGTCGTGATGGAAGAGGATGTGGCCTAACTCATGAGCGAGGGTAAAGAGCATTCTCGGCGGGAACCGATTCGAAACGAAGATGTACGGAACGCCGTTGAAGTATGCCGACGCGCCATCGAGCCCCGGGGCGTCGACGGCGAACAGTAATATCCCAAGTCTGTCGACGACGATCCTCGGCAGGAACAGCAGCGGGCCTATCTGATCATCGTTGCAGAAGAGATTCCGGAAGATACCAGCGTTCTCGTCAGCGTCGGCGTAGGTCGTTCCTGCCTTGAACGTTTCGTTCGACCAAAGCGACAAGTGGGGATCCGAGCCCATCAGTTTTAGCGAGTAGTCAATTTTGCGCGACAGATTCGCCAGGGCAGCGGGGTCTGCGCTCGAGTTCGCGACGGCGCGAAATAGCCACTGCGCCGCTGGCCTGCTCGAATCCGCAGGCAGGAGATCCAGTATTTTCACGCGGAGAGCCCCCGAAAGCTTCCGAAGCTCGCCTAGGCTTGGGTCGGCACCTGCGACAATGGCGGTAATCCTGTCAGCCGGAACACCCGAGCGCTGGCTGAGTCGGTCAAGGTCAAGGCGCCTGCTGCGAATAATCTCCGCAAGTCCCGAAACATTCATGACTTTACCGTCCGAATCCAGGATAGGAGGTCGTTCACTTGGTCTTTGTCCATTTTGCGGTGACGCCCGATTATGTCAAAAACTCGGTCGCCTCGCTTTCCGAAGAGGCCCGAGAGAACATCTAATGTTTCCGAACGAGCCACATTGTACTGCGTTCGCGTTTCAAAATAGCTAGGGTCGGTTCCCACTAGGTAGTTCTCCACTCTGCTCGCAAAATTCGAATGCTCATCGAGCGGATGCTGCGTTCCGTCTGGACTCACAATCACGTTGCCGACGACCTGTCCGCTCGGTGTTATCTGCAGCCCGTTCTGAGGAAATCTCTTCAAGGCGGACAGCGCGTTGATCTTCTCGGCCACCTTGAAACCGCCCACCACAAACTGTCGCTCTCCCGGCACGCGGCCGCTGACAACGAAGATGTAGTCGCCTCTGACGACGGCGCGTCGGATGTTTGGAACACAGGCCCCCAATGTCGGCACCGGGCCAAAAATTGGATCGTTCATGGACCAGCCGTGTCCCGGATCAGCACCCGCGTACATCGTGTAAATGTAGCCTTTCATCATTTCCTCCCGTCCCAGTAGCCCGGTTCTCCTGTGGCACCCTGCAACATCCCGTCATAATGCAAACTCGTTGCGACAAAAGCATCGCGAACGCTATTCTCAACCGTGTCCCATCCGTGAATCGTGGCCGCCTCATCGATGATCGAGAAGGCCCTGTCCGCGTGCGATTCATCCATCCAGCCGTGCACGCTATAGGTTTCCGCCTGCTCAGAGGTCATGCCGTAATGTTTCGTATACGCCTCATAAATTCGCGGCGAAAGCTGTGAGTAAAAATATTCAACGGTGCCCGCCCCCAACATATGGCACCCAGCGCCGCGATGTGTGATATCGCGGTACATTGCGATTGCAGCCGCGTTGCCTGGCGTGGGCTGTGTCTTCTCCAGTGCGGGCTTTTGATATCCCCCCATCAGCACTAGGCGTTCGATTAGATCCAGGTGGTTTGGTCCGCGTTGATCAGTACATTCCTCCAGGTACGTTTCAAGGAGTTGTTCGAAAACCCGGGGACTGACGATCTTCGCTGAGTTCAACGCCTCTTGGCGAAGGGCACGCCCGGCTCTCGTTCGAATCCAATGCTGCGCTTCGGCGCGAATGACCTCCTCATACGAGAGCTCGCCGGCAAGGACGGCCTTCCACATCGGGTGGCGCTCGAACGGGAACAGTTCGTATAGCGCCAACAGTTTCTGCTTTCGATCCATGACAAAAATTCGCTTTTTGTTCTAGTTTAGGGTAACACGTGCCGAGATGCAAGGGTAGTGCCCTGTTGGCTTCCGCCGATCTGATCAGCGCTTGAGGAGGTGCCAGGCTTCTTTGTATTGGTGGTGTTTGGAGTTTTTGCGGTGGGGGCTGAGGAGGATTTCGGGTTGGTTGGGGATGGCGCGGATGGGGAGGATGTACCAGGTGTCGGCGGGGATGACGAAGGCGGCGATGAAGTCGATTTGGTCGGGGCGGTAGGGGACTCCGTTGGCGGCGATGCAGCAGCGGTAGGAATTCCAGCGCTTCTGTTGGGTGCATTTCACCTGAATGCGGAGGAAGCGGCCGAGGTAGTCGATGGCGAGGTCGTAGGCGGAATTGTCTCCCCAGGGCTTGATGACGCGGAGGCCGAGTTCGGTGGCGCGGGTCATGAAACGGAGCTCCGCCCACTCGCCGCGCGTCTTAGCGTGGTGGAGGTTCATTCCTGCAATTGTCATTAGTGACTGCTTGGGCCCGGAAATTGGGGGACAAGAAAAAACGCGGCCTGGGTGAGCCGCGTGATTATTTTATCTCTACTTCTATTTTATCAAGTTGGCGGGGGTAAACCGGAAAGGGATTGGGAAATATATCTGGTTTAGGGAGTGTAGGTTGGGAGGATTTGGGGTGATTGGGGGGCTTGACAGGAAATGGGGGGGATTCGGCGTGCGGCGCTTTTTGGCGGTCGTTTCCGCTCGGCCGGTCTTTTGCGGTGAGAATTCCTCTCCAGGTCGCGGGAAGTCCGGCGCTGATAGGGATCCTTCGACTGCGGAGCGCGATTCTAAAGGCGAATCGCGCTCCTTCGCTCAGGATGACAGGGCGTCGGGATTGCGAGGCGGAAAGTGGCTGGCTATTGTTCGCGGGTGACGCGGATCCACTCTTCCATTTGGTCGAGATATTCGGCTAGGGCGCGGCGGCCTGTGGGGGTGAGGCGATATTCGGTGCGGGGGACACGGCCTTCGAAAAACTTTATGCAGGAAATGTATTGGGCTTCTTCGAGCTTGCGGGCATGGACGCTGAGGTTGCCGTCGGTGGTTTTGAGGACGCGCTTGAGGTCGTTGAAGCTGAGGGAATCGTTGGTGGCGAGGGCGCTGACGATGCCGAGGCGGATGCGCTCGTGGATCAGGCGGTCGAGTTCGGGGAGTTCGGGAGCGACGGGCTGTGCTTGCTCGCGGGCGTGGGTGTGCGCGTCAGCACCCGATTTTTCGTGAAGTTTTTCGCGAGTCTTGGCGCGGATCTTCTCGCGAGTCTCGGTAATCCCGGGCTCGGGCTTGGTGCGGTTGCGAGATGGGAGCGGTCTAGCCACCGTGCCTCCTCGCGATGAAGAGTCCGAAGACGATGTGGATGAGGCCGAACCCGGCGGCTAGAAACCAGTTGCCCAACGACGCCGGGCCTAGCACTGCCAGGCCGCCCAGGAGCATGAAGCAGAGGCCCATGACGGGGATGGCGGGGACGGAGAACGAGCCTCCGGCCATGATGCCGGCGCCGTAGAGGAGCAGCCAAGTCGCGGGCAGGGCGGACTGCAGGCCGGCGCGGAATAGGAGGAACGTGAGGAAAGCTCCGGCGACCAGGGGCGGGGCGAGTCCTAGGGCAACTTTGCGGGCGGGGCCGGAAAATAATGGGAGGCCGCGGCGGTTTGCTTTCCAGGTGCAGGAGAGGAGGCCTACGGCGACGGCTAGAAGTCCTTCGGCCAGCCAGACGCGGAGCCATGCGAAGTTCGAAATTTGTTGAGCGGCTAGCCAGGCGGCGGCTAGTGCGGTGAGGCCGAGAAAAACTTGTCCCCAGCCGGAGACGGCGGTGAAGGCGGCGGTGCGCTCCATGGTGTCGCGGATGAAGCGGAGGTCTTCAAAGGCTTTGGGGAAAACTTCGGTGCGCGTGGGCGGGTTCGATTCGCCGGAGTTGGGCTCGACGGGACGATTCTCGCCCGAAGCGTACTCGAGGGAACCGTGCTCGGCCGAGCGGCGGAAACGGCGGATGCGATGGGGGCGCGGGTCGAACATGGGAATAGGGTAGCGGGAGCTGGCGGGGATTGTCAAGTACTTTGCGACGCAAAGAACGAAGCGGCTTTGGTGAGATTCGCGAATTGAAATTTCGAGGTCAACATCCGGCCTTCGTGGTCAACATCCCCACTTCTCGCGCAGAGAGCGCGCGAGAAATGGGGCACCCGGCACAAGGTGGATTTCGTGAGATCGGTGATCACGAATCGGAAGGTCGAAATCCCCACTCTAGCCGCAAAGGACGCGGCTAGAATGGGGCACCGCTTTCCTTCCCTTACGGCCGCATTCCCGCTACGACTGCGCTTCCCGCTACATCCGCACTTGCCACAACGACCGCTTCTTGGCGCAACAAAAAGTTTGAGATGTTATGTCGGGCAGTGGTCGGATCGATGGATTTCGGCGGGTGGAGTCCGGGTGGGCCGCTTATAATTGCGGCTGCTTCCACGAACTTCGAAGGAGATTTTTCATCATGCGAGTTGTGTCACTGTTTTTCTTGCTAGCCCTGGGGCTGGTCTCTACGGTTTTCGCGGCGCCGGCGCAGGGCGACCTGGAGGGCCGTCGAAAAGCGTTGAATGATTTGCTGGCGGAGCGCTGGGAATACACGCTGCGTACGAGTCCTACCTTCGCGTCCATTTTGGGAGACAAGCGGTGGAACGACAAGCTGGACGACTTTTCACAGAAAGCTATCGACGACGACCTGGAGCAGAGCAAGAAGTTTCTTGCGCGCTTTGAGGCAATCGACACCACGGGGTTTCCTGAGCAGGAAGTGTTGAACAAAACTCTGATGGTGCGGGATCTGCAGATTGCGCTGGATGGGGCGCGGTTTAAATCGTGGGAAATGCCGGTGACGCAGTTTGGTGGAGTGCACATTGACCTTCCGCAACTGGTGTCGGTGTTGTCGTTTCAGAGCGTGAAGGACTATGACGATTACATTGCGCGACTGAGGCAGGTGCCGCGGGTGTTTGACGAATACACGATCCAGATGCGCAAGGGCATGAGCGAGGGGCTGATGCCGCCGCGGATTTTGCTGGAGAAAGTGGTGGAGCAGGCCAACGGGCTGGCGATGAAAACGCCGGAAGATTCGCCGTTCGCACAGCCCTTCAAGAAGTTTCCGGAGTCGATTGCGGCGGCGGACCAGAAGCGACTGCGCGAGGCGGGACTGGCGGCGATCCGGGAATCGGTGCAGCCGGCGTACGTGAAATTCACGACCTTCGTGCGGGAAGACTATGCGCCGAAAGGGCGCACGGAACCTGGTCTGTGGTCGCTGCCGGATGGCGACGTGCGCTATGCGTTTCGGGTGAAGGAGAGCACGACGACTGATCTGACGCCGGAGGAGATTCACCAGATCGGGCTGGCGCAGGTGAAGGAAATTGAAGCCAGGATGCTGGGGGTGGTGAATCAGCTGGGCTACAAAGATCTCAAGAGTTTCAGCGCATCGCTGGCGACGAACCCGAAGGTTCATGTGCATTCGCGGAAGGAAATTCTTGATCTTTACCAGAAATATATCGACCAGATGTATACGAAGCTGCCTGGGATGTTCGGCCGGCTGCCGAAGGCGAAGGTGGAAGTGATGCCGATTGAAGAGTTCCGCGAGAAGGAGGCCTCGACGTCGTACATGGAGGGGGCGCAGGATGGATCTCGGGCGGCGCATGTGATGGTCAACACCAGCGACTATGAGAAAGGCACTACGGTCGACTTTGAGACGACCGCGTATCACGAGGGCGTGCCTGGCCATCATATGCAGATTGCGATTGCGCAGGAACTACCGCAGCTTCCGCCGTTTCGTCAGAACGAGTACTACACGGCTTATACGGAGGGATGGGCGCTCTACTCGGAGCGGTTGGGCAAGGAAGTTGGATTTTTCCAGGATCCGTACAGCTATTACGGACATTTGCAGGATGACATGCTGAGAGCGATCCGGCTAGTGGTGGACACTGGGTTCCACTACAAGCACTGGACCCGGCAGCAGGTGGTTGATTTTTTTCATGAGCACTCGGCGATTGATGAGGCTGAAGTGCAGAGCGAGACGGATCGCTATATGGCGTGGCCGGCGCAGGCGCTGGGCTACAAGATCGGACAGCTGGAGATTCTGAAGTTGCGGCAGTATGCCAAGGATCAGCTGGGAGACAGGTTCAGCTTGAGCAGTTTTCATGATGAAGTGCTGGGCGCGGGGGCGCTGCCGCTGGATGTGCTGTCGAGCCGGATCCATGAGTGGGTCGCGACGCAGAAGGCGGCGGGGCCGGGACCGGCTGAGGGGAAGAAAGCGGGCGGCGTTTCGGAGTGATTTCTGATCGTGTGGACCGGGCACTCCCTTTGACGGGCTCAGGGCAAGCTTGCCCGCTGCTTTTGACGTTGCTGTGATTTGACTTTGGGGTTTTGAAAAACAACAGCAAAGGCAGCGGGCAGGAGTGCCCGCTCCACATTGAACAACTTAAGAAGGAGAATTCGTGGGGGCTTGGGGAGTCGGAAGTTTTGAGAATGACGATGCGGCGGATTGGGTCGCTGGGCTGGATGAGATTTCGCTGGCTGATCTGACGGGCATACTGAGTCAGGCGGCCGATGATCCGGCATATCTGGAAGGGCCTGCCGCCAGTGTTGCGGTTGCGGCTGGTGAGGTGATTGCGGCTTTGAATGGTGCCGTGGGGGAGGCGTCTCCGGCAAAGATTGGGGAGTGGGCGAAAAAACATCCGCAGGTTTTGACTCCGGAGCTTAAGGATGTGGCGATTCGTGCGTTGGAGCGGGTGCGGCGGAACTCGGAACTCAAAGATCTGTGGATGGAAGCTGACGGGCTGAATGACTGGATTGCGGCGGTGCGGGAGTTGCAGGGGAGCTGGGAGGGTAGAGCGAGCGCGCTCACGTCTGGCGCGGCTGCAGAGACGCGGAGTCAGACCTTACGAAATCTGTGCGGCGGTTGTACTGATGCGAGGAGCGCCTGACCGGGATGAAGCGCAGACCTTCCTGTCGACGGCGCCCACACCTTCGGCTTGTCGTAAGGTTCCTCGCCCGGCTATCGCCGGGCTCAGAATGGCATCGCACCGAAAAAATCTTGGAATCGAGTCACCGCCATCACTTCGCTCAGGATGACAGGCCGACATTTTCAACTGGCGCGGCGAGCTTCTATCGGTTCGAAGTTTGCGGAGTGGATGCCGAGTAGCGCGAAGGCCTGGTCCATGGTACGGACGACGTGCAGGAATGGTTGTTTCGACTCGCCGGTGATTTGAAACATGCGGGCCAGGCCGAATATTTCGGTGCGCGGTACGACAAAGACCCGGGGCCTGCCGGTTAATTCGAGAACTGGGTCCTGCCTGGCGAACTGGCGGATGAGTTCGGAGGATAGGACGACTTCGGTCACAGACGAGCCGTCAAGAATCGCGGCGCGGGCGTCGGTGGCCATCCAGCATTCTTTGCCCTCCCGGTAGAACTGTTCCACGAGGGCCTGGGTGAGGTGGCCCTCGAAGCGGACCATAAGGATTCTATTGACGGGGTCGAATTCGAAACGAAAATTGCCGGGAGTCTCGGACCTGGTGGATTGGGGGGATGCCATCGCGAACTCCTGTGAATCGGTTGCGCGGACGAGAGATGATGCAGACGCATCGTCCGACGACAGGATAGATTTGCTGTTGGCATCTGGTAAATGGCACGTGGGTGCTGGGGGCGGTCACGATCGGGCCATGAACAATCGTGGGGAGACTTAGCAGGACGGATCTTGGCCGGCTGCTGATTATTCTGGGATTCTTTCCGGTGGGGGCGGGGGCCCTTATTCCTTATTAGCGGAAAATGCAGCCCGATTTGATCATCCGACCACAGAAAATCAAATTGGCCGGACGCCTAACGCCCTACTCGGTAGGGATGCAGGTCGCTTTCACTGGAAGTTTCCCAGTCGCCCTGACTTCCGGGCTCGGGGCCCAGAATTAGTTTGTCGCCGGCAGTTACGGTGAAGGAAACGGTGTAGGTTTCGTCGTCAGTGGCGGCGGTGAAGGCCTGAAACTTACATTTGAACAGTTTTAGAGTGGCGATGGCGTGGTGCTTTAGGGTCGTTTTCTGGCTCAAAGGCAAGGGGTTGTCGAAATCGACATGGTAAGACACGGACGTGTCTTCGCTATAGACGCGAATGGCGATGCCGATGTTGGGATTGTGCTGCGTCGAGGTGGCATAGTTGACGATCTTGTGGGCGAACTGCGGGCTGAACTCCTCGGGAACGATAGCGGCGAAAGTGTCGTGGGCGCGGATTTCGTTCAGCGATTGCAGGACCTGGTCGTCGGCCGCGGGAAGTTGTCCCTTGAGCGTGGTCGGGCCGAAAGAGACGCGTTCCGTAGTAAAGCCCGCCACGAAGTAATTGGTGTTGGTGTCGTTGGGTACATAGATTAGAACCCAGTATTTGACCATGGCCGTCTCCTTCTTAAGTTTGCGCAGGCTGTGGAAGCTCCTGGTATCGGCTGCGCGGCTCAGTTAAATGTGCTGCTCTGACGGAAAGACCGGGATTTCCATGAATTGGTCCAGCCCTTTCGACATGAGTGGCGTGATGTTGTTGACGAAATCGCTGTCGAGGTCCGGGTCGTCGACGATGTGCTGGCGGTAGTCCCAGACGAAGTTCATCAGGGCATCGGCAGCGCGATGGTAATAGCTGGATACATCCATGTCGGTTTCGAGGGCGCTCTGATAGTGCTCGAGCGCCAGGACCAGGGCTTCAGACCGCTTCAGATGAGTGCCGACGAGGCTCGACGGCTCGCGCCGGGAGAGCCAGGTGTACCAGCCGGTGTCGCCGCTGACTTCCGCCCGGATGGAGATCTTGGTCCAGGCCTTGATCATGAACAGGACCTGGTTGTTGTCGAAGCCCTTCTTGTGGTCTTTCCGGGCCCGCCCGGTCATGGCGATCTTGATTGAATCAATCAGGAAATCCAGGTCCTCGATTGCGATGGCCCGATCTTTGTATATGCTCATTGAAGTCGCCCCCCCAGTTTTTGAACTTTGCTTGCTGTCCCTTTCTGTTTCTTACAGCGCAAAAGCGCGGCGGATTTGATCATCGGGCGGCACAAAAAATTTGCCCGGAGAGGAACTATTCCTAATCTGCGGTTTTTCCTGCGGGTGGTGGTGCAGTTTGGCTTACGCGCCAGGCCGGTTAAGCGGGAGATCCTTCGCTACGCTTGAAAAACGGCTACGCTCAGGATGACAAGGTTCGTGCAAAGGTCAAACTGCACCACTACCTTCCTGCACCGTCGATTGACAGCGTGGACTGGAATGGATACGCTAGGCGGCCAAGACCGCGTGCGGGAGGGAAACTCGTTGTGGGGCACGAACTTCCCAACCAGGTAACCGAACTTTTGCAAGGCTGGCGGGGCGGTGACAGCAAGGCTCTGGATGAACTGCTGCCGCTCGTCTATAAGGAACTGCGCCGTCTGGCGCACTTTCAACTACAGCACGAGCGAGTCGGTCACACCCTGCAGAGTTCCGCTCTGGTACATGAAGCGTACCTTCGCCTGGTCGGCGCGAACCCGCCAAAATGGGAGAACCGGGCTCATTTCTTCGCGATTGCGGCGCAGTTGATGCGCCAGATTCTGGTGGACTACGCTCGCCAGCACCGGGCCGCTAAACGCGGGGGCAGTGTTTGCAAGGTATCATTGCAGGACGCAATGGCGATGACCCGGCAAACGGATATAGACGTGATCGCTTTGGATGATGCTTTGCAGGAACTCAGCAAAATCGATGAGCGGCAGAGCCGCGTGGTGGAACTGCGCTTCTTTGCCGGACTGTCACTGGAAGAAATTTCCGCGGCTCTGAATGTTGGTTCAGCTACGGTGCAGCGCGATTGGACCGCGGCGCGCGCCTGGCTGTTTCGGCAGATGTCTGGAAAGAGCCGGGGATGAGCGCAGAGCCCAGGAGCCCAGAACAATGGGAGAAAACGAAGCAGGTGCTGGAGGAAGCGCTGCGGCTCGAGCCAGGGCAGCGCAGCGCCTATCTGGATTCAGCGTGCGGGCAGGATCGTAGACTGCGCACCGAAGTGGAATCGCTGATCTCGTCTCATGAGGCGGCGGGCAGCCAGTTTCTCGCTGCGGGCGCTCCCGCATTGCTCGGCCTCACGTCCGAGGTCTCCCCTGCCAGGCAGCACCAGGATTTGACTGGGACCGTCGTCGGCCGTCTCCGCGTCACAGCGCGGCTAGGCGCGGGCGGGATGGGCGAGGTGTGGCGCGCCGAAGATCCGAAGCTGCAGCGTACGGTCGCGGTGAAGAGGGTTTCAGTGCGTGGAAGCGGCGACCGGGCGGAGGCGGCTCGCCTGCTGCGCGAGGGGCAGCGGCTGTCGGCGCTGAATCATCCTAATATCGCCAGCGTTTACGACGTACTCGAACAAGACGACGAAATCTTCCTGGTGATGGAGTACGTGGAAGGGCAGACGTTGCGGCAACGGCTGAATCTGCCCATCCACCTGAACCAGTTTTTTGATATTGCCATCCAGTGCGCGGATGCGCTGACGGCCGCGCACGAGCGAGGGATTCTACACAGCGACGTCAAACCGGAAAATGTGATGATCACGGAGTCGGGGCAGGTAAAGCTGCTCGACTTCGGCGTGGCGCGTCGGCTGGCTGGCGGAGCGACTAACTCGGCTGCCACGCAGACGATTTCGGCGGCTGCTCCGGTGGGCGGGACTCCCAGCTACATGGCGCCTGAAGTTCTGATGGGAAGCATGCCTGACTTCCGGGCTGACATTTTTTCACTGGGGGTGGTGCTCTATGAAATGCTGGGAGGACGCCATCCGTTTATGGGAGCGACCTCCACGGTGACGGCAGTGCAGATTCTGCAGCAGGAGGCGACGCCGCTCGACAAACTCGGACGCTCAGTTCCCGCGCCGCTCGCCCAGGTTGTCGCCAAGACGCTGCAGAAAAAACCAGACGAGCGTTACCAGAGTCCGCGCGAGCTGGCGGCTGACCTGCGGGCGGTTCGGCTGGGATCGCGACCGGCGACGTCCACTGTGCATCGCGTGCTCGGAAAGCAGAACTGGAAAGTTTCTTTATTCGGAGGCATTGCCGCCGCGCTTGTTCTGTTGGCTTTGTTTGTGTTCCGGCATCGCGAGCAGATTTTTCATGGCGCGGGACCGGGCGCCGCGCCGGTGGTGAAGACGAGGCCGTCGGTGGCTGTGCTCGGCTTCAAGAATCTGACGGAGCGGCCCGACAAGGCTTGGCTTTCCACCGCGCTGGCCGAGATGCTGCGGGCAGAACTGGCATCGAACGGACGGTTGCGCATGGTGTCGGGCGAACAGGTTGCGCGCGCCGGCCGCGATGTTCCGTGGAGCCTGACCGATACTCCGCGGGAATCTTTGCCGCGCTTGCGGGCGAACCTGGACACGGACTACGTCGCGACTGGATCGTATGCGGTGGTGGGAGAAGGAGACAAGAGTCAGATCCGGCTCGACTTCCGGCTGGAGGATACGACGGCGGGCGACACGGTCGCGGAAGAAGCCGCGGCGGGAAACGAATCTGAGCTGTTTGATCTGGTTTCGCAGATCGGGGAGAAGATGCGCGAACATCTGGGAGCCGGCCCCGTCACCCCCGAACAAGGAACGCAGGCGCGGGCTTCGGTGCCGTCGGACCCGAAAGCGGCGCGGCTTTATGCGGAAGGCTTGAACAAACTACGCGCGTTTGAAACCCTGGCCGCAAGCGAACTGTTGAGCCAGGCGGTGGCGGCCGATCCGAAGTCTCCGCAGCCGCATGCCGCCCTGAGCGCGGCCTGGCTGGAACTGGGGTACGACCCCAAAGCTAAGAGTGAGGCGCAGCAAGCCTTTGAGCTGTCGACCAACCTGAGCAATGAAGAGCGGCTTTGGATGGAGGCGCAGTACCGCGATTTAAACAACGAAGGCGCGAAGGCGGTCCAGATTCTTAGTACGCTCGTGGATTTGTATCCGGACAATCTGGATTATGGGTTGCGGCTGGGGGCGCTGCAGAATTCCGCCGGCGATCCCAAGCAATCGTTGGCCACGTTTGAGGCTTTGCGGAAGCTTCCTCCGCCTGAGGGAGAGGATCCGCGCATTGATCTGGCCGAGAGTCCGCCGACAGAGGCGTTGGGGGACTACAAGCGGGAGCAGCAATTGGCGGAGGCGGCCCTGCAGAAGGGGCAGCAGCGCGGCATTCGGCTGGTACAGGCGCGTGCGCTCATGTATGAGAACACGGCTTTGCAGAAGCTCGGCCAGAGCGATCAGGGCAGCGCCGCTTTGGCGAAGGCGAAGGTTTTGTTTGCCGCGACCGGCGATCTGAAGGACTCGGGCATGACGCTGGTATGGTCCGCTGACTTCCTCAAAGCAAAGGGCGATTTGCCGGGAGCCCGCAAGGAGGCGGAGGAGGCGTTGGTGATCTTTCGCCAGATCGGGAACGAACTGTATGCCGGGCAGGCGCTCAATGAGATTGGCATTGTGCTGGCCAACCAGGGAAAACTCCTGGAGGCGAAAGGCTACTATGAGCAGGCGCTGCACGCTTATCGCGTGGCGGAGTACAAGGAGGTCATCGGCGATGAGCTGGGGAATCTCGGCGCGGTCCTTGAGCGCCTCGGGGATTTTGCCGGGGCGAAGAAGGATTACGCGGAGGCGATCCAAATCTTTGACGAGGTGGGCGACAAGAACGCCGCTGGAATCACTGAAATTGATCTTGGAGATGCGCTGGGGGAAGACGGCGACTTGCTGGGCGCCACGCAGCATTATCGACGCGCGGTGGAACTGGAAAATGCGACTGGACATAAAGCGGCACAGGCTGCGGCTTTGTACAGCCTGGCCGATGTGCTGATTGCGCAGGATGATTTGAAGCAGGCCAGCGAGAACTGCGAGCAGGCGCTCGCCATACGCCGAGATCTGAAGCGGACTTTGTCTTTGACGGGGAGCTTGATCCAGTCGGCTGAGATCGCGCTCGAACAGGGCAAAGCCGCCGACTCAGAAAAACTGGCTGGCGATGCGCTGCATCTTATGGATGCCAACTCTCCGCCGGCGCGGCCGGCCGAGGCAAATTCGATTCTGGCGCTGGCTTTGCTCGCCGAGAATAAACTGCCGGAAGCGCGCAGCGCGGCGGAACAGGCGATGAGCTTCGCCGGCAAAGCCGCGGACCGCGACCCGAAGTACGAGGCAGAGTTGGCCGCGACGCGGGTCGAGATGGCGGCGGGAAAATTTGCCGAGGCGCGCAAGAAACTGGCGCCCGTTCTCGCGCAACCGAGCAAGGCTGTTTCCGTGCCGTATTTGCTGGAGGCACGGCTGGCGCTGGGCGAAATTGAGTTGAAGTCGGGGCAGGCTGCGGCGGGTCGGGCGCAACTGGCGGCACTCGAAAAGCAGGCGCGGGAGAAAAACTTTCTGCTGATCGCACGTAAGGCGTCTGCGCTGCTCGCACCGGCATCGCACTGAAAGCAGCGCGGAGTGGCAACGCGGCTTACGCGCTGCGGCGGGTATGCGGGAGATCCCTTCGGCTTCGCTCAGGGCAGGCTCTTCGCTGCGCCTGAAAAACGGCTCCGCTCAGGATGATGTCGTCGTGTACTGGGCAAACGGCATCACTGCTGTCTACTTCACTCCTTTGTCGGGATTCCACGAACCCTGCAACTTGCGGACGTAGACGATCTGGCCGACGTGATAGGCATTGTGAGTGCAGATGTTGGCTATGGTCGGCGCCCATACGGCAAGCTTTTGTTCGTCGGCGGATTCCACTAGTTTCTCGAGATCGGTCATCACTTTGTCGAGCTGGTGGACCGTGTCGGTCCATTGTTTGTCGTCGAACTTCACGAAGGTTTCGTCATTGTCGCCGCTGAATTTTTCCTGAGTTCCGCCCTGGAGCGTGATCAGGTTGCGGCGATTCCAATAAAGCAGATGGTAGGTGAGCTGTCCGGCAGAGTGGGCGGCGGCCGGGGGCTGCCATCGGGCTTGCCCGGCGGTGAGTCCGTCGACAGCTACGTTGATGGGGACGAACCAGTCGGCCTTATCGTGCGTGGTGTGCAATTCGTGGAGAAGCAGGCTGCGGAGAGTCGCGGGCTGAGGTGGATTTTGGGCGCTGCAGGGGTGCGAAAACATCAAGATTAAAATCGAGCTTACGACGGCGAGTGCATGCTTCATGGGAGTGCTCCTGATCGCGGGGCTTTGGCTGCGGGAATAGACGCTCTCAAAATGTGTTTGTTAGCGGAATCGCGATGCTTGCCGCGAGCGCAAGATATCGGCAATGCCGCTGCGGTTGGGATCATAACAAAGGGCATCCTGAAAACACTCAGGATGCCCTTTCTATTTGCGTGCGTGGAGATGGACTTCTAGTTACTCTGCGGCTTTTGCTGTTCTCGTTTCTGGCGTTCTTGTTCCTTTTTTTCTTCTGGCGTTAGCGGCTTCGGCTTCTGCGGAGGCGCTGGTTTGGCCGCGGGCGGAGGCGGAGTGGGCTTCGTCGCAGCCGGAGGCGGTGTGCGCTGTGGCGGCGGAGGCGTGCGCTCCTGCGGACGCTCGGCGGGCGGGGGCGTTTGCGGACGCGGAGCCGGTTCGGGGCGAGTGGTTTCGGGACGGGTCGGTGCGGGTGGATTGTTCGGCTGAACCGGGGCCGGACGATTCATCGGCTGAGCGGGCTGAGGACGAGTCGGAGTTTGATCGACACGATTGTTGCCCGGACGGTATTCGGGTTGCGGTGCGGGCGTCGGAGCTGGCGTGCGGCCCGGTTGCGACGGTGCGGCAACGGCGGGACGCTCGTTCGCCGGTGGAGGATTTCCGGGACGATTCATCGGCTGACTACCCGGCTGGTTCATGGGCTGCTGCTTCGCCGGCTGATTCATCGGTTGATTCGCAGCCGGCGTGGGTTGCGCAGGCCGCGCTGCATTCGGCAAGTTGGGGGCCGGGCGTCCTACGTTGGGCGTGGCCGGTTTCGCGGGCGGCGCTTGCTTCACCATGGGGCGCGCGGCTGCGGTCGCGGCGGGACGCAGGGTTTGGACCTCGCTTCGCGCTAAGGGCTGTCCGGGATGCGCGGCCAGAGCCTGTTGCTGTTTGGCGAAGGCTACTGGCGGCGGAGGCGGAGTTTTTTTCGCGACCACCTGGCGGTTTACGATCGCGGCTGGAGGAGCGGCCACGTGGCCCACGGTTGATGCTCGCGAGCCCAGTACGCTTTCGTGAGTGGGAGCTACGGCCACGCGCGCGCTCATGGGGGCGGCGGCGATTTGTTGGGCGCTCACCGAGACGGAAACCTTT
>Ga0210390_10002309_pt1 | contig 16983 bp, 16 predicted proteins | sample IncBWH11OmetaG_FD_161050 | JGI IMG/M metagenome (GOLD analysis project Ga0210390, IMG submission 161050) | Forest soil microbial communities from Barre Woods Harvard Forest LTER site, Petersham, Massachusetts, United States - Inc-BW-H-11-O ... | reverse complement strand
GCGATTGACCGAGGCCTCGACCGTGCGGGCTTGGGAGACCAAGTAATTCACCAGCACGCTTTGAAAGACACCGTCCGCGCTTGTTTTGGTGGATGCCACTTCGTGAAGCCTCCTGCAGGTTGCTGGCCTGCTTTAGTACCGGCGTTTACAGGGTGGGTGGGAGAGATTGCAAGGACATAAATCGCGCGTAAATATCCGAAGACAAGGGGGAAGCCGCAAAGCGGTCGGCGATCCGGCAAAACTCCAATCAGGAGATTGGCGTTCCCAGGGGCTAGGCGTCTAACGGCAGGGAGAAGGAAAATTTGGAGCCTTGGCCTACTGTGCTTTCTACCCAGAGTTTGCCGCCGTGGGCTTCGACGATGTGTTTGGCGATGCTGAGGCCGAGGCCGGTGCCGCCGGCTTCGCGGGAGCGGGCGGCATCCACGCGGTAGAAGCGTTCGAAGATGCGTTCGGAATCGGCGAGGGGAATGCCGATGCCGGTGTCGGTTACGGTGATGACGGCTTCGCGCGCTCCGGCGGTGGCGGCGACGGAGATGTGGCCGCGGGGCGGAGTGTATTGGATAGCATTGTCGAGGAGATTTTGCAGCACGTCGTGGAGCAGGGCGGCATCACCGCGCACGGCGGGAAGTTGCGGCGGGACGGTGATCTCCAGAGTGATTTCCTTGCGGTTGGCTTTGAGGAGCGTGGTCTCGGTGCACGCTTCGATGAGCTCGAGCAGGCCGACGGAGGAAAATTCGACTTCCATTTTTCCGGCTTCGATGCGGGCGAGTTTGAGGAGATCGTTGGTGAGGCGGGCGAGACGCATGGCGTGATTGCGAATGATTTCGAGGAAGCGGCGATTGTTTTCGGGATCGTCGAGAGCGCCGGCGAGGAGAGTTTCGGCAAAACCCTGGATGGCGGTGAGCGGCGTCTTGAATTCGTGGGAGACGTTGGCGACAAAATCCTGGCGGACGCGCTCGAGGCGGCGGAGTTCGGTGACGTCATGAAGCACGACGACGGCTCCGGAGGGCTTTTCATTGGGCGCGCGGCCAGAGACGGACACGTCGAGGGCTTTTACGGGCGCGGCGGTGATGGAGAAACTTTGGGTTTGGGTGATACCCATGGTGATGTCGGTTTGCAGGCCCTCCTCGCCGTGCAGGGCGCGACGGATGAGGCTCAAAAGGTCAGAGTTGCGGATTACTTCGATGAGCGGGCGGCCCTCGGCGGTGGCGGGATCGACGTTCAGGATTTCCGAGAACGCGCGATTGTAGAAGACGAGGCGCTCCTCGGCGTCAATCACTGCGACGCCTTCGACCATGCTGCGGAGGATGGCGCTGGAGCGGTTGCGTTCGCCGCTGAGGAGACGGATTTCGCGGTCCATGCGCGCGGCGGTGAGATTGAGTGAGTCGGCGAGATCAGAAAGCTCGTCACGCGGACCTTCGCGGATCAAGGGACGGAAATCACCTTCGGCGATGCGTTGCGAAAAGCGCTGCAGCCTTTGCACGCGCGCTGCAAACATCCGCGCGAAGGCGAAGGCGACCAGAGCACCGATGAGCAGCACGACGAGGGTGGCAACGAGCTGTCGTTGGCGAAGTTCGACGAGCGAGAGATCAATTTGCGAAAGAGGCAAGGCCAAGCGGATTACGATCGGGGGATTTCCGGGTTGGTCATAGCGCTGGGCGCGATACACCAATTCGTGGCCGAGAGTGACGCTGCGGTGCACGGACTGGCCTGTTCCGCGGGCCAAGGCATCTTGAAACTCCAGCCGATCCGCGTGGTTTTCCATTTTGTCCGCGTCGGCTTCGGAATCCACGAGGACGCGGCCGGTATTGTCAATGATGGTTACACGCGCGCCGCTGCGAGCAGCTCGGCTGGTCCAGTTGCGGAGTTCGATGGGGTCAGTGGAGAGGGGCGGGTTGGCGAAGGCGAGACCAAGAAGGGAGGCGAGTTGGTCGTTGGCGGAGCGTATGGCCTGGCTTCGGATGACGCGCGCGGAGTAAAGCTGCACCGCGAGAAGGACGACGAGAAGCAGGGCGCCATAGGTGAGGCCGAGCCTCCAGAAAAGCCTAGCTCGCACGGGTTTCGAAGAGGTATCCAGCGCCGCGGATTGTTTTCATGAAGACGGGATGCTGCGGATCGGTTTCGATTTTTTCGCGGAGGCGGCGGACGTAGACGTCGACGCTGCGCGGAGTGACGAAGCGCTCGGTGCCCCAGACGGCATCGAGCAATTGATCGCGAGTGAAGACGCGATTGGGACGGGCGGCGAGGAAATAGAGCAGGCGAAATTCGAGAGTGCTCATGGGCACGGGCTTGCCGGTGCGGGTGACGCGATATGCGGCAGGGTCGATTCGGAGGGCGCCAATTTCTACGGGCTTTTCCGACGGAGTGCCCGGCTCAGCGCGGCGAAGTAAGGCTTTCACGCGCGCGACGAGTTCGCGAGGGCTGAACGGTTTGGTGACGTAATCGTCGGCGCCGAGTTCGAGGCCCACGACGCGATCGGCTTCTTCGCCCTTGGCGGTGAGAATCAGAATCGGAATGCGGTTGAGCGTGACTTCCTTGCGGACTTCCTTGCAGATTTCCAAGCCGGAAAGTTTCGGCAACATCAGGTCGAGGACTAGCAGATCGGGCGCAGCTTTGCGGATTTGCGCGAGGCCTGTGGAGCCATCGCCGCTGGAGGTGACCTGGTAGCCGTCCTTTTCCAGGTTATAGCGCACCAACTCTACGATGTCTTTGTCGTCTTCGATGACCAGAATACGTTTCATTTGGTTTCTTTCTAGAGGATCGCAGACAAGATACGGGAAAGGGGGCCTCGGAAGCAAGGAGTAGAGGAGGTGCTGTGGATTTTTTAACACAGTATTAACAACGTGTCACAACGGCACGCTCGTCCCGGTTGAAACATTAATTCCGCTTTCGGCTTGCGGACGGCTAGAGAGCGGACGCCTCAATACACTGATTCCATGCGTGTTGGTTTCGATTCGAGCGGCACACTTTGGCCACGAGTCTGCATGGTTATTCGTGAAACGGTTCGAGGTTTGGAACCCGCCGTCGGGCAGTGCCGGAAGGCCGGCTGGAGGGTCAGCAAAATGAATGCGTCTGTGGAACGCCAGTTAGATCCGGCACGCCGGAGTATCGAGTCGCAGGATTTTGAAGCAGGGTTGCGGCGAAAGATTGTGGGGCAGGACGAAGCGGTGCAAGCGGTGGTGGACTTGTACCAAGTGTTTCGCGCTGGATTGAATTCGCCGGGGCGTCCTGTGGGGAACTTGCTGTTCTTGGGGCCGACGGGCGCGGGCAAGACGCGCGTCGTCGAAGCTACCGCCGAAGTGCTGTTTGGTGATCCGCGCGCGGTGATCAAGGTGGATTGCGCTGAATTTCAGCACTCGCACGAGATTGCGAAGTTGATTGGCTCGCCTCCGGGATATTTAGGGCACCGGGAAACGCATCCCTTGATTACGCAGGAAGCCCTCGCGCAATACCACACCGAGAAACTGAAGATTTCGTTTTTGCTGTTCGATGAAATCGAGAAGGCTTCGGATGCGCTGTGGCAATTGCTGCTGGGGATTTTGGACAAGGCCACTTTGACGTTGGGAGACAACCGGAGAGTCGACTTGTCGCAGACGATGATTTTCATGACGTCGAATTTGGGCGGCGTGGAGATTACCGAGCTGATGTCTGGCGGATTGGGATTTGCGCCGGTGCAGCGCGCGGAGACTAAGGCGGGCCTCGACGAGAAGGTGGAGAAGACGGCGTCGGAAGCCGCCAAGCGGAAATTCGCGCCGGAATTCATGAACCGGATCGACAAGACGGTGGTGTTCCATCCGTTGCGTTCAGCGCAGCTGGAGCAAATTCTGGAAATTGAACTTGGGATGGTGCAACAGCGCGTGCTGGAGACGGCGAAGGGAAGATTTCTGTTTCGCGTGACGCAGCCAGCGCGTGAATTTTTGCTGAAGGAAGGGACGGACATGAAATACGGCGCGCGGCATTTGAAGCGCGCGATCGAGCGGCACGTGGTTTATCCGTTGGCGAGTTTGCTGGCGACGGAGCAGGTGTCGCTCGGCGACGTGATTTCGATTGACTGGCACGGAGGAGAGCTGGGGTTGACGTTCTTGAAAGAAGCGGAAGGCGCGCAGATACCGATACCGTCGCCAATGGTGGAGCGCACCTGCGAAGCCGCGGCCGCGATTTCCGATGCGCGTTCGGCGCCGATGCCTTCGGACCGAGCTCTGGGAGAAAGATTCACTGTTCGGCCGATTCGTTGAGATTACGGACGAACTGTCGAAGAAATCCTGCGGGACACGCTGGTGATGCCGGATTCAAAAACCGAAATTGTTTGGCGCGAGACCGTGGACTTTTCCCAAGCTTGCGGCATCGTGATTCTGATCGAGCGCGACGCGACGATCGCCTGGGCGATGCAATCCATTCGAGTTGCAGAAGACATCGCCGCGCGTGAGATGACGCGAAAAGCATTCCGACCGCAGTGGGAGTGAGCTTGCGGCCGGGATTGAAACCGCGCGGGAGGCCTTGCAGAGCGGGCGCACCGCGTTGGGAAAATTATTGCGAGGCGACGAATCCCTGATGATTAGCAGAGCGCGATGGAATCCCTGGCGGGTTGGGCCGGGTATTGTCTTTGTAGTGGCCTACGTGCTGCTGGATCGCACGACTGTGTATTTTCAGATGTGGTCAGGGGTCAGCGCGTGGTATCCGCCCGTAGGACTAGCACTAGGAATGCTGGTGGGCATGGGTCTGGCATACGCGCCGTTGATGCTAATCGCTGGGGTCATCGCCGGCATTGTGAATTACCACCAGTCGCCGAACACCGCGACTTTCTGGGTTATCAATTTCCTCGTGGTCGGAGCGTACTCCGGCGCCGCGTATTTGCTGCGTCGCGTACTGCGAGCCGAATCGCCGTTCCAGCGTTTGGGCGACGTCTTCCGGTACGTGGCGGTTGCGTTGGGTGTGGCGAGTTGCATTGCTCCTCTGGGAGCGCTCTCACTCTTGTGGACCGACTTGATTCATCGGGGCGACTACATCAAGGCAAGCTTGAACTGGTTTATCGGAGATTCGGTGGCGCTGTTGTGCGTCACGCCTTTTCTACTGATCCACGTGATGCCGTGGGTGAGGGAGCGCGGGGAACAGTACGCGCGCTGTGGCCAGGTGAAAACTCCGTCGCTTCCATGGCGCGCCACAGGACGAGGTGGCGTACTGGAATCATCCGCGCAAGCCGGGAGCGTGGTTCTGGCACTGGTAATCGTTTTTGCATCGAACCTGGCACAAAGCCACGAGCTGTTTTACCTGCTGTTTCTGCCCACGATCTGGGTGGCGGTGCGGCACGGGATGGCGGGGGCGACATGGGTAGTGCTGGGGCTGGACATGGGCGCGATGACGATGCTGAAACTCTATCCGGAGGATTTGCACCGTTTGGGAATGCTGCAATTCCTGATGTTTATCGTTTCGTTGACCGGCTTGAGCCTGGGGGCGCTGACCACCGAACGGGAAAACAGCGAACAAGGACTGCGGACGACTGAAGCGCGACTGCTGGCGATGGTGGGGGCGATTGACGAGATCGTGTTTGAATTCGACGGCGCGGGGATTTTTCGTAACGTATGGACAACTAATGAAGCGGCACTGGCACGACCGAGAAGCGAAATACTGGGCGCGAGCATCGCGCAGATCTTCGGAGAAGAAATCGCGCGGCCGTTTCTGGAGACACTGCGGCGGGTGATTGCGACCGGACAGGGCGAAAGCATCGAGTATTCGCTGCCTTTCGGATCGGAGGTGCATTGGTTTTTGGGACGGGTGAGTCCCATCAAATCGCCAGGTGGCGCTCTTAAAACCGTGTGCATGACCGCGCGAGACATCACCCCCAGGAAAGAGGCGGAAGACGAACTGCGGCGGGCGAAAGAGGCGGCGGAAGCGGGCAGCCAGGCGAAGAGTGATTTTCTGGCCAATATCAGCCACGAGTTCCGCACTCCGATGAACGGAATTCTGGGAATGACGGAATTAATTCTGGATACGGACATCAATTCGGAGCAGCGCGAGTATCTCGAGATGGTGAAGAGTTCCGCGGACTCGCTATTGCGGCTGCTGAGCGACATTTTGGATTTCTCGAAGGTGGAAGCGGGCAAGGTGGAGCTGGTGGACCACGAGTTTGCCCTGGAGCAAAGCCTGGCGGAGACGCTGCAGGTAATGCGTTTTCGCGCGCAGCAGAAAGGGATTGAGCTGCGCTGGCGCATCCGGCCGGAAGTACCAGAGCGCGTGGTGGGAGATGCGACGCGGCTGCGGCAGGTGCTGGTGAACCTGGTGGGAAACGCGATCAAGTTCACGGAGCGTGGCGAGGTAGTGGTGCAAGTGGAAACCCAAAAGCAGAGCAAGGAGCGGGTGGTGCTGCATTTTCGAGTGAAGGACAGCGGCATCGGAATCCCAAAGGACAAGCAGGGGATGATTTTCGAAGCGTTCACCCAAGCGGACAGCTCGACGACGCGCAAGTACGGAGGGACGGGATTGGGACTGGCCATCACGACACGCCTGGTGACGCTGATGGAAGGAAAGCTGTGGGTGGAAAGCGAATGGGGCCAGGGCAGCACATTTCATTTCACGGCAACGTTCGGGCTGGTGCTGGAAGAATCGGCACTGGCCATGCGTGACCAAAATCGCGAGGGCGCATTATGAGCGAGACGAAAAACGTTCGCAAAAGAATATTGATTGCCGAGGACGATCCGGTCTCGCGGCGGCTGCTGGAATTATTTCTGGTGAAGTGGGGATTTGAAGTTTCCATCGCCACCACCGGAACGGAAGCGCTGCAGATGCTAGAGAGGCTGGACGCGCCGCGCCTGGCGATTCTGGATTGGATGATGCCGGGGATGGAAGGCGTGCAGGTTTGCCAGAAGCTGCGCGAAACGGCAGACCGGAAGTACGTTTACGTGCTGCTGCTGACGGCGCGCACACAGAAGGAAGACTTGCTGCAGGGCCTGGAATCGGGCGCGGATGATTACCTGACGAAGCCTTTTGATGCGCAGGAACTACGAGCGCGATTGCACGTGGGGCAACGGATTCTGGACCTGCAGGACCAGTTGATTGCGGCGGGGGAAGAACTTCTGTACCGGGCGACGCACGACAATCTTACGGGAGTGGTGAACCGCGGAGTGATTCTGGATACGCTGCGGCGGGAACGATCGCGACAGGCGCGCGAGGGCGGATCGTTCGGGGTTGTGCTGATGGATCTGGACCATTTTAAGTATGTGAACGACACGTACGGACACTTGGCGGGAGACGATGTGTTGCGCGAGGCGGCGCAGCGCATGATGGCCTGCGTGCGGCCGTATGATTCGGTGGGACGTTATGGCGGCGAGGAATTCCTGATCGTGGTGCCTTCTTCGGACGCGATGGGCACGCTGGGCCTGGCGGAAAGGATTCGGGGAGCGATTGAAGCGAAGCCGATGATGACGAACTCGATTCCGATCGCGGTGACCGCGAGTTTCGGTGTGACCGCGAGCATTGATAAGATGCCGCTGGATGCGCAGGAGATTTTGCAGCTGGCGGATGCGGCCCTGTATCGCGCGAAAGAGCGCGGACGAAACCGCACGGAGCTGGCCAGTTCCACGGACTTGACGGTGAAGCACCCGACGCCTCCCGACACTTTGGAGCAGAAAACGGCGCCGCGTTAAGCCGCGAGCTCGAAATTTCCTCGCAAGATGCTCGGGATTTGAAGGCGACGCGCGGCTTGTGGGTTTGTGTGTGGCGCGGCGCTGCCTGCCTGTGGCACGATTTGCCTCCTTGCGTGGAATCAGAGCTGCGGGAGAGCTGCGCGGGAAGGACGGCGCCGGCAAATATGTCGCGGCCAAAATTATTCGTGGCGGCTTCGCGGATGGAGGTGTCCGCGGAGGAGCTTTTTCGCTGGCACGCCGAGCCGGGGGCGCTGGAACGGCTGACGCCGCCGTGGGAGCGCGTGGAGATGATCGAGCGCGCGGCGGGAATTCGCGATGGGGACCGCGGGGCGATGTGGGTTTACATGGGGCCGTTGCGCTTGCGTTGGACGTTTGAGCATAGCGGTTACGTTGAAGGGCGGCAGTTTCGAGATGTGCAGACTTCCGGGCCCTTTCGCCGCTGGGAACATACACATTTGTTCATTCCCGAGGGGCCGGAGGCTTGCAGGTTGGAGGATCGGATTGAGTACGAATTGCCGCTTGGTGCATTGGGAGATCTTGCCGCGGGCTGGATGGTACGGCGGAAATTGGCGCGGGTGTTTGAATACAGGCATCGCGTGACGGCCGAGGCAATGCGGAGACGGGCGGAGGGGCAGTAGTGGCTTGAATTCGCAGGCGGTAAGACGCCGTACGGTAGCGTATGGCGCGAGCGTTGATTATTTGCAATTTGTGGAGTGAAAGCGATTCCGCGGGCGGGGGAATTTGGTGTACATTCTAAAGTGCAGTCGAACCGCGCCGAGAAACACTTGCGCCTCGAAAGGGTCCGGCCATGAATCCGACCAAACCAGGATCGGTTGTCAGCAATGAAACGGGCGCAGAAACGCGCCGCGAAACGTTGAGCGTCACCGACAACCGTACGGGCCAACAGTTTGAACTTCCCATCACGAACGAAACGATCAAGGCACTGGACCTGCGCCCGATGAAAGTGCAAGACGCCGATTTTGGGATGATGAGTTACGATCCGGCGTTCACGAACACGGCGTCGTGCTCGAGCAAGATCACCTACATTGACGGCGACAAGGGGATTCTGCGGTATCGCGGGTATTCGATCGAAGAGCTGGCGGAAAAAAGCACATTCATTGAGACGGCCTACCTGATTCTGTACGGCGAGCTACCCACGAAATCGCAGCTGGCGAACTGGTCGTACAACATCACGCATCACACCTTCATCCACGAGAGCATCAAGAAATTCATTGATGGATTTCATTACGACGCGCACCCGATGGGGATGCTGATTTCCACGGTGGCGGCGCTTTCGACTTTCTATCCAGACGCGAAGGATATTTTCAATCCGGATTCGCGGCGCAAGCAGACCTACCGACTGATCGGGAAGATGCCGACGCTAGCGGCGTTTGCTTACCGGCACACGCTGGGGATGCCGTTTGCTTACCCGGACAACGATTTGAGCTACTGTAGTAATTTTTTGAACATGCTGTTCCGGACGACAGAGTTGAAATACCGGGCGAATCCGACGCTGGAACGTGCGCTGGATATTTTGTTCATTTTGCACGCGGACCACGAACAGAATTGTTCTTCGACGGCGATGCGCGTGGTGGGCAGCTCGCACGTGGATCCTTATTCGGCGACGGCGGCGGCGACGGCGGCGCTTTACGGGCCGCTGCACGGCGGAGCGAATGAAGCGGTGCTGCGGATGCTGGTGGAAATCGGGTCCATCAATAATATTCCCGCGTACATCAAGAGCGTGAAGGCGGGAGAAAAGCTGCTGATGGGATTCGGGCATCGCGTTTACAAGAACTACGATCCGCGGGCGCGCATCGTAAAGCACATCGCTTATGAAGTGTTTGACGTGATGGGGAAAAATCCGCTGATCGAAATTGCGCTGGAGTGCGAACGGATTGCGCTAGAGGATGAGTATTTCGTGAAGCGCAAGCTGTATCCGAACGTGGACTTTTATACCGGGTTGATTTACCAGTCCATGGGATTTCCGACGACGATGTTTCCGGTGCTGTTTGCGATTCCGCGGACGGCTGGGTGGATTGCGCAGTGGGAAGAGATGTTGCTTGATCCGGAACAGAAGATATCGCGGCCGCGGCAGGTTTATTTGGGGGCGGATTTGCGCGGGTATGCTTCGCTGGATAATCGGAAGTAGCTGCAAGAAGAACAACAAATTCAATCGCTAGCCGCTGGGACGCGCGGCCGATAATGGAGAATGTAAACCCCACCCTTGATAAAACGAAGGGTGGGGCACCCTCTCGCAGTGATTTGGATCCCCGAAAAATCGTTGGAATGCAGTTTCGCGCTTGCGGTAAGGCCATAACTGACAAAAATTGGCGAGTTGTTACGCGAGATTATGCTGTATAGTGCGCTTCGCGTGGCGCTTTCTGCGTACGGCTCCTCCCCGGAGCCTACAGCTTAAAAGTGATTGCATCTGGCGGGAATCTCTGGCAAAACACTCTATCGCCCCCGGGGGGCAATCCTGATGGACATTTCAACGCGCCAAACTGGAACAGCCACGATTGTGGACGTGGTTGGCGACATCACCCTTTACAATTCGCCGCAGGTGCGGAAAGTGCTGTTGGAACTGCTGAAGGATAAGAAAGCGCCGCGGGTGATCGTGAATCTGGAGAAAGTGCGCTACATTGACAGCGCCGGGGTGGCGTCGTTGGTGGAAGGTTTGAAGCTGGCGCGGGATTTGAAGAGCACGTTCGCGTTGTACGGATTGAGCCGAACGGCGCGGGAAGTTCTGGAGTTGACTCGCCTGATCAAAGTATTTGAGGTATATAACAACGAAGAAGAAGCATTGCGCGGCGGCAGCACGAACGTCGCGCCCGCCAGATAGGAATTCGGGCGGTATTTGCGCGGAATCGGATCTAGAGTTTCACCCGTCCGGACTCACTGATGCCATTCACCGAAACTGTTGGCGCGGCCACTATAGATGGTTTGGCGTATGTAGGGGGCTTGGCGCGATTGATCGGCGGCGCGATACGTGCCGTCTTCGTCCTACCTTTTCAGGGCAAGAAATTCCATATTGGGCGTGCGATCCACCAGGCGATGTCGGTCGGGGTGGAAGCGCTGCCGATTACTTCGCTGATTTCGTTTTTCGTGGGGACGATTCTGGCGGTGAACGCGGCGTACGAGCTGCGCAAACTGGGCGCGCTGCATTTTGTGGCGAGCGGCGTGGCGATCGCGATCACGCGCGAGCTGGGACCTCTGATGACGGCGATCGTGGTGATCGGGCGGTCGGGGTCGGCGTTCGCGGCGGAAATCGGCACGATGAAGGTGAACGAAGAGATTGACGCGATGGAAACGATGGCGCTGGAGCCCGTGCAATTTTTGGTGGCGCCGAAATTTCTGGCAATGGTGCTGATGGTGCCGTGCCTGACGTGTTGGGCGGATTTCATGGGAGTGATGGGCGGTGGCTTGTTTGGGGTTACGAGCGCGGGGTTCACGTGGGCCACCTACATTCAAGCCACGCTGGATGCGCTGCTGGAGCGCGACATCATGACCGGGCTAATCAAGGCCGCGATGTTCGGACTGGTGATCACGGCGGTGGGCTGCCAGGAAGGTTTCTTGACGGGATTGGGTTCGGAACAGGTGGGGCGTTCGACGACATCGGCGGTGGTGAAGTCTATTTTTATGGTGGTGATGGTGGATCTGATTTTCACGACAATTTTCTACGTGACATCGCCACGGTAAATTTATGAGCCCTAACCCCACTCCCAAGCCGAGCGCGACGCCTTCAGCGATATCGGTGCGGAATTTGCGCGTGAAATATGGCGAGCGCGAAATTCTGCACGGCATCAGTTTTGAAGTGCCGGCCGGAGAGACGCTGGTAATTCTGGGCGGGTCGGGCTCGGGCAAGAGCACACTACTCCGCACGCTGGTAGGACTGGAGACGCCGAGCTCGGGTGAGATCTGGATTCAGAACAAGGATTTCGCGTCCATATCGGAAGACGAGCGCGACGAATTATTGAAAAAGATGGGAATGTCGTTCCAGGGTGGGGCGCTGTTTGGGTCCATGACGGTGGGAGAAAATGTGGCGCTGCCGCTGCAGGAACACACCAACCTGGACGAATCCACGATCGAGATCATGGTGCGATTGAAGCTGGACCAGGTGGGGCTTTCGGGTTTTGAAAGTTATATGCCTGCGCAATTGAGCGGCGGGATGAAAAAGCGCGCGGCAATCGCGCGGGCGCTGGCGATGGACCCGGAGATATTGTTTTTCGACGAACCGTCCGCGGGGCTGGATCCGATTATTGCCGCGGGGATCGACGAACTGATATTGAAATTGAAGAAAGCGTTTCGCATCACGATTGTGGTGGTGACGCACGAGCTGGCGAGCGCATTTTTAATAGCCGACCGGATGATTTTGCTGGATAAAGGCGTGATCGTGGCGAACGATGCGGTAGCAGAAATGCAGAAGAGCCAGCAGCCGCGGGTGCGGCAGTTTCTGGACCGGGTGCCGGAACCGGAATTGACGGGGGAGATTGATTATCTGCAGATGTTGACCGGGGACGTACCACCGCAGCGTCAATAGAACGGCGCCCGAACCGGCTTGCCGGGACTGGCGAAGCAAAGGGCCCGTGATATACTCCCCCGCAATCCAGGGGCAGCTGCGCGGTTCAGCGCGCAGAAATAGTCGAGGACACGGATGGAATCGAAGCGCGAGCAGGCATACGTCGGACTTTTTGTGTTGATAGTGGCGGCCTTGCTCATAGCCACGGTGTTTGCGCTCTCCGGCACACTGGATAAAGCGGACACGCCGTACCACGCGTATTTCAGGAACGCCGGCGGATTGGGACCGGGCGCGGAAGTGCGGTATTTGAACGGCCCTCCCGTGGGACGGGTGAGCAAGGTTCAGTTCGATGCGCAAGATCCGTCGCGGATGAAAGTGGATTTCACGGCGAAGCCGAATATTCCGGTGAAGACAGATAGCACGGTGGTGGTGACGAGCACGAGTCCTTTGGGAGAAAACTTCCTGGAGATTCTGGCGGGATCGGCGGCGGCGCCGCGAGCACAGCGCGATGCGATTTTGAAATCGAAGGAGCCGACAAGTTTTTCGGATATTGCGGACAGTATCAACGCGCTGACACCGAAGGCGAGCGAGTTGATCACGAACCTGAATTCGCGAGTGGTGGAATTGAAAGTGACCCTGGCACGGGTGAACGACCTGCTGAACGATGAGAACCGTGCGAATGTGTCGGCGAGCCTGAGCAACGTGCGCGGAATGCTGCAAGAGGACCGGCCGTTGGTGCACTCGACGCTGAATCACATTAATGATGCGACGGCCGACCTGAAGCCGGTGATCACGAGCTTCCAGAAGACTTCGGACCAGGCGGATCAAACGCTGCAGCATCTGGACGGGATACTGACGGAAAATCGCGCGGACATCCGGCAGGCGATCATTGATCTGCGCAAGGCGCTGGTGAACGTGGATTCGCTTGTGGCATCGCTGAACGACACAGTGACTGACAATCAGGAAAATCTGGATGAGATTATTGATAACCTGCGTCACGTTACGGAGAATCTGAATTCGTTCACGGAGTCCATTAAGACGCGGCCCTATTCGATCCTGCGGGCGGCTGACCCGAAGCCGCATAAACCCGGCTCAGCGCCGCCGAAATAACGGAACGGCAGCGACAGGAGAATTCGCTTGCAGAGACAGCCAGGCAACGACGCGAAGAAACAACGCGAGAAGGAGCAAAGAGTGTTGAGCCGTCGCATGCAGTTTAGCGCACTCCTGATGCTGGCGATGCTGGTGGCCGGATGCGGCGCGGCGCGCCCGGTGAAGTATTACGTTCTGGATGTGAACCCCGCGCCGGTGAGTTCGGCCTCGGCGCAGATTCCGGTGACACTCCTGGTGGCGCGATTGGTAGCCTCGCACCTATATCACGACGACCGGCTCGTGTACGGGTCTGGTCCGGTACAGCTAGGGACATACGAATATGACCGCTGGGCGGAACCGGCGGCGGATATGGTGCAGAATATGTTGGTGACGGTCCTGCGCAGGCAGGGTCAATTCCGCTCGATATCGAAAGTGACGAGCAATGTGCGCGGGGAGTATGTATTGCGCGGGCACTTGTTTGCGATGTACGGCGTGGACCAGCCGGAGCTGGTGGCGCGTTTTACGCTGCAGCTGGAATTGTACGATCCGGCCACGCGGACGACGGTGTGGAGCCAGATCTACACGCACGATGAACCGGTGCAGGGCAAGACTGTGCCGGATATTGTTATAGCCATGGATAAGAACGTGACCGCAGGATTGCAGCAGCTTACGGCTGGGATCGAGCAGTATTTTGTGAGCCATCCACCGCAGCAGGCGCAACCGGGGAAATGACACGGCGGTGTGAGGTCTGTATTGTTGCAGCGGAGTTCGTACTCCGGCAGCTGAAGTTGGATTGATTCTTCTGCACTAATTTCGTGGCGCTTCGAACCTGTCACAGACAGGTTCTCAGGATGAAGTGAAGCCACGACCTCCAAACACTTTCTCGTTCTCTCAGACACTCCACACAAAGTCTACAGCCCCCAGGAAACCGCGGGGCGTTTCAATTTGGAGCACGGTTCAAGTTTTTTGCGAATCTTCCGATGACTCCCTCGTAACACTCCGTGCTGGTGGACCCGCGCTTGCTGCGGATAACTCCGAGTGGCGTGGCGGCACGTGGATGGTTTGCTCCGGAGCTACGGGGCGCACCGAAAGGGTGGGTATGGATTTTTTGCGACAGGTGTTCGGGGCGGGCGAATTCATGCCGCACGGTTACTGCTACATATGGAATCCGGGATTGGTTTGGCTGCACGTAATTTCGGACTCGCTGATTGCGCTTTCCTATTTCACGATTCCCTTCACGCTGCTGCGGTTTGTGCGCAAGCGGCGGGATTTGCCGTTCAGCTGGATGTTCGTGCTGTTTGGGGCGTTCATTGTGGCGTGCGGGGCGACGCACGTGATGGAAGTGTGGAACTTGTGGCACGCGCAATATTGGCTGGCAGGTGGGCTGAAGGCGGTGACGGCGATTGCCTCGGTGGCGACGGCGATTTTGCTGGTGCGGCTGGTGCCGCAGGCGCTGAAGCTCCCAAACATCAGCGAATGGGCGCGCGCAAACGCTGCGCTGGAAAGCGAAATTCACGAGCGGCGCGAATTGGAAATTGATTTGCGGATCAGCGAGAGCCGTTTCCGCGAACAGGCGGAGTTGCTGGACCTGACCTACGACGCAGTGATGGTGCGAAATCTCAGGGACGAAATCACATATTGGAACCACGGCGCGGAGGAGCTATACGGGTGGCGCGCCGAAGAAATTGTGGGCAAGGTGGCGCAGGACGTTTTGCAGACCGTGCATCCGAAAGCCCGGGCGGAGATCGAAGCGGAAATGCATGAGACGGGGTCGTGGGAAGGCGAACTGACGCACAGGCGGCGTGACGGGTCGGTGGTCGTGGTATCCAGCCGCTGGGTGCTGCGCCGAGACGACCACGCGAATGCGAACGGCGTGCTGGAAAGCAATCGTGACATCACCGCAAAGAGAGCGGCGGAGGAAACGCAGTGGAAATGGGATGAAGAAGTTCGCCAAAGCGAAATCCGATTCCGGCTGTTGATTGATGCGGTGAAGGACTACGCGATTATAAGTCTGGATGCGAATGGCTTGGTGGCGAGCTGGAACAGCGGCGCGCAACGGCTGAAGGGATATTCCGCGGAAGAAATAATTGGGCAGCACGTCGAGCGATTGTATTTGCGGGAAGACGTGGAACGCGGAAAGTTGGCAGAGGAATTGCGGCGAGCGGCGGCCGAGGGACACGTGGACGATGAGGGATGGCGAGTACGCAAGGATGGTTCGCGGTTCTGGGCGGAGATAGTTACCACCGCGCTGCGTGGCGCGGACGGAGAATTAATCGGATTTGTGAAGATTGACAAGGACATCAGTTCGCGGCGCGCCGCTGAGGAACAGATACACGAATTAAATTCGCAACTGACGCAGCGGGTTGACGAGTTGGGCAGTGTGAATCGCGAACTGGAAGCGTTCAGCTACTCGGTGTCGCACGACTTGCGGGCGCCGTTGCGGCACATGGACGGGTTTGCGCACATCCTGAAGGAGGAACATTCCGCGAATATGGTTCCAGAGGCGATGCGCTACCTAGACCGGATTCTGGAGGCCGCTACCCACATGGGGCTGCTGATTGATGACTTGCTGAACCTGGCGCAGATCGGGCGGCGCGAATTGAAGCGCGAAAAAGTACAAATCACCAGCGTAGTGAAGCAAGCCATAGCGGAGCTACCGGTCGAGGCAAAGGAACGAAACATCGAGTGGAGGATCGAGCCGCTGGCCGAATTGAGCTGCGACAGCGGGCTGCTGAAATTAGTTTTTACTAATCTGCTTGCGAACGCCGTGAAATTCACGCGAAAGCAGGCGATTTCGGTGATCGAGGTCGGATCGCGCGTTGCCGACGGGGTGCCGACGATCTTTGTGCGCGACAACGGAGTGGGCTTCGACCCGCAGTATGCCGATAAGCTCTTCGGAGTGTTTCAGCGGCTGCATCGCCAGGAGGACTTCGAAGGAACAGGCATCGGACTGGCCACCGTTCAGCGAATCGTGCGGCGGCATGGCGGGGAAATCTGGGCGGAATCACAACTGAATTCCGGAACAACGTTTTTTTTTACGCTCGGCCCGCTGTCGCAATCGTCCAAGAGTTCTCGGACTACGGAGATCAATCATGCTTGAACAGGAAGCTATCGAAATCCTGCTAGTGGAGGATAACCCTTCGGACGCAGAACTGACGCTCCACGCGCTGAAAAAATGTAAAGTGGCCAATCACATTTTGCACGTGCGCGACGGCGCGGAAGCGCTGGAGTTCTTGTTTCACCGTGGCGAGCATTCCGCTCGCGGCGGAGAGGACCGGCCCATGCTTGTCTTGCTGGACTTAAAGCTACCGAAAGTGGACGGGCTGCAAGTTCTGAAGCAAATCAAGAGCGACCCGAGGACCAAAGCGATTCCGGTGATTCTGTTGACTTCGTCCAAGGAAGAGTCAGACATGGCGGCTGGATATCAGTTAGGGGTGAACAGTTACATTCAGAAGCCAGTGAACTTCGGGGAATTTCAGGAAGTTGTACGGCAACTTGGAATGTACTGGCTGCTAGTGAATACCAAGCCACCCGCGGCCGCATTTCAAAATGTCTAGGAGCTAGCCATTTCATGTCTGGCACGCGCTCCACGACTGCGTCAAGGCCATTGAGGATCCTGATCGCCGAGGACAACCCGGCCGATTTGGAGTTGACGATTCTTGAACTACGGAAGTCTGGGATGGATGTGGAAATCGACACAGTGATTACGCGGACGGAGTTCGCCGAGAAACTTCGCGG
>Ga0210390_10002308_pt1 | contig 16986 bp, 16 predicted proteins | sample IncBWH11OmetaG_FD_161050 | JGI IMG/M metagenome (GOLD analysis project Ga0210390, IMG submission 161050) | Forest soil microbial communities from Barre Woods Harvard Forest LTER site, Petersham, Massachusetts, United States - Inc-BW-H-11-O ... | reverse complement strand
AACATCTGGCGATCATTGAAGCTCTCGAACAGCGCGACACCGAACTTGCGGAAAAACTTGCGCGGGATCACACGCTGGGCCTTGCCGCTTATGTCGAAGCGCATGGCCAGGAACTCGAGTCCGCGGGAACGCTGTCTCGGCTGGGCGAACGATGGAGAGGCTGAGCCAAGTTGCCGCCCCTTGCGACTATGAAGTTAGGTGAAAATCAAACTACCTACATCTTCGATCCTGCCAAAGTGACAGCAGTGGCGCTTACTTACAGTTTGAGCGTAACGCTCAAACCCGTTCGAGGAGATTCCGGAGGTAATCGGGGTCCATTGACGGCACACGTTTGGGGGATTGCTGAAATCCCGCTCTCGATCAACGATACCCCAGAGAATTTCTTGAAGGAGCTCCAGCTCGACACCAAATTTATTACCCTTCATTCATTGAGCGGCGAGCTGCGCATAAGGGCGAGCAGCATAAAATACATAATCGAACCACCACTTCAGACTGACCGCGAGAGAGGAGCAAAAGCGCTTGTTTTTCTCGAACCGAGAGTAGTGGATTGGTCAGGGGTGCAAAGACCATGGGTGGTCACGGAAACGCCTGGCCAGTGAAGGCGCTGGTCGACGAAAAACGCAGTCAAGGAGATGGCGAATGAGAAGTCCTCTCGGCTATCCCCCGCTCATTGGGCCTGTGCAATCAAATGATCGCCGCGCTTCGGGAGGCGGGGTTGTCCGACTAATCCAGGCATCCGCGACGTGATGACTTCCGCTATTGGCGTGCGCCGTGCAAAGGCGGCGCTTTCCAGTGGGTGCAAGCCCCACCCGGCAACCGCTCCAGCCGGAAGCAATCGGAGCAGTCATGGAGGTAACGAAGTGGCTGAAGCCTTCGATTAGCGTGTCACGAATTGGTGACAGCGCGCGTGTGCAGGCCGCAACGCGAGTGAACGTCGAGAGCCTCGAAAAGGAAGATGTGTAGGCCGATCCGACTGCCATATCGGGGAAGGCTGAAACAGCTGGGCGTGTGTGTACCGAAAACCTTATTCGAGTTGATGACGTGATGGAATCGCCTAAGCTGGCTGAATGATCGGGCTGCTCTGTTTTGTTCTGGCCGTCCTGGCCTCGCCATTCAAGTCGAAGTTGCGCCTTGAAGCTGAGAACGCGGTGCTTCGACATCAGTTGATTGTCTTGAGGCGCAGGCTGCTGCCTGGTCGCGTCCGGCTCTCGAACCATGATCGCTGGTTCTTTATCCAGCTGTATCGCTGGTTTCCATCAATCCTGCAGGTTCTCACAATCCTCCGGCCCGAGACGCTCGTGCGTTGGCACAGGGCCGGCTTTCGCTGCTACTGGCGTTCGCGCCCACAGGGAGGGCGACCGAAGATCGACACCGAGCTTCGCGTATTGATCCGGCGGATGAGCATGGAGAATCCGCTTTGGGGTGCGCCACGCATTCACGGCGAACTGCTCAAGCTCGGGTTTGAGGTCGCGCAGTCGAGCGTCGCCAAGTACATGGTCAAACGGCGGGGGCCCAGCCAGGGATGGCGAACCTTCTTGCGTAACCACGCGCCGGACATTGCCGCCATGGACCTGTTCGTTGTTCCAACTATCGGTTTCGACTTGCTCTATGCCTTCGTCATCGTCCGGCTCGACCGCAGAGACCTCGTCTGGATCAACGTCACAGCAAATCCGACGGCAGAATGGGTTGCACGTCAAATAACGGAGGCATTTCCTTGGGATGAAGCGCCGCGTCGCCTCATCCGCGATCGGGATCGGATCTATGGCAGCGTCGTCACGCGCCGATTGTGCTCCATGGGAATCCGGGACAAGCCTATCGCACCAGCCTCGCCCTGGCAGAATGGCATTGCCGAGCGGCTGATCGGATCGATCCGGCGTGAGTGTTTGGACCACATCATTGTCTTGGGCGAGATGCATTTGCGTCGGGTCCTGAAATCCTACGCCGACTATTATAATTGCGTCCGAACGCATCGATCCTTGAACAAGGATGCGCCGGTTTCTCGCCCGGTTCAGCGAACCGGTGTGATCAGTTCACGCGTCTCCCTGGGCGGACTTCACCACCACTACGCCCGCGCTTAAGTTTTCGGTACACACAACGGACCTCGTTTCACCATCAGCCTGAAGCGCGCACCCAAAATCTTCAGCTATCCACAAGCTGGACCGGCCGATTACCCCATCTAACGGCGCATAGCGGAAGTCGAGGCGCGGCTGTCTATTGCAGAAGGCGACGCTCGTGACCCATAAGAGATCCTGTCTTTGATTTAGGTCAACGTAAGCTACCTAATCGATCGTCAACGGCAGTGTCAGCGAGGGCCGGGCAGTACGCGCGAACGGCCACCAAAAAAAATCGCGGAGTATGGAACCATTCGAGGCCGTAATACTTGAATGGCCCAACCCGCATAATGTTCCGCGGGCCTCACAAGACGTCGTCGCGGTCGCGGCTGGCAGCGGAGGCGCAGCTGTGTCGCCAACCTTAGGCTTATCAGTAGGCTCGAACCTCGGGGCGATCGCGGTCGGCGCCGTTGCCGCGGCGCATATCTGACTGTCTCTTCAAACAGCCCGCAATCGCTCGCAGACTACATCTCGGCAATCTGCACGAAGTCTTTTGGTTCCGCGCCTGCCGCGGAGGCTCCCTATCTCGCCGAGAATGTCGGCGCGATGACAAAGATGATGATCGACATGGGTATCAGGCCGTCCGGCGATGTCGATGCCGACTTTGTGGCGATGATGGTACCGCACCATCAGGGTGCCATTGAGATGGCGCAGGCCGAACTCCACTATGGACGCAATGAGCCGCTCCGGCGCATGGCTCAGGAAATCATCGTCAGCCAGCCGAAAGAGATCAGTGCGATGCGGTTGTCGCTGGGCCAACCACTGCCGCCATCCGTACCGTCGCCTGATCAAATCCCGCCCACGGCAATGAGAGATTCGAAAATCGAGTAACGCACAACATCTGGCAAAGGAGCAGTGATATGGGACGCAGCTTAATTATGACCGCTCTGTTGCTCACGACTTCTCTTATGGGTGCCCGCTACGCCGTCGCCGGTCAGGCGCCGTTCGCAGCTTCCGATCCCGATATTCCCCTTAGCCATCAGGATCGCGTCTACTCCGCCGAACAGTACTCGAACACGGTTTCCGTCACCGATCCTGTCGACAACAAGCTCCTTGGCACGGCAACGCAAAGCAAAGCGACCTTGTTGGCCCTGAATGCCGAAGATTGTCGCAGAAACGTTCCAAGCGGCGCGCGGATGTCCAAGCAATCTTGTCGCACCAATAATTTGATTCAACCGAACTGAAGGGACCGTTCCAGCTGCAGCAAGCTTCTGCAAGAAGTCCGACATATCGACTGGAGCCGAACATGACTGAACCTCAGGGTACCAAAACAGGACCTTCACCCAGCGCCAAGACCGCGGTCGGCCGCTTGTTCGTTCTCGAACTGAGTGGCGACCGCATTCACTTGATGAATCTCGACGGCTCCGACCGCAAGACCATCGTTACCGATTGCCATCTCCCCGACGGCATCGTCGTGGATGCGAAGGCCGGTCATATCTATTGGACCAACATGGGCGTCCCCAACCTGGACGACGGCTCGATCGAGCGCGCCGACCTCGACGGCGGGAATCGCAGGGTCATTGTCCCGCAAGGCGTCACCCACACGCCGAAACAAATCCACCTCGATAAGGACAGCAGCAAACTCTATTGGTGCGACCGCGAGGGCATGCGGGTGATGCGCGCGAACCTCGACGGCTCGCACGTCGAAACGCTGGTCGAGACCGGCCGCGGCGACAAGGATCGGCGAGATCAGACCCGGTGGTGCGTCGGAATCACCATCGATCCGAAGCTCGGGAAAATCTATTGGACGCAAAAAGGTCCGACGAAGGGCGGGCTGGGCCGTCTGTGCCGCGCAAACATTGATATTCCCAACGGCCAGAACCCAGCGAACCGCTCTGACATCGAGGTGCTGTTCGATCAGTTGCCGGAGCCGATCGATCTCGAGCTCGATCTGAACAACCGCGTCCTCTATTGGACCGACCGCGGCGATCCTCCGCGCGGCAACACCGTCAATCGCGCGCCGATCGACAAAAAGTCAGCGCCAGAGATCCTGATCACGCACCTGATGGAAGGGATCGGCATCGCCCTTGACGTTCCCGGCAACCGGATGTTCGTGACCGATTTCGCCGGTTCAGTCTATTCCGCCGATCTCGATGGAAAGAACGAGCGCAACTTCCTTTACGCCCAGGGCAACCTCACCGGCATCGCCTACGCCGAAGTCTGACAAACGCATCGGAGAATTGACATGACCGACACCAAGCCTATTCGCCGTATCGCCATCATCGGCACCGGCGTGATCGGTGCGAGCTGGACCGCGTTGTATCTCGCCAGGGGTCTGCAGGTTGTCGCGACCGACATCGCGCCGAACGCAGAAGCCGGACTGCGAAAATTTGTCGAGACCGCCTGGCCGGCGCTTACGCGCCTGGGCCTCTCGCCCGGAGCGTCGCAGTCGAATCTGAAATTCACGGCCGCGCTCGCGCAAGCGGTCAGCGGAGTCGATCTCGTCCAGGAGAACGGGCCCGAGCGGATCGATTTCAAGCAGAAGCTCTATGGGCAACTCGACGAGGTGCTGCCGCCCGAAGCGATGATCGCCTCGAGTTCATCGGGGCTGACCATGAGCGAAATCCAAAAGGGCGCCGCAGTGCATCCTGAGCGCTGCGTCATCGCGCATCCCTTCAATCCACCACACTTGATTCCGCTGGTCGAGATCGTCGGCGGAGCAAAGACCTCGGAAGCGACAATCCGGCGCGCAGAGGAATTTTACACGTCGATCGGGCAACGAACGGTGCGTGTCAACCGGGAAATGCCTGGCCATGTCGCCAACCGCCTGCAGGCCGCATTGGCGCGCGAGGTCTATTACCTTGTCGCCGAGGGTGTGGTGAGCGCCGCCGACGTCGACACCGCGCTGTGCTGGGGGCCGGGCCTGCGCTGGGGCGTCATGGGCAACATGATGCTCAACCATCTCGGCGGCGGTCCGGGCGGTATCGAGCACTTTTTCCAACAGTTCAGCGGTCCAATGACGGCCTGGTGGAAGACCCTCGGCGCGCCGGTGCTGACTCCGGAAGTGCAGAAGAAGCTCATCGACAGCGTCCATGCCGAGGTCGGTTCGCGCACCATCGGAGAGCTCGAGACGGAGCGCGACGAAGTCCTGCTCGGCCTGCTTGAGCTGCGCAACAAGGTTGCCAAGTCGAGCCAAACGAAATCGAAAGCGCCGGTCGCCTGAGACCAGGCGCCCCCAGCGAGATCGATCATCCATCCGACACATCCTTCAAATCCTGCAGCATCAGGAGTCCAACATGCCCACAGCAGCCACAGCAAGCAAGACCGCGTCGAAGCCGGTGCCCGTACCGAACGGCGACTTCTATCAGCTGGTCGAGCTTCTCACGCCCGAGGAGAAAGCCGTCGTCACGAAGGTGCGGACATATATGCAGACCAAGGTCCAGCCGATCATCAACAAGTACTGGTCCGATGACGCGTTTCCGTTCGAACTGCTGCCTTCGTTCAAGGAGCTCGGCATCGGCGGGCTCGGCTTTGAGGGCTACGGATGCGCAGGTGGCAGCCAGAAGCTGTTCGGCTTCGTCGCGATGGAGCTCGCGCGGGTCGACGCCTCGATGTGCACGTTCTTCGGCGTGCACAGCGGTCTGGCGATGGGCTCGATCTATCTCGACGGTTCCGAGGAACAGAAAAAGAAATGGCTGCCACAAATGGCGCGCTGGGAGAAGATCGGCTGCTTCGGCCTCACCGAGCCGCTGGTCGGTTCGGGAACGAGCGGTGGTCTGACCACAACGGCCAAGCGTGACGGCGATACCTGGGTTCTCAATGGACAGAAGCGGTGGATCGGCAATGCGCCGTGGTGCGACCTCTCGATCATCTGGGCGCGGGATCTGGCTGACAACCAGGTCAAGGGCTTCATTGTCGAGAACAAGTCGACGCCCGGCTTCAGCGTCGAGAAGATCGAGCACAAGATTGCGCTCAAGGTGGTCCAGAACGGTCAGATCACGCTGAAGGATGTACGGTTGCCTGAAGCGAACCGCCTGCAGGGCGGTAACTCGTTCCGCGACACGGCTCGGGTGCTGCGGATGACGCGATACATGGTCGGTTGGGCCTCAACCGGCATCCAGATGGGCGCATTCGAAGCGACCCTCAAATACGCCCAGGAGCGGCTGCAATTCGGCAAGCCGATCGCTTCGTTCCAGATGATTCAGGATCTGCTCGCCAAGATGCTTGCCAATCTGACCGCGTGCCAGTGCCTGATGCTCCGTCTGGCGCAGCTTGATGACGAAGGCAAGCTTGACGACCATCATGCGGCGCTGGCGAAGGCGTTCTGCACGGCGAAATCGCGCGAGACGGTCTCATGGGGCCGCGAGGTCCTGGGCGGCAACGGCATCGTCGCCGACTACAATCTCGCGCGCTTCTTCGCCGATGCCGAGGCGCTGTACTCCTACGAAGGCACATATCAGATGCAGAATCTGATCGTCGGCAAAGCCATCACCGGTCGCGGCGCCTTCGTGTGACATCCCGGCGGCCGGCGCTCCGACGCCGGCCGATCCCCCATGCAGGAGATATGACCATGGCTTCCGAAGCCGCATCAATCACACCTTCGCCGGCAACCGTGCCCGATTCGTTGCCCAGAGCGATATTGGCGCTTGCGAACGTGAAGTACGAGAAGAAGGGTTCGACCGCCTATGTGACGGTCAATCGGCCCAAGGTGCTCAACGCGCTCAACACGCCCACCTGGACCGATTTGCAGGCCGCATTCGAGGACGCAAAGGCCGACAAGTCCGTGCACGGCGTGATCCTCACCGGCGCGGGCGATAAGGCTTTCATCGCCGGCGCCGATATCAGCGAACTCGCGCATGTCGACGCCTACGAGGCGGAGGAGTCCAGCCGGTTTGGGCAGGGTGTACTGGACCTCATCGAAAATCTCGGCAAGCCGGTGATCGCGGCGATCAATGGCTTTGCGCTCGGCGGTGGCTGCGAGACGGCAATGGCCTGCACGATGAGGATCACGGCCGAGCATGCCAGATTTGGGCAGCCCGAAGTCAAGTTGGGCTTGCTGCCTGGCGGCGGCGGAACGCAGCGTTTGCCGCGGTTGGTGGGAAAGGGGCGGGCGTTGCAACTGATCCTCACGGGCGAGACGATCACCGCGCAGGAAGCTTACCGCATTGGTCTCGTCAACGAAATCGTCCCCGCGGCCAGCCTGATCGAGCGAGCCGAAGCGATTCTGAAGCAGATCGCGGCCAACGCGCCGATCGCCGTGAAGTTCTCGCTGGAGGCTGCGAACAAGGGGCTGGAAACCAGCCAAAGCGAGGGCCTTGCCCTTGAAGCCTCCTACTTCGGCATTTGCGCCGCTACCGAAGACAAGAAGGAGGGCACCACCGCCTTTCTCGAGAAGCGTGCACCGAAGTTTCACGGACACTGAATCGAGCGCGCGCGAGACCGGAAATTTGCTATGGCAACGCCTTCTCCCACCCCAGTTCCGACAGAGCGCTTCCGGTTGACCAGTCCGACGGACTGTGCATCGCGTGCGCCCGTTGGGACAGCCGCGGCCCGGCCCGGGCCGTGGTTCAGATCGCCCATGGGATGGGTGAACACATGGGGCGCTACGCCGATACCGTCGATGCGCTCGTTGCGGCGGGCCTCATCGTCTACGCCAACGATCATCGCGGGCACGGCCTCTCGGCCCACTCGCAATTGGGAGAATTAGGCAAGGGCGGCTTTGAACTTCTCGTCCAGGACATGGTCAGCCTGAGCGAGATCGCCAGAGAGGATAATCCCGACCTGCCGCTGCTCCTCCTGGGGCACGACATGGGATCCTTTGCCGCGCAGGGATACGTCATCGACCACAGCCACGAGATTGATGGTTTGATCCTCTCGGGATCGGGAGCGCTTGAAGGCTTCGCTCGGACCGCGCTTCAGGAAATCGCGGGTAGCAACCTGCTCAACGCCGCATTCGAGCCGGCGCGCACGCCCTTCGACTGGCTGTGCCGCGATCAGGCGATCGTCGATGCGTTCATGGCCGATCCTCTCTGCTTTGAAAAGCTTCATCCCGACTCTCTTGTTTCCTTCCTCGGCACCGCGCCGCGATTGTGCGATCGAGTCGCACTCGGCAAGGTCCGCAGCGATCTGCCGATCTATTTGTTCTCCGGAAGCGAAGACCCGGTCGGGCAGCAGCTGCGCGCCACAAACTGATTGCCCGCTACCGCGATGCCGGGCTGAGCGATATCGCCTTCGATTTTTATCCGGGCGGTCGGCACGAGATGCTGAACGAGATCAACCGGCGGCAGGTCCAAACCCGCCTGCTCAGCTGGATTTCCCGGACACTGGAAAAACTGAACGACGATGACCACAGCGTTTCAACCGCACTCGAACTTCAACACTAAGGAGACAAACATGCCGAACGACAACATCTTTTCCGGACTCAAGGTGGTGGATCTCGCGAGCTTTATCGCAGGTCCGAGCGCTGCCGTGATTCTGTCGGACTTCGGCGCCGACGTCATCAAGGTCGAGCCGCCGAACGGCGAGCTATTGCGAATTGCGAACCACCTGCCGCCGCAGCCGCTTTCCGAGGACGCTTACCCCTGGCACCTCGCGAATCGCAACAAGCGGGGTATGGAGCTTAATCTGAAAGCCCCGAGCGCGCAGCAAGTTCTCGAAAAGCTCGTCAAATGGGCTGACGTACTCATCGTCAATACGCCGCATCCCGCGCGCGCACGATTGAAGCTCGAATATCAGGATGTCGTGCGGTGGAATTCGCGGCTCATCTACGCGGACATCACGGGTTTCGGCGATAAGGGACCTGATGCGAATCTCCCCGGCTTCGACATCACCTCATACTGGGCGCGCAGCGGCCTGTTGTCGATGACGCGCGATGCCGGTTCGACGCCAACCTGGCCGGTGGCCGGCAGCGGCGACAATGCAACCGCCGTCGGGCTCTATTCGGCGATCGTCACTGCCTTGTACCGTCGCGAGCGCACCGGCGAGGGGGCGCATGTCACGACCTCGTTGCTTGCAGAAGGCGTATGGTCCGCCAGCGTCTCGATCCAGGCCGCGCTGTGCGATGCTAAATTCTTCGGGCTGCACGATCGCAAGAATCCTGCGAATGCGGCCATGAACGTCTGGCGCACCAAGGATGACACCTGGTTCGTTCTCATCATCACGCCCGACAAGCTGGCACCCGTCGCCAAGGCCATCGGCCGCCCTGATCTTCTCACCGATCCGCGGTTCTCCAATCCGGCGAAGCTGATGGCGAATATGCCGCAGCTCACGGCGATCCTCGACGAGATCTTCTCTGCCGAGCCGATGGCGCATTGGTACGAGGTGTTCAATGGCGTTCACGTGACGTTCGGAGCGGTGCGTGGACCGCAAGAGGTGATCAAGGATCCCCAGCTCCAGGCGAACGACATCATCGTTCCGCTCAATGGTGCCGGCGGCAAGCTGACGTCCACCATCAGCAGCCCGCTTCAGGTGCATGGCGTTGCCAAAGTGCCCGCAAAACGCGCCCCAAAGATTGGAGAACACAACGGGGAAGTTCTTCGGCAGCTCGGATTTAGCGCGGCCGAAATCGATGGTTTGCACGAAAGTGGTGCCATTCCGAAAACAAAGGAACATGCCGCTTAACGTGACGAACTGTCGGGGGCGGTAGGAGTGGCCCCGACACCTCGACTTGCAGCGAGATTTACCAAAGGCAACAGGACTTCGACGATGGCTGATACTGTTACCGAACATGCAGGAAGCGTTTTGCGGGTCCAGTTTAACCGGCCGACAAAGCGAAATGCGATGGCGTCAGCCATGTACGTGGCTCTCGCAGGCATCTTCAACGAGGCGGCGAATGACGAGAACACGCGTGTCGTCCTCTGGCACGGCGCGGGGGATTCGTTCTGCGCGGGTAACGATATCGAGGATTTTCTGAAGAACCCTCCGGGTCCAGGAGAATCTCCGCAGGCCGGCCTCATGAACGCATTGGTCAATTTCGACAAGCCATTGATCGCAGCGGTTCACGGCGCCGCCATCGGTGGCGGCACCACCATGCTGACGCACTGCGACTTCATCTACGCGGGCGAGAGCACGAAATTCCAGATGCCCTTCATCAATCTTGCTGTCGTACCGGAATTCGGATCGAGCATGCTCCATGCCGTTGCGGATCGGTCATGTTCGTGCGGCTGAGCTGATTTTGTTGGGAGTTCCCTTTGATGCCGGGCGCGCCGCGGAGTTGGGTCTGGTCACCGACGTTGTTTCCGATAAGGACGTGCTGGCAAGAGCGACGACGCTTCGCCCCATCGTCTCGTTCCATTCACCGGATGGCTGGCCCATTTGGGTTGCGGAGACAAATGCAATGGACGCGGAAATCATCGCCCAAACGAACGGGCTCTTCCCGCTGCAGAGCCGTCCCAAAGGCCTGTTTCAAGTGGCCATCCTGCTCGTGCGGAGAGAAGACGATCGTATGAGAAATCCACACATCGTCCGCGACACAGACGAACGACGGGGTGGAGCAATTCTCTGCACGGGCCCAACTGCCACCGCGCTCACTCAAGCGAAGTGTGACGGCGGTGAATCAATGCTGCCCAACGGCTATCACCAGCCAGCTGGCTCCGCGCAGAGTTCGCTCGGGTCGTCCGGCATAGCTGAGACGGGTCTACACGTCGATGGTTTTTCGATCGTTGTCCGCGTTGTCCCGGATGGCGGTTCAACAAAAAAGCCATCTGACTTTGGCGCGACATACACCGACATACAGACAATTCTTTCGAGCGCGCTTGAGAAGATTGTCGATCGGTTTCGTGGGGCGGACCCGCCCTCGACCAATTCGTCGAATCCGCAGCCGGAGCTCCTCCTGAGTGTGGCAGAGCTAGTCACACTACCTCAAGCGACGCCGACCGAGATAGTGCTGCGCGTCGGCCCCTGGAGCTCAACCTTCTCGAGCGAACGGCCAAACGTGGCGATCGGCAGATTGAGTTACTCCCGCGAGAGTTTCGGCTACTGCGATACATGATGGAGCGTAGCGACAAAGTGCTGACTCGAGCAAGGCTTCTGCAAGAAGTCTGGAATTACAAATTCGTTTCACAAACAAATCTTGTTGACGTTCACATGGGTCGACTTCGGCGCAAGGTAGACGGCGTGAATGAGCCGCCGATGATTCGTAGCGTCCGCGGCGCCGGATTTGTTCTGAACGTCAATCCTCTCTCTCGGGACGAACTATTGGAAGGCTAGCGCGAGCGGTCTGCCAGGCTGAATCTCGGAATGTCCATAGGATCGAGGTGCCAATCGATTCACACCAGTAAGGGCGAGCGTCATAAACCTTTGTATCGTTCCGTAACATCTTTAGATGCCGAACGATTACCTATGTTCAATTGAGCCGCCGGTCACGATCGTCTTAGCTGCATCCGTTAGAAAAGCGCACAGGCTCATGAAGTGCGACGGCGAAAATAGGATGGTCGACGAACACCTACAATAAAGCCAACAGGAGACAACAATGCCTCACTGCTCCGAAAGTCTTAGAACCGGCAGAGCCGCGCGATGCGCAGTTTGTGATGGCAAGTTTGGTCTTGTCCGCCACTACTCGTGGCGAACCCCGCTTTGTTCCAAGAAGTGCGTCGATCGCTTCAGGACTCGCAGGAACGATGACCGCAATTGGGTGGGCTGGCTCCAGATCGCCTTCAACCAGCTTCCAGCGAACCAGGCGAGCGCTTCATGACGGTCCAGATCTCACCTCCGCGCTGCCCAAACCATGACCGACGAGGCGATCGCGGGTCAGCTTAAGGCCCTTGCCGACGACTACCAGCGGCGGGCTGAGAATGCTTCGTATGTTGATGCGGCCAAAGCATTAGCTTGATCGGCTGCTAGCGAGTAAACGGTGAGGCGACCACACGCGCGGAGAGAGGCATGTACAACGATTCTTTGTTCAACGCTTTCGCGCGATCGTTCGAGGCGCGAAGCGAAACGGACATGTCGATGGCGGAATATCTGGAATCGTGTCGAGGCGATCCGATGCGATACGCAAATTCGGCCGAACGACTACTAGCAGCGATCGGTGAGCCTCAGATGATCGACACGGCCAAGGACTCCCGCCTTGGCCGAATCTTTTTGAATCGCACGATGCGCATCTATCCGGCGTTTGCCGGATTTCACGGCATGGAAGAAACGATCGAGCGCATCGTCGGGTTCTTCCGGCACGCAGCGCAGGGCCTCGAGGAACGTAAGCAGATCCTTTACCTGCTCGGACCGGTGGGGGGCGGCAAGTCGTCACTTGCCGAGCGGCTCAAATCGTTGATGGAAATCCACCCGATCTATGTGCTCAAGGCCGGCGACGAACTCAGCCCGGTCTTTGAAAGTCCGCTCAGCCTGTTCGATCCGGAGACCCTCGGGCCGATGATCGAGGAAAAGTACGGTATTCCGCGCCGCCGTCTGACCGGATTGATGAGCCCCTGGTGCTACAAGCGTCTTGAAGCCTTTGGCGGCGACATCTCGCAATTCCGCGTGGTCAGGATGCAGCCGTCGCGGCTGCGGCAGATCGCGATCGCGAAGACCGAGCCCGGCGACGAGAACAACCAGGATATTTCCTCGCTGGTCGGCAAGGTCGATATCCGCAAGCTGGAGACTTTCTCCCAGAACGATCCCGATGCTTACAGCTATTCCGGCGGCCTCAATCGCGCCAACCAGGGCATCCTCGAATTCGTCGAGATGTTCAAGGCGCCGATCAAGATGTTGCATCCGCTGCTCACCGCGACCCAGGAAGGCAACTACATCGGAACCGAGAACATCGGTGCGATTCCGTTCACCGGTATCATTCTGGCGCACTCCAACGAGGCCGAATGGCAGAGCTTCAAGTCAAACAAGAACAATGAGGCTTTCATCGACCGCATCTGCGTGATCAAGGTGCCATACTGCCTGCGCGTGATCGAGGAGCAGAAGATCTACGAGAAGCTGATCCAGGGCTCCGAGCTGGCTGACGCACCGTGTGCGCCGGCGACGCTGGAGACGCTGGCGCGCTTTTCGGTGATGTCGCGCCTGCGCAGGCACGAGAACTCGACCCTGTTTGCGAAAATGCGGGTCTATGACGGCGAGAGCCTGAAGGAGTCCGATCCGAAGGCCCGCAGCGTCCAGGAATACAAGGATGCCGCCGGCGTCGACGAAGGCATGGACGGCGTCTCGACCCGCTTCGCATTCAAGGTGCTCGCCGCAACCTTCAATCACGATACGACTGAGATTGGCGCCGACGCCGTTCACCTCATGTATATGCTGGAGCAGGCCATCCGTCGCGAACAGCTGCCGGACGAGGTCGAGAAGCGCTATCTCGAGTCCATCAAGGCCGACCTTGCGCCACGCTACGCGGAGTTCATCGGCAACGAGATTCAGAAAGCGTATCTGGAATCCTACGCCGACTACGGCCAGAACCTGTTCGATCGCTACGTCGACTATGCGGATGCATGGATCGAGGATCAGGATTTCAAGGATCCCGACACCGGCCAGATGCTCAATCGCGAGCTGCTCAACCAGGAACTGACCAAGATCGAGATGCCGGCCGGCATCGCCAACCCGAAGGACTTCCGCAACGAGGTCGTGAAGTTCTCGCTGCGCTCGCGCGCCCAGAACGGTGGCAAGAACCCAAGCTGGACCTCCTATGAGAAGATCCGCGAGGTCATCGAGAAGCGGATATTTTCGCAAGTCGAGGAACTGCTTCCGGTGATCTCGTTCGGCTCGAAGAAGGACGGCGATACCGAGAAAAAGCACGGCGAGTTCGTCGCGCGCATGGTGGCGCGCGGCTACACCGAGCGGCAGGTCCGGCGGCTGGTCGAGTGGTACATGCGGGTGAAGCGAGCCGGTTGAGGCGGATGCAAAAGTGGTCATTCATTTCGTCGACCGGCGCCTGAATCCTGGCGGCAAGAGTCTCGAGAACCGGCAGCGGTTCTTGCGGCGCGCCAAGTCGCTGGTCCAGGCGGCCGTCAAGAAGAGCTCGCAGGACCGCGACATTAAGGATGTCCTGGAGGGCGGCGAGGTCTCGATTCCACTTGACGGCATGCATGAGCCGCGCTTCCGCCGCGAGGGCGGCACGCGCGACATGGTGCTGCCCGGCAACAAGAAGTTCGTCGAAGGCGACATTCTTCCGCGCCCCGATGGAGGCCCGGGGGAGCGGGGATCGCGGCCGGGCGAAGGCGACGCCGAGGACGCGTTCCGCTTTGTCCTGAACCGCGACGAATTCGTCGACCTTTTCCTCGACGATCTCGAATTGCCGGAGCTGACCAAGCGCAGGCTCGCCGACGTGGAAAGCGAGGGCGTCCATCGCGCGGGCTATACGACGTCGGGTTCGCCGGCAAACCTCTCCGTCAGCCGCACCGTGAGCAAGGCCTTGATGCGGCGCGTCGCGTTGCGGCGGCCGCGGCCGGAGGCGATCGCGGAACTCGAAGCCGAACTTGAGAATTGCGACGAGGCCCGGTGCGGAGAGCTGTTGGCAAAAATCGACACCCTCAAATCGAAAATCCGCCGGATTCCCTTCATCGATCCCATCGACATCCGCTTCCGCCGTTTCGAGACGGTGCCGAAGCCAGTGGCCCAGGCGGTCATGTTCTGCCTGATGGACGTCTCCGGGTCGATGTCCGAGCACATGAAGGACCTCGCCAAGCGCTTCTACATGTTGCTCTACGTCTTTCTGAAGCGGCGCTACCGGCATGTCGAGATCGTCTTCATCCGCCACACCGACCGCGCCGAGGAGGTGGACGAGGAGACCTTCTTCCACGGGCCTGCTTCCGGCGGCACGCTGGTGTCCAGCGCGCTGCAGACGATGAGCGACATCGTCAAATCGCGCTTCCGCCCCGCCGACTGGAACATCTACGCCGCGCAAGCCTCCGACGGCGACAATCTGAGCGCAGACGGCGAGGTTGCCGGCCGGATACTGACCGAGCTCATCCTGCCGGTCAGCCAGTTTTTCGCCTATCTGGAGGTTGGCGGAGCCGGCGGCTACTCGTTCGAACTGCCGGACTCCTCTCTCTGGACGCTGTACGAGCGGCTGCGCGCCAGTGGCGCGCCGCTGTCCATGCGCAAGGTCCACGACCGCAGCGAGATCTTCCCGGTGTTTCACGACCTGTTCCAGCGCCGCGGCAAGCACGAGAAGGCATCGTCATGAGTAAGCCGTCCGAACGACTGTTCAATGGTGCGGATTGGGACTTCCAGATTCTGCAGCGCATTCACGACGCCTGCGAGGACATCGCGCAATCCGAGCTCGGGCTCAATGTCTATCCCAACCAGATCGAGGTTATCACGGCGGAGCAGATGCTGGATGCCTATTCCTCGGTCGGCATGCCGCTGTTCTACAAGCACTGGTCGTTTGGCAAGCATTTTGCGTTCCACGAAGCCTCCTATCGCAAGGGGCTGACGGGGCTAGCTTATGAAATCGTCATCAACTCTTCGCCCTGCATCTCCTATCTGATGGAAGGCAACACCGCGACCATGCAGGCGTTGGTCATCGCGCACGCCGCGTTCGGCCACAATCACTTCTTCAAGAATAATTATTTGTTCCGGCAATGGACCGATGCCGACGGCATTCTCGATTATCTCGATTTCGCCAAAAGCTACGTGGCGCAATGCGAGGAACGTCACGGGCGCCTGGCGGTCGAGGTGACGCTCGATGCGGCGCACGCCCTGATGTCCCATGGCGTCGATCGCTATCCCGGCAAGAAGAAACTCGACCTTCGGACCGAGGAGAAGCGCGCCGCCCAGCGTCGTCTGCACGAGGAAAGCGCCTTTAACGATCTGTGGCGGACCGTTCCGACCGGACCTGCCAAGAACAACGCGGTTCAAGATGTCGAGCGCCGCCGCAAGCTGCTCGGCCTGCCGCAGGAAAATCTGTTGTACTTCCTGGAAAAGTCAGCGCCGCGGCTGGCGCCATGGCAGCGCAAGCTCCTTCGAATCGTGCGGCAGATCGCGCAATACTTCTACCCGCAGAGCCAGACCAAGGTCATGAACGAAGGCACCGCGACCTACGTTCATTACCGCATCATGAACCGCCTGTACGAACGGGGACGGATTTCGGACGGCAACTTCCTCGAATTCCTGCAGTCCCACACCAACGTGGTTTTTCAACCCGACTTCGATCAGCCCGGCTATTCCGGCTTCAATCCCTATGCGCTCGGTTTTGCGATGATGCGGGACATCGAGCGCATCGTGACCAAGCCGGACGATGAGGACCGCGAATGGTTCCCTGACATCGCCGGCACCGGCGACGTCATGGGTGTCCTGAGGAACGTCTGGGCCAACTATCGAGATGAAAGCTTCATTGGCCAGTTCCTGAGTCCGCGGCTGATGCGGCAGTTCCGGATGTTCGATCTGCACGATGATCCAGAAGAACAAGCCGGCATCAGGGTCGATGCCATTCACAATGAGCGCGGCTATCGCCGCGTCCGCCGCGAACTGGCGCGCCAGTATGACGTTGGATTTGCCGACGCCAATATCGAGGTCGTCGATGTCGATCTCGCCGGTGACCGCCGCTTGATGTTGCGCCATTTCGTCGTGAACGGGGCGCGGCTCAACGAGGCGGATGCCAAGCGCGTGCTCCAGCACCTTGCCGATCTCTGGAGCTACGACGTATCGCTGGTCGAGGTCGATTCCACCGACACGGTTCTGAGGGAATATGTCCTCAACCCGCGGGGACTTACCGCGGCGGCGTGAAGCGTTTTCGCGGCAGGGCGAATTGAAAGCTGGCGTCGCGCGGCAAGCGGCTAACAGAATCGCGCCTCGACAAAAGAGCAACGGCCTCCTCGACATATCAAATCCCTCCAAGCGGCGTTCGACCGACCATGAGATCGTAGCGCCATCATTCTGGAAATACGGTTGAGGAGATTTGTCATACTAACGGTTCAACACTTGTTCCGGCCGGAGGGAATTGTGAGCGACTCGAAGAGCCAAGTGCCATTGCAGACCTCGGCGGAATTCGTGCGCACCCATA
>Ga0210390_10002307_pt1 | contig 16992 bp, 21 predicted proteins | sample IncBWH11OmetaG_FD_161050 | JGI IMG/M metagenome (GOLD analysis project Ga0210390, IMG submission 161050) | Forest soil microbial communities from Barre Woods Harvard Forest LTER site, Petersham, Massachusetts, United States - Inc-BW-H-11-O ... | reverse complement strand
ACCAGGTCCAGGCGGTCGGCGTCGGTCAGTTCGTGCGGCAGGGACAGCAACAGTTCGCGGCAAAGCTGGGCGTCCTTGCGCTTCTCCGCCGCCTCGACCGCGTTCCAGAGTTGCGCCCGGTCGTGCATCCAGGCCGGTGTGTTCTCGGGGGCGAGGATTTCGGAATGGAGGACGCCGCTTTTCCGCGTGTAGTCGTGCAACAGGCCGGTGCGTTCGTCCATGATCTCGGCGGCGGCGCGGTAGGCGGCGGCGGCGGTCGCACTGCGCCCGCTGCTCCGCCCGATCACCTGCGCCGAAAACCGATAGGCCGCCATGCCGCACCTTCCGTATCGCCAGACCGGCGCGAGGTCTGCCTGTCCGGCACAAGGACAAGCCACCCGGCGCTTGAGGGGAGCGGACCGCCCGCGCAGCGGGGCGGGCGTTGCGAAGCAACGTATAACCGCGCACTTCGTGATTTTGACGGACCGCACCTCCCTCGGATATGATAGACCGAAAGTTGAGATTTTGCAGCCTTACGCTTCGGAATTTCCGCAGAATGAGCACGGACCGCAAAGCCAAACTGCTCGAACGCCGCGCCAGGCTCGATGCTCAGCTTCGCGACCTTGACGCCCGCGAAAAGGAGCGGCAACGGAAGCTCGATACCCGCCGCAAGATCATCGCCGGTGCCCTCGTTCTCGAACATGCCGAGATCAAGGCCGACTTCGCCATCGAACTCGCCGCCCTGCTGAACCGCTACGTCACCCGGCCGGAAGATCGCGCGCTATTCGACTTCCTCGACAGCCGCGTTCCCGGTGTCGGCCCGGCTGCCTCTCCTGACTTCGCGGCCGCTGCTCGTCCACCCGCTGAACCCTCGGATCGCGCCGTTGATGCCGTGTTGCCTGCCTCCGATAAGCCCGCCGCGCCGGACCCTTCCTGAACGGTGCCGTATCCCGGCAACGGCCGCCGATTTCCCCGCCACAAAGGAACCCCACGATGAAGCCCCTGCTGGTCGGCGCGCTGCTGCTGATGGCCGCCACTTCGACCGCCACGGCGCAATCCTGCCGTCAGACCTTGGGGCCGCAACGCTCTGAGGTGTTGGTGCGCCGGTGCATACAGGTCTCGCAGGCGACCCACCCGCCCTGCAATGCCGCCAATCCCTGTGACATGATCGTTGATGAAATCAAACACGGCTGCGCCGAACTCGCGGAGCCCGGCCTGGCCGTCAAGCCCCCGGCTTTTTGCCGACGATACCGTTAGCTGTAAGACTGCGCGTTCGTCTCTATGGCTAAAATGAATCGGCCTGGCGGCCGATGCTCTGGTGATGAATTAGGGGCGCTGCCCCTCTGCCCTGCGGGCATTCACCTCGCGGTATTTGTCGCACAAGGACAATCCGAGGTAAGATGAAGGGCGGTCACAGGCAGCGGTGCCGATGGATCGCGCACGGGGACGACCCCGGTTTCTTACTGCGTCACTGCGTATGTCTTTTGACAAGGCAAGGTCCCGGTTCAGCTCTCACTGGCCGGGACCTTCGTTTTTGGGATGAACCACAGCGGGAATTGATGAAACGCAATAACGAGTTTTTAAAGCCACAGTCGCTACACTTCCTCGATGGCGAGGCAAGAAATCAAAGGGATTAAATACCATCCTGAAGCCGCGCGGCTTCAGGACTACCGCATGGAAGCCCCTAACGGCGAGTGGGTCGGCCGCCTCGATGACCGGGCATGGGGCGATAGGTGCAATCTGTTCTGCTATTTCTCGGATGTGGCAACCGGCCAGACGATTCGGCTGAGCGTCTTTTCCAGCAACAGTTACAGGCCCTATCAGCGCGGCCCGGCTTTCGATGAAGAGGCTATCGGCGGCGTGTTCAGGATCAGGACCAGTCCGAGCAAGAATGGTCTACCCAAGTTCCTTTCGGCAGAGCGGGCCGCTTTGCCATGAGCAACTGAAGGCGGCGTTGCTGGCTCAATGTTCACAAGTTCAATAATGAACTAATTCAGCATTGAATAAATTCACTCTTGATCGATCACTGGCACGTTGTGCGCCCTGAACAGGTCGTTCAGGGCGCGGGCCAGAAGCGTTTGCACGTCCTCCCGCGTCTGCGCCCGAACGGCGAGAATGCTTGTCTGGAACCCTGCGGGCAGATAGGCACCGATATGGACCTTGCCGGCTGGCTGGCTTGGCGCGGCTCGGCGAAGACGGGCGCTGCGTCGGATCGTCGGCCTTGGCTGGGGCAGGCTCCGGCCCGGCGCGGCGGCCGGTTGTGCGCTCAAGCTGCGCTTGAAGGGATGCCATTTTGTCCATGTTCATAGGTTCCATTGTTCACAATTTCAATACTGAACCGGTAGAGGGCGTCAAGCTCGGCGGCGGCTCGTCCGTCCTCGTCCAGTTCTTGCGGGGTCCGGCCGGTCGTCATCGCGTCGGCATAGGCGCTGCGGTGGCAGAGGTGGGTGGGGGCGCATTCAAGGCCGAAGGTTTCACGCACAAGGTCGCGCGCGTCGGCGGCCTGCTTAGTCGCGGTCGGGTGTATCCCGTTTAGAACCACAAAGGCCGGGGGATTGCCCGCCAGCCGCAGAATGTCGGCGGCGGCGGGCAGGGCTTCCATCTCAACGATGTTCGTCCGCGTCGGGATCAGCACAAGGTCGGACTGCCGGGCCGCGTTCAAGGCGCTGTCGTCGTTCCGCCCAGCCGTGTCGATGATGACGATCTCCGCGCCAAGCTCGGCGGCCGATGCCAGGGTCTGCTTCAACCGGCTGGACTGCGCGGACACAACGGCCGGGTTGTCCTCGGTTCGGCGGTCTTTCCAGTTCGCCGCGCTTGCCTGCGGGTCGAGGTCGATCACGGCCACCACCTTGCCCGCCCGGAACGCCGCGACGGCAAGGCCAACCGCAATCGTTGTCTTGCCGGTGCCGCCCTTCTGGCCAATCAGCGAGATTGTGAACATGTGAACCCGTGAACGCTTGAAACTATGACCTTTTGAAATTGTGAATTGATTCGGATGAGGCGGTCAAGCGGACCGTAGTCCGCTTCGGGAGGCATCGAGGGGCAGGCTATCAGTTCCCGGAACGGATGCTACAATGCGCGTTATCACACCTTTCACGCCTACTTCTGCCAATGCAGCCCTGTCTCTCGCCTTTGCTGGCAACTACGTCGGGTTCCAGTACAAATCACCGTGCCGCGCGCACCACTTAGCTTGGTCCCTCTCAATTTGACGGATACCAATCGTACAGAATCAAGATCGGTGGTTCGCAAGTCCGCCCTTCTCAAATCTGCACCATCCAAGGTCGCATTATTTAATAATGTCCGTGCCATCCTTGCATATCGTAAATCAGCGCCACGCAAGTTAATACCACGAAGGTCGCAATCCTCAAGAATTGCGTATTTAAGATCAGCACCCGAGAGATCGCCTCCAGAGAGGCGAGTCCGTTCTAAGTTCAAAATGTTCGGAGCGTTCCCCAAAAGAGTTTTTCGGACACGTAGCACATCTAAAACCGCCTGCACCTCAGATTTAAGTTCTCCGGGAATCACGTCTTGCCCTGCCATATCGGCAGGTTTGCCCGATGCGCTTATCCTGTGAGGAGCCACACGACGCGCGTAATCGCAAAGGATGGTCAGAACGTGGCGATCTTCCTCAGGTGAGCTAAGGCCAAGACGGCCAAGGGCGTGTATTGTGGCCACTACTTTGCTAACGTCATCTTTACCACCTAACAATTCAATTGATTTAAAATACGCTTCCGAAAATTTCGAGTATTCTGTAACTCGAAGATTTTCGCTCGCCACCTTATAATTCTTCGCTGTATACCAAAAGGTAACGATTAATCCCGCCGCTGTCGCAGCCGTAAAGATTATTTGAAGCCAGTCTACAAACGATTTTCGTACATCAATCTGTAGATGAATCCTATCCTGTTCGTCTTTAGTAAGCATTTGCGTCGAAAATACCTCTGGCATCAGCGCAGACGGAAGAATGAAAGGCAATATTATTGCGCTAGAAAATAGTGCTATAGCTAATACGACGGCAAGAAATGCCCTAACAGACATAGCGTCTCGCTTTGAGATTAAACGAAGACGCGGCCAACTCCGATATGTACCATTACGGTGTTAGCAAGCGACGCATTAGGAATTGAGGTCGGAAGCAGGACCGGGGTGTTCGTAGCCGGATCCCACCAAATTTCGGAGCCGTTTGGAGCGTGTTGGACAGGGTTATCCCGTGGATGGCATCCTTGCTGGACAAGGATCGCCTCGACTGCCGGACGATACTCCTGCACCTATTCGGCTCTTCGGCCTAGGAAAAATGAAATGACCGAAGCCGGTAGGAGGGACGAGCAGATGGTTGCTCAACGAACACGGGTGGCGTCTGTTCGATCACCACAACCTCGTATTCCTTATCAGGAGGCAGTCGGGTGGACTTGGCGCTCAAATGTAGCAACAGCGGCGTCACCTTCTCAATTTGGTCAAGAAGGCCATCTTTGGAAGAATCAAAGGCAGTGAGGCCCGGAACCTGAGAGTCCCACGTCCCCCAAACTTTTGACTTCTCATCGAAGGCGATCTTTACCGTCAGCTCGCTCATGATACCACCTAACCCGATAATCTAACCTCTACAACTCAACCGTTAGCCCCACTCTGAAGAAACCCTGCGCAGTTGTCAACTTGCTAATGCAAATTAGCAACACTCAGTTCCTCGTCCGACAAGGTGGACCTGTTAGCCACGGGATACCACTAAAATTTGGCGGTTTTGAGGGGACCCGTTGCGGTCTGCTGCTTGATTCCAAGCTGCCTTGAGCAAAAAGGGAACCCTTTTGGCCCCTATCCCGCTGCCATTGATGAGAGGCGGGAAATCGTTGCAATCCCAACGTTGTAGCTTTGAGCCAACTCCTTGAGAGTCGCGCCTTCGGCGCGGCGCTTGCGGGCCTCTGCCTGCTGCTGCGGGGTAAGGGCTGGGGGGCGGCCCATATGCTGGCCGCGCGCCTGTGCACGGCTGCGGCCCTCCGCCGTGCGGGTGCGGATCAGGTCGCGCTCCACGTCCGCCAGCCCGCCCAGAACGGCAATCATCAGCCGCCCGGTGCTGGTGGCGGTATCCGCCCACGGTTCGGCCAGTGACCGGAACTGCCCGCGCGCGTCCACGATGCGCTTGACGATGGCGAACAGGTCGAAGGTTGAGCGGGCGAGGCGGTCGATGCGTGTCACCGTCACCACATCGCCGGGGGCTAGGTCGTCGAGCAGCTTCAGCAGCTCGCGGCGGTCGGCTTTCGCGCCGCTCGCCTTCTCCCAGTAAATCCGGGTGCAGCCCTCGGCGCGGAGCTGGGCGATCTGGGCGTCGAGCGTCTGCCCGTAGGTGCTGACGCGGGCATAGCCAAGGCGACGATTTTGCGGTTCTGATTCGGTCATATCTTCCGGAAAGCGTAACCCATTGACCTGGTTAGGGCAAGCGGTCTTTCCGAAAGTCTTGATTTTTGCAAACCACGTACGACGGAGGGATGGAATTTGGGGTCGGGTCCGCATGCGTGTCGAGAGATCGGCTGCCGCCGTGGGTGATACACATATCATGTGTAAATGTAGGCTTTACATCGCTTCGTCCGCGCCCCAATTAGGCGATTAGCGCGCCAGAAATTTGCTGATCTGCACGCTGCGGCCCGTTTGCCGAGGAAAAGGCTCATGTCAAGGAAAGGCCCATGTCCAATCAGGCTTCCCAAACCCGCATTGAGGTCAAAGCTAACTATAGGATTATCGATGTTAGGGTATATAAAGGGAAGCAAGCCGAAAGCCTTGATCCAACCGAAGATGAAAAGTTCATCGTGGAAAGCGATGCGCCTTTCGTGCATGTGAGGATCAAAACGCACGTTGTCCTCTCTCTACTCGCTTTGGGAGGAATGGGAATTAACATTTGGAGATGGCTTTTTTAAAACGGAGGGGGCAGTTTGTTAGTTGCCAGACGCGCAGACTGCCCCGCCGGAACCGAGACAGACGGAACGCAAACGAGTTCAGCATTTCGTACTCAGGAGAAGGATGATGTTATGTCGCTTCGAACAATCACCGTCAGCGCCGTTCTCTGCTGTATCGCCTGCGATCAACAGCTGATAGGGAGGCAAACAGATGTTTCGCCTCGCTACTGTCCTGATCGGCTCGCTGGTCGCCATCGGAATCATGGGAGCAAGCGACGGACGCGCTCGGCTACGCGATCCCCATGTCCGTGGCACTGAGCTTTGGCTTCAGACATCGGCCAAATCTCTGACTGCATCAGGAGGGTCGCTCCTCTCTGCTGCAAATCGCAATATAAGAAGCATCAGCTCAGCAGCTGACCGCTTTGAGGAATTAAACCATGTCGAGCGTAGTGAGGTTCGGCCTCAACACTTCGGCCAAACCTCCCCTACAGGAGGTTGGTTCTCACCGACTGCAAATCGTGATGTCGGAAGCATCAGCTCAGCAGCTGACCGCTTTCAGAGATGCCATCGAAGCCAGCTCATTTGGGGAGGTGGTCCGACGTGCCCTGAGATATTACGAGAAGCTTCTACAGTCACTGGATGTCCCATTGCTGTCTTGGGAAGACAACTCGGAAGATCACCCGTTACTTACGACACGGTTGCAGATTGTACTATCTCAACGGACTCTAGAGAGGCTGGAGCGCCTACAGAAAATATTCCCAGACACATCACTCGCCGAAATAATTCGTACCGCTCTGACGGTATTTCAGAAAGCATATAGAGCCTTAGATGAAGGCAAACCATCATTTGAGGTACGACAGATCGACGGCTCAAAAATCACCGTGCACTCGGGTGAACTAGCAGCCTGAGATTGAAACTGAGGAAGATCAGTGGCTCATGCCTCTGATCTTCCTTTCTACTCCTATAATTTCGATATACCTAATCGTGGTGCTTAGGTAACCCTTTCCGGCGCTCTGGCGCTGCCTCGTAAAGCCTTGATTTGCAAGGGTCTGGAAATGACGGAAAGGGTGTGCTAAAATTCTTCCCATGAAACGGGATGAGGTCATTGCCACGCTGCGCGCGCACGAACCGGAGCTAAGGGCTGCCGGGGTGGTCCGGCTGTCGCTGTTCGGCTCGACGGCGCGGGATGACGCGCGGGCGGATTCCGATGTCGATCTGCTGGCGGCGTTCGATGACGCCCGCAAGCTGTCGCTGCTCGACATGATCGGCATCGAAAACCGGCTGGCGGACCTGCTCGGGCAACCTGTCGATCTGATCGAGGAAGGGACGCTGCGGCCACGCGTCCAGCAAAGCGCGAGCCGCGAGGCCGTCCGTGCCTTCTAGCGATCCGGTTCAACGCTTCAGCGATATCATCGAGAGTGGCACCAATATCGAGCGCATCGAGCGCTTCACGGCGGGCATGGACTTGAAGGGCTTCGCCGCGAATGACGAAAAGGTTCTCGCCGTCAAATACGCGCTGCTGACGATCAGCGAGGCCACCGCGAAGCTCGGCGATCTCGCCGCCGATCTCTGCCCGGATATTCCGTGGCGGGAAATCAGGGGCCTCGGGAACCGGCTGCGGCACGATTACGAGAGCATCGATGTCGTCCGCATCTGGCTGCTGCTCGAACGCGACTTGCCGCCTCTGAAAATTGCCTGCGGGAAAGCCCTGCGCACTCTGGAAGGGAACGGCCTGGCATGTTGATCGGCTATGCCCGCGTGTCCACGGATGAACAGAACCTCGGCCTGCAACTCGACGCTTTGCAGGCGGAAGGGTGCGGGCGCGTGTTTCAGGATACGGCCTCGGGGGCCAGGTCAAACCGGAAGGGCCTTGCCGATGCCCTGCAAGTCTGTGCGCCGGGCGACGTGCTGACGGTCTGGAAACTCGACCGGCTGGGCCGGACTCTGCTCGATCTCGTCGGGCTGGTGGAAAAGCTGCAAGCGCGGGATGTCGGCCTGAAGGTACTGACCGGGGCCGGGGCCTCAATCGATACGACAAAGCCGGAAGGGCGGCTGTTCTTCGCCATGTTCGCCGCCTTCGCGGAGTTCGAGCGCGAATTGATCCGCGAACGGACCAAGGCCGGGATGCAGTCGGCAAAGCGCCGGGGCCAGCATGTCGGGCGTCCGCGCAAGCTTGTGCCGGAACAACTCGACATGGCGGCGCAACTCCTCGCCGGGGACCGGTCGCAAAGGGAGGTCGCCAAGGCGCTCGGCGTGGCCGTCTCTACGCTGCGGGAAGCCCTGCAAACGCGGCAACGGAAAAGAGCGGCCTGATGGTGCGTGGGAGAAGAACATCGCCTCCACGCCCGCCTGCGGGGCCTCCAGCCAATGCCGACGAAGGGGCGCGGCGGGTCCGGGCGCTGCTGGTGAAGACATTCGACCGGCAAGACGGCACGGGGGCCGACTGGCGCTTGATGCTCGAAAGCCTCTACCGGGCAGGGTTCAAGATCGCGGACGATCACTTGGACGATGCCGCCCGCCGCAAGATCATGCAGCGCGTCCACGAGGGGGCGGAGGTGCGTCTGACGGGCGGATACGCTGACGGTTCCGGCGCAAGCAGCGCCGATCCTGCCGGGCCGGTTGCCCCGCCCTCGAATGCCGCTGAACCGCGTTCGCCGTTGCCGCGCCCGCCACGGTAAGGGGCCTGGCGATCTCCGGCCCCTCTGTACGGGCTGGGAAAACAGGTTTGGAGACAGTGACGCTTTCGCCTATAGAATCCCCCCGGAAATCCACGGCAGGACGATGCGATGCCCGAACAGGTGCACAAGGTCGCAGACGTTTTTGGTATAAATCGTGACTTCCCGCTTAATTACGTTGAACGCCCCGGTATTGATGACAAGCTAATCGAAAACCTGACACGGGATCATCACGTTGTCATCTTCGGTAGCTCAAAACAGGGGAAGACATGCCTTCGTAAGCACTGCCTGACAGATGACGATTACGTTGTTGTCTCTTGTCAAAGCCATATGGATTTGCGGCAACTTCATGCCGCCATCTTGAAGTGCGCCGGATATCAAATCGAAGAATCAAACACTCGATCCTCTGACGGCTCCCACAAGCTTTCCGCGAAATTTGGCGGCGAGCTTACGGTCCCCTTAATTGGGAAAGCCCGCCTCGATCTCGGCGGCGACAAGGAATCCCAATCATCAAACGAACAAACCTTTAAAAAACTGGAACTCGACGCGCAGGACCCTAATGATATAATCGCCGCATTAGCCGAAATTGCCTTCAGCAAATTCATCGTTCTAGAAGATTTTCATTATCTGCCCTACGAGACACAACAGGATTTTTCCTACGCTCTCAAAGCGTTTCACGAAAATTCCAAAATAACGTTCATCGTCGTGGCCGTCTGGCGCGAAGAGAACCGTCTAATACTGTTTAATGGTGACCTCACCGGTCGCATGATTGCGATTGATGCTGACGCATGGCGTCCTGCCGAATTACTGAGAGTTATTTCGGCTGGAGAAGCGCTTCTCAACGTGTCGTTCTCAGATAAGTTTAAATCCGAGGTAATTGCTGACTCTTTTCAAAATGTATATTTGGTGCAGGAAGCTTGTCACCGAGCCTGCCGTAGCGTGGGGGTATATCAAACTCAGGATACGCTAAAAACAATTGTGGATGAAAGGGGGGCAGGCGAAATAATATCGGAAATAGTGAGCGAACAAAGCGGCAGATATAAGGCTTTTTTGTCAAATTTCGGATTGGGATTCCAGGAAACTGAACTTGAAATGTTCAAATGGATATTATATCCGGTATTGTCGTGTGATGTACAAGACCTTATAGCTGGTCTGCGATATCGGGAAATACGTGAGACGATTCAGAGTGCACACCCGCGCGGCGAAAAACTAAACGCGGGCAACATCACACAGTCTCTCCAGTCGATAAGCAACCTTCAATCGAAAAAGAATATAAAGCCGTTCGTTCTCGACTACGACAATACAAATCTACTGTTGTCCGTGGTTGATAAGGGTTTTTTAATCTGGATCAGCAAACAAGAAAGGAGTGAGTTGCTGGACCTTATTGGGCTGCCGCCTGCGGAGGATTAGTGACCCCCGTATTTCAGACGCCATTTTCGCCTAGAAGGTAAGGCTTTTGCAACAGGTGAAGGGGAAGAATACCCTCGTATTCTCTTACACCCCAGAGGGGCCGGAAAGTCATCAACCCTGCGGCCCGGCCTGTTGTAGCTCGATGGCGCGGTCTTGCGTCATGCGGTGCATACATTCGGCTGCGTCGATCTCTCGGATGGTCCCCTGCTCGGCATCGTAGAAGCCGCAATTGGCGTTGCGGTATTGCAGCCAAAGGCGCTGTGCCGCTCTCAGCTTGTCAAGCTGGCCGGGGTCCGCCGGGTCGGCTTTCAGCATGGCCGTGAGGGCTTGGTAAGCCTGGTTCAGCCGCGCATCCCAAACCTTCGTGCGGGCGTCCAGACAAACCATGATTTCGACGGTTGTTCCCGTGTTGTTGCAGACCTTCCCGTCCGGCGTCCAGGGGGCTGGGGCGGCGGCGAGCGCGGAGCCGCATAGCGCCGCGCCGAAAGCTGCTGACAGGATCAGGTCGCGCATGGTTCGCCTCCTTCGATCCCGTTTGTTGGCCGGGCCATTTCAAAGCTCGCCCTTCGCCAGCGCCTCGCGCAACACCTTCTCGACGCGGGCATTGTAGCCGCGACCGGTCGCCCGAACGCCCTTCACCACATCCGCTGCGAGTCGGAAACCGATATGGACTTTCGGCTGCTCGACCGGGGGGCGGCCGATTCTCTTCCATGCCTTGAATTGCTCGGGGAAAACCTCGCTGAACGGCTTGGCCCGCGCAAAGTTCTCCTCAGTCCATTCCGGAATATCCGCGTCGTCCCAATCCTTTTGGGAGATGTGAGGGGGTTTTTCAGGTCTTTTGCTCATAGCGTTTCCTTTCTCGATGATTGGCCTTCCTCAAGGAGATGGCCCGCACCGTGTCGCCGCGCATGGTGAAGGCGAGCAGGTGAAGCCGCCCGGAAATCGGCCCTACGGCCTGGAACCGGGCCTCTCCGTAGCGATACCGTTGATCCGGCTCGATCAGCGCCGCGCCAAGGTCCATGTCGGCCGCGACCGCAAGCGAAATGCCATGCTTGGCCCGGTTGATTTCGTCCTTGTCTGGGTCAAACTCGATCTTCACGACTAAATGTAGCAACAAAAAGGGCTGCGCGCAACCCATTAGCAGTATTTTTATGTTAATTCACCGCCACACCCTTCCGCTTGCCCCATAGAAGGCCCGTGGATGGCCTCTGAGTGTTGGGGGGTGTTGAGGTAGGGGTCAGACCCCCGGAAGGCCCTCAGCGGGCAAAAAATCGGCCCTGGCGTCGATCTAGCGGGGTCGGGGTCGGCCGCTTGCCCCGACACCAGTAAATCGCGTCAAAACGGAATGTCGTCGTCCAGGTCGCCCCTGCCGGTCGGCTGGCGCGGCCGACTCGCAGGCTTTGGGGGAAAGACGCTGTGGAACACGCCGCCCGGCGGCTCTGGGTCCTCGAGGTCGGTTTCGTCGACGCCTGCGACGATCATGGCGAGGCCGTGCGCGACGGCTTCGAGCAAGAGCTTTTCCGGGGCGATTTGCTGCCCTGCTGCGATCTCGTCCAGGAGGGCGGCTTGTTCCTCGGTGAGTTCGACGGTGACGGACCGGCCTGGCATGGTGCGCCGCCTCCCTGCTGGCTGTGCGGGTGGATATAGCACCTCCCCCGCTAAGCCCCTTCCTTTCCTTGAACCGGTTCCTTGTTCGGACCGGAAAAGCCCCGTTCCTCGTCCCGTCCCTGCAAAATCGGGTTATCGGAGCGCCCGGAGCCGGTCAAAAGCGCGAAGCGGGACCGGAGCCACGCGCAGCCCGTAGGGCGAGCATGGTGAGGACCTACCTTTTGACGGGCGAGGACGCGGAGATAGGCTCGGTGCAGATGGGGCGCAGCATTCTTCGAATAAACAACTTCAGCCCGCAGGGCTGTCCGCATCTTTCGTCTACAACATTGTTCACAGAGGCTGTGAATTGTTCGCCGTTTTAAGAAAGACTCTCTCGAAGAGAGAGAGTTTAAGAGTTTAAAGGCTGGAACTATTTGATTTCGCATCGTAATTCGATACTTCTGTTCGCGATACCCCGAGAAAGCGTTCGCGATACCCCGAGGCGGGCTGTTCGCGATACCCCGACATGATCCACAGCAAAAACGGCCTACTCGACCACTTTCGCTATCGGGGTATCGCGAACACAGCTAGGCTTTGGTGCATGGGGGAAGTCGTCCAGCTTGACATTTTCACGGTCAACACAGTTGACCCGCCGTGGCGGGACAACAGGGACACCATGGAGTATCCGTTTCTGTCGCTGCAAAAGGGCAGAACGAAGCCGATTGAGTACCGGAAGGGGAATGTTGCTCTGGAAGTCAATGGACCGATTAAGTACGGCCTCGCTTCCATTTGGGATTGGGATTTGGTGATCTTCGCGGCCTCGCACCTCAACGACGCGATAGAAGCCGGGCTTGCGCCGTCGCCATGGATACGATTCGTGCCGTATGACTGCCTGCGCCAGCTTGGGCGCTCGACTGGCGGCAAGGACTACCGGGAGTTGGCGCAATCGATCCGCCGCCTGCGCATGACGACCGTGATAACTAACATCCGGGATGAGGACGGGGCGGGGGAGGAACGGCCGTTTTCATGGCTGGCAGATTACAAAATCCCGAAGAAATACACGCGGGCGCACTTGACACCGGATATGCCGGACGGTGAACCAGACCCGGCCCGGCCGTGGGAAATCGAACTGCCGTCGTGGCTATACAAAGCGATTTTGCGGCGGCGAGACATTCTCGCCGTCCATCCCGATTACTTCAAGCTGACGGGCGGGCTGGAGCGATGGCTGTACCGTCTCGCCCGCAAGGCGGTCCCGGACAAGGCCGAAGTCCAGGCGATTCACTTCCGTATGGATACGCTGCATAAGCAATCTGGCACAACCCGACTGTTGCGGATGTTTGCTTTCGACATTCGCAAGATCGCGGAAAAGCAGTCCTTGCCTGAATACAGCCTCCGGATCGACCGGGAAGGCAAGCACGAGCTCGTCACGCTGTATCGGGACCATTTCAAGCCGCCCCGCGTCCCTCGCGGCCTGAAACTCCGCGTCCTCGAAGGCTGGCCGGAGCGGTAATCACTCCCTTGCGGCCTTCCCCCTGCCTCTGTTTGATGGCTGGCAACAGGGGAAGGGGCGGGGCTATGCTCAACAACCCGGCGCAGCAGAAGAAACCGTCTCACCCTCTGTTCGAGGACGTGCCGCGCGGCGATCCCGACCGGAACCCGTGGGACTACCTGCCGCCCGCCGCCAGCTTCACCAGCCCGCTCGACCTGGTGGCCGACGATGACGCGCTATGGGAGCCGGGCTGCGGCCGTCTGTTCCTCGGCCTGGTCGGCGGGGAGGTGAAGGGCGAGCCGGGCAAACGCTACGTGCTGGGCGGGACCGCGATCGGCGTCGAGGACAACCGGCATATCTGCACCTTCGCGGGCTCCCGCGCCGGCAAGGGCCGCTCGGTCATCGTGCCGAACATGCTGCACTATCCCGGCTCGGTGCTGGCGACCGATCCCAAGGGCGAGCTCGCCGCGATCACGGCCAGGCGGCGGCGCGACATGGGTCAGAACGTCCATGTCCTCGATCCCTTCGCCAGCCCCGAGACCGTCGCCCGCTCCTGGCCGCACCGGGCGGACCTGGTGACGGGCTTCAACCCGATTGAGGCGATGCGCAAGGGCCGGGAGGTCGAGGACGCGGCTTTGATCGGGGACGCCCTGGTGCTGGTCGAGGGCAACGATCCGCATTGGGACGAATCCGCCCGCGCCTTCATCGAGGGCGTGATTCTCCACGTCGCCACCTGGGACGATCCCGGCCAGTGGCCGGAGTTCGACGGCTGCCGCTCGCTGTTCACCGTCCAGGATATGATTGCCCGCGGCCTGCCCGACGCGAAGGCCGCGGGCGGCTTCTCCGTCGCGCCCGGCCTCTGCCAGGAGATGGAGCGGAACGAGGCGGCGGGCGGCGTGATCCGCAACGCGGGCCACAGCCTGCAATCCAAGCCTGACCGGGAACGGGAGTCGGTGCTGTCGTCGGCGCGGCGCCATCTCAAGTTCCTCGATCTGTTCCGGCAGACCCCGGCCGGGCGGCGGACGCTCGAACATCACGGCTTCACGCTCGATGCGCTCAAGCGCGAGCGCACGACGATCTATCTGTGCCTTCCCGCGCGGCACATGGGGACGTGCTCGAGATGGCTCCGCCTGTTCGTCAATCTCACCATGCAGGCCATGGAGCAGACGGCGGCCGTGGGCGACCCCGGTCCCGGCAACGCCCCGGTGCTGTTCTGCCTCGATGAGTTCGCCACGCTCGGCTACCTCAAGCAGATCGAGGACGCGGCCGGGCAGATCGCCGGGTTCGGGGTGAAGCTCTGGCCGGTGCTGCAAGACCTCGGCCAGTTGCGGGCGCTCTACAAAGACCGATGGGAAACCTTCCTCGGCAATGCCGGGGTGCTGCAGTTCTTCGGCAACACGGACCTCGGCACCCTCGAATGGCTTGCCAAGCGGTGCGGCAAAACCTCCATCCGGGAGCGGACGGACAAGCCCATCACCTCCGATCAGGCCGGGAAGGGCCTCACCGGGGAAAGCTGGGCCACGCAGGTTTACGACCTGCTCGGCGTGGATGAAGCGGCCCGGCTGTTCGGCCGCGACGATCCGCAAGCCCGGCAACTGGTGTTCTGGGGCGGCCTGCCGCCGCTCATCCTGCAACGGGCGCAGTACGACACGCACGGGCTGTTCCAGGGCCTCTGGGACAAGCCGCCCGGCACGGTCGGGGGGAACACTGGCGGCGGGGGCGGCTGATGGAAGGCTCTGGCCATGACTGGTGGGCCATGGCTTTCCTCGCCTTCGGCTTCGGCGTCGCGATATGGGAGTTCGTCCGAAACCGGCTGAGGCGCAAGCGGGTGCCGCTGGCGGGATTCGAGAACTGGCCGCGCGTCTATCGCACAGGCGGCACGGACGACGCCCCGGCGATCCTGCTGGAAGCCCGTTACGCCTCGCCCCGGACGATGAAAGCGGCAAAAGGCTGGGCGCGGCTGGCGGCCGTGATGTTCGGCGTGTGGGTGTCGGACCGGCTGACGCATCCGGTCCTCGGCCCGGATAGCGAATGGTTTCAGCAGAACGCCGGGCCGCTGATCGTCGCGGCCCTCATCGGCTGGGCTTCGTTCTATGGCTGGCGGGCGCTGTTCCGCCGCACGCTCTGGCGCGTGTCCCTGTCGCCGCTGCGCATGACCTTCCAGGGCGGCGGCATCGAGTGGAAGGGCGAAGCGCAGCACCGCAAATGGTTCGGCTTTGGTGGGGCGGCTCGGGTGAAGCCGGGGGAAAAGTGGAACCCCGAAACGAAGGAGCATCGCCTGGCGGCCGAGGAACGCCGCGTGGCCGAGGAGCGGCGGCAACGGCGGCGGAAGACGGAGCTGTATTACCAGCAATGCTCCGAGGTGTTGATCTTCGCAGGGCCGGGCCTGCCCCGGACGCTGTCCGTCGCGGAACTGGCCGAGGATGAGCACGGCGAGAAAGCGCGGGCGCTCGTCGCCGCGATCCTCGCGGCGCATGGCCTCGCGCTCGGTTTAGGGCGGGACCTGGGCCTGGTGACGGAGGACGCGGCGGAGACGGTGGAAGAACCGGCCGCCCTTTCGTCGCCTGGTTCACGCCGCCGGGGCCTGCGGCGATAGCCGCCTCCTGCTGTTCCCTGGCGCTAGCGTTCGCGCTCCCGTCCTGGGTGCCGGTCGTCGCGTTCGCGCGCCTCCATCTCGGCCCGCCTCGCGTCAAGCTCGGCCTGGCGCTGCTCCTCCGGGGTAAGGCTCGGGGTCTCGGCGGCCGGATCGGGGACAGCCTCCCCTTGCCCCGTGGGGGCCTCGTGGATGGCCTCTGAGGGTTCGGGGCTGGTGGTGTCACCCTCAAAAGCCGGGCCCGCTTCCACGGGCCAATTTTCGGCCTCTACGTCGATGGGCCGTCCGGTGGTGGCCTCCCGCTGCGCGGCCCTGCTCTGCGCCCCTCGTCGGGCGGTCCAGCCTTCCCGCTCGCGCCGATCCCGCGCGCGGGCGATGCGCTGCTCGACCGAAGCGGCCTCGCGCTCCTGGGCGCGGTCAAGGTTCGCCCGTTCCTCGGCCTGCCGGTTGCCGAGAACCTGCCGCCGTTCGGCCGAACGGCGGCCGAAATCGCGCATGGTCCGGCCTATCGCTTCGGCCTGGGCCTGGTCCTCGGCCGCGCGGCCGAGGACGCGGTAGAGGAGGCGGGCCAGCCCCTTACTCCCCTTTGCCCGCTGCTGGCGCTGCTTGATCGCGGCGAGGTCGGGCCGGTGCTTCGCGTCCAGCTTCGCCCGGTCCTCGCCGATGCGGTTCTCGAGATTCAGTTTCTCGGCCTGGTGGGTGCGGCCAAGGTTGATCTCGGCCTCGTGCCGGACGCTCTGCGCCTCGGCGCGGCGGGCGTTCGCCCATTCCTCGAACCGGCCGCGCTCGTGTGCCTGGCGCTGCTCCTCCCGTCCGGCCGCTTCGGCCCGCCGCCCGGCCGTGCCTTCCTGCTCCTTGCGCCAGGCGGCCTCCTGCTGCTGCCGGGCCTCCTCGCGCTCCTGGCGCTCGATCCGGGCAAGCTCAAGGTCGATGATCTCGGCTTCCGCCTTGATCTCGTCGCGCTCCTGGTTGCGGGCCTTCGCGGCGCGGCGGTCGTCGCCCGCCTTCGATTTCTTGCCGTTGCGCTCCATCTCGGTCGCAACCGGCCCCTGCTTCGGCTCCGGCTCCCGGTCGGACCCCTGCGCCTCAAGGCTGCGATGGTCCACGCGCTCTGAAGCGCCCGCCCGCTCAAGCGCCCGGTTCTGATAGTTTGCCCACTGCTCGCGCCAGTGCTGCAACAGCGCCGGGTCGTTCCAGTCGCGGGTCTTCGCGCCGAACCCCTCCCCGGTCAGGCTGCGCATGGTCAGCAGCACATGCGCATGGTGGTTGCGGTCGTCGCCCTCCCGGTGCGGCCGGTGCAGCGACACGTCCGCAACCATGCCGCGCTGCACGAGCTCGTCCCGCACGAAGGACCGCACCAGGTCCAGGCGGTCGGCGTCGGTC
>Ga0210390_10002306_pt1 | contig 17001 bp, 17 predicted proteins | sample IncBWH11OmetaG_FD_161050 | JGI IMG/M metagenome (GOLD analysis project Ga0210390, IMG submission 161050) | Forest soil microbial communities from Barre Woods Harvard Forest LTER site, Petersham, Massachusetts, United States - Inc-BW-H-11-O ... | reverse complement strand
CAAACTGGAGCTGAGGTCACCGAACTGGTTGCGGATTCGCAGTTGGGCGCGAGCGTAGGTTCGATTCCGAAATGGAGAATGGCCGGGGTGGTGGGGGCCCTGCTCTCGTAAATGCGCGTTGACATTAATCTCGCCACTCAGGCCTACGAGGATGCGCGCCGCTTCTGGATGCGCTGGGGCGGAGGGCTGGTTGCGCTGGGCATTCTTACCCTGCTGCTGCTGGTGATGACAGTCAATGGATGGATCGGCGCGCGCAAAGACAGACAACTGATCGCACAATACCAGAAAAAGAGCGCGGCTCGAGACAAGGAAAAAGCCGACGCGCAAGCAACATTGAATCTGCCCCAGAACAGCAGCACCCGGGACCGGTCGCAGTTCCTCAACGATCTTTTTCAGCGCAAGGCTTTTTCCTGGACCAAGGCCTTCGAAGACTTGGAGCGGGTGATGCCGCCACGCCTGCACGTGACCTCGATTCATCCCGAACTCAGTCCCGATAATGAGTTAGAGATCAAGCTGGTGGTGGCCGGAGATACCCGCGAACATGCACTCGATCTGGTGAGCAAAATGGAGGCTTCGCAACACTTCCACGATACTTATATTGAAGAGGAAAACGCTGACACCAGCAACACAGGCGATACGGTACAGTTCCACATTAGCGCGCTTTATGTGCCCGAGCTTGTAAGCAGCACTCCGGGAGGTGCGAACTAATGCCTGATCTGCGAGAGACTCGGCACAAGGTAAAGATCGCGCTGGCGGCCTTGGCAGCGGCCGATGTGATCATGGTCGCGGTGTTTTTTTCTCCCCTGATCGGGACGGAAGCGTCGAGACATCAACAACTCGATCAGGCCTGGAAGGAATTGCAGCAGAAGACGCGAGAGGTCGAACCACTGCAAGGTCTGGACAAGAAGATTCCTATCGCCCGCAAGCAGATTGACGAATTTTATGCGCAGCGGCTGCCCTCGCAGGACTCCGCCATTTCCGCCGATCTCGGCAAGCTGGCAGGCCAGACCGGGGTCCGAATCGGAAGCATCAAGTATGTCATGAAAGATCCGGAGACGGTCGGGGTGAGGCGGATGGAAATCGAAGCTGACCTCGCGGGCGATTACCTGCAGTTGGTGCGATTCGTTAATGCCCTGGAGCGCGACCAGATGTTTTTTCTGGTGGATAGCGTGAGCCTCGGCGGAGAACAAAGCGGCGTGGTCAAGCTCCAGTTGAAGCTGGAAACTTATCTGAAGACGGGCGTGGCTTAGGGGAAGACAGGTAATAAGTGAAACTGGGAGCGGAAAATCGCACGAAATTATTCTTCGCCCTCGGGCTGATGGCGCTGGCCCTCGTGGTTCTCTTTCTCAATTATGGAAGTTCCGCTCCCTCAGCCGCGGCGCCGGCGTTCATCCCTCCCGGCCCTGCTTCGCAGTCAGCTACGCCTGCCCGGCCGACCACGCACGCCAAGGCTCGCGGCAAGAAGGTGAGCACCGCCCCGCGGTCCCTTGATCCCACTCTGCGCTACGATTGGCTGAAGGCCAGCGAAGATACCAAGTACGAAGGCACTGGGCGGAACATCTTCCTGGCGCAAGCAGAGATTCCGCAGCCCGTGGCGCCGGCGCAGACGGAAGCGGAAAAACTGGCAGCACAAGGTCCGCCGCAACCGCCGCCTCCGCCGCCCATCAACCTGAAGTTTTTCGGATTTGCCAGCAAGCCGGGCGAGCCCAAAAAGATTTTCCTGTCAGAAGGCGAAGACGTTTTCATCGCCGCTGAAGGAGAAGTCGTCAATCGCCATTACAAAGTGCTGCGCATCTCGCCCACCTCGGTGGAAATAGAAGATGTGCTCAACAACAACCGCCAGAGTATTCCGCTAACCCTGGGATGAGGCAATTGAGGAATTGGGTAATTTTGTAATTGGGTGATTTGAAAAACTGCGGCGCCTAAATTAGCCAATTACAAAATTACCCAATTACGAATCCCCATGATTCCGCGCCCACGAAAATCCGTCCATCGCTCCGAGCGCGGCTATATTCTGATCACCCTCATCCTGTTCGTCGCGCTCATCGCCATTGCCGCCGTGGTCACGGCTCCCATCATCGCCTTCCAGGTGAAACGGGATCGGGAAGAAGAATTGATTCATCGCGGCGTACAGTACTCACGGGCGATGAAACATTTCGTCAAGAAATTCGGCCGTTATCCCACCCGCATTGAAGAACTGGAAAACACCAACCAGGTCCGCTTCCTGCGCAAACGCTATAAAGATCCAATCACCGGAAAAGATTTCAAGATCCTGCACATGGGCGACGTGCAAATGGCGTTCGGCGCCGGAATTGCCGGAGCGACTCCGGTCAACGGCCTCAATAACGGCCTCAATCAGGGGGTTGCGGGGATAGCGGGCGGCCCGGGCGGGCAACCTGGAATCGGCGCAGGCCTTGTAAATACCCTCGCCTCGCCTGGCGGATTCGGCGCCGCGGGTCTGAGTGCGTCTCCTGGAGCCGGCGCAGCAGGAGTCGGCGCCGCGGGAGCAACAGCCGCGAACGGGCAGAACCCCGGTGAAAATGCCGGCGAGGATGCAACCGAAGGAACGGCCAACCCAGGCGGGAATACCGCGGCAACCAGTCCCGGAGGTCCAGGCGCTCCCGGCACTTTCGGCGCTAACCCGGGAAATGGCGCTCCCGGCGCTCAGGTTTTTGGCGGTGGCCCGATCGTGGGAGTAGCCAGCACGAGCAAGGATAAATCCATCCGCATATTTAATAAAAAAGATCACTACTATCAATGGCAGTTCATTTACGATCCGAGCACGGATCGCGGTGGGCTGCTCACCACACCGAACCAGCCATCGCTGCAGGGAGCCACCACCGCCATCCAGGGCGCTCCTGGTACTCCCGGCGCCCCGGGCGGACCGAGCACATTTGGCGGACAGCCCGGACCCGGAACTGGCCTGCAACCTGGCCAACCCAACCAGCCTGGCATGCAACCTCCGCAAATGCCACCCGAACAACCGTAGCATCAAGCAAGGCAATCTACTAACCGCCAAAATCATTTCACGATGTTGTGAAGTGCGAAGTCGGTGTACAATCGCTGCCGCTTTTCAGTTTGAGAAAATTATTGGTGGACGTGTGCCAATACAATCCGATCCCAGGGAGAGAATGATGAAAATCTGCAAATCGTTGCTGCTAGCGGTATTTGTGCTGTTTATGATTGGGGCAACTGCGGCCGCGCCCCCGTTGACTTTCAAATTTAAGACAGTCAGAGTTCCCGGAGCGCTGCTCACAACCGTAGGAGGCATTAACAACACGGGAGCGATGGTCGGACAGTATCTGGCCAAGCCCGGAGGGAATCCACACGGCTTTCTGGTAGTTGACGGAAAGTGGACCCACATTGATCACCCCAAGGGCTCATCGACGATTTGCAAAAACATCAATTCCAGCGGTGCGATCGTGGGCAACTACCAAAATTCCAAGACTACGACGAGGGGGTTTGTTTATCAGAACGGCAAGTTTACCGACATCCCCGGACCCGCCGGAGCTACTTCCTCGGTAGCCAGCGGGATCAACGACGCTGGTCAGATTGTTGGCTACTACTACCATTCCGACGGCCCAATACACGGATTTCTGCTGAGCGGAAAGAAATATAAAACTCTGGACGTGCCCGGCTCAACCGCCACATTCGCTACCGGAATCAATAACAAGGGGTACATCGTTCTGTATTGGCAGGACGCGGCGCAAAATAGCGAGTCTTCTATTTGGAACGGCAAGACCTACAAGACGATCGACGTTCCCGGCGCCACCAACAGCTTCGCCATGGACCTCGATAATGCGAACGATGTTGTCTTCCAATGGTTCGACGAGAACTACCATCCTCACGGGGCGCTTTTGCATGGCGGGAAATACTACACCGTTGACTACCCCAAGAGCATGGGGACGTACGGGATGGGAATCAATGACAAAAACACTATTGTTGGATTCTACGTGCCGACTAACAACTACCAGGGAGGTTTCGTGGCGACGTACTGATGGGCTTTCGATTCGCCCGCAGCAAACACTAAAGCCTCATCGCGCATTACTCAGTGCGATGAGGCTTTTCAATTTCACAAGTGCCCAGCTTACACGCTGAACGAAGATCCGCAGCCGCAGGTGCTTTTCACGTTCGGGTTCTCGAACTTGAAGCCAGCGCCTTCGAGAGTTTCGACATAATCGACAATGCAGTTGTTCAGGTACATCAGCGAGGTGGCATCCACATAGACCTTGAGCCCGTCCATGTCGAACACCTTGTCCATCATGCCCGCGCCGTTTTCAAACGACATCGAGTAGGAGAAACCAGAGCAGCCGCCGCCCACCACACCCACGCGCAGGCCGGCAGGCTCGGGATTCTGTTGCGCCATAATCTCCTTAACTTTAGCAATCGCGTTGGAAGTCAAGCTGACCGGGGGCTTCTTGGGGGTCACTTCGGGAACGCTGGTCGGGACGGTGGTTGTGGCCATTGGCATCTCCTTGAAATTACGACCTGTTTATTATAACAAAGGCGGGCTCGGGGTCGAGGCAAAAATCCACGCTTCGACACTCTCCCAGCTAACTCATTCGATGAGCGATAACCGTACATAGTCGCACCCCAAAACAAAACCTCCCGAGATTTGCCTTCTGGGGCTATAATCGCCGCGTGGGGCCCCGTACCTGCGTTGGTTGTGGCCCAACAACCAACATCGGCTAAGCTTCGGGGTCTGCTCAAGATCAGCACCGAGGTGGCTTATGATGTCAATGTTAATGTGGCCGCTAGCTGTGTGGGGAGTTATCACTGCCATCCTGGTTATCCTCCTCATCTATCGCAGTACCCTCACCATGCAAGAGGATGATCAGCTATTCCTGGGCGAATCTGAATCGCACATGGAAAAGGAACAGATCGAAATCATGGCCAAGGTGAACAAGATCACTCCTTTGGTGAAGTGGATGGGCGCTGCCTCCGGTTTGCTGCTTTTGGTGATCGCCGGCCTGGCAGTCTATCAGGGTTTGCAGCAGGTGCAGTAATTTCTGGCATGTTTCACCGCGGTGCCGGCTAGCAGATTCGCAGCTAGAACCCGGGTCTGATCGCTGTGCCGCTCAAAAGTGTCTAAGGGCGAGACCGTGCCGTGTCTCGCCCTGATTTTGTGGTGCCGGGAACAGGACTCGAACCTGCACGCCTTGCGGCACTGGATCCTAAGTCCAGCGCGTCTGCCAATTCCGCCATCCCGGCAATTCGCAGCAGCTCCCGCAGAAATCTTTATGGTTCGGATTTCGGTGTCGCTCGCGATATTGTAGCGCAGTTGCCGGGTCCGGATGGATTTCAGCGGGATACTTCTGCGACCTGTTCTCAAAATGGAAGACTGATCTCGACACAGCGGGCGAAAAAGAAGAAGGCCGAATCTCTGCTGGGTTCGGCCTTGGAAACGTGCGCTTAAGTCGTGAGAAGTACTGCGGTCGTGAGGATCACAAATGTCGGCTCCCTTACCGACGCTAACCCATGACCGCCAATCCACGCCCATCCTAACGCGCGCCCCGAACCGAAGCAATACAGCGAATCCTGTAGTCACCATTAATGCCAATTGAGGCCGGTAATCCAGCGTCAGTTGATCCAGCGGCTCGGTGATTCGTCTTCCGTTTCGTCTGGAGACTGTCGCTTAGCCGGCGTCCTGCCGTCCATCCAGATCATCACCATAAACTGGTTTTGACGGTGGATGGTATCGGATTGCGATTCAATGGTTTGAAACTGGGCACGGATTGTCTTCAACGCCAAGGCATAGTCATGGCGGCTTGGCTGCTTCTTATCCTTACTGGATTCACGCAATTTCATCACGCCCTCTGCAGCTTTGATACAAGGGCGTATGCGGCCGTTGCCCCTGACTGTGAAATTTGACACGATTCGTGACAAGTCCCGGAGAGCCGCGTACGGGCCGTTTCTGAGAAAAATTGCGCCTGGGAAACCTGCTGGTTGGCAGGCTTCCCAGGCGCGTTGCGTTGCACCGAATTCAGTCTTACTGCTGCGGAGTAGCCACGAATCCCGAAGCCGTAGTGCTGGTCGGCATGGTGAAGCCGACAAGTGTACCGTTATCGTCGATACTGTTCACAAAGGTTACGCCGACTCCGTTAGGATCATCCACCGAGGTGTAGGTCTGGTTCCGGTTGTCGTATACGAAACCGTGGGAGGCACCAGACGAATCCTGGTAAGTTCCCACCACGAGCCCGTTGTTGTTCTCGCCCGTCGCCTGGGTGAAAATGGAGCCGGGATAGTCCAACTGAAGCAACGTTCCTCCGTTCAGCCACCAGCCGTGGTTGACGTTCTTGGAATCAATGAAGAATCCCGTGACCTGTTGTTTGGCATTGATGTCGGTTGCCTGCGCGCTCACCGATTTCGGAATTCGGATGACCTCAAAGACGCCGCCGTTAATGTCGTAAATGTAGGGGACGAAGGGTCCGCTGCCATTCGCGGTTTTGCTGTAGTAGCCCGCCGCCTGCGCCAGGTTGTTCCGGCCGAGCAGTTGGTTGAAGGGTGTTCCCGGATAGTCGACTGATTTGAAGGAGTTGTTGTCGTCGAGGAAGCCATGCGTGACGTTCGACTGGTCGACATAGAAGCCGCAGGTTCCGCCCAATCCGTCGATGCCGATCACCTGTGTTGCCATCGAGCCGGGAAAATTCTCGTTGGTGAACTTCTTGGTGGACAGTTCATAAGTGAAGCCTTTGTTATCGTTCACATTGTGGTAGCCAGCGATTTCTCCCTTCACATTGATACCCAAGAGCTGAGTGAAGGTATCGTGGGGATAGTTGATGGTCTGAAACTTGTAAGAAGTTTGGGCGAACATGGACGCGCAGGTCAGAACCGCGAATCCTAAGCCAAGAGCAAATGCTTTGAGTTTCACTTTTTTTCTCCTCGTTTTTTAGTGCGTTTGTGCCGGAATCGGTCGACGGGCCGTTTATTTTCCCGCTCACCTATAAAGGCGACACTCCCATGACAATTCCCTCACCACCCTGAGATTTTTTTGGGGGGCGGAGCTTAGATGGGCACGAAATGGTGATGTTGTCGCTCGGTGCCCGGCGTGACTATCCGGTCGTTAGTTTGTCCAACTCACTCTATCCTAATTTCGCGTGACCGTACTGTCTGGAATCAGACAGTCCCCGCATGACTAGCCAAATTCCCTTTTTCCGCGGCTATCGCTAAACTAAATATCCTATGAACAATCCATCGCAACCCAACATCCGCTTGGTGAACGCTCCGGATTATCGTGAGAGCTACGCCAACAGCGTCCAGGTGCGGGTGAATGTCTGGGATTTCTTTCTGGTTTTCGGAACTTTGCAGCAGCAGAGCGAAACTCAGGTGGAAGTCAAAAACTTTCAGGGAATCTATCTGAGCCCGCAGCAGGCCAAGGCGTTGATGTCAATTCTGCAGCAAAACATTTCTGGATACGAGAGCACCTTCGGCGAGATCAAACTGGACCCCCGAATGGCGGCTGGGGGCCCGGTACATTAGACTGCCTGCGTGGCCGGAGACTTCGATCAGCGGCGCCGGTATCCGGCAACTCTGGTGTTTCTGCTCTTCTTTTCTGTGCTGCTGGCATTGCACGGCCCCCTGCTGCGCCTTCCATATTTCTGGGATGAAGCCGGATACTACGTGCCCGCGGCTCGCGATCTCCTGCGGGGAACACTGATTCCGCATTCCACTCCCTCGAACGCACATCCCCCGCTGGTCATTGGATACCTCGCGCTGGCCTGGAAGGTTCTCGGTTATTCCCCATTGGTGACCCGTATCGCCATGTTGGCGGTTGCGGCATTTTCTCTTCTCGGCGTTTTTCGACTTGCTCAGCGGGTTGCCAACTCCGAAGTCGCCATCGCATCCGCCATCTGCACTGCGCTCTACCCTGTCTTCTTCGCGCAGAGTTCGCTGGCTCACCTGGATCTGGCAGCAGCCGGATTAACTTTCTGGGGCTTGCTGGCATACGTCGAGAAGCGACGATGGGACACGGTTCTCTGGTTCTCACTGGCTGTGCTCGCGAAAGAAACGGCCATTTTGGCGCCTCTTGCTTTGTTGGCGTGGGATTTGATCTGTGCCCGGAACCCCAAAGTGCCTGTTGTCATCCCGAGTTCTTTGCCCGGCCAGCGAAAACCCAGATTCCTCGTCGCTTTCGCTTCTCGGAATGACAGCGGGACAACCAGCCTGCTCCTCATTCCCCTGATCCCGTTAGCGCTCTGGTACGCCTTCCATTACGCGCGCACTCGATTCGTCTTCGGCAACCCCGAATTCTTTCGTTACAACGTGCAGGCTACTCTGCAACCGCTCCGCGTCCTGCTCGCGTTCGGATTGCGGCTGTGGCAGGTCACTGGATATCTCAACCTTTATTTCCTCACTATTGCAGCGCTGTTCGCGATGGGGTTTCCCGCCCTGCGCGACCACGGCGAAGAACGCCAAAGAATCTCGCCGGACGTACAGTTTGCTTTTCTCGCCGTAATCACAGCCTACGTGGTTGCCATGGCGGTAGTCGGAGGAGCCGTGCTGGACCGCTATATGCTTCCCGTGCTTCCGCTGGTGATCATCGTCTGCGTTTCCACCTTGCGGCGAAGAGTACGGATGTGGCGCGGCCTGGTCGCGTTTGCGGCGCTGGCATTTCTGGCTGCCCTGTTGGTCAATCCTCCTTATGGATTTTCTCTCGAAGACAATCTGGCTTACCGCGATTACATTCTGCTGCACCAGCATGCCGAGGACTTCGTGGAGGCGCGCTATCCCACGGCCCGCGTGCTGACAGCCTGGCCTGCCAGTGACGAGCTCACCCGTCCGTACCTTGGCTACGTGACCCGGCCCATGCGTGTTTTTCGCATCGAAGATTTTAGCGTGGAGCAAGTGAGCGCAGTTTCCGAGCTCCGTTCGAATTTCGAAGTCGCCTTGGTCTTCTCTACCAAATACGAACCGGCGCATCCCTGGTTCGGGACTTGGCGGCGGTGGCAGCAATGGAAAACGCAATTCTTCGGGTACCACCGCGACCTCTCGCCCGCCGCAGCGGCTCAGATTTTAGGAGGACGCCTTGTCTATACCGACGCCCGCCACGGCCAATGGGTCGGCGTGATTGAGATAGAGCAGGTGGAACAGGCGCAGATATTCGAAAAACCAAGTTTGTGCAAATCTTTGTCAAGCCCTGCTTGGCAATCAATTCCCTCTAAGCCCCCGATTCGAAGGCAGAAATAGATCCGAAACATTTCCCTTCCGGTAAGTTTGCTGGGCGCGCCGATTGTCCAGTATCCTCTCACACTTATGCCGCTTGAATGCCTGCACGGCTTCAGCGGACGGAGCCAGCCGAGTCGGGATGACGCGTGGAATAAGATCTCTCCAGGCGCAGACACTGCAGCCCCATCCCATAAAGAATGATGTTTGCATCCAAATCAATTGTCTTCCTACTTCGGCCATTGCGAACCAGCATCTCACGAAATCGTTTCACCTGTTGATTTAGAATCGCGCTAGCAATGCGTGCTTGTGCCGATTTGGCACGATTCGGGACCCGTGGCCTAAAATCTGGTTATGGATGACGCCCTTTGCGATGCCACGCTCGCTGCCTTGCGAGAGTAGCTAGAGGCAATCCATTCTGCGAACAAACCCGGCGCGATTCCTGGTTAGCACCGGCACGGCCTGATCCAACCTGTGCGCAAGGCATCCTGCCGCCGAACCAGAGCATCCGACCGAATGCCTGCAATTTCCTGGCTTTCGGCCACAATATCTGAACTTTATTGTTTTCTGGTGTTACTTTAAAGAACAGCCGGGGGTCGGCTTGTCTTGTTTGCCTTTGTATGAGCAAGCATTTTTATCTGCGGCGACCGCTTCGGACCCTCGTTTTTGCGCTACCGCTTTTTATTTGGGGGGCTGCAAGCCAATTCGCTTCTGCGCAAAACCCTCAGCCTGAAAGCAAACCCGCAGAGAGTATTCACGGCGTCGTGTTGAACCGTGTTACTCACGAACCCATTAGCCGCGCGCTCGTCTCTTCTCCGGACAATCGCTTTGCCACCATGACCAACGGCGAAGGCCGCTTTGAAATTACGTTCGCCGAACCCGAGAACAAAACCGGGACCGACGAATCCGGGTCGGCGGGCAAAATCTCTTTTCAGGGGAACAATCGACCCTTCGCGCTGACCGCCCGAAAACCGGGATTCTTGAACGAAAGAAACGAAATCCAGAACCTGCCACCGGATGCTGCAAGCAAAGAAAACACCATCTTCCTGACGCCCGAGGCTTTGATCGTGGGCCTGGTTGTTCTTCCCACCGCCGAAGCTTCTGACACAATCCAACTGCAACTCTACCACCGGCAGGTACAGGAAGGTCGCGCGCGTTGGGTTCCCGCAGGCTCAGCTTCGACCAAGTCCAACGGCGAATTTCGTTTTGCTGAGCTTGCAGCAGGCACTTATAAGCTGTTGACTCAAGAACTGCTGGATCGCGACCCTCAGGTATTTGATCCGCGTGGGCAACTCTATGGATTCCCGCCGGTTTACTTTCCGAATGCAACTGATTTTGCCGGGGCGCAGACCATTCAGTTAGCTGCGGGCCAGATTTTCCAGGCCGACATTACTCTGGTCAAGCATGCCTATTATCCAGTCAAGGTGGCGGTGGCCAATGCGCCCCCTGGTTCGGGGATCAACATTGTGGTCTCTGTCCAGGGACACAAAGGTCCAGGGTTCTCGCTCGGCTACAACAATCGGGAGCAGATGATCGAAGGCATGCTGCCCGAGGGGAACTATACCTTGGAAGCATCGGGCTTTGGGCCGAATGCCGCGTCTGGATTGTTGAACATCAGCGTCAAGGGCGCCGCCCTTGAAGGACCCCGCATGACCTTGCTGCCCAATGGCTCGATCGGTGTGAACGTCAAAGAAGAATTCACCTCCAGTGAAGATGAGCGCTCGACGGACTCCAGCGTCGTTTATCCGGACTCATCGAGTTTCAGCGTCAACAGTGTCAACGGTCAGCCCTTGAATCCCCGCGGACCGAGGCGCTACCTCAATCTGCGTTTGGAGTCAGCCGATGACTTTGCCCAGCATGGGGGCGCGTGGCTGCGTCCTCCATCTGGACCTGAGGACGACTCGCTCGCGATCGATGGCGTCCCACCCGGCCGCTACTGGGTGAAAGCCGATAGCTCTCGCGGATTTGCGGCATCCATCAGTTCTGGTATGACCGATCTGCAGCACCAGCCACTGGTCGTCGGCTTGGGCGGATCCAGTTCGCCGATCGAAGTAACGATGCGCGATGCCGCCGCCGAAATTGACGGAACCATCGAAGGCATGGCCGCATCATTCAGCGGACCCGAGGGCACAGCGGCGCCTGGATCGGCCGAGACCTCGCCCTTACATGTCTACTGCGTTCCGCTCCCGGACAGTAGCGGAGAGTTCAAGGAGGTATTGGTGCCCTCTAACGGAAAGTTCGGCCCCCAGCAACTGCCGCCGGGTACGTATCGCGTGCTGGCCTTTGATCGTCAGCAACCGGAACTGGAATACCACAATCCCGAAGCCATGCGTCCCTATGAGGCGAAAGGCCTGCTGGTCCGCGTTGTGCCGGGCCAGAAGGAACACTTGCATCTGCAATTGATTTCGACCAGCGAGCAACCATGAACTTGTTTTCACCATTGCGCCGATCCGTAATTCTCGCCAGTGGCCTGGTTGTGTTTTGCTCCGCCGTCTTTGCGGCCCAGAGTTCAGACGCTGCGCCAGCGCAGTCCTCAACTACCAGGATCGCGGGAACCGTCGTCAGCTCCATCGGCGGAAATCCGCTGGGACGAGCTCGGGTCTCGATTGTTGATGCTAGAAATCCCCAGAATCGGCAGTTCGCGATTACTTCCGACGATGGCCGCTTCGAGTTCAAAGTCAGCTCGGGAAAGTACGACTTGCGCGGCGCCAAGCGAGGCTTTATCAGCGCCTCCTACGACGAGCACGAGCAGTTCTCGACAGCCATCGTGACCGGCACTGGCCTCGATACTGAAAACCTCGTCCTGCGTCTGGCGCCGTCCGCCGTGCTTTCCGGCAAAGTTCTCGATGAGTTGGGAGATCCGGTTCGCTCTGCCCAGGTTTCGCTTTATCGTGAAGATCGTCGCGCCGGCATAGGCCGTATTCTCAAAATTCGCGCCCAAGGCACCGACGATCAAGGCGCATACGAATTCGCCTCGCTCGACGCCGGCACCTATTTCATTTCTGTAACCGCCGCCCCGTGGTACGCCGTGCATCCCGTCTCTTCTCATCAACCCGACTCGGAGAATCTGCCCACCGCCGTCGACCGCTCTCTGGACGCCGCCTATCCCGTGACTTATTACGGCGATTCTACCGAGCCCGACGATGCCACGCCCATCCCCATCCGTGGCGGCGATCATTTGCAAGCCGACATTCATCTCAATCCGGTTCCCGCCCTGCACCTGCTCTTTCGTGTTCCCGACAACGGTGAACATGGAATCCGCGTGCCCCAACTGGAAAGACCATCCTTCGACGGAATGGACACGGTGCAGCATGGCGGCATGCAGCAGGTCTCTCCCGGCGTATTTGAGATCAACGGAGTCGCGCCCGGACGTTACTCCGTTCGCACGCCTGGGAGTGGACAGAGCAATGAGGCCAACGAAATTAATCTCACTAACGATGGCCAGGAATTGGAGGTGCCCGCCGCGGAGCAAGCGGGCGCGATCAAAGCTACGGTGCAACTGCTAGGGGCGGCCGCACTCCCGCCGCATCTCGGTATCGCACTCCGCAACAGCAAAATGCGGATAGTCTCAGGGCTGGAGGTGGATGCAAAAGGTGAGATTGAGTTTCAGGATCTCGCTCCTGGCAACTATGAAGTCGTGGCATTTGCCCAGGAGAAGGCATTTTCGGTAGTGCGAATCTCGTCGCCGGGCAACGACACTGCCGGACACACTTTAACTGTGACCCCGGGCTCGTCGCTCACAGTTTCACTCTCGCTCGCCGCAGGCGACACGGACGTCGAAGGATTCGCCAAGCGCGCTGGAAAAGCCACCGCCGGAGCGATGGTGGTATTAGTGCCCAAGGATCCCGAGACGCATCGTGACCTCTTCCGCCGAGACCAAAGCGATCAAGACGGCAGTTTCCGCCTGCGCAGCGTCATCCCCGGCACCTACACAATCGTCGCCATCGCAAACGGCTGGGACGTCGACTGGTCCCGCGCCGGCGTGATCGCCCATTACGCTAAGCACGGACAAAGCGTAGTCGTCACCGACCGCGCGCAAACTGCCATGCACCTGCCGGATGCCGTCGAAGTGCAACCGCGCTAAGCGCCCAACACCATCATGAACAAACGGTGCCCCCATCTTTCGTTTTACCCTTGGACATACGAGCGATCCGTGGCTTGTTCAATTCGCAGATCCCATCTTTCGCAAAGCGCGTGAAAGATGGGGCACCCGCAGTCGTTTCAACTTGCTGCCATCAGATGGCACGAGTGCGTCTTCACAATCAGCCAGACTTCGCGGCCCGGCTGAAGTTGGAGGGAGTCGCGGGCGGCCAGGGTGAGGTGGACTTCCATCTCCACTTCCATCTTCAACCCGCAATTGACCCGTGCGGCTACGATGACGTCCCGCTGCTCGAGCGATAGCAGGCGTCCGGGAATGATGTTGCGGGCGCTCAGCCCTGCCGGTTGCACAGTAGCCAGCAGGATGTCGCCGGCGCGAATTCCAACCAGCAGCGGCGAGCCCGGTTGCGCACGTATCAGCGGAGTTTCCAGTTCTACATTGCTGCCGTTGATACGACAGCTCATGGTGCCGCGATCTTCGTGTACGGCGGCCACTACGGCGTGGAAAATGTTTTCGAAGCCGATGAGTTGTGCCAAAGATTCGCGCTGCGGCGCAGCCATCACTCCGTGCGGGGTGCCGTCGGCGACGATGCGGCCGTTTTCGAGCACGAGCACCCGATCTCCCAGGGCGAAGACCTCTTCCCGGTTATGGGTTATATAAAGAATCGGAATGCCGTGGGCGGCATTCCAGGCGCGCAAGTCATCGATGATTTTGGACTTGGTGGCGGCGTCGAGCGCAGCCAGCGGTTCGTCAAGCAGCAGCACGCACGGGTCGGTGACGAGAGCTCGGGCCAGCGCTACTCTTTGACGCTCACCGCCGGAAATTTCTTTCGGCTTGCGGTCCCGCAAATGCGCGATGCGGAAGGATTCTAATATTGCATCGCTTCTTTTTCGCCGTTCGCTCTTGTCTGTATCCGCGAGGCCGTACTCGACATTATTTCCTACGGTTAGATGCGGGAAAAGAGCGAGATCCTGGAAAACGTATCCTATTTCCCGTTGTTGGGGTGGGAGATTGGTATGCCGCGCATGGTCGAAGAGAATGCGATCACCGACGGCGATCTTGCCGGAATCTGGGATATTCAGGCCAGCGATGCAGTCGAGCAGGGTCGTTTTTCCGGCTCCGCTTGAACCGAAAACAATCGTGATTCCAGGAGCGATGGCGAACACGAGGTCAAGCGTGAAATCACGTCCGGCATTCGCAAAGTGTTTGTGAAGCTGAAGCGTCAGTGAATCTTGCATGCCGACATTTGTTTTTTCCGCTTTCATCCGTCTCGACCCGAAAGGCTTGAACCACTAATCGATGAAGACTATTTCCACGGCCACGCCGCTCCCACTTTCCGGTTCACGGCATACACGAACGAGAGCGCGGCGAAGGAAATCGCCAGCAGCACAAGCGCAGTCTGATTGGCGGCGGCATAGTTGAGCGCCTGCGTCTGATCGTAGATATCGATGGAAACCGTTCGCGTGACCCCTGGAATGTTTCCCCCAATCATGAGGACGACGCCAAACTCGCCCATGGTGTGGGCGAAACTCAGGGCCACTCCCGTTACCAGGCCGGGAAGAGAAAGCGGGACAATCACGCGGAAAAACGTTTGCAGCCTGGAAGCGCCCAGCGTCGCCGAGGCCGCCATCAGCCTTGGGTCGACGAGGGCGAAGGAGGCGGCGAAGGGCTGGACGGCAAAGGGCAGGCTATAAAGAATGGAACCGATCACCAGTCCGCCAAATGTGAATGCCAGGGTGTGTCCGGTTAACGCCGCCCATCCCCGTCCCAGAGGACTACGGGAACCCAGCGCGACCAGAACGTAGAAGCCCAGCACGGTTGGGGGAAGAACGATGGGTAGCGCGACCACGGCTTCGGCGAGAAACTTCCAGCGCCAGCGTGAGTAGGCAATCCAGTAGGCGATGGGCAGTCCGAGAACTGCCAGCACGGCGGCGACGAGTACAGCTAACCGGATTGTCAGCCAGAATGCTTGCCAGTCCATCCGCCAGTATAGCCAAAGCCACGGCCGCAAAGTCCCAATGTGGGCCAACCAGGCGCGCAATGTTCACTCATCACATGGGCGCGAGCCATGGGCCAGCTAGGATAACGCCTCAGGAGGTTTGGAATGGAGATTCAGGACGCAATCAAAGTGATTCGGGCGTTGGCCGATGGAGTACATCCCGAAACCCGCGAAGTGTTGAAAGACGATTCGATTTGCCGCAATCCGCAAGCTGTTATGGCATTGAACCGGGCCCTGGCGGCTTTGGTCACGCAGCAGGAGCGGGAACTCAAGAAACCGGCGAGCGCGGGCCAGTATTGGTCACGGGCGGAGGATAAACAGATCTGCGAGGAGTTGCGCAAAGGAATGGCTTTTGAAGAGATCGCGAAGATCCATAACCGGAGCGTGCCGTCGATTATCGTCCGCCTGGTCAAGCTGGGAAAGATTTCGCCGGACAAGTCGGGATCGCTGTTCCCCCCGCAGGTGGCATGAAGAAAACCTTCCCAAGTGCGCGACGCTTGACGCCGGTCGAAGGTAAACATCAACACAATAATCAGAAGCACGGGCGAGGACGTCCGCGCCTGCATTGGCTTGTGTTATGCGCGTTCTTGGGAGTTGCGAGTTTAGTTTGCGGACAAGATTTGAAGCCTGGCTCGGGCCCGAAACCTGCGGCCCGCGAAGAGCGTGAACGGCGAGCCTTGCGGGAGCAGTGGTTTCTGCGCGGACGCAATTCGCCAGCTCAATCGGGCGCGGCGCAACGCTATCGGGCTTACTCGCAGAAGATGCGGATGCGGGCCGCGCGGGTGGCAAGGATGCAGAGCAGTTCGTCGCCAGCATCTGCCCTGGTATGGACGCCGCTCGGGCCGGCGCCCTTGGCTTCGGACGCAAGCGGCGCCGGACAGGAAAACTATGGCTGGGTTTCTGGCCGCGCAACTGCGGTTGCCATCGATCCAGCGGATTCAACAGGAAACACGGTTTACATTGGCGGAGCGTATGGCGGAGTTTGGAAGTCCACGAATGCGGGCCCAGCCAGCTCGAGTCCCGCGAACGTCGTCTGGCAGGCGCTGACCGACAACCAAGCTACGCTGGCTGTGGGCGCAATCGCCATTCAGCCGGGAAACACTAACTCCAATAACAGCGTGATTGTGGTGGGTACGGGAGAGGCCAATAGTTCGGCTGATTCGTATTACGGGTTGGGTATTCTGCGCTCAGCCGATGCAGGCACAACCTGGACCCTGACTTCCTCCGACACAACCGGGACACGATCGTTCGCGGGAATGGCATTCAGCAAGATCGCGTTCAGCAGCAATCCTGCGAGCGTGGCCGTGGCCGCCACGGCGGGAGCATCGGAAGGAATTATTGAAGGCCTGGCGAATCCGCTGACCGCGAATCTTGGACTTTATTATTCGAGCGACAGCGGAAACTCGTGGACGTACGCCACCGTCAGCGATGGCGGCGTGGCGACGGCTCCGGGTTCCGCGACTTCGGTTGTCTACAACGCGAGCGCCGGACTATTCTTTGCGGCACTGCGCTATCACGGTTTTTACTCGTCTCCCGATAGCATCCATTGGACTCGTCTGAACACGCAACCCGGTGGCGGGCTGACCACGACCGCATGTCCAGCGAATCCCAGTTCGTCGAGCTGTCCGATTTATCGCGGCGAAATTGCCGTGGTCCCAGGCCGCAATGAGATGTACGTCTGGTTCGTGGACGCAAACGATTTTGATCAGGGCATCTGGACATCGCTCGATGGCGGCAACAC
>Ga0210390_10002305_pt1 | contig 17001 bp, 10 predicted proteins | sample IncBWH11OmetaG_FD_161050 | JGI IMG/M metagenome (GOLD analysis project Ga0210390, IMG submission 161050) | Forest soil microbial communities from Barre Woods Harvard Forest LTER site, Petersham, Massachusetts, United States - Inc-BW-H-11-O ... | reverse complement strand
AAGGTCGATGTGCGGTTGATCGCGGCCACGAACAAAGATCTGCGCGAAGCGCTCGAGCAAGGCACATTTCGCGAAGATCTTTACTATCGTCTGAACGTCGTGCCCATCGATATCGCACCATTGCGCGAGCGTAGAGAAGACGTTCCTGATCTCGCGAATCTGTTCATCTCGCGCTTTACCGGAGAATCGGGCAAGCCGGTCGAGGGCATAGCGCGAGAGGCGATGCAGATTCTGGTGAACTATCACTGGCCGGGGAATGTCCGGGAGCTACAGAACATTGTCGAGCGCGCCTGCGCGCTGGCCAAGGGCAGCGTACTCACGCCCGCCGACATTCACCTCGATGTGCGTCCTGCGAAAGCGGCGAATGGCGGAGGCGGATTTCTTCCTGAAGGCATGACGCTGGAGCAATGGGAAGATGAAATGGTGCAGGAAGCGCTGCGGCGCGCCAACGGCAATAAGAGCCAGGCCGCCCGCCTGCTGGGCCTATCGCGCAATGCCCTGCGCTACCGGCTGTCGAAAATTGGCATCGCCGACGAAGGCGAGAAGGCCGAGTAGCGGAGTCCACGCGAGCAGTTCCTGGATAATCTTGACTCCGCGATATTGACTCCGTCGCGAAGTGTGGTCTACTAGTCGGCGATGAGTCCTCCGCGCATTTGCCGATGGCTGCTGTTTGCGCTTCTGCTGTCCGCATTTGAACTCTCCGCGCAAACTCTGGCCGATCGACTGGGTTATCCCGCCGGCACGAAACTCATCATCGTCCACGCCGACGACCTGGGCGAAACTCACGCAGTGAACGCCTCGGCTATGAAAGCCCTGCAAGGCGGGACGATCAACTCCGCGAGCCTGATGGTGCCCTGTCCGTGGTTCCCGGAAATGGCCGATTATGCCAAGTCCCACCCGGACGCTGATCTTGGACTGCACCTCACCTTGACCAGCGAGCGCGTCTATTACCGCTGGAGCCCGGTCGCGTCCGCCGACAAGGTGCCGAGCCTGGTGGACGAAAACGGATACTTTCATCACGACTGGGAACATGGCGAGCGCGTCAACCCCAAGGAGGTTGAGCTTGAACTGCGTGCCCAGATCGAGCGTGCGCTGGTCATGGGCGTTCGCCCTACGCATCTCGATTCACACCAGTATCGACTGATCATGAACGGCAAGGAACTCTTCGATGTGATGTTGCGTGTGGCGCACGACTACAAGTTGCCGGTTTTCGTGAATCGTGATTGGTTCGCTGCCTACCCTTATCTGCAGGCGAGCCTCGGTCCCAGCGATATCGTTCTCGACCATACCGTGACGATTGAGCCGGAAGTTCCACCGGAGAAATGGGCCGAGTTCTACCTGACGGCGTTGAAAAATCTGAAACCCGGAGTCACCGAGTTCGTGATTCATCCCGGCTACGACGACGAAGAACTGCGCGCCGCTACCCGCGAACGCCCTTCATGGGGCGCAGCCTGGAGGCAGCGGGACTTCGATTTCTTCACCAGTGACCAGTTCCGCGAGATTCTGGCTCAGCAGAAGATTCAGTTGGTCACCTGGCGAGAACTGGCGCGTGCGGCCGCGGCAAAATGATTTCGAACCGATACTTGAGCACGGAGATAAGAATGAAAATCAAGCTGGCTGTGATTTTGATGTGCGTGTTGGCGGCGCCGGGTGTTATAGCGCAAACGGCGAAGAGTGATTTTTTCAAAACTTCCGATGGCATAAAAATCCACTACCTTGAGGCCGGCAGCGGCCGCGCTGTCGTTTTTATTCCGGGGTGGACCATGCCGGCCTGGATATGGCAGAAGCAAATCGACGAATTCGCGAAGAAATATCATGTAGTCGCCGTCGATCCGCGGTCGCAGGGCGAGAGCGACAAGCCGCCTTACGGCCACATGCCCGAAACCCGCAGCCGTGACTACAAGGAACTGGTCGATTACCTCGGCCTGAAGCAACCGGTGCTGGTCGGCTGGTCAATGGCCTGCGCCGAGCTGGTGAAATATGCCGAACAATTTGGCAGCGACAACGTCGGCGCCTTTGTGCTGGTCGACGGATTTCTATCCGACAAAGTCAGCCCGGAGATGTTTACCGGCATCTCGGGATGGATGAACATGCTGCAGCAGGATCGCCAGAAACAAGCCGACGGCTTTGTCCGCAGCATGTATAAAAAGCCGCAGACCGACGACTACCTGAAGCGGGTGACCGATGCCTCGCAGCAAACCCCGGCTGACACCGCAGCGGTGCTCATTTATGACATGATTGCGGTGAAGGATTTCTCACAGGGCCTAGCCAAGATGAACCGTCCGACACTTTTCGCCTATCAGCCAGACTCGCAACCGACCGCTGACTTTCTCAAATCGAAGCTGGGCGACAAACTGCGGCTGGAAAAATTCGACGGCGATGGTCATGCGCTGTTCGTCGACGATCCGGAAAAATTCAACGGCGTGCTCGACCAGTTCATACAGAGCTTACCCAAATAATCGACTCTGCGGGCCAGAGCAGGTCGCCGGAAGTGGCCGAAAACCACCACCCTTGGTTGAGGTCGGCCACCTTCGTGGAATTCGGGCGTCTACCTCGTTGCGCCCGTCTCGTTTCGGGCTGAAAACACACGACTTGCAGGCGGCCTTTCCATCCGTCTTTGGCATGGCACTTGCGTACTCTTTTGACAGAGATTTCATTCGATTTGCAGGTTGAGTCGGCCGTGCGCGGTTCGAAGAGGCGATCATGAAAAGCAAATTCATAGCAGGTTTGGCAGTGTTCATTTTGGCGGTATCCGGTGCGTTGTCGATCAGCGCGTTCGCTCAGACGACGGAAGAAACGCCGGCGCCCACAGATCAGCCCAGTGCGCCGATGGAGATTGGTCAACCGGGGCAGGGTCCCATGGCGCCGAATCAAGCGCCGCAGGCTGGGCCGCAGGGAAGTCCTGGCGATGCGCAGCCTACTGAGGCTGCTCCGGGAGGGCCGTCGGGTGAGGCTCCGGCGAAGACCGATCAGGGCGTGGCGCGCGTCAGCTTGATTCACGGTGACGTGTCGACGCAGCGCGGGGATTCTGGCGACTGGTCGGCAGCCGTGTTGAACCAACCGGTCATGACCGGCGACAAGGTTTCGACCGGCGACAACGCGCGCACCGAATTGCAGTTGGATTTCGCAAATACTTTTCGTCTGGGCGCGAAGGCCAAGGCCATCGTGGCGAACCTGACGCATCGCGACATTCAGATTCAGTTGAGCCAGGGCCTGGCCAATCTCACAGTTTCGAAACAGAGTGAAGCCGAGCCTGAGATCGACACGCCGAACGTTTCCGTGCACCCCGCACATCAAGACGGCGTGTTCCGCATCGAAGTGCAGCCCAATGGCGACACGCTCGTGATTGTGCGCGAAGGTGAAGCGCAGATTGCCACGCCGCAAGGCAGCGCCGAAGTTCACACTGGCGAAATGGCGACGGTGCGCGGCGACAGCCAGTCGGCGCAGTACAAAATTTCTCCGGCGCCCGATCGCGACGATTGGGATCGCTGGAACGCGGATCGCGATCACATGATCCGCAACGCGAGTTCGTGGAAGCACACCAATCGTTACTACACTGGAACGCAGGATCTGGACGCCTATGGGCGCTGGCAGAATGTGCCCGACTATGGCGACGTGTGGGTTCCGAACGAGGCGGATGGATGGGCGCCGTATCGTGACGGCAACTGGACCTATGAGCCCTATTACGGCTGGACGTGGGTGGGCTACGAGCCCTGGGGATGGGCGCCGTATCACTACGGGCGCTGGTTCCCCTATGGTGCGGGATGGGCGTGGTGGCCTGGTCCGATTTATGGCGGCGGGTTCTATCGTCCGTTCTGGGCGCCGGCGTATGTGTCGTTCTGGGGATGGGGCGCGGGCTTCGGCTTCGGATTTGGCTTTGGTGGTTGGGGCGGATTCGGCTGGCTGCCGATCGGACCTGGCGACTGGTTCCATCCGTGGTGGGGCGGGTACGGTGGGCGCTTTGGCTGGGCGGGCCGCGGCTTTGACCGAGGATTTGACCGCTTCGGCGGCTTCGCACCGCTGCACGCCGGAAGTCGCTTCTCGAACGTCGCAAACATTCGTGATGCTCGCATTGGCCGGGGCATGTCGACGGTCAACGCCGGACAGTTCGGCGCAGGCCGGGTAACCGCCGGAGCCGCGACTCGTGAGCAGTTGGGCGGCGCGCGCATGATGGCGGGCAATCTGCCGGTGGTTCCATCGCGGGCCAGCTTATCGGCCAGCGGACGCGCGGCGGCGCCGTCGACGGTGCGCAATGGTTCGGATCATTTCTTTGGATCCGTGCATAACAATGTTTCGCGGCCACAGTCGTTCCAGGCGCAGACGGCAAGTCTTCGCCAGAGCATGGCGCAGAATCATGTCGGAGCGATTCCGGCCGGCGGACGCGAGGGTGCGGGCGAATCGGCGCGGGGCATGAGTGCGGCCGGTGGGGCGCGAGCTGGGGCGGGTGCGGGTACGAGTCGTGCGTTCACGCCACCGGGCAGCGCGCGTTCGACGTCGGGCGTCAGCTCAGAGCGGAGTTCGGAGAACCGTGCCTCAGAGAACCGTGGCGTGGGCTCCTCGAACTCGGAAACGCGCAACGCAGAAACGCAGCGCGGCGCCGGCCAGTCGACTGGCGGCAACCGGGATGGATTCCGGCCGTTCACACCGCCGTCACATAGTGATGCTGGACGTGGAGAAGCCGGAGCGGCAGCGGGCAGCTCGGAGCGCGGCAGCAGCGGCAGTTACTGGAACCGGACAGCGCCTAGTTCGGCGGGGGCGTCGCGTGGCTCATACTCGGACGGCTACGGGCGGGGCACGGCTTCGCGTCCGCAGCTGGATATGCGGCAGCCGATCGTGCGCAGTCCATCGTACGGCGGTTCACGCGGAGGCGCATACGGCGGCGGTTATCACGCTCCCACGTATCACGCTCCAAGCAGCGGCGGATCGCGTGGTGCGCCGAGCGGCGGTGGAGGTCACGTGAGTGCGCCGAGCGGCGGCGGGCACGCTTCCGGCGGCGGTGGACATTCTGGCGGAGGTGGTCATCGCTAACAGATGTAGGCGCTGTCAGCGGCGTCTCTTCAAGAGCGGTGATGCAAGACGGTGACTTGGACGAGTTGATGTAAACGAAGTGAAGATAGAGTCAGAGGCGAAAAGGGCGTGCTTAACGGCACGCCCTTTTTTTTCTCTCTGTTTTTGTGTCTGCAAAACTTTGCTGCTTACGGCCTCGCATAAGCCGGGCTGTCGGGGTCGGGGCGGTCGTAGTCCCGTCCGTATTTGTTCTTGTGCGCCTGAGTGACGTCGGTTTCCGACAGAGTGACGCTCCCAATCGAGGTGTCGTCGGGGCCTACGGTAATCTCGCGGCTCATGGCGCGCAGGGTGTCGGGCGCCACCGAAGAGTGAAACACCTGCAACTGGTAGCGGCCCGGTGGAACGTCGGGAATGCTGACATCTCCCCGTGCGTCGGAGATAGCGTAGTAGGGCGTTGGCAGAGCGATGACCACCGCGCTCATCTGTTCGTGAATATTGCAGAAGATGAATGAGATGCCGGGCTTGTCGAACTGGACGAAGCGCGTGGTTCCGCTCTCATAGAGTCCCAGATCGAAGCGCTTGCCCTCGAACAGCGAAAACACATTGTGGAAGAACGGATCGTGGTTAGGAAATTCAACTTTGCCGCCCACCGGGATCACGACCAGTGAAGGTTGAAAACTCTTGTTTTTCTGCACCAGTTGGGGAATGTGAGTCGGGTCTTGCCGGGGCGGATCGATTGCTGCCCCCAGGGGAGTGAGCCATACCACGGCGTTCGCCGCGTTGGGGATGGAGTGACCGTTCCGGCTGAGTTGCACATGGCCTTTGAGAGCCTGCTGCGCGGGTGCGCAGGCCACTGCCAGCAGCACGAAGGAAAGCAATTCGCAATGGAGCGAGCGAGGTTTCAAAACAGAATCCCTACGGACAAATTGACCTGATTGGTAATGCTATCGGCGTCATAGATGGGGAAGGTGTGCAATCGCCGGAACTCTGCTGACAGCAGCAGATCGGAGCGCGGGCGAAAGACAATATTGCCTAACGCGCCGCGATTGCGCCCCAGAATCGGGCCAAAATTGTTCGCGTCGATGGCGAAGCCGCGCACGTCGCCGGCAAAGGCATCGTCTTCGGCGAACACGCCGTTCAACTCCAGCTTCGGAGTCAGCTGAAGTTTCAGCTGGGTCCACCCGCCGGCCGTGTCGAGGCCACGGATCGGACTGGTCGGTCCCGGAGGGGCGCCGTACAGAATAGAAGTTCCAATCGCGCCGCCGAGCCCGCCAATGCCACGGCCGCGATAGAACTCACCCGACAAGGCGAGGCGCCGGACAATGGGAATTTGCCAATCGGCCATTCCAGACCAGGCGTCGACGTCGCGGCCCCATGTCCAGTTCTGGCGCCCATAGTAGCCGGCGATGCCGAAACTCAGCGGATGTTCCCACACCGGACGCGTCCATGCCGTGCGCAACGCGTAGGCGGGTTGGCCCGACATTTCTCCGGCCTGCGCCGAGCGGTAAAAGGAATTGTAAGGAGGTTCCCAGTCGAGGTTATCGAGAACGCCCGCCTGCACGGTTATGGTCTGCTGATCGGTGAGCGAGAAACGGTGCTCGACCCGTACTTGCGGCGTCCATGCCCAAAGGTTTCCGCCAAAGGCGAACGCGGGCGTGGCCAGCGATGCGAACGAAGTCGGCGACAGAGGGGAAATGAACAATTCGTCCTGGCCTGCGACGATGGAGGTGTGGGCCCAGTCGAATCGCATGCTCGCGGTTTGGAGGCGCGCGACTCCGAAGTTGACGCCGTTGCCGGTTGCCGGGAATCCTCCGGCAAAATCGAGTTGTACGTCGGCCGAGGTTCTGGCGCCGAACACATTGGGGCCGAAGACTTCCAATCCAATTTCCGACTGGCGTAGCGTGGCGCCGAGAGTGACCGGGGAAACGCCAGCGCGCACGGGATCAGAATAACTGGGAAAGTCCAGGTTGTCAGAGCCGCCAACGTTGCGGAAGGCGTTCATCAGGACAATGCCGTGAAGCCGCGCGCGATACTTTGAGGCAGTCTCGACCTTCGTCTGATATTGTTCATCGATTTTCGAACCGATCAGCGAGGTGGAGTCTTCGAGCTTCTGCACGCGTTCTTCAAGCGGAGTTGAGGCTTGAGAGGTCGAGCCTGCGGGAGCGGCGGAGGACGAGGCAACCGCGGATTCGTTTTGCGGTGAAGTCGATGCAGCGGTCTCAGGGGCAGGGCTAGTCGCGGATGCGGGACGCTCCAGCAGCGCCCGCGTGGCTTCGAGATCGTGGCGCAGTTGGTGCATTTCGGCGCGGGACTCAGCATTTTCGGTGCGCATCGCTTCGACCAGACCGCGAAGTTCGCGCACCTGATCCTGCAGGTCACGAACCGCGCTGGCGGCTGCGTCCGGCGCCGACGCGGCCGACGACTCGGGCGTTTGTTGCGCCCTGCCGAGTGCACTGAAGACTGCACAGAACAAAACCACAGCGGCTACCGCCAATGCGGATCCGCGAACCGGAAAAATCGTAAGGCTCTTCACACCGTCCTCCTACTCCATATCAGGGTCTGGATCCAGAGTCAGGTACTTGGCGAAGAGAGAAATCTTCGCCTACGGGCCCAGATGAGAAATCGAATTCGCTTCGGCGTCATCGCGATGCGCCGTCACCAGCGCAGGCGAATGAAGGCTGGACTCGCCGGCCGAGCGAGAAGCGTCCTGGGCTCGCCCGGGCAGCACAATGCGGAAAACCGTTCGGCCTTGCGCCGTGCGCTCCACGGTAATCTCGCCGCCGTGATCCTGCACGATTTTCTGTACGACCGCCAGCCCTAGTCCTGTGCCGTTTTCCTTGCCGAAGCTCACGAACGGATGGAACAGACGCTCGCGGATGGATTCGGCAATGCCAGGGCCATTGTCGGCAACTGCAATCGCAATGGAGTTCCCCACTTCAGCTGCCGTAACTTCCACCTTGCCACTCACGGCAGGAGCGGCTTCGCAGGCGTTCAACAGCAGATTGTACAGGGCGCGCTCCAGCTTGCGCTGGTCAAACCATCCCGCAACCTGAACCGCACAGAGTACGTCGATGGAGCGGTTGTGATGCCGGGGATGCAAGCGAACGGCCAGAACCGAGCGCTGGATGGTTTCCCCGACATTGGCGTAAGCGGGCGTGAGCGATTCTCGGGTGCGGGCGAATTCCAGCAGCGAGTCGATGAGGTCGGTCATCAGATTCACGCCGCTGCGAACTTCCTGGTACAACTCCTCGCGTTGCGCGGAGGTGAGGTGACTGTCACAAAGAAATTCGGAGTTGGCGACGATGGCAGCGAGGGAATGGCGCAGATCGTGCGAAATCGAGCTCGCCATCCGTCCGATGGTAGCCAGTTGCTCGGACTCCAGCAGATCCTGCTGGGTCTTGAGCAGGCTGGTGCGCATGCGTTCGAAGGCTCGCGTCAATTCCGCCGCTTCGTCGCCGCCGCGAGGATCAAGCGGATGATGGAAGTCTCCGGTTTCGAGAGCTCGAACGCCGACCACCAGATTGCCCAGGGGCCGGGTGAACGTGTGGGAGATGAAAAACACCAAGCCGCTGCCCACTACGATCGCCGCCAGGCCCAGCAGCAGGAGGTAACGATTCAGCTGATCGAGAAACTTGGTTGCCTGATCGTAGGAGCCCAGCACGCTCAAGCGCACCGGCGTTTCTTGAGAACCCGACAGCACAAGGGACGTTGCCAGGAAACGTTCGTTGCCAATCTCAATGTCGCGGGGATCGTCGTGCGCCGAACCCGCGATCAGATTTTGAATGCTTCCAGCCTCCACCTGCGCCGCCATCAGTGTCGTGCCCACGATTTCGTTGCCGCAGGAAAAAGCCACCTGGCTGCCGGCCACCTTACTGACTTCGGCGGCGAGGCGGTCGTTGATCTCGTAGCCGATGACCAGGAAGCCGAGCAAAACGCCGTTCGTTCTGGAGCCGCGGTAAATAGGCTCGATGAACGTCTGGTAGAGGTGATGATCTCCCAGCCACCAGTGGCTGGACTCTCCGTGATCGTCATCGAGCGACTGCTTAAAAAATTGTGCCGCCGCTTCTTTCGTGAATCCGGGCGTCTTGGTATGCAAGGCGACAACCCTGCCACCGCGATCGACCAGCACAAACAAATCGCTGCTGCTGCGCGCATGTTGCCACACATCCTGCGAGGCATCCTGGATGGTGACGGGATCAGGGCTGGTCATGATGGCGCGGGTGATGGGAAGGTCGGCCAGCAACGCGACGTCGGTGGTCAGCATGGTTTCGCGTTCCTGGCGAAAGTCCTGAAACGCGGCGACGGAATTGCGCAGGTTGACCGCAATGCTTTCCCGCACGTTGCTGCGAATGCTGCGCTGCACCAGCAGCAGGCTGGTAGTGGTGAGTCCGGTTGTGATCAGCAGCATCGACAGCAGGAAGCGTGTACGCAGCCGCAAGCGCGGTAACGATAAAAGCGCTGGAGCCGACTCATTCCTTCGAGTGCGCCGGGAATCAGACTGGACAGAAGCTTGCGCGGGTTCGGGAGTTCGGTTCACGGGAATCAGCGGACGAACTTGTATCCCATGCCATGTACCGTGCGGAAGTGTACCGGACTCGAGGGGTCTTTCTCCAGTTTCTGGCGGAGTTTCAAAATGTGGTTGTCGACGGTGCGCGTCGACGGATAATTCTGGTAGCCCCACACTTCGTTCAGCAGTTCGTCGCGGCTGATGACGCGGTCGGCGTTCTGCACCAGAAACTGGAACGTCTTGAATTCCTGGGCGGTCAGGACCACGACTTGGCCGTCGCGCTTGATCTCCATCTTTTTGAAGTCGGCAGAGATGCCGTCGAAGCTGACCACTTGCACATCAGGAGTGCGAGCGGTGTGGCGCAATGCGGCGCGCACGCGGGCTAACAATTCTCGAGGGCTGAACGGCTTGGTGACGTAGTCGTCCGCGCCCAACTCAAGCAACAAGACTTTGTCGGAGACGTCGCTGGCCGCGCTCAACACCACGATGGGTAAAGCTGGGGCGAGCGCTTTGATTTCCTTACACACGTCGCGGCCGGAGACTTTAGGAAGACGCAAGTCGAGCACGACAGCGGCTGGCGCGGCAGACTGGAAACTGTCGATCGCTGACTGGCCGTCCGACTGCGTCTCGACCGTGTAACCCTCGGTTTCAAACAGACGTCGCAGCGCTTTCTGCACGGCGGGGTCGTCCTCGACTACGAGGATGCGGCCGGAGGGCTTGACGGCGGTGACTGGGTTAGCGGTTCTGGCGCTGCTGAGTGGCGTAGCAAGGTTCCCCATAATTTGAAGTTTCCTGTGATCGGGGGAGGAACTTCCGGCCCCACCAATCGCCCATCCGGAAGGCTTGACTACTGAAGCTTACAACGGTTTGACGGCTAAATACGCGGATTGTGTGCGCTTTTGACATTCTTTTTACAATTTCAACAGGGTGTCAAAAGAGGCTACGGAAGGTCAGTTGCAACAGGTGTCGCCATTCGACTTTCCGTGCCTCTCTCCGAACGGGCGTCATCTTGAACGGAGCTGTTCTTCGGGGCAAACAGAAGGATAGCGCGGGTGGCGCGTTGTGTGCGGAAAACTCCACGCGAGGTTCTGGCTGAACTGCGCCGGATTCGCGACGACGCCTTCAAAAAAGAGAATCGCGCCCGCCGTAGATGCCTGTCGTAAAATTGATCGCTTGCCTGAGCTCTCCGAACTAGACGGTCTCGTCGTGGTGCTGGTGCGTCCGCGCAATCCTCTGAACATTGGCGCCGCGGCTCGGGCTATGAGCAATTTCGGCGCACACCGGCTGCGCCTGGTCAATCCGTTTGCGGAAGGATTTCGCGAGGCCAAATCCGCCGTGGGCGCCGCTGATCTGCTGAGCAGCGCCGAAGAATATAAGACCGTCGCCGAGGCCGTGGCCGACTGCGCCTTGGTGGTGGGAACGACTGCCGTACGGAATCGCGCATTGCAGCAGCCGGTGCGGCACCTCGACGAACCATCCGGCCTGGCGATTCGCCAGCAACTGCAGACCGCGCGAGTGGCTCTTCTGTTCGGCTCCGAAAAAATCGGGCTTACTAACAAAGACTTCAGCCACTGCCACTGGTTGCTGAATATCCCGACCAAAGAAAAAAACATCTCGATGAACCTGGGCCAGTCCGTCGCCGTCTGTCTCTATGAACTGGCGCGGAGCGTGCCCGTCGAGCCAGCTAGCGAGAAAGTCGAACTAGCGCCCGCGGAACAGACCGAGCAAGTTACCGAAGGCCTGCTCGAAGCTCTCCGCATCAGCGGCTACGTGAAGCCTGGCACCGATGCCGTGTTCGAGAAAAAAACGCGCCGCCTGATTCTGCGCTTCGGGCTTGAAGCCTACGACGCCAAGCTGCTGCTCGGCATGGTCCGCCAGATTGTGTGGAAACTGCGTCACCCGATGAAGGATGAAGAGCGATGACACAATGACGAAAGACTAGCGTTTCACGGGCTGTGCCGACGCCTGCGTGGAAGTTCGTTTGTAGCGAAACTGAATGTTCCACGCGCTGGCCGCCGGTGTGCCGTCCGCTGCGGGAGGCGTGAACTCCCATTGCTGCGCCGCCTTCACAGCCAGACGCGCAAAATATTCGCTCGGCCCCGGATGGGTAAGTTTCGCCGCCGTGACCCTTCCCGACGAATCCACTTCAACTTGGACATTGACTTTGATGGTGCCGGTAATCGTGTTGCGCGCACTCTGAGGAACGTCGGGCAGAACCTGGTGCGCAACCTCGGCGAGAGCCGGTGCAGCCTTCTTCGGAGGCTGTGGAGCGAGGGCCGGCTGGGGCACCGTCGCCGGCTGCTGAGCCGGAGGATTGGCCGCAGGTGCTGGCGCGGCTTGGGGCGGAGCTTGCGGAGCGGGTTGCTCGCTTGTAGCTGCAGCGGGCGCAGCCCCGTTCTTTCCACGCGAGTGGAAAACAACGAATCCGCTGAGCATGGCCATCCCCAGGAAAATCGCGAAGATGAGATTGCGCTTAACCGGCCGCTTCGGAGGCGGAGGCGCGTCAGGCTCAGCCGGCACTGATCGCCCCTCAGGCTGCAGGCGCGCCTGGATTTCTGCAATCGAGCAGCGCCGCTTGGGATCGAGATGCAGGCACTCGCGCGCGATGCCCCGAAATGGTTGGGGAACAGCGTGCTGCGGACCCGGATCGCGCTGCGAAGTCGCGGCCTCCACGGCTTCCACGAATGTCACGTTTTGCGTGAGCGCGGCCACCAGCGTTACGCCAATCGACCAGACATCTCCCGCCGGCGACATGATTCCCGATGCAGTCTCAGGCGCATCGTAGACGTCGCGGCGGCCCGCCGAGTTTGGCTCCGCGAACGATACGATCTGATCCGCCGAGAGCTTCAACTCATCGCCCATGGCCTGCACGTTCGAAGGCTTGATCCGCCCGTGCACGACTCCCTTCCCATGCAGATAGGAAAGCGCGTCCAAAAGCGCGGGGAGCAGGTCGGTCACTTCGGCGGGCGACAGCGGGCGCTGCGGAAGAATCTGCGAAAGATCCTCCTCGGCATATTCCATGAGGAGATAAAGCAGCGGCTCGCCGTCGATCTGGCAGCGCCCGGCTTCGAAGATGCGCATCAGGTTAGGGTGCGAAAGCGGCGCCGCGGCGCGCCAGCGCGCGAGTTGACGGTCGGCCTCGGCGTCCGCTGCGATTATTTTGATCGCGAGCTTCTGCGTCTGCCCGGGCCGCTCGGTGAGAAAGACCGCACTGTGGTCAGAACCTCCCAGCCACTGCCGAAGCGGAAACTTCCCGTCGACTACGCGGCCTTCCCACTTTCCCCACTCCTCAGGCTTGCTCATCGGCGTTCCCCGCGAACACATTCTAAGCCATCGGCCAGAAAACGCTAGCGCCGGTGTGTTCGCGGGCTGTTGGACATCGAGCGGCTAATGGCTAGTGGCTAGGGGCTAGGGGTTAGTGGCCAGTTGCCAGTTGCCGGCTAACCACTAATCCCTAGCCCCTTGACCCTTGCTTTTTCACCTGCTCTTGTAACTGAACGTCACTTTCGTTTCCTCATCAAGAACCAGCGGCCGCACGAAGCTGAAAGAAGTGCCCGCTCTGGGCACATCAATTGCCACCGGCAAGACGCCCGCAACCCGCTTCTGCAGGTTCATTACGTTGACCGACGCGGTATTCAGATTCGAAACGCCGGGAGTCAACTCTGCTAATTGGTTGGCGTTGCGGCCCCTCATAGCAAAGTCGGTCGAGTCGCGGGTTACAGGGAGGCCGAAGGAGGCGCCGTTCAAAACGTTGCCGTGATAAACATTCGTCGAAGTCTCGGTTTGTACCTGAACCGCCTGTGCGGTTACTTCCACCGTTTCCGATACGTTGCCAACGCTCAGGGGGAACTCGTACATCGACGGCTGGTTAGCGTTGTAGTTCAAGTTGAGAACACTCGACTTGAAGCCGACCGCATCGGTCCGCGCCGAATAACTTCCGGAAGACATGCCCCCGAGAGACCACCTGCCGCTGCCATCGGTCATAGTGGAAACTCCACCTCCCGTAGCCACGTAAATAATGGTCACGCGCGCGTTGGGAATCACGGCGCCCGTCGGATCGACCACATAGCCGCCCATTTGCCCAGGAGGAGTTTGCACTCTGAAGTTGTTGGACGCAACTTCGTCCTGGCCAGTCTGGCGATTGCGGGCATCTTCTTCGCGGAAAGTCGCCGGAACGCGATTGGCAGCAATCACGTCGCCGCCAAAATCTTTCACCTTGTATTGCTCCGGCAAAAAGACTTCCCAGTTCAGCAGGCTGATGGGAATATCCATGCTGGGCAGGCTCAAGTCCGCGCCACCTTTCTTGGCGAAGGGAGCGCCGGAGTGCATGAACACGAACGACACCGTGTAGGAGTCGGTAGGGTGAAATCCCGGCCGCAACAACGGCACGCGGCTTCCATCCGGGCCCTGCACAGGCTTCACGCGTTCGCCACCCACGTCGGCGGAAAGAATGCTGACGCCGGCGGGCAGAGCGACTTTCAGGAATGGCTGCGCCTGGTTGCGAAGGACCAATTTGATTTCAGTAAGCGACTTGCCCTCCGACGTGACCATGGTTGTGACGGTTGCACTCTCAGCCACGGCTGCGAGCACGCTGCCGTCGGGGAAGAGCACCCATTCGAGCGCCAGCGTAGGCGTGTCGCTGGGCTGCCGGTGATAGCGAAACGCCGCCTGCGGCGGAAAGTGTGCCAGCGACCGCAAGTAAGGATTCGCTTCTTTCACGTCCATGCGCTTTAAGCCGCCGCCTTCGGTCGCGGTGAGTTCCATGGTGCCCGCGCCCTCAACCAGCACCTCGCCGGTTTCGCGCTGTGCGTGCATGAAACTGAGGATCGGCGCGTCGGCCTTCGCGCCGCTGATGGCACGCTCCATCGAAATCAGGAACTGATGCGACCGCTGCGCCGGAGCGTTCACTTTGAGCGTCAGGACGCCGGAGTTCGTTTCGGTGGAGTCGAGAGTCGCGCCGGTCACGCCGGTGACTTCGTATCCCGCTGGAATTTCCAGATGAAATTGTGAGGGCTCACCCTGCACGACGGTGATGTCGGCGAGCACAGCCACGCGCATTTCCGCTTCGCTCACCGATACGAGCGTCTTGGCGTCGGAGAGAAAGCGCACTTCCCGCGGGACGACCGGAGTCACGGCTTCGCGCGTGGCCCACCAGATGGTGGCGGGTTGTCCCGGCACCAGGGTGGCTTCGATCGCTGTGTGGCCGTTTTCCGATTTCCGGCTGGTGATGATGCCGGAATTGATGTTGGCCACGGTATGGTCGCCGGGAATCACGAGCGCGAGTTGCACGCTGCCCGCAGTCGGAGCGGGCAGAGTGAACGAAGCGCGTCCAGCTTCGATTCTGAGCGGCAGTCCGGCATCGAGCGCGACGGAGAATTCGCCCGGTCCGGGGAGCAGAGCAATGTGCGTGCCATTTTCCTGGAGCAAGGGAATGCCTTTGCCGTTCTGATGCGCGTCGAGCACGGTCATTCCGCTAGTGAGCGGAACTTTGCTCACGCCCTTGTGAAAGACTTCGCCTTCGAGTTCGACCGTGCCGCGCACGCCGTCATTTTCCACGTGCAGTTTCACGTCAGCATGTTTGATGGAGTAGGGAAGCGGCGCCGCATCCGGGCGCTTGGGGGGATTCGCCGCGAGTGCGACGAGCCGGTTATATTCGTCGAGAGTCAGCGTGACATTGCCGGAATTGGGCAAGGGCAAGGGCGACTTATCGTCGGCCGCGTGGGCCATCGCCGCACTCACCGAGCACAGCAGCAGGATCACAAATAATCTGGTCTTCATCGCACACCTCCCTTTTTGTCACGCTGAAAACTGAACTCGGCCGCGGGAAACTGGTTCTCACTAGTGAGTTCGGAAACAAGAAAAATTGACGGCCCGAACGCCGGGAAAGAAACGGTGATGGGCAGGATTCCGGTCACCTTCCCGCTGATGGACTTCGCTTTAAACGAGTCGAGAAGCGCCTGCGTCGAGTCTTTCTTCTCGTCGTCTCCGGCGCGCCCCAATTTGGCGTAGTTTTCCAGCCGATCGAATGATTCCTTGCCCGCGATGGGAGCCGCAGCTGGCAGCGCGGGAGCTGCGAGTCCACCAATCCCGTCACCGCTCACCGCTTCCAGCACGGAAGAAATCGGATTCACATACTCCTGCGCGCGAAACGTTCCCGGCTCGGCCGAAACTTTGAACAGCGGCGGGTAGTACAACAGCAGTCCCGTGCGGGAGATGGGAAGATCGAGCGCGGGCAGCGTAACCTTCTCCCGGCCTTTTTCCTCCCACGCGGCCGCCTTGGTCAGATACAGAATTTCTACCGCGAAGGCGGGCGCGTCGTCTCCGCCTCGCGATTTTTCGAGCGGCAACAGCAGGCTGCCGTCGGGCGATTGGCCGGGACGAACCGGCCTGCCAGCCAGAGTTACGCTCCACACCGTCGCACCGGCGGGCAAACTTACCTTCACAAAGTTTCTTTGATTGTTGCGAATTGCGTAGCGCGCCTGCACCAGTTCTTTTCCGTCGGTGCTCATCAGCACCTGGTAGCGAGCCTCTTCTACGTTCGCCATCAGGACGGCCTGCTGGTCATAGCGCGCAACGTTGATGCTCAACGAACGGTCTTTTCCCGCCTCGCCCGAGCGCGCGCGAAACGCGACCAGCGCCGGCGATTGCCGGTTGGCCACCATTTCGCCGAGATCGGTGGCGTCGGCGTCTTCGAGTCCCTGCGCTTTCTGGTCTTTGATTTCGCCGGCGCCCAGGATTTCGACGGCCACGCCCCCGGTGTCGCGTTCCGTGTTCAGCAACCGCAGCAGGGGAATGTCGATGATGCCATCGCGCGGCAACCGAGCCTCGCCGTTGATGACGAAGCGCGCGCTGTGCTCGACCGGCTCCAGGAAAGTGACGGCAAGCTCGCCGTTTTTCATCTCCCAGTCAGCCACCATCGCCCCGGAAACCTGGTTAATCGTTATTTTTTCCGGCAGCTGAATGCGCACCTCGCGAGCCGCGCCCTGCACGACTTCGAAATTCGCTTCCGCATAAATGGAAGTCGAGTCCTCGGCGAGACTGGTCAGCTGGGTGAGCGACCCTCGCAGGCGCAGAGGAAGATCGATGTGGTGATCCTCCGTTTTCTTGCGCCAGGTAAATGTGAGAGCGTCGTTGCCGCTGGCGTAGGCCAGCCACTTGGTCTCACCCGTGGTCTCGGATTTTTCAGACAGCAATCCGCCGCCGATTCGCAGATCGACTCCCTGACGCGGCAGCAGGACCGTGGCGCGTGTTACTCCAGATTCCGTCGCGGGGAGGGAAATGCTCTCATCGCCCGCGGAGGACGTGACCGGCACATCCACGTCGAGCAGCAGCACCGAACGGCCCGCGTGCGAGAGCAGTGCCGAGAGATGCTTTCCGCCTTTCAGCGGGCTCGGCACCAGTGACACCGGCTTGCCGTCGAGCCGGGCTTCGCGGACCAGCAGGCCCGCGGGCACCGGCACGCGCACCCATCCATCTTTCAACACGTC
>Ga0210390_10002302_pt1 | contig 17017 bp, 18 predicted proteins | sample IncBWH11OmetaG_FD_161050 | JGI IMG/M metagenome (GOLD analysis project Ga0210390, IMG submission 161050) | Forest soil microbial communities from Barre Woods Harvard Forest LTER site, Petersham, Massachusetts, United States - Inc-BW-H-11-O ... | reverse complement strand
TGGATCGCCCAGAATAGGAAAAAGCTATTCGCGAACGTCTGTCCGGCCCCCGATCCTTCGAAAGTGGATTTCGTGATTATCTTCACACATGACGTAGATTTTTTTAGCGCGACGATGCCCGAACCGGTTCACAAGATCAACGGTTTTTCGGATTTCACACCCATGACAATGATCGACTCTGCGCTCATGTCTGAATCCGATGCAGACAAGGCGCACCGTCAATACGTCTGGATCTTCCAATTCGCAAAAGGCACTTTCGATCCGGGAAATTTCTCCCCGCGCCGTCAATATCAGTTTTCGAAGATGGAAACAAGTTCGCTGGGTGCGAAGGCCGGTATCAAGACAGTCGAGGACGCTTTCCAATTTGTGGCGGCGAGCCACTGAATTCAAGCGGAGATCACTGGATCTGATTCTTCGCGGCTTGAAACTCGCGCATCGACACTAGAGGTCCAGCTAATTTGTGTCTTCGTAGAAAGCGCGTCGGATGATGGAAGTCCCGCAACTGGCGCCAAACTCCGCGTTTGAGACTCGCTAGCGGCGAACGCTGATCGAGCTGAGGTCCACGCCGTAGCCTTCAGCTTCCACGATTTTTTGGGCAGCCGAGCGAAGAGTCGGCTCGTCTGCATTATTCGGCGCGTCGCATTGACGCTTAATCACTTCTTCGCCAGTTTCGATTCGAACCAACCACTTCGACTTCGCCGCATCCCACAAGACTTCCACATGGTCTGGACGCATGGCTTCCTCCACCTACAAGCTACACCACATTGTTTCGCAGGGTACCACGTTGGAGTACCCGGAGAGTCTCGCGGTCGAAAATGATTCCGGCTTGAGTGCGGCGGTTTGACGACCGTGACAGGACGGAGCCGACTTAACACCGGCAGAATCGCCCCTGTAGTTGGCATTTTCGCGGCAATACCCCTTTCTTCCATGCCCTTCTGAGTGGAGCTTGGCTGCGATGACTGCAAAAGCGCGGCGGCCTTGACCTCAGGCCTCGCGTCCTGCGGTGAACGCCGAAGCCGTCCTGTCTTGGAGGGAAGCCCAATGAAACAACAGTTCATGGTGGAAGGGGCCGAGAACTGCGTCGACATGAAAGTTACGGCGATGCTTATTGGTGGACTCGACAAGTTGGGAGTGGAACGGGCGATCACGAAAAACGTCAGTCCCCGCGGAGTTCGTGTCGTCTCGACGAGCGAATCGATGATCGACGACACCCTTCTGGTTGCCTTGCCAGCCGGTCAGTTTACGTTCGTGGCCCGCGCCGCCTATTGTGACGCTTTGGGTAAGGGGCGATTTGGGGCGGGATTGGAATTCGTCGGTTCGAGCGAGCCCTTGGAGATGAGCGTACTCGCCACTGCGCTAGAATCTCCTCAAGCATGAGTGCCGAGGGCTGGACCAAGAGATTTCACACGTGACAAATCGCTCTCCCACTTCTCGAAACAATTCAAACGGCTCGCCAGTGGTTCCGGTACAATCTGGGTCTGGAGATCCGTCCGCTTGACATATCCAATCCAACCAGAATTTTGCCGTAACTTCTGAACTCGGAGGTCAGCCATGACCGAAAAGATCCATTCGACCGCTGGCTATTTCCTCGCAGGACTCGCTATCGGATCGCTCGTGGGTATCGTCTTCGCGCCGAAATCCGGTAGAGGAACTCGCGAATTCCTATCGAAGAAGGTGAAGGAGGGGAGCAAGCACGCTCGGAAGAAGGCGCGGGAGCTAAGTGAGCGCGCTGAGGACTTGGTCGAACGCGGGAAGGAATTGGTCAACCAGACGAAAGAACAAATTGCAACAGGATTGGACGAGGCCGATAAGGCCTACCCGCTGGAGAAAGCGAAAGCGAAAGGGAAAGGCGTCTAGTATCGAGACAAGCGGAGCAGCGACTTTGCCACGGGGAAACGGTTTAAGGAATCCTTTGAGTTTGAACACTCCGGGCGCCTGAAGCCTGGTCTTCTCGAGGCGGCGAGCCCATCGAGCTTCGCGCAGAGCTCGAGGTCGTGGAAGCCGGCGTAGCGCCTGCGCGCGAACTGCAGGATGCGGGCGCGCATGCCTTCAGGAGACGGGGAGGGCTGGCCCGGCCGGGGCGCTTTCCGATTGGCAGCGGCCGTGTGCTTCCTATGCGGTAGTGCGGAAAACCTGTGAACCAATCGTCTTCTTGAAAGTCCCCCGCAAGAATTGCGTGAGCTCTGGCAATATCTGCACAGAGGCTAAGTCGTCGTAGCTTTTCATGCAGCTTTCATCATGTTCGTCAACGGTGTACTTCTCACGCTCACGGTCGAGCAGCAAAATTCTGCTGTCGAAATACACTTGGTAATCCCAACTCGGTTTGTGCGCAAGCAGGCAGAGTTTACTTTCTCAGGTTCTCGAGCCATGCGTCCAAGATTGCCACGCTGGTAGGCTCAATCGTGACGAAGGCGACTCCCCGCGGAGTTAGCCAAGGTTGCGCGACGGGACGCACAGGCATTCGACTGTGCAACCTGATTGCACAAGGCGCAGGAGCTGCCGAAGGAGGAGTTCGAGCGCGAGGTGGAACGACACCTGACAGGCAAGGAGACCGAGCCGTGGGAGATGCTCTATTTCAAGATGTATCAGAGCCAGCTGGCCGTCATTGACCAGGCACTGGAAACCGCTTCGTTGATGCTAGACAGTCAAAAGGTACGGGGCTATTGCCTCGAGATGACTTGCGCGGATTTTCTGGCGGGCGCAAACCCGGACGCTTCCGCCAATGCCGATTCCCTACTCTTGGCGCTCAGTCGAATTTGCCTGCTGCTACCGAACTCCCAGCAGCAGGAGTTCTTGCTGCGGATCCGCAGGCATCATGAAATCATCCGTCTCAAGAAATTCTAGAATTCGCTTGGACCGAGATTCCTATCAGCGGCTTTGCCAGCGCGTACTCCACCGCGATCGCTGGCGATGCCAACGATGCGGAAGTTCTAAAGATCTCCAGGTCCATCGCATGCAGCAGCGAAGTCGTCTGGGAGGCGACGCGGAAGAAAATCTCATAGCTCTTTGCAGTGTGTGTCGTCGAGAAATCCATCTCCGTGCCGAGGTTCTCGCACGGTTCGACTTGTGAGAGCAAGACAGCGATTATCGCGGGATCCTATTATTGTTCGACGACGCTTGCTCCTCTGAACTGAGCGAAGTGGCGTTTTTTGTATTTCGCCACTTCGTCTGCTTTACTGCGTTGGCTTGCTCGGATCGTCTGAAACAGATTTTCCCTGTTGTACAGGCCCTCCCATTGTTTGGCGAACCAGATGAAGCATGGAGGGATTGATGAGAAGGTCTTGGCGTTTTCGAGTCGAAACGAGCGTGTTTGGTTTACTTTTCACCAGGTCGATCTGGCTCGTCCAAGGATTCAGCTCGATGCGGGAACCCATGGGAAGTACGGTAATTGACTGTTCTTTGCTCGCGGCAGATGGTGCGACCGCCGACAGGCGATTTGCGATTGGTGCCTGACTACGGACATGCGGGCTGATCAAGCTCGGCAGTGATTGGGCTTGCGAACCAATCATCTGCATGAACAGGACTGAGTTCCCCAGCTTGTCCTTGTAAGGTGACCCTTGCAAGAGTTGAACTGCTTTCTCGTTTGCTGTTTCTTCGACACCGGCATTGATCGGAAAGCCGAAATGATTGAAGCGATCCTTGACCATAAATTCGCTCCAATCCCTCACGGCCCACTGGTCCGAAAGCGTATGTCCGGACAAGATATGCGCTAGCTCATGCGCGAGGATCATTGCCAAACTGGCCTCATCGGGCAACACGTCGAGCAATCCGCGACTGACTAAAATCGTGTGGCCGATGGTGAATGATTCGAGCGTTGTAGTCAGTAGCACCCGACAGGCGACGTCCGGCTCGATGTCCAGGTTATTGCTGACCGCAAGATTGTTCGCGATCGTGTAAAGAACTTTGTCAACAGGTCCGCTCGGAGCTAACAGGCCAGCCGCTTGGAGACGGTCGAGCCCGACTTCTTCGTTCTCGTGCCCCGAGGCCGGCTGGCTCGCCGCCGTGGAGCTGTATTCTGCAGGCGAGTTGTTTGGGCCATATCCCCAGAACAGAGTTTGGGCTTGGAAAAGAATGTTATTGGAAAGCTTATTGTCCGTATCCGATTCGGCGCTATAGATGTAGGCCGGCACCCAAACGCGGGGCACCAGATTCATGCGCCAACTATCACAATGCAATCGATAGGCCTTGGAATGTTCCGCGGAAGAGTTCGTACCGTTAAAACGCACGATCGTATAGTCTTGATCTTCGACCCAGATTCTGCCCAGGAAATGGTCACCGCCTTTTTCTTCAAGAGGCGACACATCAAAGACGAAGCAGCGAACCTCGCCGAGGAACTCACGCCGTACATAATCAAAACGATAATGTTGGCGGTCGAAGCCGTTTGAATCGACGTAGATCAAACTCAGAAAACCATGCGCAATAGTCTCCTTATTGAAGAGCCTGCTGAGGCCTTCCTGTTTCACTGACTTAGATCTTTCTTTTTTATCGACTTCCGACGGACGTTGCACCTTACCTTCACTAAGCGTCATTCTGCCCAGAAAGTAGTGATCCGTGATCGGCGGCGTGTCGAGGTCTTGGCCTGCACGCATATCCTGCACGTACGTCTCTATGATCGGATGATACTGCTGCAAGGTTCTAACTTCCTCGTTCTCCCGTTGCACTATCCGATCGACTACCTGATCGACCCTAGGCTGCTGAGCCCGGGTGAAATTGCCCCGCAGAACCGAAATGAGTGCCGCCATGATCAAAATCCGTCTTAGGATAGACATGGTTCCCCCGCCCATAACTTGTTAAAGCGATACTAATATTCTACTGCGGTTGAGCTTTGAGCGCTGAGAGCGCTGTCGTTTCGGCCAATAGGACGAGGAACGGGCGCATCGCCCGCGACGCGAGCTGGAAATGCCAGAATTGCGGAAGAACGACTGAACTGCTAGTTCAGCATCTCTGTTTTCGGAGTGCGCTCGGGGGCGACGACATGGGGAACCTTACCACTCTGTGTGCTTCCTGCCATGAAAAGATGGACAAACGGGCGGGTTTCCACCGTTCCTAGGTCGAACGGTAGCTAGAATGCGCCTGGCGGTATTGCGATCGAACTTCGTCGCCCGATCGTCCAAGCATCCCTAAGAGGAAACTCCCATTCGACGAGATCTGAAGAACACAACCATAGATCCCAATCCAATCAACAGGAGCAGGTAAGAAGCTGGCTCTGGACTCTGGACCACGTTTAGCGAGACATTGTCGAAATCGCTTTGCGTTCCGGCGCTCGTTAGAACGATTGTAAGAGCTCCCGGAGCAACCGTAGCGCCTGTCGAACAGGTCAAGGTTACGTCCTCAAATGTCCCGGGCGCGATAGCTCCATTTGAGGCAGTGGGGGTAGAGCAAAGCGTCGTTGATCCGTCGTCCAGCGCGATCGAGTAGTTGGCCACCTCACCGTCTAACCTGTCACCAACATAAACCGACAACGTGTATGTTGAGTCGGGCTGCACTGTAACGCCCAAGATCTGCGAAATCGTGCCCCCGTTGCTGTAGGCTACGATGCTGTCGCTGGGCCCGCCGGGCAGTGGAAGATTGAAGAAGGTAGTGCTGGGTTGGAACGAGCCGCCTGATCCCGTCATTGTCCAACCTGGGATCGGGCCGTTATTGTACGCGCATCCGAGACCACAAGAAGTAGTGAGAGTATATGCACTTTCGAAGGACGCGTTCTGGACAGGAACACCGTCGGCCCATGCCGCACCGCCCGAGACGGCAAAACACAGTGCTAACAAGAAAATAACCCCTAGTCTTAGTCGCACGTTAAGCTCCCTTGGTCAAGCACGACCAATATACTCAGTTCGCGCCCATAGTCTTTTGCGCACGTTTCTTGCCAAACACCATTCTTCAGGAAGTGACAGATTTCGCGAGGGTTACCGTCAGCTCGCACAGTCAGATGTGAATACAAGTGCCAGCTTAGTACACGAAAAGGGAAAGTAAATGCCAATCAAGCTCACAATAACGCCGTAAAATATCCGATCAGTCAAACGCCAGACTTTTTCTCGTTTCTTTTGCCCATCGCGTCGCATTCATGAGCTGGTCGATGGCGCAAACGAAATTACGGGGACATACGCTTCGCTTTGTTCTCGCTTTCGAAATCGCCGATAAATAAAAATACAGAGCAGGCGTTCGACTAACACACCTATTCGAGGAGCGAAGTTTGTGGTGAAGTCGAGGAATGGAGAGAGCAGTTGAGGATAACAGTGCGCCGTTCGACGGATCGGGGACGCGAGAATCCTCCTGAAGACCGAAACCGATTTCGGTGCCAATCAAGACGGGAGAAGGAAAAGTGCCTGAGAAAAGGGTTCGAGATTCCCAATTTTGGGCTTTGGCGTTTTCCCGCAGCCGCCGAAACGACCGTGCAATCAAGAAGCTGATTGAGGCGTTGCAATCTGAGGCGGGCACATATAATTTATCTGTCGGCCGAGAAATCAACATGGAAATCCCGGCGAAGAGCGGCCTCTTTACCAACAATGAGCGGAATCGTAGGTATCTTGCAGTCGGACGGACAGCCCCTGGATCGGGGAGTGCTCGATCGGATGACTGTATTCCTCGCCTTCCGAGGACCCGATGCACAACAAACATGGGTGCGGGGATCGGTTGGATTCGGCCACGCGATGCTCCGCACGACGAGCGATGCCCAATCCGAATACCAGCCAGCTTGCATGGACGGTCGCTTTTGGATCACGGCTGATGCGCGCTTGGACGATCGGCAAAGCCTGATCGCGAAGTTGCAGGCGGCTGGACGCAATTGTTCGCACACTACAACAGATCCCGACCTGATCCTGCACGCATACGCGGCGTGGAACGATGTCTGCATCGAGTACTTGCTCGGTGATTTCGCCTTCGCCATATGGGACGCCGAAAGCAGACGCCTATTTTGTGCGCGCGATCGCTTCGGTGTGAAACCCTTCTATTTTGCCCGCATCGGCAAGACGCTAATCTTCAGCAACACACTTGAGTGCATTCGCCTCCATCCCGCGGTATCCAACAAGCTCAACGATCTAGCCATCGCCGATTTTCTGCTGTTTGATATGAACCAGGAGCCGGGAACAACTACTTTTGCTGATGTCCAGCGCCTGCCGGCCGCTCACGCCCTCAAATGCGACCGCGAAACGTTTTCTGTCCGCCGGTATTGGACCCTTTCCGTTACCCAGCCGGTTCACTTCAAGCAGGACCGAGAGTATCTGGAACGCTTCGGCGATCTACTGGATAAAGCCGTGGCAGATCGCTTGCGCGCAAATAGCGCTGGCGTGCTGATGAGCGGTGGTCTCGATTCAACAACCGTAGCGGCCTCTGCCAAGCGACTCTTGGCCCAAGATAAGAATGGCTCAGAATTATTCGCCTATACACACGTCCTCGATAGGTTGATCCCTGATGAGGAGCGTCATTATGTTGGTCTTGTCGCGACCAAGCTTGGCATTCCGACTGAGTTTCAGGTCTTAGATGATTGTCAGTTGTTCGGACGAGCGGGACTACCGCAGTACCGTTCGCCCGAACCAGAACACTCCGCCTGGCCCGACCGCTTGACCGATCTATTGAGTCGAATCGCAGAGAGAAGTCGCATCGCGCTTACCGGCCAAGGGAGCGATCCAGGGTTTTCGAGCCGAATCACTGTCCACTTTCGCCAGTTGCTGCACACTAAGCAGTTCCTTCGTGCCTGGAATGACGCCGTGCGATATCTAACTGCCGAGAAAAGGTTCTCGAGGCTGTACCTGCGGGGACGATTGCGCTTGCTGTTCAGTACCGGGAATCCTTTTTATACGTATCCAGCTTGGATAAACAGGGACCTCGAAAAAACATTGGGATTGCGAGACCGTTGGATGCTTCATGAATTAGGTGACCGGAAGGCGCTTATGCGTTTGGAAGCACACCTCGCCGCTTTTCGACCGGAGGCAAGCTTTGCAATGTCCCATATCGGCTGGCAGAACGTGTTCGAAGGGCTCGATCCTGGTGTAACCCGGGTTCCCGTGGAGCTCAGGCATCCGTTTTTCGACCTGCGGATTGTGAAGTTCCTTCTCGGCTTACCCCGACTGCCGTGGTGCTGCGATAAAGAGTTGCTCCGGCAGTCGGGCCGTGGGTTACTACCGGATCGTGTGCGGTTCCGAGCCAAGTCCCCCTTGCAAGCGGACCCCGTGGTCGCCCTTCTAAAAAAGCCAGAATCGGCATGGGTGGATCGCTTCCAGCAGGCCTCTGAACTTGAGCGATACGTCCGCCGTGACCAAATTCCGGGAGTCTGGAAAGAAGGACGTCCCGGGGTGGCCTGGGTAAACCTGAGGCCTCTCAGTCTGAATTTTTGGTTGCGCGGCAGGTAGCGATTGAATAGACTTGAGCCTATGAATTCACGAGCCAGTTCCCATCAATCAGAAACCTCTCCTAAAAAGGTCTACAGCACGCCATCTCTTGAGGTTTATGGCCCGATTGAGAAAATTACTCAGCTCAACGTGACCGCCAACGCTACAGGTGACAATACAGGTAAGGCGAATCATAAAACCGGCGGGTAGTGGCCCAGGTGCTGGGTATCCCTCACCGGTCGATCAATGGCTGGATATTGTTATTCATGATTCACGCCGCGAACAGGTTTTGTACCCCATAGCTGAACTTTCCAGAGAGCGGCATAGTAACAAGCCCGGAAGAAAATTTGGCGGTCTTTCACTCAGTTTACGGCCTTCGTCTTGCGGCCAATATGGCCGTTCCCGGGCTTTCTGTTCTAACGAAGTCAGACGAAATCGCAGACGTCACCATTCGGCTCAAAGAGGATGGGTTCCCGCTGCCTGCGGCTGCTTTACCATCAGAAGCCTTTTATGTGAGCCGATTCAAGGACGCAAATGGCGAGCCGGTGCTGCGGGCTTCCCTAGTGGCCGGCAGCAGCTATTTTCAGTTCTCGTACTGTGACGGGACGCAGGTTGCAATCGAGCGCAACGGTCGTGAAGTGTTTGCTGACTGGCCCGAGCAATTGACGCTTGAAGATGTCTCCCCATACATTGTGGGCCCGGTTCTAGGAATCGTTTTGCGCCTCCGAGGCGTATTCTCTCTTCATGCCAGTGCTGTTTCGCTTGGTAATCATGCAATTGCTCTCATGGGCCCCGCGGGAGCTGGAAAATCCACCACTGCCGCAGCGTTTGCTCGATTTGGTTGCCGGGTTATTTCCGACGACGTTGTTGCTCTGACGCAAAAAGGATCGCATTTTGAGATCCCGCCAGGCTATCCCCGCGTAAACCTGTGGGCCGAGTCGGTTCAGGCACTTTGCGGGACAGAAGATGCATTGCCCCTCATCAGCCCCGGTTGGGACAAGCGCTTCATGCCGATTGATCCGCATAGCCAGTTCGAAGCACGGTCTCTGCCTCTCGGAGCAATCTACGTCTTAGATCGTCGCGAGCCCACCCTGGTCGCCCCAATCATTGAAGAAATGACCGGCAGAGATGCATTCGTCGCACTCCTTGGTAACACCTACATGAATCATCTGCCGGATCAAGCGATGCGCCGCAGCGAGTTTTACGTATTGGCACGGCTCGTGGCACAGATACCAATCCGCCGTGTCCGCCCCCCCGCTGATATTTCCGCACTCTCCAATCTGTGCCAAGCCATTGCGGCGGATTCAACTGATCTTCTTGCAGGCAATACTGTTGTCGCGGGCTTTCCCCAGGGCCCAGAATAGTTTCCGCGGCCGCATCCTCATTCGAAGGAGCCCATAAAGAATGCCAATTATCCGGAGCGGCTTGATTCCCAGGGGGTCATGTGCGAGAAATATGTCGGGACCAGGGACACTGCGAATCTGGCGCGTTTCGATCACGGCGAACGCGAACATTCCACGCAAGCGCGGGTTTCCGCACCATCTGGATCGAAGGGCCTCCTGGAGTTTCGATCCGCGGGCTACAGAATTAGTTTCGTCTACTCACTCTCAATTCTTGCTCGGACTCGCTGGATGTGATTTGTCCCCTTGTATTTTCCCTGAGAGGTATCCCTCAGAGCGGCCCAGCTTCTCCTCGAGTAGATCTCGCCCCGAACACTAACCGAGCTCGGGTCAGCGCCGCTTCTTGCCCTGTTCAGATTTCAACGAGGCGACGAAGAACTTCAACGCTAGTTGCCGAAAGCGTAACGCCAAAGTATCACGTTGCTGACCACGAAAAGACCCGCCAGTGCCAATAGGCGTGCACAGGTCAGTCGCGGTAGACAGAAAAAGGCGACAATTCCCAAGAATGGAGCTAGCTGCAGAATATACCTGTCATAAAGTGGAATGTTGCCTCCGACTCCGAACTGTTCCCCGACGAAGAAGATAATTGTCAGCAACGCGAAGGCTATCGGTGGGGATGAAAGCACGATCGCACGTTGCTCCCACAACAACTGACCCAAGGCAATGGCGTTAAAGATTGTCACCGCAGCGATGAGCCCAAACAGAGCAACCCCCGCATAAGGGATTCGCAACGCTGCTAGAACGAGCGTGCGAAGTGGACCCGGCTGTAGTAACGCCGTCATAAATGGAGCAGCAGCGATCCCCCCAAGCAACGCCACCACCAATGCTTGCCAACGCTGCGCTGCCTTTAGGCGCAGCATCGCTGGGAATGTTAACGGAACGAGATAAAACGCGGAATAGAAAGCGGAGATGATCGGCCGAGAAAAATTCAAACCTACCCGAGCGTTCCACATCATTTGGTAGGAGGTGCCTGTGGCCATGCCGGGGCTGGACAGTCCCCTCCAAACGACGGCTAAAAGAAGCACGGGCACGATTGCGATTACAGTCGAAAGAATCACGCTAGCGAACCGGCGCGATTTCTCCCGCGAACTCATTCCATTTCGTCGGAGCTGGTAAAGTGCGAGCAGCGCCGCCGCGGGCAGAAGCGCCAGATAGTACTGTCGACAGGTGACCGCGACGCCCATCGACAGGCCCCCAACGATCCCGAGCACCAGCGTGCCGGCAGTGACATGCGGTCGGGATACAAACTCGGTCCAAGCGACGGCTCCTAGCACTGCAAAAAACAGCGCTGGCCCTTCCGTGAGTACGGTCGCGGTTGCTTCAGCAGCGTGCGGAAAAACTAGCAAGGTCAGGAGAGCACCATACCAGGCGTGGGGACAACTGCTGAAGCGAGCTCCGAACAGTATGCCCAAGGTGAGCAGCAACCAACTGAGCAGGACAGCGATTCGCGCATCGCGCAACTCCTCGCCGCCCAATAGACGGACTGCTCCAGCCATCCAAACGAAACTGCCAGGACCTGGCGGGTTACTATGGGACAGAAGAGTAGCGGTAGAAAGTCCCTTAGCGGCGTACATATGAACGTCTACTATGTTGTACTGGTCATCGTAGACGGGGCGGTTGACCAAGACAATAAACAACACCGCCGAGATTACGTTCAGGACGAAAACCAAGACAATGAGTTGAGGGTATGTCCGACCCCAAGGGTGCCCCTCGGCGGCTGCGGTCTGTGCTCCAGTCTTCGTCGAGAACGCAGTATCACCCGTCGAAAGGCCGTCCGAGAACATTTCCGTGCCTCGCTCGTTCCTGGCGTAGTCCCGTGCCACCGCATATTCTTCCCCACAGAGATCGCGCTTGGTTCGGTCAGCGAATCCTTATGCACCGTAGGCAGTGTTCTAACTTCCGCTCTCAGTTAGCCGCGCCGTATTTGAAGAACAGCCATCAATGAGGTTCCCAGGAACGTCTGCGGGATCCGCTCACACCTGGAAACGAATCCGAGCAATTGGTTGATAGCGCTCATTCGCGAGTCGAATCCAGCCGAAATGATCTTATCGCGGTCATGCATTCCCAAAAGCCAAAACTTCCGCAGCACTAAAATAGGCACGAGGGGAAGACCCCAATAGCTCCATTCCATGAATTCGAGATTGTTGCGCTCGGCGGCATCCCGTAAGGAGCGGATCGAGTAGCGCCGCAGGTGTCCGGCCGCGTAATCATAGGCCGAATAGGCCCATTCTCCGGCGGGGACATTCACAACGAGCTTCCCGCCTGGCGCTAAATGAAACAACAATGCCGGGAGGAATCGATCTTCGTCGGCGATATGCTCGAGGACATCAAACAGAAAGATCAGATCGAATCGTGCTCGAAGTGCTGGATCCCTTTGATAAATATCGTAACAACAGACCGTGCTGAGGCAGCTCAGGTTTTTTCTCAAGGCAAATTCATTCAGGTCGAAGCCAGTAACTTCTCGGCCGTAAACTTCTTCGATCTGCCGCTGAAACAGGCCGTTACCGCACCCAATCTCCGCTAGCTCTCGAGCTCCGGGAACCAGCTCACCAGCCAGCCGGCGGAATACATTGAATCGTCGCCGTACCCAGAAGTGATCGTCCGAAGCGGTCTCAAACCACCGATCTGCCATTCTGACTTCGGATGGTGGCGACAAATACACTATTTTTGGCAACAGAGTTGTCTCAAACGGAAATTTCTTGGCGAGCATCGCCGCTTGTTCCAAAGTTAGCGCAGAAATTCTCGCTCCAGCACTTCGTGCGAAACGTCTGTCTGTGCGGAAGTCGCTGGCATTGTGCTCTTAAAACCGCCTGCGATCCTCCCGATGATGTAAAGTGGGCGTCCCTTGGTCTCTTCATAAATACGTCCGACATACTCACCAATCACTCCCAGGAAAAACAGAAGTACGCCAGAGAGAAATGTCACTACCGCAATCAAGGCGGTGAAGCCTTGCGGTGATTGTTGCAAGAAAAATCGGTAATAGAGGGCATAGAAGACGTACAGCATGGAGACGGCCATTGCCGCGGCACCTAGCAAAGCAGCAACACGAATCGGAACGATGGAAAAGGCGAAAATCCCATCCGTGGCAAGCGTTAGCAGGCGCAGCAAACTATACTTACTCTTTCCGGAGTGGCGTTCCTCGCGTTCGACCGGCAGCCCCGTCTGCCGGAAACCTACCCAACCGCGCATGCCACGAAGGTAACGGTGATGTTCGGGCATTCGCCGGACTTGGTCGACGACGCGACGCGACATCAGGCCAAAATCTCCGGAATCCAGCGGCAAGCGCGCGTCGGAAAGCTTGGCTATCATTCGGTAAAAAGCAAAATAGCAGAAGCGCAGCAGCCATGGTTCCGTGCGATGGATTCGCTGTGCGTAAACGACGTCATAGCCCTGCTGGAAGCGCTCGACAAATTGCGGTATTGCCTCCGGCACGTCCTGCAAGTCTCCATCCATCACAACCGCAGCGTCACCGCTAACATGGTCGAGCGCGGCCGTCAGCGCAGCCTGATGCCCGAAATTCCGCGAAAGCGAGATCGCTCGAATGCGGGAGTCCTGTCGTGTGGCCTCTTCTAGGAGCATGAATGTGCGGTCGGTGCTTCCATCATCCACAAAAACGATTTCATGCGGGCCGCCCGCGAGCTGGTCGAGCACGGCGCATGTTCGGTGCAGGAGCTCCGGCAAGACGGTCTCTTCATTGTGAAGCGGAATCGCAAGAGAGAGGCGGAATCCGGGAGTCATGTTCTCGCGCTACCTTCCTCAAAATCTCGATGGCATCTGCTTTTGCTAACGCTCCACCCATGTCTTGCAGCAGGAGTAAGCCATAATTCCCAGATTGAACTTTATCTTTTCACAGAACCATACGGTAGCGCTCCTCTCCTGTCAATCTCTCCGATCGCCTCGTCCGATCGCCTCGCCGATCGCCTCGCCGATCGCCATGGGCCGTCGGTCGAATTTACATATTGCTTCCGAACTCACAGCGGCTGGAGTTCTTGCTGCGGATACCGAAGGCGTCGTGAATTCTCGCGTCCCAAGACGACGCAGGCTTCGCTTGGACCGCGATTCCTATCACGCGCTTTGCCAGCAAGTGCTCCAGCGCGATGGCTGGCGATGCCAACGATGCGGAAGTTCCCAAGATCTGCAGGTCCATCACATTCAGCCGCGAATCCTGCTCGGAGGGGATGTGGAAGAAGATCTCATCACCGTTTGCACTGCAAGCCATCGAAAAATCCATCTCCGTGCCGAGGCTCTTGCATGGTTCGACTTGTGAAAGCAGGACGGCTATTTTCACGAGTGGGCGCAAATGTGGAAAAAAGAAGAGACTTTACAATGCACCAATTCCTCACAGCCATGGGCACAAATTCCGTCGAATCTTTATTCCTTCTGACCCCCAATGAACTTGAAAGCGGCGTCCACTGCTCGATCGCTATTGTGAGCTCCAGATTCTACCTCCGAGTAACCAGGCTTCGCATTTGTCGAGAAATGCCCCGGTGCAAAGCTGCCTCTTTTGAATCTAAAAACCCACACGTACTCGCGTTTGTACTTTTCTGGCGGCCGGGTGTTATCCAATGTGACGATAGCTGACCAATTCGAAAAACCTGAGCTGTCCGTCCGCACGGGTGCTGGCAACGTATCTTGATAGTAGTCGGTATCATGCGTAAAAATTACAACGAAATCGACACTTGCTGGCGAGGGGGCTGGGCAGATACTCGGAAACTTCTTCCAATTGTTTTCTATTCGCTGATATTCTGCTACGGAAACGCCATAGGCGGCAAGGTACGAGGAACAATGTGAATCCTCCATTCGGCTACTGGACAGCGAACTCACTGTAACGGCGGCTTGGCCGGCAGTGCACGGCCAGCTGTTGCTCGAAAGAGCCACAAAACATGCAATATGTAACAGAGCATATTGCAGCTTGGCTCTCATATTATTCGTCCTCACGGTCGGTGCGTACGGCGTATCGGCGTTTTGGGAGTTCTCCAAGCCGTGTATTGGAACAGTTTCTTAGAAGTCGGAGACATGCTTTTATTACGGTGTCTTGCCTGAAGCCAATCTGTCTGGCCGGAGGAATATTCCCAATCTCGAACCATTCGAACTGAATCGCCTCTCCTCCTGGAGTCGGTATCCCTTCCATTTCCACCGCATAAGTCAAACTAACCGAATGCTGTCGTGGGTCAAGCGCGAAGGGACTTCTTCCGCTGGCTGAATACTGCGCAACATATAGGGGCTGTTGATCTAGCATAATGTGCGGCTTGATTTGGCGTCCGAGCGCTTCTGTCATTTGCCTGCGGACCGCTTCACACAAGGGCTCTCTATACATTAATCTGCCACCGATTAGACACCATTTACGGCCGTGGGGCGTCTCGCGAAGGACAAGACCCACCTCCCTCAAAACATGCCGGGAACCTAACGAGAAGCGAGCCGGCAAAACATCAACACAGGTAACTGGAATTGAACCTTGGATGAACCTCCAGTCTGCACGCGACAGCCATGACCTCTTCATTTTCCCTCTAAGTCTACTGAGTAGTGTGTAGCAGCGGGTTACGGCATGATGTTAATGGCGTAGCCCTTCCCGCGATCGTAGGTTATCACGCTCTTTTTCAATTAGTTGTACCTGTAAGTCTCAAGATAAACGCACGAGAGCTGGATTTCGCTCGCAGCGACCTGGCCAGAAGTGATAGCACCCCGCGATCTCGCCGACGGTCGGTAAGGGTACTATAGTCATGAAAGACGAAATGCGACGGGCTAGAGGTCAATCAGCTGGAGACGGCTGAAAAAGAACCGGAGCGACAACGGCAATTAAAGCTAGAGGGGCAAACCTAGTGCTTGGCAACAGCATGTTGCGGTACGCGCGGGCAAAAAACTCCGAAACCTTCGCGGACCGTTCCGCGGGTGAGTGTCTGTTGGGTACCTAGGGATTCATAGCGGACGATCCTTGTGCCGTGGAGCCGATTTCTTCACCCGCGGCATTCTCTTGCAGGGTCGAACGCGACTTGGAGTCGTCAATCGCCCTGAACTTTCTGGCTAGAAGGTGCGACGGCCGTTCCACGCACCGATAGAACAAGTATGACGCCGCCATGATGAATGCGATGTTGGCGCACCAATTGAGATTGTAACCAAGACTCGGAAGCGGCAGTTTTTTAAAAAGCATTATCGCTGGAATATGCATTAAATATAAGGAATAACTCCAGAGCCCCGCAGAAACGAGCGGAGCCCAAGCCGGATGAAGTTCGCTATATTCGATTTCCTTTCGAATCCAAAGGTATGCCAAGACGCCGAAACACAGCAGTACCTGCGGCCGCGTCACCCCGTACTTGAAGTGAAGCATCTCGCATAGCCAGCTGCCAAGCCAAGCTAGAAACCGCCATCCCCAAATTGTCCAAGTCGAGTGGACCGCCGGAAGCCTATCGCTTTGCTCCGCGAGAACGCACCCGAGAAGCCAAACGGGGAACAGAATCGCGGCAGCTTCGAGCGCTCCCAGCAAAGAACCGTTCAAAGCATTTCGACAAATAACGGCTAGAATCGCAGCGAGTAAAAACGCCGGCACGAACAGAATCGTCCATCCGAATCGCCTCCGAATCCAGCGTGCCATCGGATAGACCCCATAGTAGATTTCCTCGCAGAATAGGCTCCAAAGGACTCCGCTCCACAAGACGTCATGTTTCCCGAAAATCGTTTGCCGATCACCGGTCAGCTGAGTTATGGCAATTGCAGCCGACACGGGCACCAAGATTCGAATGTAGCGTCGTGCATAGTACCGGCCTATGGACAGGTCCTCTGCATTCCGGAAAGGGAGGTGAATGCAAAATCCTGAGATAACGAAGAAGCCGATGACTGCGGGATTACCCCAAACAATAGAACTCCAACCATGAACAAGGGTGCGCCCAAATCTTGTGGCCGTATCGACCCCCGCGAACAATGGGAAAACGCCGAAATGGGCCATGGTCACCCAGAAAGCGAGGAATATTCGCAGAGCGTCAAGGACCGGAAAGCGGCCTGGCGTTTTGAGTCTTTGCGCACCGGGTTCGCCAATCATCGAATCGCTAGAGTATCTCACTGGCCGCGCAGCAGGCAACGCTCCCAGCAATCAGACGTTGCAATTAGGACCGTTCGAGAAGCTAATGCTGGTTGTGGAGATAGACACGAGAACCTCGGTACTTTTTGTGCCCGCTAGTACGACGAATTGCACGGCCCCCGATAGCTTAGCGCGGTCTTACCGCTTCTCGGTTTCCACTGCGATCCGTCGTACGTAAGTCGCGATTTGCTTCAGTTTGTAATTCTTCCTAGAACCTGTTG
>Ga0210390_10002301_pt1 | contig 17020 bp, 15 predicted proteins | sample IncBWH11OmetaG_FD_161050 | JGI IMG/M metagenome (GOLD analysis project Ga0210390, IMG submission 161050) | Forest soil microbial communities from Barre Woods Harvard Forest LTER site, Petersham, Massachusetts, United States - Inc-BW-H-11-O ... | reverse complement strand
TGATCATCGGGCTGGGCACTCGCGAGACCCGACCCACAGCGCCGTCACCCTCCAGCCCGCTCGATCCGCATCATGCCAATCCGTAGCAAGTGAACGAAGGTCAAGAACGCGTCGGCATCCTCCCATGTATTGTCGTGATGAAACTTATTGTCTAGTCCGAATTTTTACGGGCAGAGGAGTTAAGGGAATTGCAATTCTGGCGGCAACGCTACCTGGCAATTAGCACGGTCCTCATCGTCGGGCTGCGCGCCGCAGGGAACGCGCCTCAAACCGCAAGTCCGCCTGCGTCGATCCCGACCGAAAAACATTCTCTTGGACGTCGGCTGACTATTGAGGGTGTGCCGAACGCCGGCCAGGTCACTGCCAACCTGTATCGCGGAGGCCAGCCGACTGCCACCGGATTCGATGCCTTGGCGAGTATGGGTATTAATATCGTGGTGGACCTGCGAGGCTCACGCGAAGGCGAGAGCGAGCGAGTGGCGAAGCTTGGAATGCAGTATGTTGCGATTCCGTGGCACTGTCCGTTCCCCAGGGACGAAACGTTCGCCCGGTTCCTCATCCTGCTTCAGCAAAATCCCGGCAAAAAGGTTTTTGTCCACTGTCGTCTGGGTGACGATCGTACGGGAATGATGGTCGCCGCATATCGTATGGCCGAACAGAGCTGGACCGCTACGGAGGCGAGGAAAGAGATGGAAGCATTCGGCTTTTCTATGCCCCACCATTTGATTTGTCCGAGCTTGTCGTCTTATGAGGAAACATTCCCGCAGCGGTTCAACTCCGATCCGGTGTTTGACAGCCTCCGCGCTCCCACTGCATCTCCAGCACGCTAGCGGGCTTTTCATACGCAGCTCAAAAGTAATCCTCAGGCTGTGGTTGGGGTAATGAGAGAGCGTTGTCGCCGAACTGTGGAAATCCTCGTAACCTGCTCATTATTCCAGTCCTCCGGACGCCTTCCCGATGTGACCTCCAGCCCACTACGTGTGACGGCTTACGCTGAACTCGTCTGGGTCCCGGCTCGACAATCAGCTTGAAACCGCTGGCGGAAAACTCGCAGTGTTGGATTTTTTGAAAGGGCACGGCTTCCTAGCCGTGCCCTTTCAAGAACGCAGCCGCCAACTGGCATTCATTTCAAGCCGCGTGTGGCCGCACCTGGCGAAACTAGGAGTCCTAATTTTATGCAGCCTTCAAAATCGGAAGTGGTTCTACACGCAAACGGTCTCTACGGAAGCCGTGTCCCTAGCCCTCGCCAGCAGCAGGTCATCGCGCTGGTCGCCCAGGGCCTCAAGAATAGCGAAGTTGCCGAAGCGATCGGTACTACAGAATATGTGGTGAAAAACCACCTGCGCGTCATCTTTGACAAACTTGGATTCTGGAATCGGGTTGAGCTTGCGCTCTGGTACGAGGCCCGCAGGCACGAAGGCCTCCTCTACAAGGATGATCGGGCTATGGCCTAAGAAGTTTGACGAGCATCCGAATCACTGGTCGCGGTGAACTGTCTCCATGGAGAAGGCCGGCAGACAGACGGCGATATATTCCGCGCCACCCTCAGCCGGGGTGGAATACTGGATCCACTCGCCAGCATGCGCGATGACTGCCTGGCCTGAGGTTATGTCCATCTCACCGTTCTTGTGCCGCACTCGCACGGTGCCCTTGAGCACCAGGGTGAACTCATCGAATTCGGGAGTCTGTCCGGGTTCTTCCCAGCCTTGCGGGCTGCGCATGTGGGCGACGCTTACGCCGGCCGTCTTGGAGTTGATGCGTCCAATGTATTCATCGATGAGCTTGGGCTTGGTTCCCACGGCGGAAATGCGAGTGGGCTGCGCTACCAGGGTGGGCATGAGTGCTCCTTTAAGAAGGATTACTGTAGCAAGACGAGGCACAACTTCGGAAGTCAAAGGCGATTAACCACGAAGGACATAAAGGTGCACAAAGGAAAACTCAAATCTCGAGAACAATTTGATGTGTGAGAGGTTGGGCGGTTCACGCGCCGCCTGCCGACAGGGCCCGGGTTTTTTCGGCGTGGGACTTGGCCAAAACATCGAGAGCTGGAATCGATACCGGCGCTACCGTTGAGCGGTCTACCGGCATCGTGCCGTTTCGAATGGCTTCTGCGAGCATCTCCAGGGCCGTGCCAGCATTTGGCGGAACAAAGATTGTGGCCGTCAGGAGACCGCGTTTCACCCAGATTTGCCCGCTGTTCGGAAGACCGTCGCATCCGATGTAAGGCAGCTTCAGCCAGCGCTCGCGCGCCTGCAAATTCAATTCGTCCTGGAATGCCTTTCTCGCGCCGAGGGCCATGGAATCATCCTGGGCGGCGATCAGGTCGAGATGAGTCTGTTGGGAAGTGGACAATCGCAACCATGAGCTCACGGTTCGTTGCGCGCTGGCTTCGGTCCACTGCGCCTTCATGAGCTTGACCTGCACTTCAGCCGGCTTGGTCTCGTACATGCCAAAGGTCCGCTGCTTGGCTGCGAGGCTCTCCGAGGGGCCCTGAATATAGAGCACGGCTCCGCCGCGGGGCAGAATGGCGGCAAATTGCTGTCCTTGGATGCGTCCGATTTCTTCGTGGTCCGAAGTGATGCAAAAAGCAGGAATTCGATAAGCCTTGCGCAGCTCAGCGATGTATTCCACATCGCGATTCAGGACGACCCATCCGATCCCAGCAATGGCGGCGGCACGCGCCACCTGCGGCAAAGCAGTTCCTCCCACTGGCTCAAAGATGATTCCATCTGGAAGTGCGTCGTTACGTGACTGGATAATCTTCAGAAGTTGCTGGCTCTGGGTGACCGAGTCATTTTCAGCATTGATGACCTGCAGCTCTACCCCCAGGCTTTTGGCTGCGGCTTCCGCGGCTGCCGCCTGCTCGATCTGATAATCGTTGTCGTTATTGGTAAGACAAAGAACGAACTTCAATTTCTTCATGGAAACGCCTGACTCTGAATCATATCTTGCCACCAGCAGCAGGTCATGGTGACTAAAGTCACCGGTCGCGTGAGTGCTAGAATTCCCCGTATCCTGGAGAAAAAGTTCATGCGCAAGATATTAATCGCACTCGCGATGGCAGTGTTGTGCACTAGCCCGGGGTGGACGCAAGCGAAGCTTTCCGTGCACTGGGAGGAACTCACCGCTGCCGAGTTCCGGTCGGCAATCGAACTATCCAAGGGGACTTGCCTTTTGCCTTTCGGGATTCTGGAAAAGCATGGCCCCCATTTGCCGCTCGGGACCGATCTGCTGAAGGTCCGATATGAGGTCCTTCATGCGGCTGAACAGGAGTACGCGGTGGTGTTTCCAGAATACTACTTTGGGCAGATTCTGGAAGCGCGGCATGAGCCGGGTACCGTCGCATACAGTTCTCATCTGCAGCTTGAGCTGTTGCAAGAAACGACCGACGAGATGGCGCGCAATGGCTGCAAGAAGATCGTCATCGTGAATGGACACGGCGGCAATGAGAATCTGCTCCCCTTCTTCGCCCAGTCGCAACTGGAGAAGCCGCACGAATATGTGGTTTATGTGATGGGATTGGTCGCGCCGCCGCCGGGTGGACCGGCGAAGAAGACATCAACAGACATGCATGCGGGTGAATCTGAAACATCGAAGATGCTGGTTGCGACTCCGAACCTGGTGCACATCGACCGGGCGAATCAAGAGTCGGGAGCCGACCAGGCCCGGCTGAGTTTGCCTGACACGCTTTACACCGGCATCTGGTGGTATGCACGCTTTCCCAATCACTACTCGGGCGATGGTTCGGCTGCAACCCGTGAGCGTGGCGAATTTGAAATGAAAGCCTGGCAGGACGCAATCGTCACCGCGATTCGCGCAGTCAAGGCGGATGAGGAGAGCCTGAAGCTGCAGAACGAATTCTTTGAGAAGGCCAAGCATCCCTTGGATACGCGGCCATAGACAGCGTGGCTTCGATTCTTTTCACGGCTGCCGCGACTTTTTTGATATAGTGCCGACCACTCTTTCTCCGAGTCATAGGATCGAGCTTCGATGGGTCGCATCTTTGTCGTTTTTATTCGCCGGTTGCGGCTACCGTTCCTGCTCTTCGCAGGATTTGGCCTTTTGTGTGTGCGCGTCTACATGAGGCTGGAGGGGTTGCGCTGGCAGGATGCTTTGTTCTGGATCTTGAATCCGCACGCGATCGATTACCACACGGTACACAATTCCACCAAGTTTTTTGCCCTGTTCGTCTTTATGGGAGTTTTTGCCTTTCAGGTTTGGATTGCAGAGCGGGTTGCGGTCACGATCTTCAGCCGGCATGGAACGGAGGTTTGGAAATCCATGGTGAACGAAATCAGCCTCGAAAAAGTGAAGGGCCACTTCATTATTTGCGGATATGGCCAAGTCGGTCGCACAGTGGTGGATCAGTTGAGCAAGCTGGAGATTCCCTTTGTCCTCATCGAAACCAACGAAGGACTTTACCGTGAGCTCTTGAAAGATGGGGTCATGGTTATTCAGGGAGATGCGAAACGGCACGATGTCCTGCAATCCGCGGGAATTGACCGGGCGCGGGGAATCTGCATTGTGATAGACAACGACGCCGACAATTTGTACATCACAGTGACGGCGAGGGCGCTAAATCCAAACGTGAAAATCATTACCCGGGCAGGACAGCAGCGTTACGCCAATGCGATCCGCAACTCGGGAGCCGATGAAGTCATCATTCCTGAGTATGAAGGCGGTTTGATGACCGGGAGAATGATCCAGAAATATTATCCCGTGAAAACCAATTTGCAATGAAATTGCAGCGAAACCTGGATTCCTCGTCGCTTCGCTCCTCGGAATGACGAGGCGTTGTGCGGAGCTTCGCTCCGGCAACGACGGGTCGCCCGTCACCACGCGGGCAAAATTGCCTGCTAAGATAACGGTTCGTATGGCTTCGACACTACCCAACACCGCTGTCCCACAAGAAGAAATTACCGCGCCACCGACGTCGCCCGCATTGCGATTGATGTCGCTGGACCTGTTTCGCGGGGCGACGATTGCCGGGATGATTCTGGTCAACAATGCGGGGGACGAGCCCAGCTCTTATTGGCCGCTCAAGCACGCCGAGTGGAACGGCTGGACGCCGACTGATTTAGTGTTCCCGTTCTTTCTCTTTATCGTTGGAGTGGCGATGGCGTTTTCCTTCAGCGCGCGGCTGAAACGCGGCGAGTCGCGATCGGCGCTTCTGCGGCACGTGCTTTGGCGCGGTCTGGCATTGTTCGCTCTGGGACTGTTTCTGAATGGCTTCCCCAACCGCTACCATCTGGATTCGTGGCGTGTCTATGGCGTGCTGCAGCGGATCGCCGTCTGCTATGTGATTTCGGCGGTTCTCGCACTGTGGACAGGCTGGCGAGGGTGGATCGTCACAATTCTGGGCTGTCTGGTGGGCTACTGGATTTTGATGCGTTTCGTTCCGGTTCCGGGATTCGGCGTGCCCACTCACGATATCCCGCTGCTCGATCCCGACCGCAATCTGGCGGCCTGGCTCGACCGGCAGCTTCTGGCCGGACACTTGTACGAAGGCACTCGCGATCCCGAAGGAGTGTTGAGCACGATCCCCGCCGTAGCAACCAGCTTGCTGGGGATGCTCACGGGGCAGTGGCTTCGCTCCGCGCGTTCGGCGCAGAGCAAAGCGTGGGGCATGGCGGTATTTGGAATGATCGGCGTGGTAGCGGGCAAGATTCTCAACCTCGGATTTCCCATCAACAAGAAACTGTGGACGAGTTCCTACGTGATCTTCGCCGCTGGACTCGCTCTGCTCTGCCTCTCGCTGTGTTATTGGATTGTGGATGTGAAACGATGGCGCGGGTTCTGGACAAAACCGTTCCTGGTGTTCGGAATGAACGCAATTGCCGCTTACGTGTTTGCCGAGTTGATGTCGCACTTGCTGGATCACATGCACACCAGCACAGGGATGGCCTGGCAGGACTTCATTTACGAACGCATATTCGTGCCGCTAGGTAGCCCGGCGAATGCTTCATTGCTGTATGCGCTGTGCTACGTGACGGTTTGCTGGGCGGCGATGTGGCCACTGTATCGCAAAGACATCTTCCTGAAGATCTGATGATAATCTTGAATAGTTAGCACTGAACAGCCAGCCAATCCCGGTTTCACCAAGCCTGGGTATTGCACCCTTTTTTTAGTCGAGGAGACCTTTTGATCGGATACGAGCGTGGGGCCGGGATGCAACGCCTGATATTGACCACAGCCATCTTCTTTTTGGTATGCGCCGGCAGCGTCGCGCAAGAAAGCCAATCCGGCTCGCCGCCCGAAGCGCCTTCTGCCAGCGCACAATCGCAAACTGCACCGCAGGCGACGAATCCACTGCAGAGTAGTATGTCCTTCTTGCAGCGGAAGTCGGTGTTCTTCCCGAACCTCGCTACTAATTCGGGGCCGTTGAGTGTTTGGCAGAAGTTCAAGCTGGGGGCGAATAACAGCATATCCCTCGCGACAATCGGCGCTGCTCTGGCCGGTGCTGGGTACGGACAGGCAATTAATAGCCCCAAGGGGTATGGCCAGGGCGGCGAAGGATATGCCAAACGCTTTGGAGCTGACATGGCCCGCTCCGCTTCCGCCAATCTGTTCGGGACATTTCTGATCGCATCGGCGTTGCACGAAGATCCGCGTTTTTATGTTAAGAAGCACTACACGTTCAAGCAGTCGGTGAAGTATGCCGCGGAGCGGATCGTGGTTACGCGCAGCGACTCGGGGGAGCGGGTGGTGAGCTTTGCGGACATACTGGGCCCTCTGGCAGGCGAAGCGTTGGCTGACACCTACTATCCTGAAGGGAACCGGGGGGTCAGCAGCACCTTTATCCGCTACGGGTCCGACTTGGGTTGGAAATTCGGCGGGAACATGTTGCGCCAGTACTGGCCAAGAATTAACAGGAAGCTGAAGTTGGTTCCCGAGTCGACACCCACGCCGAGTAAACCCTGAAACTGCGGCAATGAACGCTTCCCCACAGCGTAGTTGCTCTTCGATTCGGATTCACGCACTCCTTATCTTCGGCGTGATCTTTTTTTCATACGCGTACTTTTACGAAGGAGCCGGCTGGAATCAGAACTCCCGCTTCGATCTGGTGCGGTCCATTGTCGAGCAGGGAACGTTGCGCATCGATGGCTACGATGAGAACACTGGCGACAAAGCCTTCGCGAATGGCCATTACTATTCGGACAAGGCTCCCGGACTCGCGCTGCTGGCGGTGCCGGTGGCAGAGGTAACAAGACCCCTGCTGAGAGCGGCGGCAGTCGATCCCGCGTCGCCTCGTGGACTGGTAGCCCTTGCCTATGACGTCACAGTATTTGCCGTTGCTTTCCCCATGGCGGCGGCGTGTGCTTGCCTGTTCTGGATCTCCCTGCAGCTCGGAAGCAGCGTGGGCGCGTCAGCATTTACTGCGCTCGCGCTGGGGCTGGCAACTCCAATGTGGGCATACTCGAGCTTGTTCTGGGGACACGCGCCGGCAGGAGCGTGTCTGGTGTTTGCGTTCGCTTGCGCTCTGAAGTTGCGCGGCAGTTTGAGCTCTGCCGAAGATGTATTTTGGGGGCTGGTTCTTGGCCTGACTGCCGGGTGGGCCACGGTTACAGAATATCCTTCGGCGCCGGCGGCAGCGATGGTCGGCGCTCTGGCGCTGGCTCTGGTTTGGAAGGATGGGTCACCCCGACGCTGGCGCGTCGTTGTTGGCATCGGCGCGGGGGCATTGCCATGCGTCATTGCGCTAATGGCTTATCAGCACGCCGCGTTCGGTTCCGTGCTTCATCCTAGCTATGCGTATTATCCGCAGGGAGCCTTTTCGTGGATGACCCATGGCTACCTGGGTCTGACCTATCCCAGAATCGATGTCGCACTGAAGCTGCTGTTTGGCTGCCGACGTGGCCTGCTGTTTACCGGTCCGGTTGTCCTGGCCGCACCGTTTGGCGTACGGATGCTTTGGAAGCAGCCTGCGACCCATGCCGCGGCAGTTATTGCGGCCGCCATCGCGACCTACTATTTTCTCTTTCACGCTTCGTTCTCTTCATGGCCGGCCGGCTGGTCGTACGGTCCACGGTATATGTCGCCGGGGTTGCCGTTGGTGTGTTTAGGGCTGGCGCCGCTTTGGGACCACGCGCGGCCCGTTTGGAGGATCGTTGTCAGGACACTGGCCGCTGCCGGCGTCGGGCTTACACTCATGGCGGTTTCGGTCGGGGCGCAACCGCCTGACGAGTTTCATTGCCCACTGCGCCAGTTCTATTGGCCGTCCTTCTGGGCAGGAAGATTTTCGTTGAATATGGGGACCGTGCTCGTACCTGCAGAACAGGGAACGAACCAGGTACATGGCGCCTTCAACTTAGGTGAACTCGCGGGCCTGCATGGCTTGGCGAGTCTGCTTCCGCTGTTGGCGGTTTGGGGTCTCGCGGCTGTGCTTTGGGTCTGGATCCACCGAGACCAACGCAGATCCTTCCTGCCACGATAGCAAGGTCTCTACTCAGATGATTCGGTTCCGACGGCGCCAGCCGAAAACCGGTCACATCCGGTGCCCTGGCACGCCCCCGTGCTGCCCCATGTGGGGTAATAGAAATATCCAAATTCGCCGGAGAAATACCAAGACTTATCGTTGGGCTCGTTCCCGACGGCGTGCTTGCGCGGAACATCCTCGACATCCGACAGGTAGTAGGAGGCGCTTGCGCAGGCACGGTCAACCGGAGTTTTGCATTCTGGCACGGCGGTCATCCAGTACAAACCTGCTTTCAGCTTCACGGGAGGATCGATGGTTAACATCAGGGTGTATTCTTTTTGCCCGAAGCCATGGCGACCGGTAGCGGTGAATGTAGCGGGCGCAGCGCCTTCTGCAACCACCTTGCCACCGTTGCCTTGACTCATACCCTTTGAGATGGACCACAGTCCTTGCTGAGGATCGATGACGTCCACGTTGGAGAGATTGTTGGAGAAAAGAGCGGTCACCGTCCATGTCTTGCCGGCGGGAACGACGAACGGGACGAAAACCCTTGCGCCACTTACGACGGACGTAGTCAGTTCGTTGGCGAGAGAATTCGCGTTCGTATTGTGAGGGTCAAAGTCGCCGCCATAGAACAGACAGGGATGGCAATAGGGCGGCGGTGTATTCGGCAAAGCGTTCTGGGTTACGGCTGGTAAGCTGCTCGAAAGAATCAAGGCGTTCAGCGCAAGTAATAAGAACTTCGATTTTGACATTCGTTCGTGGTTCCTTCCGGGGATGGTGTCTGGCCTGAACCTGTATTCAGGGATTTTCATTCTGGCATCCTGAGGGGGTGTCCCGCAACTTCGCGGCGTCACCGAGCCCAGGTCGTGGTCAGTTTGAATACTGTCACGGCTGAAAACGCGGGCCGTAGTAGACTTATCGCATTCATCGGACCGCCCGAAACGGGGAAAAAAGGGCGGAGAATCAATCGTTTGGCGGGTAACCTAGGTAACTTTCGGCAGTCCGAAACTGCGTGATACGCTCGTCGGATAAGAAGCAAGAAATCAACAGTTTCCGGGGGACAAATGCTTCGCCGCTGGTGCCTGTACCTGCTGCTATTTTCGTCCTTGGCTGCGTTGGCTGACACGAAATCCAAGGCTGCCCAGCCCAGGCAGAAAAATGCGTCCGCGAGGCTGCCGGTCACTACATCCTCAGCGCAGGCACGCGCTAGCTTCGAGAAGTCGATGCGGGAGTTCGAAGAGTACCGGATCCCAGAAACCCTCCAGGATCTGCGGGCGGCGACCAAGGCGGACCCGAATTTTGCCCAGGCGTTCATCTTGATTTCGCGGATGAGCCAGGATCCGGCGGAACAGGCGTCCACGCGCAAGCGGGCCGAGCAATTGGCGGTCAAGGTGACTCCGAGCGAGCAGTTGCTGATCCGCTGGCTGGCGGATGCGCAGCAGAACAATTATCTACCTGCGATTGCAGCCATGAACGATCTGTTGGCGAGGTATCCGCGTGACCAGCAGCTGGCATACCTGGCGGGCGACTGGCTGATGCAACAGTTTCGGTATGAGCAGGCCGTCGCGGTGTTGGAACGCTCGCTGGCGCTGAACCCGGATTATGCCGCCGCGCTGAATGACGTGGCCTACGGCTACGCCGACCTGGGCAACTTCGAAAAGGCTTTTGCGGCGATGGATCGCTATGTGGCACTCGAGCCCGACCAGCCCAACCCGCATGATTCCTATGGTGAGATTCTGCGAATGGCGGGGAAACTCGATGCCGCGCTCGAGCAGTATCGGATGAGCATCCGAATCGATCCGAATTTTGGTTCGGAAGTCGGCGTCGCCGACACTTATGCGCTGATGGGTAAGGAACTGGAAGCGCGCGAGGAGTATGACCGGGCTATCGTGTTCGCTCCGAGCAACGCCGACAAAGTTCAGCGGGAATTGCAATCGGCTGCGACCTGGATCCGCGAGAACAATCGCAAACAGGCGGAAAGGGCGCTGAGCGATGTGGCGAGGCATGCACATTCCGCGGGGCTGGCACGACTCGAAGCCGAGGCTCATAGGATTCTGGGCATGTACGAGCCTGATCCTAAGACAGCGCTGAAGCAGTTGCAGACTGGGCAGGACGTTTTACAGGAAGAGCATGAGATTTCCGCCAGCGACCGCGATGAAGAGCTGGCGCGAATCCTCCGGACCCGAGCTACCCGTTTGGCTGAGTTGCCCGACATGGACTCGGCGTCGAAGGCGGTTAACCAACTGGAGGCGATGGCCGGCACGAGCCGAAGCCAGGTCATCCAACTCTGCTATCACGGAGCAGCCGGAGCGGTGCTCGTAGGGCAGGGAAGGTTCACGGAAGCGATTCCTCATCTGCAGGAGGGAACTGCGGACCCGGAGTCTATGCGGCTTTTGTGGCGGGCCTATAACAGCACCGGGGCGACGTCCGAAGCGCAGGCGATTGCTTCAAAGCTGGCTGCGCTGAATCTGCCTACAGTGGAGCAAGCGCTGGTGGTGCCACAGTTCCGGGTAAGCCTGGTCAGCCAAGTGGGGCAGCCGTAAAGCGACAACACTCCCGGCCATGCCACGCATCCCGATCTTCAGCTTCGGACAAGCAGAGCAGGAAGCGGCACTTCCTCGCTTGGCCGGCTACACTCCGTCACTTTCTCTTGAAGGACTGCAACTCGGCGTCGATAACCTGCGCCACGATGTTCACCTGAGCCCCAGGTTTGTGGCCCAGACGCGTTCGCAGATTTCGCGCCTGATCGTGCGCCATGGCGATGTCGAAGGATTGCTGGCGGCGGAAGCGCCACAGCCGCGGCAGGGCGGACACTTCATCGGATCGAATGCGGGTCCGAAGAGCAATGCCAAGCCCATCGGCTCCGAGTTGAAGCCTCTGTTGGCGGAAGTGCATTCGGCCGCGTTGAATCGCGCCAAGGCCGAAGGAAATCCCTCGCTGGATGTTCTGGCCCGGGTCGCGATCATCAAATTTTTGCGGATTGAACTGGGATTACAGTTTGCCCAGATTCTCGAACGCTGCCGCATGACGCTGAAGAGCTATGAAGGCATCCGGGCGCAGAAAGCGCTGGAATATCGCGAACGGGTTGCGGCCTTCCAGGTGGCAAAAAAAGTCATTCTCCGCAAAACCGGGCAAGAACTGTTTCGGACCCTGCGCGAAATCGAAAAGGAAACTCTGGCGCGCACCCGACGATCGTTGTTCGGAAGCAGCCACGATGAGCAATACAAGCTGTTCCTCAATCCGCTGATTTTCACCGCTGACGGTTGCGACGCTTATGTCAACGCCGAGCAATACGTGATGCTGGGCAACTTCGACCGTGATCCTGACCGCTTCACCAATGTTCGCCGAATTGCCTACGAGTTCCTGCAGTCGCTGAATCTAGGGCTCGAAGCCGATCCTGAGCGCGCCATCAATACCTGGCTGAATGTGCCCGAGAATGCGCAAGAATTGATTGGATCCGGAACGCAGGACGACTCTTCACCCGAAGAGCGAGCTCAAAAGACACGCCTGGCAGCATGGCTGGGCTTGCTCGATCGCGAGAAGCTGATGGAATATGTGGTGGCCTCCTATGAAGCGGTGCCGCTGTTGGCGGAGTACTCGCCGCGCATCAACGCGCAGCAATTGAAGAATGCGCTGATCTCGCGGGAAGAACGCACTCGGGTAGAAAAATTAATAGTCGAGCAGGGCAAGGTTTCGCGCGACAGCCTGCAAGCGGCGGTGCAGCGGGTAGCGAGTTGCAAGGGCGCGGAGCGGGGCAAAGTTGCAGCCCGGTTCCTCCGCGATTTCATGCGCTACCACCGCGACCTGAGAAATCTGGAGGCGCTCAGGTCGGCGATGGACAATGTCAATCTCATCGCCAACGAAAAAATGCGGCAGCTTTCTTCCATGAATGGCACGCTCTACGAGTTCCTGCTGCCCGAGGAGCAGAAGCCGTCGGAAGAAAAAGTTTTGCGCCATGTGATTATCAAGGCCGATGTCCGGGATTCGTCACGGCTCACGCGATCGCTGCTTGAGCGCGGAATGAATCCGGCGTCCTACTTCAGTTTGAATTTCTACGATCCGGTCAACAAGCTGCTGTCGAAATACGGGGCCAGCAAAGTCTTTCTCGAAGGCGATGCCATCATTCTGGCCATCCTCGAGCGTGAGGGAGAACCGGGGCTTGCCGTGTGCCGCGCCTCTGTTTTGGCGCGCGAAATTATCGAGATCGTGCGAGGTTACAACCAGTTACTGGAGCGCGCTGGACTTCCAGGCATCGAGCTAGGCGTCGGCATTTCCTATCAGGATTCTGCTCCCATGTATCTCATGGATGGCGAGCAGCGCATCATGATCTCGGACGCGCTGAACGAGAGCGACCGGCTCTCCTCCTGTAGCAAGCGCGTTCGGAAATCGATGAAGACGATGGAGACTCCGTTCAACGTATACGCGTTTCAAACCGTGCCCGACGCCGACGTGGAAGACAGTCCGGACGACTTTATTCTGAAATACAACCTGAACGGCATTCGCATCAGCGAGGCCGCGTTCCAGAGGCTGAAGCAGGAGATCTCGCTGGAACTTTCTCCGCTCGATTTGCCCAAGGCGTGGGAAGGCGAAGAGTTTCATCTGTGGAGCGGGCTGGTGCCAGTCGGCAACGATATCTTCCGTAAAATCGTGGTGCGCGGAAGCCGTATGCCCCAGATCGATCCCCACAATTTCTCAGTCCAACTCTGGACCGAGCGCTGGTACTACGAAGTTTGCTCCAACTCCGCAATCGACGCCAAGCTGGAAGGCAAAGCTGTAGCCGGGAAGTAAGCCAGTGAAGCGTGGACGCCCCTTCGACAAGCTCAGGGCAGGCTCTCGCCCGCGTGCCCGCGATAACCGGCTGAACGGGGGTGTGCTTGCACCATCTCGCAGTTGACTTCATCGGCGGTCCGTGTTCCCATTTTGGGGCTGGGTTTACTGTTTAGTACCGGGTACCCCCCCCTCCCCCTCTTGTGCGCAAAATATTGAAAACACAAGATTTATTTCACGACTATGTGCTAGATCTTTGAGATTAAAGGAGTTACAAGCAAAATCTAGAGAACATTGGGGTTACGCGCGGGCGACTGTTCCATTTTGGAACCAAGGTGATCTTTTGGAGCATGGGCCGATGACGTTCACGCCGTCGTCTAGGGTCAGATTGTCAAAGAGCAACTATTATCTTGTAGATAATGTATCTTCTAGTAGCTTATCGGATGTAAATCAGGTAGTCAACGATAAACCGTGGGGCGAGACCGACGGTCGGGGGATCCTCAGATCTCCGCCTCAGATCTCGACCATGCCTTCGAGGTAGAAAACGCAGGAGCCTTCCAGTTCGACGCGATCGCCGGCCAGCCGACAGCGGATTTCTCCGCCCCGGCGCGAGGCCTGAAAGGCGCGAAACGCAGTCTTACCCAGTCGTTTGGCCCAATAGGGCGTCAGCATGCAGTGGGCAGCGCCGGTCACGGGATCTTCGGGGATGCCCTTGGCTGGGGCGAAGTAGCGGCTGACGAAATCGTAAGTTTCGTCGCCTGGCGCGGTCACGATCACGCCGGGCCGGTCCATGCGGGCGAGCGACGCCATATCGGGGGCAAGCTCACGCAACGTCTGCACGCTCTCAAGCAATACCAGGTAGTTGAACGCGTTCGAGAAAACCTCGACTGGAACGCGCCCCAACACTTCCGCCAGCCCTGGCGGAAGCGAGACCGGGTCAGACGGCCGAGCGGGGAAGTTCATGACGTAACCCGCATCCGACCGGTTCACTGTCAACGGCCCGCTCGCAGAGTGGAAGACGACGCTGCTCCGCGTCGGCTCCAGTCGCTCCATGACAACCGCGGCGCTGGCCAGCGTAGCGTGTCCGCAAAGCGGTATCTCAACGTTGGGCGTGAACCAGCGGAGGCGATAGTCTCCACCATCACGGACGAGAAAAGCCGTCTCCGACAAATTGTTCTCGGCGGCAATCGCCTGCAATACGGCGTCAGCGGGAAAGGTGTCCATCGGCATCACGGCGGCAGGATTTCCCGCGAAGCGGCGAGTAGTGAAGGCGTCAATCTGGAATATCGGCGTGCGCATGTAAGAACGTCCTTCTAGAAGGCGTTGCGGGCAATGGCTCCGTCTCTGTAGATTGCGTTCGCGTAAATTCCGGTGCAAATTAGCGTCGAAAGGAAGCGAACTCGTGTAGCACGGATACCCGAACCCGCGCTGCGGAGATGCGCTCGCGAGCCAAAGCCTTGACCGCTGCCTGAGCGCAACGGTCCTCGCTACCGCTTCAGCGAAGCGCTCTTCGTGTTGGTGACGCAGGACGATGGCGTGTCGCTGCACTTGCGGAATGCGGGTACGACCAGGGCTTGTTCGAGCGTGGGATCGTTCAGGTTGGTTAGAGTTTCGTTGGTCCGCTTGGCTCCTGCGCTGTATCCGATCTTCTGATATGCGGCGGCGAGCAGCTTCAGTGAAAGTGGGTTGTTGTTGTCTTCTTCCAGATGAGAAATGGCTTGGTCGTACTTGTGTTCGGAAAACAAAACTGCTCCGGCGGCTCCGTGGTAGGCGAGTTCGCTCAGCTTGTCGTTGGAGCTTTCTGACATGGCGGTCAGGCGCTCCAAGTTTGATTTCGCCAGTTCCTTGTTGCCCATCTTCAAAGCGACTTCCACGCGCGCTCTCAGGATTTGTGCAAGCTCCTGCGTAATGGCGATCTTCAAGGCGTTCTTGCCATCCTGCGTGGCCGCTTCAGCTTTGCCTAAATAGACCAGCGCCTCTTTCGGGTTCTGCGTGCACATTGCCATCTGGCGGTAAGTGTCGGCTTCGGCCTGGCTGTTCTGCCTGGAGTGCGCATAGTCGGCAATGGCCTGGAAGGCGTGCTCGGCGCCCTCGTAATCGTTCTCGCGAACGTAGGTGGCTGCTTCCCGGGTCTTCCACAGAATCTGCTGCAGTTCGGGCAAGGTAAATTTCTGGAATCCGATTTCGTATTCTTTGCGGGCCCGAGCCTGATCTCCCATCAGCGAGTAGGTGTCCGCGATTCCGAATTGCGAGGAATAGAACTCGGGATTGATTGCCAAAGATGCCCGGTAGTGTTCGATCGATTGATTAAAGCGCCCCGCGAGGCGCAGAATCTCGGCGTAAGAATCCTGCGGATTGGAATCGCTGGGCAGCGCCGCGACGTATTTATCCATCATCGCGAAGGCCTTGTCGAACTGGCGAGTGTAGGCGTAGTTGTAACCGATGTTGTTCATCAGGCCGGGAGAGTCGGTGATTCCGGAGTGCTCATATACCGCGATGACACGCTCGTACTGGGCCTGCGACTGAAGCCACCACGTGGTCATCCAGACTACCCACTTGTCGTGCGGGTATTGGTTGAGCACGTCGTTCATTTTCGTGATGGCAGAAATCAGCTTGTGGTCGGCGGCGTCCTGGTACCACTCGATCACGAGTTGCTCGGAGGTCGAGGCGTGAGATCTGGTGGCAAACGCCTTCTCCTGTTGGTCGACCTGCTCGGCTGAATCAAGGCTGATCTGCGCCAGAAACTCGTGGCCCATCGCGAAATCGGGATCAACCTGAACCGCTTTGCGCAGAATTTCGATGGCCTGTTCCTGTTCTACCTTGTCGAGGTAGAGGTCCAGGGCTTCTTTGACCAGACGGCGAGCCTCCGGAGACTTGGTGGTCAGCGGCAAGGCGGCGGTGATTGTATTGGCTGCCTGAGGAGCGGTTGGCTGGGCGAGGCCGGCAACAGCTGCTAAAACGAGGCCGACGCAGATTGTGACTCTTAAGATGGTTGCATTGCGGATCATGTTAGCTCTCCCCAGCTAGTTTCCCCTCAATAGGTAGCCCTGCTCGACCGGCAATTTGCCGTCGATCTTCAACACGTTCACGTCTTGGGTCAGTGAATACAGGTCGACGACGCCGATGGCTCCCGGCGAAGTCGAGACAAAACGAAGCACAGCGTCATCTGAGTCGGCAACCATGATCACGTCTCGATGCGCCAGAACGAAAGCGTGTGCCTGCTCAGCCGTCATGTTCAGCAACTTGCGGAGAACCAGTTGCATATCCGCGGAGGACGGGTCGCGCATGACGACTGTAATGGCTTTTCCATCCGGCCAATTCTGTTTATGGGCGTTGAAGATCTTCACCAGCTCGGAGGCGGTAAGGTTCGAAGTGGAGTTCGCCTTATCGGCAACGATCGCGAATTGCTTGGCTTGAACGGCGCAGGGCAGGATCGCGGACCACATCAACAGCATCAGGACTAGTCGCCGGTTTATCACAATGGCGCGATTGTAGCCCGCGGTCAGTTACTGGGAAAGGTAACCGAGGTAACGGCCCACGGTCCTGTTTTGGGAGGATGAGCTACTGTCCCGCGCGCAGCGGCGAAATCAGCAAACGAGTGGTCGACTTCTTCTTGGAGTCGGACTTGTCGGGTTGATAAACCAGGTCGAGAGAACCTTCCGCCGTCGGAGAAGCTTCTGCCAGCGTTGCTGCGAGGCTACGGAACGAGCGTCCCACATCCGCGCTTTCGTGGAGCGCCACTGGAGCGCCCTTATCGATGGCGGGCGCGATCGCTTGATGGTTGTTGGGGATTTTCCAAAGCAGTTTGCAGCCGGTCGCGGCCTCGACGTCTTC
>Ga0210390_10002299_pt1 | contig 17028 bp, 12 predicted proteins | sample IncBWH11OmetaG_FD_161050 | JGI IMG/M metagenome (GOLD analysis project Ga0210390, IMG submission 161050) | Forest soil microbial communities from Barre Woods Harvard Forest LTER site, Petersham, Massachusetts, United States - Inc-BW-H-11-O ... | reverse complement strand
TGCGATTTGTTTCAGAATGTGGAGTGGGTTGGCAATCAGTACGGTGCCGATGGAGGCTCCTCCAATCACGACTAACTCGGCGGGCTGGATCAGGACCTTGAGGTTGCCATGCTCCATCAGATAGCCACCTATTACCGAGCCGAAAACAATCACGATTCCGACAATTGCAAACATAGATCAGACCTCTAAGCCTTCGTAACTTGCCTGCGAAACTGCGGACGCCGCGGCGGCCGGTAAGTTAGCGGGTTGGGGAAGTGAGGCTGTGGCCCGAGTCAAGAGGGAGTCGATGGTGTCTCCGGCTTGAGCCTTCGCGTGTCCTACAGAAGTGGTGACCGATAACTCATCACTCCACCATCGCAGCCCCGCGCACGTGACCATTTTCCCTATTCGTTCCCAAGTCTTTTCCACGCCGTGATCACCGCAGTTGATCAGAATCGCGAGGAATTGATCCTCTGCCCAACGGCCCACGAAATCACTGGGCCGAAAAGCATTCTTCATGGTTTGAGCCACTACGCGCAGAACTGCATCGCCGGCGGGCGGACCATAGGCTGCTCGAAAGTGCGCCAAGCGATCGACCTGGATGAGGATGATGCCAAAGGGAAGGTGGTAGCGCGCGAAACTTGCCAGATTCTTCCCCAGGTGGAAATGAGTGAACTCGTGATTGGGGACGCCTGTGCTTTCGTCCATACAGCCATGCTCGGCCAAGGTGTGGCGGTTGCGGTCCCGCTCGCTGGCAAAGGTTTGCTCGTCAAAACTCTGCGTGATTCCCAGGATCGAGCCGTGGGGATCGCGCAGGGGAGCAAGCCGCATCAGCACATGCACGGGATGACCTTCTTTGTGGCGTAATTGCATCTTCGCTTCCTGGGGCTTGCCCTCGTGGAGGGTGCGGCTGATGGGACAAGTTGCGCCACAGGCGACACAACCCTGATCGTTACACTGCAGCAGAATGTTGTCGCGGCAGGAGCGGCCCACAACCTCATGCCGCTTGTGCCCGGTGAGCCTTTCGGCCCCCTGGTTCCAGAACAGGACTTTCCCGTTTCGATCCGCCACCGACACACCTGTCTGCAAACTGTCCAAGACAGTCCGGAATAGCTCTGGATCCTGAAGGTCATGCATAGGGCTTAGAAGACGCGCTGCATGGGTCATCGGCAGGAAAACGAAAGCACTTCACACGGCGCATCGTCCGGTACAGAAATAAAGAAAAGCTCACCCTTGGCCGAAGGAGTCTGTGTAGCCCTTGCGCGCCGAAGCACCGTTTGGGCTGCGCCAATTTGGAGGCTGGAGAAGCTTTATGTGTGGTCGACTGCCCACCGATTTTCTGGAAATTCGTCGGCGGCCTGCTCTGGCAAGACGCCGGAGAGGGTCACCGAGAGTAGTCCGCTGGCTTGCAATCTTCGCGCTGTCGGCAAACGCAGTTTCTCAGCAAACCACCAAAGATCTAAGTGATGCCAGCCTGGAGGAATTGACCAACATCCAGGTTTACAGCGCTTCGAAGCACATGCAGAGCGCCAGTGAAGCGCCGGCTTCGGTGACGGTGGTCACGGCAGACGAGATCCAAAAGTACGGCTACCGCAATCTGGCCGACATTCTGCGCAGCGTGCCCGGTTTCTATGTCACCTACGACCGCGATTACACCTTTGTCGGGGTTCGCGGCTTCGGACGGCTGGGTGACTGGAACAGCCGGATTCTGATATTGATCGACGGCCATCGCAGCAACAACAACGTTCTCGGCCAGGCGATGTTGGGGAATGAGTTTCTTGTAGATGTGGACATGATCGAACGGGTGGAGATTGTCCGCGGGCCCAGTTCTTCCCTCTACGGAGCGAATGCTTTCTTCGCGGTCATCAATGTCATCACACGTACGGCGAAGGAAGTGAAAGACTGGGAACTTTCATTTCAAACGGGAAGCTTCGGCACGAATGAGGGCCGGGCGACATACGGCCATCAGTTCCGCGACCTGGGCGTGCTAGTCTCCGGCACTTTCTACAACAGCTCGGGCCAGACTCTGTTTTTCCCGGAATTCAACACTCCAGCGAACAACAACGGCATCACCGGCGACACTGACTATGAATCTTACAAGCACATTCTGGCTACGCTGACTTATCACGGGTTCACGCTGCAGGGATTGTTCAGCACGCGCGATAAGGGAGTTCCGACGGCGTACTTCGGAGCGGTGTTCAACGATCGGGGCGATTACAACATTGACAGTCATCAGTACGTCAGACTCGACTACCAGCACCCGATCGGAAAATGGCAACTCGATGCCGGCACCAGCTATGACCAGGCTCGTTTGCAGGGACCGGTTCCTGAAGCGCCCCTCATGGCCGGCGATCCGGTTGTGCTGAGCACGTATTCCTTCCGCGGGAACTGGTGGACAGGGGAGGCGAAAGTTAGCCGCGACCTCTTTGAGGGGAACCACCTTACGTTAGGGTCAGAGATCCGAGACAACTTGCGGCAGGATCAGGGCGACCTCCTGAATCCGCCCAATCTATTTAGTCCAGAGCCGAACAGTTCCTTGATCACCGCCTTCTATGCGCAGGATGAATTCGCCATTACCAGCCGCCTCACGCTGAACGCAGGCGTTCGCTATGATCACTATTCGACCTTTGGTGGAACCACGAACCCACGTGCGGCGCTGATCTTCCGTGCCGCCGAGAAGACTACCTTGAAACTGCTCTATGGCAATGCCTTCAGCGCTCCCGATGTGTACCAGACCTCGCCTGACTTCGGCGCTTTTTACGACGACAATCTCAAACTTCAACCCGAGCATATTCAGAGTCTGGAGGCCAGGGTCGAACAGGGGCTGGGACAGCACTTTCAGCTGTCCGGTGGTGTGTACAACAACCAAATTGACAATCTTATCTCCCTGGCCTCGGTTCCCAGTGACCGAGATTTCCAATACCAAAACTCCGGCAATGCGCAAGCCACCGGAATGGATGTTGAGCTGAGCGGACGCGCAAGCAATGGATTGCAGGGCAAGGCCAGCTTCGATTACGTAGACGCCTATAACGACGGTGCCGTGCACTCATCCCTGGATAACTCTCCCGGTCCCATGGCCAAATTGAATGTGATTGTCCCGCTGATCGACCAACGATTGACAGCGGGAGTAGAAGGACAATTCCTGGGAAGACGCTTGACACTCTTGCAGAATTCGTTAAGCAGCTATCAGGTTTTCAATGTGACGTTGCTGGGACACACGGTCGGAAAACACCTGGACTTGGCGGCCAGCGTCTTCAATGTTCTGGACAAGAGATATTTCGACCCCGGCCGGCCGGAGGATCCGGAAGATGCTATTCAACAGGATGGAAGAAGTTTCCGGATCAAAATTACAGGCCGGTTTTGAAATCGCACGAACTGACACAAGGCGTCGGCGTGACGAGTTCGGTGGACTTGCAGGGAGTTGTTTTTGAGGCCTCGGGGAGAAAAGTTACGCGACGGTGGTTCGAGAGCGACATGCGCATTACGAACTTGACTCCGTCGATGCTTGCGGGCAGGCCCGGTTCAAGGCGAGTTCTATGGGTGCTCGGCATCGTGGTGATGTTGCTCAGCGGCACCCATGCGCAATCCCCAGCTACGAGCGAGTATCAAGTCAAGGCCGCCTTCTTGTTCAACTTCGCGAAGTTTGTGGAGTGGCCGCCGAGCAGTTTCTCCGATGCTTCGGCGCCGCTTCGCATCTGTGTTTTGGGGCGAGATCCCTTCGGTGAAGAGTTACGAAACATTACCAAAGAAAAGGTGGTGAATGGACGCAAACTCGAGGTCAGTCAAGTACCCGATTTGCAGCTGGCCAAAACTTGCCACGTTCTCTTCATCGCTTCGTCGGAGACGGCACGACTGAAACAAATTTTTGAAAGCTTGCGGGGTACTGATGCCTTGACTGTGGGCGACACCAAAGGTTTTGTCGAGCAGGGCGGAATGATTAATTTTGTGCTGGAAAACAACCGGGTGCAATTCGAAGTGAACCGCAAGGCGGCGGAGCAAGTCGGGTTGAAGATCAGTTCCAAATTGTTAAGCGTGGCGAAACTTGTAGTCGGATAAGCATTATGCAGGGAGCAACTTTAATACGTCATTTTGGGGATTTGTCGATCCGCCACAAGCTCACCGTACTGTTCATGGCGATCAGCGGATTCACAGCACTGGCGGTTTCCTGTCCCATGGCAATTTATGACGTGTTCACCTTCAGAAACTCGGTGGCCCAGAACCTGGCCGTCCTGGGCGATGTTCTGGCAGGCAACAGCACGGCCGCAGTGACATTTCGTGATGCGGACGCGGCGCGCGACGTTTTGCGGGCTTTGCGAGCCGAACCGAACGTGACTGCAGCCTGCATCTATACCTCGGATGGCAAACCTTTCGCCAAATACGCGCGGGATACAAAGGATTCCGGTTTCACTCCGCCATCGCCGCTCGTGGAGGCGAGCCACTTTAAGAATGGCCACCTGATTCAGTTCCGGAAGATCGTGCTGGCTGGTGAGACCGTGGGCACGCTGTACCTAGAATCCGATCTCGGAAGGTTGAATGCGCGATTGCGCGGATATGCCTTCACCTTTGTATTGACTCTGCTGGTCACATTCTCTATGGCCTTTGGGCTGGCCTCACGCTTCCAAAAACCGATTTCTCAGCCCGTTCTTCGCCTGGTAGAGACTACCAAAGCAGTTTCGGGCCGGGGCGACTATTCGCTGCGGGCCGAAGTGCTCAATCGTGACGAGTTCGGCCGGCTGGCCGTGGAGTTTAACGACATGCTGGAGCAGATTGAATCGCGCGACTTGGAATTGCAGCAACACCGGGAGAATCTGGAGGAACAAGTTGCCCTCCGTACCAACGAGTTGCTGGCTACCAACACAGAACTGAAAGCCGCCAAGGAAACGGCCGAGGCGGCCAGCCGGGCGAAAGGCGAATTTCTAGCCAACATGAGCCACGAGATCCGCACTCCCATCAACGGCATCATGGGCATGACCGAATTGACCCTGGATACAGAACTGAACAGCGAACAGCGGGGCAACCTGCTCTTGGTAAAGTCTTCCGGCGAGTCGCTGCTGTCGGTCATCAATGACATTCTGGATTTCTCCAAGGTGGAATCCGGCAAGCTGGATTTGGAGATGCTGGAGTTCAATCTATACGACTGTGTCGGTCAGACCATGAAGACGCTCGCGGTACGAGCTCATCAGAAGGGACTGGAGCTGGCCTACGACGCCGATCCGGATGTGCCCGCGCAACTGCGCGGCGATCCCGGACGCCTGCGGCAGATTTTGGTAAACCTGGTCGGCAATGCCATTAAGTTCACGCAGCATGGAGAAGTGTTAGTCACAATTGAAACTAGGTCGCAGGATGCCGAAGGCGTGGAGCTTCATTTCAAAGTCAAAGACACCGGTATCGGAATTCCTCCGGAAAAACAAGGACTGCTGTTCCAGGCCTTTTCGCAGGCGGATAGCAGCACTACCCGCAAATATGGCGGCAGTGGCCTTGGACTGGCAATCTCGGCGCGTCTGGTTCAATTAATGGGGGGAACCACGTGGGTGGAAAGCAGTGAAGGTCAGGGGAGCACGTTCCATTTCACCGCGCGCTTGGCGGTGATCGAAATTCAGGCGCTGTCCACCGCTCCCGCGCGCCCTGCCGAATTGCAAGGTCTGTCAGTGCTCGTGGTCGACGACAATGAAACCAATCGACGCATTCTCTGCGAGATGACCCGCGGATGGGGGATGAGGCCTGACGCAGCCGAAAGCGGCGTCATCGCGCTGGCTGCTCTCGAAACCGCACAGCAAAAAGGCGATCCTGTTCGGGTCGTTCTGATCGACGGCAACATGCCCGCCATGGACGGGTTCGAGTTAGCGGAAAAGATCCAGAGCAGAAGAAAGCAAAACCCTGGCCTGGCTGAAACCACGGTGCTGATGCTGACTTCCGGGGGACGACCCGGCGAAGCCGCCCGCTGCAAGGAGTTGGGGGTTTTGGCCTATCTGCTGAAGCCCGTGCTCAAAGTCGACCTGCAGGCAGCCATCCGCAGCGCGCTAAATCAGCGACCGGGGGAGATCAGCAGCCCGGCCCTGGTTACCCGCCATACTCTGCGCGAATCGGCCCGCAAACTCAGAATTCTGGTGGCTGAAGATAACGCGGTGAACCAAGCCGTGATCATTCGAGTCTTGCAGAAGATGGGGCACACGGTGGGGTTGGCACAAACTGGCAAAGAAGCGCTAGCACTGGCGTCAGCCGAGAAATTCGATCTGGTTTTCATGGACGTTCAAATGCCGGAGATGGACGGACTGGCCGCCACCGGAGCCATCCGCCAGCGAGAACAGAAAAGCGGAACTCACTTACCCATCTTCGCAATGACGGCACACGCCATGAAGGGCGACCGCGAACGCTGCCTGGAATCCGGCATGGATGGCTACATCACCAAACCGGTGCGCTTCAGCGACATTGAGCAAACTCTGGCGAATTTAGCGGTAGCAGAGAAGCCGGCGGCGAAGGCGGCGCAGAAGGGGGAGGTAAAGGTGGAAGCGAAGGTGGAGGCAAAGGTGGCATCGTGGAATAGGACCGAAGCTCTCGATCGTATTGGAGGCGACGAAGAACTGCTCCGCGACCTGTGCCAGATTTTTCTCGAAGAATCCCCGAAGCTGCTGGAGAAACTGCAGCAAGCGGTCGCGGCTGGAGACGCTGACGGGGTCATGCGCGCCGCTCACAGCCTAAAGGGCGAGTCCAGCTACCTGGGCGCAGACGGCACTTCACAAGCAGCCCGGCAACTCGAAGAGATGGGACGCAATCAGGATCTTTCCCGCGCCGGCAATACGCTCGCAGTACTGGTGCGGGAGATAGCGAGTCTGCATCACGACCTGAAAGATTTGGCGGAGGTGAGCCATGGATAAGTTTTCAGCACTGCCCGGACTGTCGACCGATCCGGAAACCGCTTTAGACGGCAAGGCTTCGCCGCTCAACACGGTGTTGATCGCCGAAGATGATCCCATTTTTCGCCGTATCCTCGAGAGCTGGTTCAAGCGCTGGGATTACGAGGCTACGGCCGTCGAAAACGGCGTGGATGCATGGGAAGTCTTGCAAAAAGAAGATGCCCCACAACTGGTAATCCTCGATTGGATGATGCCGGGGATGGACGGGATCGAGCTCTGCCGCAGAATCCGCAAGCGCGATCAGGGTACCTATCGATACGTTCTATTGCTGACCGCCAAGGACGATAAACAGGACGTGGTCGCGGGCCTCGAAGCTGGCGCTGATGATTACCTGACCAAGCCCTTCGATGTGGATGAACTGCATGCCCGGGTTCGGGCCGGCAAGCGGATTCTCGACCTGCAGGCGGCCTTGCTCCGCGCCCAAACCGCTCTGCAGTTCGACGCCGCTCATGATCGCCTGACTGCGATTTGGAATCGTGGGGCCATCCTGGATTTACTGAAGAGAGAGATGGAGCGCAGTCGCCGCACCCACGATTCATTGGGCATCATCATGGCGGACGTTGATTTCTTCAAGAAGGTGAATGACACTCACGGTCACCCCGTGGGGGATGACGTGCTGCGCGAGGTGGGCCATCGTTTGGTTTCGGCGCTTCGCAGCTACGACGCGGTGGGCCGATACGGAGGCGAAGAGTTTCTGATTGTTGTTCCCGGATGTGACCCATTGAACCTGTTGGTCACTGCGGAAAGGCTGCGGCGCAAGATTGCGGATCAGCCCGTTGCCACGAGTGCGGGGCCGGTTCCGGTTACCATCAGTCTTGGGCTTGCAGCGGTGCAGGCAGAGGAGTCAGAGATCGATCCCGAGACATTTCTACGCGACGCCGACGAGGCCCTCTATGCCGCTAAGGCTCGAGGCCGGAATCGAGTGGAAAGCGCTCCAGTTTCGCGGGCGGCCGCGCAACAAAGCGACTGATCGTGGGCTGGACAAACCTTGGCCGAGGACGTTTGCTTCGCAGATCGCGCAAGCTCTAACCGCAATGTTAATCGTGCGATAGCACGTTGGTGGGTCACTCTAGCCCGGACGGGCCATTCACAAAAATAAGTCTCGGACTTACATTTCTACGTGAGCAGTTCTGGGGGAGGGCTGCCCGGGCGTCCAATGACTCGAAAGAGTCGGACGCCCGTTTTTATTTTCAGGTAATTTTATTTTCGTCGGATGAAAGAGCCAGCATGGGCTCCGATCAGTAGGTTGAGATGGTGAAATTCACGGTGACACGAGCCTCGGTTTCCACCGGCCGCCCGTCCTGATAATAAGGCTTGAAGTGCCACTGCTTGACGGCCTCGCGGGCCGCCTCCGAAAGAATTGCGGGCCCGCTGAGTACCTGTATGCCTTGAATGCTGCCGGTCTTGCTGATGAGAGCTTCCAGAATCACCGCGCCTTGTACTTTCATCTGCTTCGCCAGCAGCGGATAACTGGGGTCTACCCGAGAAACCACTTGCGTGTTCCCCGGGGAGAGTTGGACGCGCGCGGCGGCGTGCGAGCCCGCGGAAACGCTCTCCCGGCTTTGGGCTGGAGCCGGGGCTTGCTCAGAGGCATCGGGGGCGCCGGATTGCATGTCGAGTTTCACCGAACTGTCGCCGGGGCTGACCGCGCGGTGCTGATTGCCGGCTACAACCTCAACCTGAAGGGGAGGAAGTACGGCGCGGTTCGTCGCCACAATCACCGGCGTCGTGTCATCCTGCGTTTCATGCGAACGCGCGGTTGCCGTCGCCCGCTTCGATTTTGGCTTCACGTGAGGCGGCGGTGCTACATGTTTCACTGGAGCCACCGGCGTGACCGTTCTGGCAGGCTTCGATGCCGGCGCGCTCGCGGGCACATTCTGCTCGGCAGTTTCCGATTCGGCGCTTGGACTGGCTGGGAACCAGAACTGGCGGTCTTTTATAACAACAGCTGCCAACGCCACCAGCAAGACACCGAGGGCGATGAGCATTCGCCGGCGTTGTTGCTGTTCAAATACCGCTGGCGGCAGGGGCCGACCAATCTCCGTACTGCTATTTTGCTGCATAGTGCAAACTATCGTGCGAAACCGCTTTGGCCCCGCTGGACCTTGGCTTAGTATGCCTCGAAATAGCCGCTAAAGCTAGCGGCACACGATGGCTTCCTACCGCAGGGATAGCGCGCAATTGTCAGGAGAGAGAATCGCCTCAGCAGGCCAGTTGTTCGCGGCTGAGTTTCAAGCCATTGAGGTTCCCAAGAACAGTAACTGCAATCGACTCGCTGAGGAAGAACTCATTGGCCAGTTCCTTCACTTCGTCCGCGGTGACGCTCTCGATTTTTTCGATCAGCTCATCCATGCTGTAGAAGCGATCAAAGTACATCTCTTGCCGAGCCAGGCTGGACATGCGCGCGGTCGAGGATTCCAACGACAACATCAAGCTCCCCTTCAGTTGATCTTTGGAGCGACGAAGTTCTTCCTCCGGCACATTTTCCGATTTAAGTTTCCGGAATTCGGAGACAATACACTGCACCACCTTGCCGGCCGATTCCCGCGAGGTGCCCGCATAAACCGAAAGGCAGCCCGTATCGCGGTAGGGATTCAGGTCGCTGTAAATCGCATAGGCAAGTCCCTGGCGCTCGCGGATGTTTTGAAAGAGGCGTGAACTCATGCCACCGCCCAGCAGCGTATTCAGAATGTAGGAGGCATGCCGGCGCTCGTGCGCGATGGGATGAGAAGGCACACCCACGCAGATCTGTACCTGTTCCAGAGCCTTCTTGTTGCGCATGATGATGCGCGGAACGATCTTTGGCTGGGGACTGTGAAATCCGTTCTTAACTGGCTTCATGTGCTGAAAGTGTTTCGCCACCAGTTCCACGAACTGCTCGTGCTTGAGGTTGCCGGCAGCACAAATAATCAGATTGGCGGGAGTAAATCGCTGATCGTAGAACTTCAACACCGGGTCGCGTTCGAATGTCTTGACACTGTCTTTGGTACCCAAAATCGGTTTACCCAGCGCGTGATCCTTCCAGAAGTTCTGGGTAAAGATTTCGTGAACCAGGTAATCGGGACTGTCCTCGTCCATCTTGATTTCTTCGAGGATCACGCCCCGTTCGCGGCTGATGTCCTGGACATCAAAGGTTGGGTTCAGCACCAGATCGCTGAGAACGTCCATGGCGATAGGCAGATGCTCATCCAGAATCTTGACGTTGAAGCAGATACACTCCTTGGCGGTGAAGGCATCCATGTTCCCACCGATGGAATCGACCTGGCGGGCGATGTCCTCGGCGGAGCGGTGTTTGGTGCCTTTAAAAACCATGTGCTCGACGAAATGGGAGATGCCATTCCATTGCGCGTCTTCATCGCGCGAGCCACTCTTGATCCAGACGCCGATCGAGGCCGAGCGAATATGCTGCATTTGTTCCGTAATGACGGTCAGGCCATTAGGCAGCAATTCGCGCTGAATATTGCGTACTTCTTCAACCATTAGCTTTTTCCTAAACAATTCCGCCGCTCAGGACCGGGGCGGGCCTTTACTATTGTTACATACCCGGAAGCCCTGTGCGAAAACATGGTTACCAGTTTAGAATCAATTAGTTATACGGAATCACTGAACTCAGGCGCTTCCGGGTGACGCAGCTTCGACCATCTCCTCTACAATCGTGGATAGCTGTCAGCACCTCTCTAGATTATGACTGAAGAGAAACAAATCGTACTTTTAGGCCTTACTCTTCGAGAACTTACGAAGTTTGTCGAGGATGCGGGCCAGCCCTCCTACCGCGGGCGGCAATTGTTTGAGGCTCTTTACAACCAGCGGGTCGAGTCCGCCGAGCAGATTTCCACGCTTCCGCAGGAGTTTCGAGAGAGCCTGCGGCAAAGAGGATTGTCTCTGGGGGTTCCGACAATCGAAAAGAAATTCGTCTCCAGCGATGGCACGGTCCGGTACCTCATCGGGTTCGGCGATGGACAGAGCGTAGAAACGGTCTGGATGCCGGAAGGCGACGACGGAGAAGCAGGCGACGGGAGCGAGGCTGGGAGTGAAATCGCGAAGGCCGCCGGACGAAGGTGGGACCGCGCCACCATCTGCGTTTCCAGCCAGGTCGGTTGTGCCGTGGATTGCCAGTTTTGCCTAACTGCGCTGCTCGGAGTCAAGCGTAATCTGACCGCCGGGGAAATTGTGGGGCAGGTTTGTGCCGTACTCAAAGATCAGAATGTCTGTCCCCCGGACGATCGCGTGAACATTGTCTTCATGGGCATGGGTGAGCCTTTCCTGAACTATGGCAATTTCATGACAGCGGTGCACCTGCTGGTAGAGGGAGTGGGAATCCCGGAATCCCGCATGACGGTTTCAACCGCCGGGATTGTGCCCCGCATCTATGATCTTGGCGCTGAGCCTGTACGGCCAAAACTGGCCATTTCTCTGAATGCTTCCAACGACGAGTTGCGAAGCCGGTTGATGCCGATCAATCGCAAATGGAATCTGGAGAAGTTGGTGGCTGCTGCGCGTGATTTTCCTCTGCGCAACCGGGAGAAGTTGACCTTCGAATATGTTCTGCTCGACGAGGTGAACGATTCGGCGCAAAGTGCCCGCGAACTCGGCGAACTGATCCGCGGAGTGCGAGCAAAAATAAACCTGATTGCGCTGAACCCCGGTCCGGGAATAGCGTTTCAAACTCCCGTCGAAAACCGGGTGGGGCAATTTCAGAAAATCCTGATTGCCGCAGGCGTGCCCACATTCGTTCGGCGTCCGCGGGGACGCGACATTTACGCGGCCTGCGGCCAGTTGAAACGAACCGTGGAACTGGCAGCCTCGTAGGGACGCTCCGATATAAAATGACATTCGGCTCGGACTTTTGAGCCTAGCGGTTTGGCGCCATGCGAAGTCATGTCAAATTTGGCATTCGAGTCTTAGCTTTAGCAATCTTCGTTTCCGTATTTGGAATGGCCCAAGAGGAGCCGCACTCGGCCCGACTTAGAATTGCTCTCTCAAAACAAAAATACTCTCTAGGAGAGGCGGTGACCGTAACCTACCGGCTCACAAATTTATCCAGCTCCCTCCTTTGTTTCCCTCCACCGTCGGTTGACTGCTATAGCGTGGACGGCGAACTTGCAGCAACCGCGACGCCTCCCAAAGGAGTGGTCGGCCCCAGGACTGGTCGAGGCTGTGCTGCTGATCGATGGATGGACAGAGACGTTGGTTACGATATCGAGCAGAACTGGATCAAACTTGGCCCGCTCCAGTCTTACGCGATCACTCAGGAAAGCCACGCCATCGGCCTGACGGCCCCGGGACGATGGAAGATCCAAGCAGGTTACGTGCCAGTGCGCGAGGATGCGCAATCGCGGTATCAGGACGCCCTCAAGGAGCGCGGCTGCAGCAGCGTTCCGGAACTCCATTCGCCAAACGTGACAATCTCTGTAAAGGAAAAGTCAGCTAAGTAGCAACTCCTAAAGTTTTGCCGACTCGTTCTTAGCGGCTCGCAGCCGCGTTCGCCGCGGGAAGGAACTTTTGCAATTCGAGACTCGATGAAAGCAAGGCGGAAGCGTGGGCGGGATCCACAACCGCGGGCAGTTCGATGCGGAATATCGCTCCACCTTCCGGCCGATTTTGACAGGTGATTTTTCCGTTATGTTCTTGAATAATGCCGTAACAGACGCTCAGCCCCAGCCCTGGTCCCTGCCCCACTGGGCGCGTGGTATAGAAAGGATCGAAAACCCGCTCTGGCTCCTGCATGCCTGGTCCATCATCGGAAAACTCCAGTAGCACCCGCGCATCCTGCAATCGCGCGCTCACCGTAAGCGTGCCACCCGTATCGGTGAGAGCATGAAGGGCGTTGTTGGTGATGTGCAGGCACACCTGCAGAAGCTGATTGGAATCGCCGAGAACTCGTGGCAACTCCTTCGCGAAATCGGTGTGGACTTGAACGTTGGGCCCTCTCGACTGCGGCAAGCACAGCTTGACTGCGGTTTGTACCAGGGCATTGATGTCGACCAGAGTTTTCTCTGCTGGAACCTGCTTGGCGAAGCTCAGCAGACTCGAAACCAGAGTTCGAGTCCGGCGCACCTGGTACTCGATCTTCTGCATCAGCACTCGCTGATCGCCGCTGAGTTCGGTCGCCGCCAGCAAATCCGCATAGCCCATCATGGCGGTAAGCGGGTTGTTCAACTCGTGCGCGGCACCGCCCACGAGTTGGCCGAGAGAGGCCAATTTTTCCGACTGCACCAGTTGGGCTTGCACTCGTTTGAGGTTGCCAAACGATTCTTGAGAAGTATTCAGCAGGCGCAAAAGTTCGGCATCCAGTAAGTGCTGTTTGAAGAAGACCAACGCCCCCATCAACAGCATGCCTGACAAGGTAAGCACCAACCGGAAGGTGCGTACCCTTTCCGGAATGCCAGCATCGAACAGCGACCACAGAGCAAACACGGGTAGCGAGAAAATGGCGGCCATTCCTAGCCTCGCCACCCACACGCCGTAGCCGCCGGACGCTCGCGCAGGCTGCTGCTTACCGGGAGCATGCAACGCCAAGATACCAATGACCGTGATCCAAGCCATGGAGATGGCCAGGGGAACATCATAGAGGCTGCCCGTGTGGTAGATTTTTCGCGCGATCGCCCAGTTGGCTACGTAGGAACCCAGCGAGTAAGTGAGTTCCGCGCCAAACCAGTTGGCGTAGATGAATCGCCAGGAACCCTGGCTGCGGGCCCACAGCAACCCCACGCCGGCCAGAAATACGATCTTCTCCGTAAGGTAGAGAATGTTGAGATTGTGATCGTAACTGGACTCAAAGGGGTGCACGTACTGCCAGGGAATCACAGTAAACAAATAAAGATAGAGCCACCAGACGAACAGGAGTGCAAAATCAAGCGTTCCCAGCCGGGTGGTTCGCTCGTTTGGTTGCAAATGCGGCTGCATGGCCAACGCCGCAGTCATCGGAACCAAATGCAGGAACAGCACTACGTCTCCGGCGAAAGGATTTGGAAAATCTTTGCGCAGCAACACTTCGAAGTACATCCACAAGCCCTGGTAGGACATCCAGAAGGTCACGCCCAGCATCATCAACGCCCAGAACAACCGGACCCGGCCTCGGGTCGCCAGTACGTTCGGCAGCAGTGAAATGGTAGCGGCGAGAAGCAGAATGAATTGCGCAATGTCGCTCAGAGCAACCAGGGCGAAGCCTTGCCGCAGGAACAGCGATGCCAGCGCTTGCGCACACACCAAGCTAGCGGCAGCCGTGATCCATAGCTTCGCGCGTCTGGACATATGCCTCCGGTATGATTCTTAGGCACAATACGCTACAGGGAAAGTTACTCAAGTAACCAGCGCGGGATCAGCGCCCCTTCCCGAGCCATCTTCTTTGGGCCTACCCTATTTAGAATGTTGATCTTGGCTATGACTGAAGGAAGTTTCGCTTGCTCTACAGCCGCATTCCAAATAATATCCGCGTAACATCATACCCGGTACGCGGTCGTATTCAATTGCCATTTCAAGCACTGCGAGATCGATTCCTGTGGAGACTTCGTGCCCCCATGGGCTCCAGCGAGATACGCCGGACCGAACGGTGGCTGGCGACGGCACGAGTTTCGCTTGCCTTGGCTTCGCTGGTCGCAATCTGGATGGATCCGGCGGAAATTCGGTACTCCCTGTGGGCTTTCGGTTTGCTGGCCTTCTATATTATTCAGGGCTTGTTCATTATGGTTTTCCTGCGCCGACGGCAGGAATCGACGCCCAATTTCCGGCTGCTGGTCCACAGCGCGGATGTGATTTGGCCCGGTCTTATTTCAGTTTTTGCCACGGGGCAGAGCAATCTCTTCTTCTTGTTCTTTGTTTTCGTGCTTGCAGGGGCAGCGTACCGGTGGGGTTTATGGGAGACGGTGGGAACCGCCGTGGCCGCAGTGTTGTTGCTTTGGATAGAAAGCTTCACTTTGATTCAGCTGCACTTTGTGGGCTGGGTGAATGGATCGCTCTTGCTTCCCAAACTGCACTTGCCACCCTTGCTGGTAAACACTACTGAATTCGATCCTAAACACCTGTTCATGCGCTCAGTCTATCTGCTGGTGCTGGGCTTTCTGCTGGGGTATCTGGCCGAGCAGCAGAAGCAGCTTCGCGCGGAGAAAGCTGTGATTGCCAGAACCATTGGCAAAGCGAGAGTGGAAGCTGGACTTACCGGAACGATCCAGGACATTGCGGGTGAGATGCTCTCTATGTATGGGGCAAAACAGTTGGTCATCGCGTCGCAGGAAACCAGTAATTATCGTGTGTTTGTCGGTGAGCTGCGCCGCCTCGAAGGCAATGCTGCTTTTCGATGGCTCGAGCCTTCCGCGAGTGACCGCGAGACGTACATGTTCGAATCCGCCGCAGTGACGTGTTATGCGCGGCGCAGCGGCGGCGGGGACTTTTCCGCCCTGGGATTAGACCGGGAAGGCAGCAGAGTTCGGGATCTTAACGCGGAATTTCTGGATCCGCTGGCCAAGAAATACGACTTCCGAAGTTTGATGACCGTGTGGTTTGCGTTCGGTCACGAATGGTCGGGACGCATCATTCTGCTTGATCCTTCTTTAACCGGTGACACTGAAGAGGAATTGCGTTTCCTGGAGGAATTAGTCCGACAGGTGGGGCCGGCCGTCTACAACGTACTTCTGTTGCGGCGGTTGCGGTTGCGGGCCGGCGCGCTGGAGCGCGCGCGTTTCGCCCGCGAGTTGCACGACGGGGCCGTGCAGTCGCTCATCGCTGTCGAGATGCAGGTCGATGTGCTGCGGCGTCAATCCCCCGGCAAGCCTGGTTTGGTGACTGAAGAACTGGGCAGGATTCAGGGGCTGCTGCGCGAAGAGGTTCTCAAATTGCGCGAACTGATGCAGCAAATGAAAACCCTGGATGTGGATTCCAAGAAGCTTTTGGGATTACTATCTGACACGGTAGAAAGGTTCCAGCGCGAGACCGGAATTTCCGCGCGTTTCCTTTCTGATCTGGACGAACTGAACATGCCGCAGCCAGTGTGCCGGGAGTTGGCCCGCATTGTGCAGGAGGCGCTGGTCAATGTACGCAAGCACAGTCAGGCACGGCAGGTACTGGTGCGGCTAGGTTCGCGCAACGGCGCATGGCACGTGCTGATCGAAGACGACGGTTGTGGTTTTCCATTTGCCGGCCGCTTCGCCCAGGCCGAGCTCGACATCCTGGGGAAGGGTCCGCTGGTCATTAAAGAACGGGTGCGTTTGATTGAAGGCGAACTCACGGTAGAATCAAATCCTGGTACGGGTTCACGTTTAGAAATCACTGTCCCGCAACGCCGGGAAGCAGCTTATGGATAACAGACGATTGCAGCCGACTCGCATCGTGATTGCCGACGACCACCCGATTTTCCGGGATGGTTTGCGGCGGCTCTTGGAAACCGAGCCCGACTTGAAAGTCATCGGGGAAGCGTGTGATGGCGCCGAGGCGGTCAAGCTGGCCAGGCAGCTCAAGCCCGACATCTTGCTGCTGGATCTTGCCATGCCTCGCCATCCCGGGCTGGAGGCGCTGCGTGAAATGAGTTCGGCTTCCAACCAGAATGCGGTTCGAGTGATATTGCTGACTGCGGCCGCGGAGAAGGCCCAAATTGTCGAGGCTCTGCAGCTCGGGGCTCGCGGGGTGGTCCTAAAAGACTCCGCCACCCAACTCCTGCTGAAAGCCATTCACACCGTCATGGCGGGAGAATACTGGGTGGGACGCGAAAGCGTCTCTAATCTCGTGCAATACCTCAGAACCCTGGTGCAATCCTCGGGGGAGGAGGCTCGGCAAAAAAAATTCGGCCTCACTCCGCGCGAACTGGAGATTGTTTCAGCCGTCGTTGCCGGCTACTCTAATAAAGAGACCGCGGAATACTTCAAGATCAGCGAGGACACGGTAAAGCACCATCTCAGCAATATCTTCGACAAACTAGGGGTTTCCACCCGGCTGGAACTCGCGCTCTTTGCCGTCAACCAATCCTTGCCCCTGAAGCCAATCGCCTGAGCGGCATGGCACTTTAGTGCCATGGCCTCGCACCGTTGAGCCATTGTCCTGTGCGCACCAGAAAATTAGCATTTTAAAGAACGTGCGATATCAGGGATATCTCTGCTGATGTCAACCTGGTGAGAAATTCCTCTAGCCGTGAGGAGTATTTAAC